>Ga0209800_10001727_pt1 | contig 21455 bp, 19 predicted proteins | sample Higcelweek8metaG_FD_187174 | JGI IMG/M metagenome (GOLD analysis project Ga0209800, IMG submission 187174) | Freshwater pond sediment microbial communities from the University of Edinburgh, under environmental carbon perturbations - High... | ecosystem: Environmental > Aquatic > Freshwater >...
CGACCGGAAAGCTTACAACGAGATATATAACTCGTATTCAAAGGCTATGTACAATATCAGCTACCGCATGATGAACAACGCCGAAGATGCCAGGGATATGTTACAGGAAGGTTTTATTGATGCTTTCCGAAGGATTGAATCGTTCCGTTTTGATTCCACATTTGGAGCATGGCTAAAAAAAATAGTTATAAATAAATGTATTAACGCGCTCGAAAAAAGAAGAATCGTTTGGGAAGACACAGAAATAGTTGATGAAAACACTTCCGGCTACGATAATGAAAATATAAATGAAGAGGAACTTCAACTGAGTGTTGAAAAAGTAAAAAAAGCAATGAACCGTTTACCGGAGGGAGCAAGAGTAATTTTTTCGCTTTACCTGCTCGAAGGATATGACCATACTGAAATTTCGGAAATTCTGCATATTTCGGAATCCACTTCAAAAACACAATTTATGCGTGCCAGGCAAATGGTAAAAGAATTCATACTCGCAATGCCGGCGGTGTAATTAAATGTAAAGCAAATGAAAGAAGATAAGTTAGAACAATTCGTACGAGAAAACACTCAAAGTTTTGATAACCTTGAGCCACCGGTTATGGCCTGGGAAGCAATTGAAAAAGAACTTCCTGCCCCAAAACAAACTGCAGTGCGAAAACTCTGGCCTTACGTATGGAAAGCTGCAGCAGCCATCCTTATTTTCACTTCGGCATGGATGCTGAATGACTATACGGATAAGGATAAAAAGACTCCGGAAAATGAAATTGTTAAATCCGAAATTCAAACAAATCCTGAGCTTACCGAACTTTTAGATGCCGAAGCTTACTATACCACGCAAATCAGCAGCAAACAGGCCGAACTTGCAAAATATGCACAACAAAATCCCGAAATCATCGAAGACCTGAAAAAGGAATTCACCGAAATGGATAAGATTAAAGCCGAACTCCGAAAAGACCTGGCCGAAAGCAATGCCGATGAAAAAGTGATTGAAGCCATCATACTTTCCTACCGCGTAAAACTCGAAATCCTCGACCAAATGCTTGCCGAAATGCGTAAAGCAAAAGAAGGCAATAATCCTCAACAATCTGTCGAAATTAATTTGTAATTGAAATTACCAAGTAAACATAATCATGACAACACCTGATAAAATTATAAGAACTCTTTTCCTTTTTGCTTTCGCCTTAAGCTTACCTGTTTTACTTAGCGCTCAGGTATACTCCGAAAAGAGGGAACAGGGCAAAAGCTTTAAACTCAAAAGTGGAACCACCGTTCATATTTCCAACAAATATGGAAACATAAACGTAATGCCCTGGGAAAAAGACTCGGTGCGTATCGAAGTTAGTATGTCGGCTCAATCGAAACAAGCTGCCAAAGTGGTTAAAATCCTTTCGACCATCGACTGCGAAATGATTTCGACCTCAACCACCATAAGCGCACGTACTGTGTTTTACGACAACAGCGCTACTTTTTGGAAAGATGTGGTTTCGTACGCCGGCCAGGTGATAAATACCAGCAACAACCTGCAGATCAATTACACAGTTTATATTCCTGAAACCGTTCCGCTGAAAATTGAGAATAAATTCGGTAACATTTATATGGACAGCCACCGTGCCAATGTGGATATAACCCTTTCGAACGGCGATATGCAGGCACGCGACTTTAGCAAAGTGCTGAAACTGAAACTTGAGTTTGGCTCGGCAAGTTTGCAGGATATTGAAAATGGGCAACTTACCATAAACTATTCCGACGTTACAAGCAGTAAAATTAAGGTACTGAATCTCAATAGTCGTTCATCGACAATCGAAATTGAAGAAACGGGTACATTGGAACTCACTTCTTCGCGGGACAAATTGGTTGTAAAATCGTGTAATTCACTTAGTGGCGAAGCGTCGTTCTCAAGGATCCGCATCAACGAGCTGGATGCACTTTGCACAATGAATACCAAATACGGGGAATTAAAACTGAATTCCATTTCACGTAATTTTCGCACAATACACGTTAAATCGGAATATACCGATGTGTTTTTGGGTGTCAATTCCGGTGCCGGCTTCACGATGGAATTATTGTACGATGCCAAAACCAATCTTAATATTTCGCCGCAAATAAATAACCAGCTTAAAAAAGAAACCCTGAACACAAAAACCGGCAATATGCAGGCCACCGGCGATGTTGGTAAAACAAGCACTTCGCACATTTCGGTAACGGCAAAAGCGGGGGCGATATCGTTGCTGAATAAGTAAGTGTTTTCACTTCTTAACCTTTCTGCCAGTTTTCTTCAGAATTTTATTAGCCTGAAGCTCAGTTTAAGCCTGTGTTTGGCACGGTTTAAAAAACAAACTCTTTAAACTTCTTAAAATCAGTCAAGTACCAAACGCTACTTAAGCTATGCTTTTGTCTCTAAACTCTTCAAACCTTCCAAACTCTTCAAACTCTTCAAACTTTTTAAAAAAAATTCCAACCCTTCAAAAAATCTCCTGTCATTAGGATATATTTAAAATCGAACCAATCATGAAAGCAATTGAAAAACCACAGATTATAATCACCACAACCTTATTTATACTGCTTGCCCTTATTGCCCTTGTCCTGCTGATGTCAGGTTGTGTAAGTGAGCGTATCGAAGGGAACCACGATGTGATAACACAGGATCGCCCATCGCAACCGTTCAGCGAAGTAGTATCTTCGGGAAGTTTCAGCGTAAAAATTATACCTTCCGACGAAACCCGAATCGAAGTAAAAGGTGAATCAAACGTTCTGCCATACCTGAGTACCTATTCCAATGGAACCACACTAACAATTAAGTATAATGACGGCTACAATATACACGAGCATTATCCGGTAGAAATATTTCTTTATACAGATGTTTTGAACGCAGTAAGTTTATCTGGTTCCGGAACAGTTGATTGCGGGTATTTCGAATCTAACGAAATGTATTTGAATATTTCAGGCTCAGGTGGAATAACAGGCGATTTTGAAACAGAAAACCTGGAAGCTGTAATTTCCGGATCAGGGAATATGAACCTGGCAGGTTATTCAAATACAGGCTTATTTAGCATTTCCGGCTCAGGAAACATTAATGCACAAAACCTGGATCTGGAACATTGTTCAGCCAACATTTCAGGTAGTGGAAACATCAATACTTACGTGATTAAAACACTTGATGCAACCATTTCAGGCAGCGGAAGCATTTTTTACTATGGAAATCCGGTTGTTAAAACTCATATCAGCGGCTCCGGGAATGTAGTGAAATACTGAGGAAGAATGTGCTTTACCACAAGAGCCAAATTCCAAAAACCAAATCCCAAGTCCCACATCACAAACACTACTCACATCAAACATCCCACATCAAACAATCACCTTTATCTCAAAACGAACTTTGTAACTTAATCAACTATTTGCTCGTCATAAAAAGCATAAAATTTCAATAACCAATAAAAACCATTACTTGTGAAAAGATTTTTTACTCTAGTTATAATCGCTTTACTATTTGCTGTTGAAGCGTTTAGCCAAAACTACCAGCAGTCGGCCGGATTACGACTTGGCGCTGCAGGAGGAATAACCTACCGCCGGCAGTTTGATGCCAACATTGCAGGCGAAGTTATGCTGCTGTCGCAAAATCACGGAACTGTTTTTGTTTTTCTTGTCGAAAAGCAGAAACCGGCCATATTGTTCGACGATCTGAACATGACCTTTATTTATGGCGTCGGTGCTCATATCGGAGCTGCCAGCAATAACTGCAACAATTACGATCCTTACGATTACAACCACTATTACGGTTACAATAAAATGCAGCTTGGCATCGACGGGTTTGCTTCGTTCGAATATATGGTTCCACGCTACCCAATTGCATTAAGCCTCGAGTGCAAACCGTATTTCGAACTATTCGACGATAATTGGCTCGGACTACACCTGCCTGTGATTGCTTTTGGAGCGAGGTACACATTTTAACCTTTTAACTCTGCTTTTAGAAATTGAAAACCCTGACAACTAAACAACAAATAACAAATTGAAAATAAACAGTTAACATTCTCATTTTATGAAAAAAGCAACCCTACTTTCTCTGATACTTACCCTTTGTATAAGCTTTGCAGCTCAAAGCCAGGATACACTCCGCCTGTTCGGTAACCACAAGAAAGAACAAAATAAAGAACAAAACGAACAGCCCAAACAAACTAAAACACGTCCGGCATCGGATATACAAACACTTACCGGCCCCGGAAAAAATATTGGTTTTTATTTCGGTTTTCATTCGGAATATTCGCAGGTAGCCGGCTATGATGCTTTTGGCGCTGGCGGAACATTTGCATTAATTGCTAATCATGGCTTAGCCATTGGCTTTTCAGGAAAAGGCTTTTTTACCGAACCTTACGAAAGAATTCCCGGATCAAATACCAGTTATAGTTACACCGGCGGATATGGAGGTTTCCTTATTGAGCCCATCATTTTCCCTAAATCACCCGTACATGTTTCATTCCCGATACTGCTTGGGGCCGGAGGCATCGCGAAAAGCATGTTCACCAATAACAACTACCCCTATGATTATACCGAAGTATATGTTGAAGATGTTGAAGCATACATGATTGCTGAACCCGGTATTGAAATCGAATTCAATGTTGCCCGTTGGATGCGCCTTGGCCTGGGAGGAAGCTATCGTTTTACCTCATCACTCGAACCTTCCGAATTCGAATCCAATCCCCTGAATGGATTTACAGGCGGCTTTTCGCTGAAGTTCGGGAAATTCTGAGATGCTTTCCCAAAATTAAAAACACTTTGATTTTTATTTCTATTCAAAATTCCCTGTCTGATGTGTTAAGGCAGGGAATTTTGTATTTTTCGTCACAAGGCGAAGAATAAACATTTTTTACTTTTCTTACTCATTCTGGTATAACAAAACGTCCTGAAAGCTATAAATACATGTAGTATCCATAATCCAGCTTTAATGAGAATAAAACTAATATTGCTTGTATTGCTCTTTAATTATTGTGCGGTAAAAGCGCAGAATTATACTTTTAACTTTGGCTCTACAGGTCAGCGCGTTTGCCTTACCGATGTAAGTGTCGATACAGTTGTACCTTCGGCAACCATTCATTTTCGCGATTCGCAGTTTAATACTAACAAAACTACCTCTGTTTACCGCCGGCAGAGCAACGGAACCGGCTCCGACTGGAATTTGGTTGCTTCAGGATTAACAGCAGGAACTCCCTCCTGGACCGATTTAGCAGTAGCAAAAGGCGAAACCTGGGAATACCAGGTAAGGCGAGCCAATGTTACGGGCGATGCAATCGGATATGCAGCGGCATCAATAGTTCACGACCAGTCGGACTACCGTGGCAGGATGATTCTTCTCATTGCTTCAAATATTGAAAATGAATTACCCGACAAAGTAAACACTCTTATAAAAGACCTTACCGGAGATGGTTGGTTCGTACAAAAACTCCAGGTGCCACGAGCTGCAGGATGGTATAGTGGCGATACCGTAACCGGAATCAGAAACCAGTTAAATGCCATCTACTCAGATGCACCTGCTAATGATAAACCCAAGGTATTATTTATTCTCGGTCATGTTCCTCTCCCCCGCTCGGGTGCAGGCGGGCAAACTCCTGATAACCATCCTGTAAATGCCGGAGCCCGCGGAGCGGATACTTATTATGCTGATCTGGATGGCGTTTTTACTGATACCTCAACTTTCAATCCCGGCGGACTTTCGACACCTCTTTCTATTAACCTGCCGGGTGATTATAAATGGGATCAGGATTTCATTCCTTCCGAACTCGAAATGGCTTTCGGGCGTGTTGATTTCGCTGATATAACCAGTTTTATTCAGGGTGAAATTGCACTTACCGGCCAATATCTCGATCGGTTACATTACTACAAACATGTAGCTCCCGGATGTTTTATGGGCAACCGTACTGCCTTTAATTTCGGTTTCAATAATTCGAATGATGGCTCATACCGGAGCCTTCCGTCCATTTCGAAAGCTGACAGTTTGTATCAGAATTATTCCGGCACCAACCACCCGCAATGGGTTAATACTAACGGTCCGTTTATGGTTTATATGCAGAACCAGTTTCAACCCTCCATCAACGAATGGAACACTTATGGTATGAATGCAACTGTTTTCAGCAGCGACCAGAGTTACTGGGGTTTCGCCGATGTTCCGGAAGGATATCAATACAGCAAAATCAGGGCTTTACTGGCTGCCGATACTAAATGCCTTGTTGCTTTGTGGACTACAATGGCAATCAATATTTTCCATCAGCCGGGCATTGGCGAACCATTAGGAATTTCCTGTAAGCATATCATGAACCACAATTTAACCAATCAGAATCTTGAAAAACCAATACAGGAATATGATGCACCTGCTTTCTGGAATCGCACACAGTTTGCATTTTCAGGCGATCCTACTTTGCGGCTTCACCAGGTTTATCCTGCTTCAAACCCGGTAATTACCTGTACTGGCAATGCTGCTGTAGTTTCGTGGTCGCCCTCTGCCGACACCAGAATTATAGGCTATCATGTGTATAAAAGTGAAAGTGAGTTTGGGGTTTTCGAGAAAATAACCGGACAAATACCGTCAACTACCACCACTTTTTCGGATACGGCTTATGTAAAAGGCAGCTGGTATATGATCAGGGCAGTTATAATGCAGGAAACAGGCAGCGGTTATTTTATCAATCCGTCGCAGGGTATATTTATTGAAGGTGATATTGATCTGCTTCCGCCTCCGGGTGTAATAAGCGGGAATAGTCAGGTTTGTGCGTCCGAAAGTCAAACATACAGCATCAATCCTGTTCCCGGTGCAACATATTACACCTGGACATTGCCTGCAGGCTGGAGTGGTGCTTCAACCGTAAATTCAATAACTGTAACAATTGGCACTACTTCCGGACTTATTTCAGTAATGGCTTTCAATGAAAATGGATATAGCGTTCCTTCAACACTAAATGTTACTGTAAATATATTACCTGAGCAACCGGGTTCAATTTCCGGGAATAGTAATATTTGTCAATCGTCAACACAAACATATATTACAGACAATGTCAGTGCGGCAACTTATTATTCATGGTCATTACCACAGGGGTGGGCAGGAAGTTCCGATTCTGCATCCATCAGTGTTCAGGCAGGAGCTGAAAGCGGACTGATTACGGTTGCGGCCGGCAATTTATGTGGATTAAGTCCCGCCAGGGAAATGTACGTTTTTACTAGTCCATTACCTGAATCTGCTGGTTCGTTGTCAGGACTTACAGAAGTTTGTCAAGGGCAATCGCCGGTAACTTACACTGTACCAGCAATTAATTATGCCACAATTTACAATTGGAATTTGCCGCCGGGAGCAACAGGAAATGGCAATTCAAATAGTATAGAAGTCAGTTTTGGTGATTTAGCTGTATCGGGTACTATTTCAGTTTCGGGTTTAAATGATTGTGGGAGTGGTAATGAATCATCACTTTTTATAAATATATTTCCGTTGCCGGAAACACCTTTAGTAACCTTAAACGGGTTTATTCTTACATCCTCTTCCCCCGATGGAAACCAATGGTATAGCGAGTCTGGTTTAATACAGGGAGCAAATTCACAAACTTACACCGTTACAGAAGATGGAGTTTATTACGACATTGTTACACTCAATGGATGCAGTTCAGCACCTTCAATACCGGTAGAAGTAATTTTAACCAATCAGGTTCAAGCTGAGCAGATTGATTTTACTATTTATCCGAATCCTGTGACCACTTATCTGAATATTCAAATTCCGGCTCAGCCCGAAATCACCCATTGCACTATTATAAATGCAAACGGACAGATTGTTCAAAAATTGGTAGTTACGTCAAACTCGGTTATTGATGTAAGCGCACTTAGTTCAGGTTTGTACCTCATCATTCTGCAATCAGGAAATCAGTCGTTTAAATCTAAATTTACTAAAAACTAGGTATTGATTTCTGACCCGAATTCCTTTTACTCATAAACTTCCTCATTTTGCCCGGTATATTTTCCACGAAGTCTTTTCGATACATTTGCAGCTTCTAAATCCGAAAAATGGGCGGCTTGCAAAATAATAATGTGCATTATTCAGTGTCTTCGCGACTGAAAAGTTGCTTTCTGGCAGCTTTCCCAAAAGGCATGAAAACCGCATGGTGGCTGATAAAAATCACTGTTCCGGTTTCGTTTGGTGTAATGTTACTTGATTATTTTGGAATACTTGCGTTGATGGCTAAATATACCGGTCCAATATTTGGTTACCTTGGATTACCCGGAGTTTCGGCTATTGTATTGATAACCAGTATTTTTACAAATATTTATTCGGTAGTTGCTGTACTTACGGTTTTAGATCTCCCGATGCGCGAAGGCGTTATACTTGCCACCATGTGCCTTGTTTCGCATGGATTTATAATTGAAACTGCTGTAATGAAACGGACAGGTTCCTCAGCCATACGCATGCTTTTGGTAAGGCTTACGGGCAGCATAGCCGTTGGTTGGTTGCTGAATATGGTTATGCCAGGAAGTTTTTCAAATATTGATATTCCGATTCTGGATCAGCAACAGGAATTCAGTTTGGTTTTCATTAATTGGATAAGCAGCATTTCGGTAACTATGCTGAAAATACTGGTTCTTGTAAATATCCTGCTCTTTTTTCAACAAATTATGGAGGAATTCGGGTGGATAGATGCTATCGAAAAACCATTGTCACCTTTCATGAAACTATTTGGTTTGCCGCGCAGTACCTCGCTTTCATGGGTGGTAGCCAATTTAATCGGACTTGCTTATGGCTCAGCTATTATGATTGAAGAATCGGAAAAAGGTAAAATGAGCCGCGAAGATGCCGATTTACTAAACCATCATGTTTCGCTTTCACATTCGCAACTCGAAGATCCTTTGCTGTTTCTCACGTTAGGATATGCCATCCATTGGCTTATCTGGCCAAGGATTATTATTGCCATTGCTGCCGTCTGGCTCCGAAAGGCAGAATTGAAATTTGTAGCGATGTACAGAAGCAGAAGAATGCCTGAACATATTTCATAATTTACTCATATAAACCTGGCTGTCAGGCTCTATCTGCATTTCACTGTTTTTAACAACCCTCTTTGCTGATAACACTTGTATATGTTACTCTAATTTATAACTTTGCAACCCATTTATTTCCGAACCACTGTTTCAATCATAATAAACTCACTGTTACAATGAAGGTTTACAAGACAAACGAAGTTAGAAATATTGCACTTATTGGTGGCGCTAAATCAGGCAAAACCACTGTAGCTGAAGCAATGCTTTTCGAAGGCGGTTTACTTAACCGCCGCGGATCAATAGAAGATAAAAATACGGTTTCCGATTACCGTGAAATAGAGCTGGAAAGACAAAATTCAGTTTGCTCAACATTAATGTATGTTGAATACAAAGGGAAAAAGATCAACATTTTAGATACCCCGGGTTTCGACGATTTTATAGGCGAAGTAGTTGCTGCACTGCATGTTGCAGACACAGCAGTAATGCTTGTTAACGCTCAGAATGGTGTAGAAGTTGGTACCGAAATAACCTGGAGGCTTACCAATAAAAACAATATACCGGTAATTTTTGCCGTAAACCAACTGGAGCATGAAAAAGCAAATTTCGAAGAAACACTTCGTCAGCTTAAAACTCAGTTTGGTGGAAACGTTACATTATTACAATATCCTGTAAATGAAGGTCATAGTTTTAATGCTATCATTGACCTTTTACAGATGAAAATGCTGAAATACTCCGATGGCGGTGGAAAACCCGAAATTTTGGACATCCCTGCTGATGAAATGGCTAAAGCCGAGGACCTTCACAATGCACTTATCGAAAAGGCAGCCGAAAGTGATGAGTCGCTGATGGAAGCATTTTTTGAAAATGGTTCACTTACCGAGGAGCAACTCGAAAAAGGATTGAAAGCCGGTATTATCAATCGTGGTTTATTCCCTGTTATGTGCCTTTCGGCGAAACACAATAAAGGTATAGGCCGACTGATGGAATTCATTTGTACTTCAGTTCCTGCTCCTGATGAAATGCCCGCTGTACTTACCACTTCCGGAAAAGAACTTACCTGCAAACCGACTGACCCAACATCCCTATTGGTTGTTAAAGTAGCTGTTGAAGAGCACCTGGGCGAAATCGCTTTCTTTAAAGTTTATGGCGGTGAAGTAACTGAGGCTATGGATCTTATTAACGGCACCAATTCAGGAAAAGAACGTATTTCGCAACTGCTCATCATTGCCGGTAAAAAACGCGAAAAAGTTGAGAAAGTTTGTGCCGGCGATATTGCAGCTACCATCAAACTTAAAAATACACGTACCGGCGATACGCTGAACTCTATAAAAAATGCTGAAGACGTTATCGTTCCTATCGAATTCCCGGCACCAAAAATCAGCATGGCTATCAAGCCTAAAAATTCAGCTGATGATGAAAAACTGGGTGCACGCCTCAACGAGATGCACAAAGTAGATCAAACGCTTTTAATTGAGTATTCGAAAGAGCTCAAACAAATTATCATAAAAGGCCAGGGCGAGTTACACCTGAATATTGCAAAATGGTACCTCGAACACCTCGATAAAATCCCTGTTGAATTTTTCGCTCCTAAAATTCCATACCGCGAAACCATTACTAAATCAGCGAAAGCTATGTATCGCCACAAAAAACAGTCAGGCGGTGCCGGACAATTTGGCGAAGTGCATATGCTTATTGAGCCTTACACCGAAGGAATGAAATTTCAAACAGAGTTCGCAGTACGTGGTACCGACGAGCATGTGCTTCCATGGGGTGGAAAACTGGTTTATAACAACTGTATTGTTGGTGGTGCTATTGATGCACGTTTCATTCCTGCTATCCTGAAAGGTATTATGGAAAAAATAGAGGAAGGCCCGCTTACCGGTTCCTATGCCCGCGATATCGTTGTTAACGTTTACGATGGTAAAATGCACCCGGTTGACTCAAACGAATTAGCGTTTAAACTTGCCGGTCGTCAGGCTTTCAAAGAAGCATTTAAAAATGCAGGCCCGAAAATTCTTGAGCCTATTTATGATGTTGAAGTTATGGTACCTGCCGAGCGCATGGGCGACGTTATGACCGACTTGCAAGGTCGCCGAGCAATTATAATGGGTATGGACAGCGAAGGAAACTACCAGAAAATTAAAGCAAAAGTTCCTCTCGCCGAAATGAACCGTTACTCAACTTCACTCAGCTCACTAACATCAGGAAGTGGTACTTATTCACTTGCTTTTGGCGAATATGCACAGGTTCCGCCAGATGTACAGACAACCTTACTCAAAACATACGAAGAACAGGAAAAAGAGGAAGAATAGTTTACTTCACTTTTGTTCTAACTATAAAAAAACCCTGGCTTTTCGGCCGGGGTTTTCTTTTTTAAACTACAAACAAAGTTAGTTTCTATTTGGCTTACGCGAGTTGACTATTTTGCCAGATTCATAATTTTCCGGTAATCATCTTCTGCCAGTTTATAATTGCTGCCTCCCACTTTATTACGAATCATCAATTGAATTATCTCTTCAAACTTTTCCTCACCTATACCTGCCTGCGATAAACGAACCGGTGAACCAATGCGTGTAAAAAACTCTTCAAATCGCAAAATGGTATTCTGCACGTCACCATCTGCAAAAAGCAAGGTTCCCAAACGCGAAATCTGTTTTTCGGCCTTTTTATTTAAATGTTTCATCCATGCCGGGAAAATAATTGACAGTGAAGCACCATGAGGCACCCCGTGAAGCAACGAAAGGATATGCCCCATGCCATGTACTCCCCAGTCGCCGCCGCCCTTACCATTGCCCGTCATTGTGTTCAGTGCCATTGTTGCATCATACATAATAGCTGCCCGTTCGTCGTAACCTTGCAGGTTGTCCATCAGTTTCGGTCCCCATTCCATGGCATCGGCGATAATTGCGGTGATAAAACGGTCGCTCAGGCTGCATTCGCTTACGCTGAAAAAGTTCTCAAAGCAATGAGCAATAAGGTCAGCAATACCATAAGCTGTATAATCAGCCGGCACAGTAAAGGTAACTTCCGGATCGAGGAATGAATGAACCGGGAAACACAATGGCGAACCATAGCCGTCCTTACGTCCTGTTTCAGGATTCTGTAATACGGCAAAGGGGTTCATTTCGGTACCGGTAGCTGCCAGGGTAAGAACAGCAATTAGTGGAACAGCTTTAACAGGTTTAGCTTTGTATTCGTAAAACTTCCATGCCGAATGAGTAACCGGAATTGTTATTGAAATAATTTTAGCTGAATCAATTACGCTTCCACCACCAACGGCAAGAATGTAATCAACATTATTTTCGCGGCCTACAGCTGCAGCTTTGTCAACATCGTCAACCAGCGGGTTGGGCTGAATTCCGTCATATTCAAAAATAGTTGCACCTGCCTGGCTTAGCTGCGCAACAATGCGATCATAAAGACCTGAGCGTTTTACCGATCCTTTTCCGTATACGAGCAATACTTTGCTTCCAAACGGTTTTACCGTTTTGCCGATGGTTTCAATTACGCCTTTTCCGAAATGAAGGCTGGTAGGATTATGTGAAATAAAGTTTTCCATTGAATGATTATTTTTAGTGCGAAATTACACTGTTATGCGTAAATGATTTTATACTGTTATTAAAAATAACCTTTTCGCACGAATAATGTTTTTATCCATTTTCAAATTTGTGCAGATGTGTTATCCTAATATGATATTGAGCTGTCAGATTTGTTGTGGGGTAAAAAATCCACTATTTTTGCCACAGCTATGAAAAAGCCCAAAAATAAATATTATGTAGTCTGGGAAGGCCACCAAACGGGCATTTTCGACTCGTGGGACAAATGCAAAAAACAGGTTGACGGCTATGCTGCAGCCAAATACAAAGGATTTACAACCCTCGACGAAGCTAAAACAGCTTTTGGCAGCAGTGTTTGGAATTACTACGGTAAATCTGATAAAGCACCGGTTAACAGTGCATTGCGGAAGTTATATGGTGAGCCACTCCAACAGGCGATATGTGTTGATGCTGCCTGCAGCGGAAATCCGGGTGTGCTCGAATACCGTGGAGTAAACATGATAACCGGGCAGGAAATATTTCATCGCGGGCCATTCCCGCAGGGCACAACCAATATAGGCGAATTTCTGGCGATAGTAACCGGACTGGCTTGGCTACAGCAGAATAAGTTATCATTGCCTTTATACAGCGACTCAAGGAACGCCATTTTGTGGGTTAAACAGCGAAGGGTGAATACGCAACTTCCCCGTACAGCTAAAAATAAGGAATTGTTCGACCTATTGGATCGGGCTGTCGAATGGCTTCATAACAACCGGGTTGATACCAAAATATTAAAATGGGAAACAAAGGCCTGGGGTGAAATTCCGGCTGATTTCGGAAGAAAATAATTTCAACCATCTTGTTTTTGGAATGTAAAGCCTGGAGGGTAATAGCACCAGACATTACTAAATAGTAGCTTTGAGCATGAATAATTATCTGCAAAACAAGAGTTTGTTATTTAAAATAGGATTTCGTAATTTTGCGCCCCTCAATTTAATACTTAGCTAAGTGAACCGCCTCAAAGAATATACTATTCAGTTCGTTGGGCTTGAGCCTGGAAATCATCAGTTTGAGTTTGAGGTGAATGATTCGTTCTTTGAACATTTTGAGTTTTCGCTTATTCAGCATGGACAAATACATATTGCCGTTGCCCTTGAGAAGATGGAACGAATGATGATTTTCAACATCACTCTCGAAGGTAAAGTGCTGGTAACCTGCGATCGCTGTAGCGATGAATTTTATTTCCCTGTTTCGGATTTGCAGAAGCTGATTGTAAAACTGGGCGCTGAATATATGGAAGAGAGCGAAGATGTAGTTGTTATCCCGGAAACGGAATATCAATTTGATCTTGCGCCTTATATTTATGAATTCATTCACCTGGCACTGCCTGCCCGTTTGCTGCATCCTGACGATGAAAACGGCAACAGCACCTGTGATCCGGAAATGCTGCGACTACTCGAAAAGCTGAACACCAGCGAAACAACGGATCCCCGTTGGGAAGCGCTTAAAAAACTTAATACTGATCAATAAATAGTTTGAATTAATACTAAATACACAAAACAATGCCAAATCCAAAACACAGGTTCTCGAAAACCAGAACGGCAAAACGCAGAACACATTATAAACTTGAAGCACCAACCTTCATTATTTGCACAAACTGTGGTACATCGGTACTTTATCACCGCGTATGCCCTGAATGTGGCTATTACAAAGGCCGTTTGGCTATTGAAAAAAATACAACCGCTTAATTTTGCCACTAAAACGGCAAATCATGTTAGGAAAAGGATTCTTTAAATGAGAATCGGACTTGATGTAATGGGCGGCGATTTCGCGCCGGTGGCTGCAATAGATGGAGCCATTCTTGCAGCTAAGGAACTATCGGACGACGACAAAATCGTTTTAATAGGTCAGGAGTCTGCCATACGTTCGTTATTACACGAACGCGGATGCGATGCAGCATTATTTGAAATAATGCATGCTGCTGAAATTATAGAAATGGGTGAGCACCCAACCAAAGCTCTTGCTAAAAAACCGGATGCCAGCATTAGCGTCGGTTTTAATATGCTGAAACATAAAAAAATTGATGCCTTTGCCAGTGCCGGAAATAGTGGTGCCATGCTGGTAGGCTCAATTTTCAGCGTAAATACAATTCAGGGAATTGTCCGTCCATGTACTTCAGCTATCATTCCACAGGAAGATGGAGGGTACAGCCTTTTGGTTGATATAGGAACCAATCCCGATGCCAAACCTGATGTATTTTACCAGTTTGGATTAATTGGTTCCATATATGTTAAAAACGTGTATCATGTTGAAAACCCGAGAGTAGCATTACTCAATATCGGGCATGAAGAGGAAAAAGGTAACCTTACTACACAATCAGCTTTCAGCCTGATGAAGGACTCAAGAGACTTCAACTTTCTGGGTAATATTGAAGGCCGCGATATTCTTCATAACAAGGCTGATGTAATTGTGTGCGATGGATTTACAGGTAATATTATCCTCAAGTTAATTGAGTCATTTTATGACCTGATGGAAAAGCGTAACCTCGTTGATGGGTATATCCGCCGTTTTAATTATGAAAACTATGGTGGTACTCCAATACTGGGTATTAATGGTGCCGTTGTAATGGGTCATGGCATTTCCAATGACGTGGCAATAAAAAATATGGTGTTACTTGGCCGCGATGTATTTAAAGCAAAAATTGCATCAAAAATAAAACATGCACTTTTAAACCTCAACGGAGGTTTTATGCCTGAATAATACTTCCGGCTGCACCTGTCCAATGGCATGATCCCAAACCGGGAAATTGTTAACATTGTTTGTACAAACTGCTTTTTAACAACAAGAGAACAAAAACTTATGACAAAACTAAGAGCCGCTATTACCGGAGTTGCAGGTTATGCCCCCGATTATATACTCAACAACGAGGAATTAAGTCGAATGGTTGATACTACCGACGAATGGATAATGACACGTATCGGTATCCGCGAACGACATATTTTAAAAGGCGAAGGCCTGGCTTCATCCGATATGGGTACCGAAGCTGTTAAACTTTTGCTTGCTAAAACAAATACCAATCCGGAAGATGTTGACCTGGTTATTTGTGCTACTGTAACGCCCGACATGATGTTTCCGGCAACAGCCAACATAATCAGCGATAAATGCGGAATAACAAATGCTTTCAGTTATGACATGAATGCTGCCTGCTCAAGTTTCCTGTATGCTCTAACCGTAGCTCAGAAATTTGTTGAATCAGGAACACACAAAAAAGTTATTATTGTTGGAGCTGATAAAATGTCGGCAATCGTAGATTATACTGACAGGGCTGTTTGTCCGCTTTTCGGCGATGCCGCTGCTGCAGTAATGCTTGAACCAACAACCGAAGATGTCGGAATGGTTGATTCTATTTTCAGGACCAATGGTACCGGACGTCATCATTTATATATGAAAGCCGGTGGCTCATTGCGCCCGGCAACACATGAAACCGTGGATAACAAGGAACACTATATTTACCAGGACGGGCAGACTGTTTTTAAATGGGCTGTTTCGAAAATGGCAGATGTTTCGGTGGAGATGATGGAAAAACATAACCTGAAATCGGAAGATCTTGCATGGCTGGTGCCTCATCAGGCCAATATGCGCATAATAGATGCTGTGGCCAACCGCATGGGTCTTGAAAAAGAAAAAGTAATGATCAATATCGAAAGATATGGCAATACAACATCGGCAACCATCCCATTATGCCTCTGGGAATGGGAATCGAAACTCCGTAAAGGCGATAACGTGATACTGGCAGCATTTGGTGGTGGTTTTACATGGGGATCAAGTTTGCTGAAATGGGCTTACGACCCGAAGTAAAAAAGACAGGGCGACAAGGAGAAGGGGCGACAGGGAGAAGGGGCGATAAGGAGAAAATATAATTAAAACCCTGCCGGATTGGCGGGGTTTTTTGTTTTTACTCCGGCTGCATTTTCCTATATCCTACCCAGTCATATTCATCGAAAACCCGGGAAACTGCATCCTCATATTCATCAAATGTATTCACTTTTTTGATCTTCTTAAAAACTTTGTGAGGGTCGTTAAATGAGATTGCCAGGTACGACCAATACTCTTTTAAAACGCTGATAGCCGACAAATTATCATTCATTTGTCGGCGGTATCCGAAATAAAGATCATCAATAAATTTCCTGATGTGAGCCTTGCGGTCAGTTGCAACCGGAAGGTCTTTACAATCAGCAGGCAAAAAAGGATCATACAACAAACCTCGTCCTATCATCCAGGTATTGATTGCAGGAAATTTATTGCTGAAGTCAATAAAATCACTTTTCGTGAAAATGTCGCCGTTATAAACTACCGGAACTGCGAGAAGGGAAACTGCCTGATTGAAAATTTCCTGGTCTGGCTCACCCGAATAGAGTTGTTTGCCAATACGCGCATGAATTGTTAATTCCGGAGTGTTATACTTGTTAAACACAGGAATAAGTTCAAAAATTTCATCTGAAGATAAATATCCAAGCCTGCATTTTACGAAGAACCTTACGGCGACTTCATCCATAACTTTAAGCAGGATTTCATCAATCATTTCGGGGTATGGCAGCATACCTGAACCTCTTTTCTTATCTGCAACCTGCGGATACGGGCAACCCAGATTCCAGTTTATTTCACTGAATCCCAGGTTTTCGCAAAACAGGGCGAAGCGTATAATTTCATCAGCATCCTTGCTTAAAATCTGAGGTACAACTTGAATCCCGTTTTCAACCGGATTTCCTAATTCGGCAAGTTTTCGGGCAGGGAGCTTGCTGCTGTGATGAATAGTAGTAAAAAAAGGAGTGAAAAGCTTATCAACTCCCTGGAAATGCTTTACAAAAACCCGACGGAATGTTACCCCGGTAATACCCTGAAAAGGAGCTAGGTATATACTGTGTTGCTCTGGCAAAGTGCGGAATTATCAGTTGTTAATCGATTATTTCTTGCTTTCGAGGTATTCTTTCAGTTTACCCTGATTTTTGGCATCGGCCAGCTTTTTAACTTCTCCACGGATTTTATAATTGTTATTCGGGTTTTCGCAATAGGTAACCAACAAAACATACGAATTGTATTTAATTTCATCACGGCTGACTCCTTTGCCTTTTTCGAGCGCATATTTTGCACAACATGCTATATACACGCCTATCAGATCGTAATCATTTTTTGCGATTTTAGTCAATGTTTCATCAAGTGGAAACGAAAAGTCGGGCGTACCCTGCATCCATTTCATGACAAAATTGATAGCGCTTTCCCTATGAGCGTTATCTTTTTCAACCGGATTCGAATATACATAATCGGAAGCCAGAATAACCTGAGGTTCAGCTCTTTTAAAATCATTGGCGGTAGTTAGCAAAACATTATCGTATTGCGATTTGGTCTGCGCGAATGAGCTTAAAATTGCACAACCCATCAGTAACGCTAAAAATATTCTCATACAGAAAAGTAATGAAGTTTCTTGCCCCGATTGTTTCGCTAAGCAAGTGAAAATTAATTGCCACAAAGATAGATTTTCTTTTACTAATGGTATAAAAGTAAAAAAATCAATACGGGAATTCTTGTATACCCGATTATGCCTTTGCGGTAAATAATTTTTTTATAGCACACATTTGTATGTAGCCTGCTATTATAAAAAAATGCTCCACCCAATTTGAGTTTCTTTGTGATAAACCATTCGTTATCCCCAAAAACTCACTTCCTGAGCCGATTAACTCAATGCTTTGGTCTATTTTAATTCCAATGCATTCCGGCCATCTCTACCCATTCTGATAAATTGATTATCAGAATATAACAACAAATAATCAGGGATAGGATATATGGCAAAATTATTATCTGCTTTGGATATATATTTTACATTCTGATCCATTTTCCCATCGGTTTGCATACGTCGTAATTCGGGAGCAGCAAAATAATCAATATAGTATATCCAATTGTCACTCACAGTCCAGTATTCGTAAGGCTTGCCTTTGTAAATGCAATTCTTAAATGCCTGACCCAATTTATCCATTTGATTCTTATTATTCATGTATGAATCTGGAGATAGTTCATTGTTTATATTTTTTTTGTATTTGTACAGACCTTTTGTCCCCTTATTTGTGCTGCCGTCTGTGTCGTATGTATCAACGTCATTTAAAAAATAGTATATCCATCCATCGTCACTCATCATTATTTTACTCACCTTTCTATATTTATTCAATAACTCTTCTTTCTTCTTTTTCTTAATATCATAAATATACAAACCACCAATATCTCCGATTCCTTCCCACAATCCTGTATAGTAGCAATAATAATCGTCTGTTGAAAAAGCAGTTATCTCTTTTTCATCGAAATATTTTTGTTTTGCCTTGTCTAAATTCATGGCTGTAAGCCTATAAACCTCATGATCCTGATTCAGATATACGATGGAATAGTCAGAAACACGCATATAGAGCATATAATCCAGATCATTAATAAGCGTGCGTTGGCTGCCATCAATACCAATCTTGTACAGTCCGGATTTCGTTTCTTTATTGGTATTCTGGTAGTAAATAGTTCGACCAACAACATTAATTTGGTTCGGTTTATCGTTGCATAATTTGGTTTTTTCACTGCCATCTAGTTTGATCTTATACAGTTTTAGCGAATCGTACGGATTGGCATAATAAATCCAATTATTTTGCGATGCCACCATCCCGCCATCAATAAGTGCCGCATTGCTATTGCCTTGTCTGTTAGCTTTTAAAACTATAACTTCACATTGTGCAAAAGTGGAAGTGCCTCGCAATGTTGCTTTTACCAAAGTTTTTCCTACGGTTAACGCATTGATTTTACCTTTAGCGTCAACGGTTGCTACAGCAGGTTTGGTCGAAGTCCATTCAATAGGAGGCGTATCGGCCCTGGCATTTCTAATTCGCGCTGTCAAACCAAAATCATTTTCTTTCTCAAAAAGCTCAAGTGTTGTTTGACTGAGAATGATTTCCGGAGAAGGGGTTTCGCGGGGTACGCGAACGGACTCACTTGCGTTGGTATCTCTTTTCGTTCTTGTTTTGGGTTCCTGCGCCAAAACCATAAGACTTACACTGAGAAATGTCAAAATAATGATAAGTTTTTTCATAGCTTGCTAATTTGGCATTTAAAATTATGAAAAAAACAAATATGAAAGAATTGAATATAATAAAGAATAATTCTAAATTATTATTGGCACTAAAGAGTGAAATGGAGTCCATGATCAGCGAATTGAGAATAATCAATCATCATGAACCGGAAACGGGTTCTTGAATAATTACTCCGCTGCGTAATACGCACTCCGCTTCTCCTTCTATCTTTATCCCTTCATATATGTTCGAATCACAATTCTGAAACTGTGTTTTAACTGAAATTACCGATTTCGCAATCGGATTCCAGATTACCAGATCGGCATCCGAACCAACTTTTATAGCTCCTTTTTGCGGGAAAAGATCAAAAATCCGGGCTGCGTTGGTGGAGGTTAATCCGACAAATTGCTCCAAACTGATTTTCTTAGTTAACACGCCATAGGTATAAAGCAAAGCCAGCCTGTTTTCGATTCCACCGGCACCATTTGGGATTTTTGTAAAATTGTTAATGCCCACATCCTTTTGGCCTTTTGTATTAAACGGGCAATGATCGGTTGAGATTACATCCACGGTGCCATCAGCAATTGCTTCCCATAGAGCGTCCTGGTCCAGTTTTGAGCGGATCGGCGGACTGATTACATATTTCAGGGAATCTGGTAGTGGTTTTGAATACACAGTTTCGTCGAGTACTAAATATTGGGGACAGGTTTCACAAAAAAGAGGCAGACCTTCCTTTTTGGCTTCTCTTACGTATTCAATAGATTTTGCGGTTGAAGTATGTACAATATAGGTTCTGCAACCTGTTTTACGACATAGATCAATTACTTTCCTTACTGATTCAGATTCAACTTCTGCTGGCCGTGAAAGGGCGTGGTACAAAGGTTCTGTTTTTCCTTCGCTGATAAATTTCTTTTGATTTTCCACTATTACATCACCTTCTTCGCAATGAACGAGCACAATTGCATTGAGCGATGCTGCCTTTTTCATAACCTGTTCGAGCTCCCAATATTCGATTCCAATGTTACCTTTGTAAGCCAGGTAAGCTTTGAAGGATTTAATACCAACTTCGTTCACGCACCATTCCATTTGCTCAGGAATAGTTTCGTCGTACCATGTGATTCCCATATGCAAAGTATAATCCACCATGCATTTATTGGATTCCTTCAGACGAAATGCCAGCGCTTTCATTAAGGATTGCCCGCGCAAAGGAGTTACAAAATCAATTAGAAAAGTAGTTCCTCCGGCACTGGCGGCTTTGCTTCCACTCTGGAAATCGTCGCAGGATGGACCGGCAGGTGTTGGCAATTCCAAATGCACATGAGGATCGATTCCGCCGGGGAAAATGTATTTTCCTTTGGCGTCGATGATTTTATAATCGGGAAAGTCTGAGGATTTTAGTTGGCCAATTTCTGTAATCAATCCCTTACTAACGGCGATATCGGTATTAGATGTAGAATCGGAGTTGAGAATAGTTCCGTTGATTATTAGAAATTGGTTCATAACAAGTGTTTTTAGATTCAAACTTTATAAGTGTCAGACACCTGTTGCGTGTGCAGTCACTAATTTTTTTTCAAACCGGCCTTCCGTATTTTTTTCAAACCCCAGCTTTTTCAGGTATTTCGAGTATTTTTCACTTCGTCCATCAGCAATAATTTTCGCAAAGCCTTCTTTTATAAATCTGTCACGAAGGTGAAGGTAAATAAACTTCCCGTTTTTAAAATCGCGGTATTCCGGTAACACAAAATCGAGACCTACTGAAAGATTGTGATCCTGATCGCGGTGAGCCAGGAAAACACCGGCAACAGCCATATTTCGCAGAACAAAGAAACTA
>Ga0209800_10001735_pt1 | contig 21297 bp, 24 predicted proteins | sample Higcelweek8metaG_FD_187174 | JGI IMG/M metagenome (GOLD analysis project Ga0209800, IMG submission 187174) | Freshwater pond sediment microbial communities from the University of Edinburgh, under environmental carbon perturbations - High... | ecosystem: Environmental > Aquatic > Freshwater >...
GGTTGCCGAATGCTTGGTATAGCCTGATACAAATATAAAACCGTTGGGCAAACGGGGTTAGCTTGGTAATCATACTGACATTAGTTGGTACGTCCCAAGAAGCCACCACCTCTAGGCGTTAGAATAGGTGGTGGGAGTATGTCACTTTACAACAAGGATTATTATAGATATGTTTAGACTTTCTTTATTGCTATATGTCATGTTAGAGGAGAACGATAATGAATAGAAAAAAGATTTTGGATATTTTATTGCTGCCGACTGAGGTTTATAGTAAGATTTCTGTAAGTAAACTTTCTTTGTATGTTGGGATTATACTTTTAGGTATAATTGATATGTCATCAAGAATCAGTGAAAAGTTTGGAACATTATTTTTCGGTAGACCTTCTACAGAGATCGTCATTAACATATTTTTAAGCCTGGCTTTTATTGTGGTAGTTGGGATTATTGATGTTGTGTTTTTTTCAGTGCCTTTATGTGATTTGTTCAAGCGCTTTAAAGAGCCAAATGAAATACCTCAGGATGGTAGCTTGCGCATAAAATTAATGAAAATACAGATCATATCGAACTTTATTGTACTTTTACCAGTAAAAGTACTTGAGTTCTTTGCTCTTAACATAAATTTAGAAAAATCACCTGCGATTGCAGAGCTATTTGTATTAGCAGTTATAGTCTTGCTTATATGGCAAACTGCAGTTGTTGCACGTGGAGTTAATACGATTTTTAGCATGCAGCCACCTAAAAAGTTTTTTGTGTTTCCGATAATATTCCTTTGGAATTTTATCCTTAGCTTCTATTCAATGAGCTATTTGGTTGATGGGATTATTATGAATATTCTTAAATAAGTGTTGGTTGATATTTAATAATTTATTCACAGTTTATTTATATTTAACAATTACAATGATAAAGATACATAAACTTAGAGAGATTTATAATGCAATTCCCCTACAGATAGAGTCAAATTGACTCTATATTTTTTAGAATAAATCAAGAGACATATGTTATTTTAAAAAGCAGTTGTAAAAACCTTGAATCATATGGTAATATGTTATATATTAAATACGATTAATCTATTACATTTATCTAACTGCTAAATGTAAGATTAATGATGTATTTAATATAGTTAGTCTTGTTATTTTAAAATGTCCCGGTAGTCTAATGGATAAGATAGTGGATTCCGGTTCCACTGATACGGGTTCAATTCCTGTCCGGGACGCCAAATCAATTTTTTTGGTATTACCTAAAATGACTTTCCTTATAATTTAATAATGCTTTTTACGTGATAACATGATATAGTGTAAAGTGGTTTGAAAACAGAATTAATAAGGATGTGTTAAAATGCTCGTTATTTTATCAGGAAGTTCAGGGGTTGGAAAAAATACAGTTATTAACAAGTTGTTAGAAGATGTGAAGGATTTAGAACTTATGCCGACCATGACAACAAGGGAGAAAAGACCAGGAGAAGAAGATGGAAAGCCATACATATTTGTATCAAAGGAAATATTTCTGGAAATGATAGATGAAGGTGGACTTGTGGAATATGAAATTGTCCATGGCAATTATTATGGTACACCTAAAAAAATTGTTCATGAAAAAATGAGTAGCAACAAGGTTCTTATAAAGGACATTGACGTTGATGGTACGCAAAACTTAGTGAAAAATCTTGAAAATGTAATTACTATCTATTTAAAACCTAAATCTAAGGAGCAGCTGATTGAGCGCTTAATTGGAAGGGGCGAGGATCAGATAGAAGTAAGGCTCAAAAGATTTGAATATGAAGAAGAAATGTCAAAAAAATATAAGTATGTGATTGTGAATGACATCATGGAAGACACTGTAAATAGAATAAAAGAGATAATCAAGGAAGAGTATAATACATAATATAAAAGGGGCTGTTGCGACAGCCCCTTTTCTTATGTGTTGTAGATCAGCATTAGATGATTCTTACTTACCGAAAAGCTTCCTAAAACTTTTAACGAAGCTTGGAGATTCACTTTCGGCAGCAGGAGTAGGACTTAATATGTTTTTCAGTTCATTTATTCTAGGGTTGCTATCAAAACTCTCGTTGTTATCGCTAAATGTCTCAGTAATCCTTGTCTTAGGCATTTCACCAAGCTCAACATCAGTAATTGATTCGATTGCGGATGCAGCATCAGATCCAGGATAAGAAATCATAAATGGGTTTTGTTCTTTTACTGATTTAGATACATATCTGCTTTCTGGAATTATACCTAGTGGAGAAAACTTGCAATTAGGGAAGTTACCAATAACACCAGAGATCCTTTTGATAACAAACTCACCTTCTTGAGGAGTTTCACATCTGTTTACAACCAGCTTTACATTAAGATTATGATGCTTGGAAATAAACACCTTTAATATTGAAAAGGCATCTGAAATTGCATGAGGCTCAGGAGTTGTTACGATTATTGTTTCGTGTGATGAGATTACAAACTCATTTATATTTTTTGATATTCCTGCACTTGTATCAATTAACACATAGTCAAAATTGCTTTCTAGATGCTCAAAACCTGATAAAATCCTATCTAATTGGAATGCGTTCAGATTAGCAAGCTCAAAAAGACCAGTTCCGCCAGGAACAAGTTTTATTCCCTCAGGACCATCTGTAATTATTTCATCAAGAGTCTTATATCCCTTTATAACATCTGTAAGTGTATAAATCGGAGTTACTTTTGTCAGGACATCTATATTTGCCATTCCGAGGTCAGCGTCAATCAAAGCGACTCTTTTGCCTCTTTTTGACAGAGATATTGCAAAATTAATTGCAAAACAAGTCTTACCAGTACCACCTTTTCCGCTGGAAATAGTAATGAAGCGGCAAGTAGTGGACTTTTTGCTTGGCAGGTTTTTATCTTGTTCGAGATAATTCAGTATGTTCGGAGGTAAACTTACGAAAAACGACTGCCTTTCTATGTTTTTTCTCATTATAGTTGAGTCAAACTCAATTAATCCTGTATTGGTTATAGTTTTCAAACTTAAATTAAACCCTGTGTTTAATGGGGCAAAAACTCCATTGTTTATTGGAGCACTTATTTCGAGTAAATCTCTGTCAATTGACAATAGCTTACTCTCAAAGGTGTTAAATTGTCCTCCATCATCAGTGTTGATTTCAAGTAGCTGTCCAGGCTGAAATCTTATCTTTTCCATACTACCCCTCAAATCTATTATATAATATTAATAACTGTTATTAAAAAAAAGATAACTATTAAGCAGATAAAAATGCAAAACCAGAAAATTACAAATAAGTAAACTAATATAAAAGTAAAAAAATAAACAACATCTAAATTTCTAATAATTCTTCATATAAATTTGGGTTCAATCGTAAATTTATACATACTACTTCTTTAATTTTATATTATGGAAGATTGTATGTCAATTAATGTGACTAAATTTTCTAAAAATTATGATTGGATTTCTTTAAAATGTATATTATTGTTGGTGGTAAGTTATGACATAAATTTAGAATAAGTTTGAGAAATATGTATACATTTCCTGTATAAAAAATAATATGTATTTGTTACGTTAAATGTTTAAATATTAATTTAAAAAATTTATATATTTTTGTATTGTTCTATTAATGATATTCTGATAAATTAAACTAAGGAGACTAAATACTAGGGGGATTATATGGATAATTTGAAGATTCTTTTTGCTTCTTCCGAAGTAGTACCTTTTGCTAAGACTGGCGGTTTGGCAGATGTTGCGGGATCGTTACCAAAAGCAATAAAAAAGCTTGGAGTTGATATTAGGGTCGTTATGCCTAAGTATAAAAGTATACCTGAATCATTTGTAAATAAAATGAAAATGGTTGGCAGCTTTTATGTAAATGTTATCTGGAGAAGACAAATTTGTTGTGTCTATGAGCTTTTATACGAAGGAGTTGTATATTACTTTATTGAAAATGAATACTATTTTGCAAGAGATGGTCTTTATGGGCATTTTGATCAAGCTGAGCAGTTTGCATTTTTTAACAGGGCTTTTATTGAAATGCTTCAATTTATTGATTTTAAAGCTGATGTAATTCATTTGAATGATTGGCAGACTGGGATTGGTAGTCTTTTGCTTGAGTCAGATTATATGGATCTTGAGTTTTATAAAGACATGAAAACTGTATTTACTATACACAACATAAAATATCAAGGAGTATTTCCTAAGGAAATAATGGATGATGTTCTTGGGCTTAGCTGGGAATATTTTCACCTCAACGGAGTCGAGTATAATGACCAGGTCAATTATATGAAAGCAGGAATTGCGTATTCTAGTATAATAAATACAGTGAGTTCAACCTATGCTGATGAGATAAAAAACGATTTCTTTGGCGAAGGGCTTAGCGGGATAATAAATAATAGGGCTCAAGATGTTTATGGAATTGTAAACGGTATAGATTATGACGAGAACAATCCAGCAACTGATAAAAGATTGTTTGCTAATTTTAGCAGCAGAAATATAAGTGGCAAATATGAGAATAAAAAGAAGCTTCAGGAGTATTTGGGGCTTCCTATACGTGAGGATACAGCCGTCATTGGGATAATTTCTAGACTTGTGGATCAAAAAGGCTTTGATCTTTTGGATTTTGTTTTGATGGAAATATTGAATATGAATGTTCAACTTGTTATTCTCGGAACAGGTGAGTATAGATATGAGAACATGTTTAAATGGGCAGCAGAGGTCTATCCTGATAAGGTTTCTGCTAATATAAAATACGATGAAACTTTAGCGCAAAGAATATATGCTGGATCAGACATGTTTCTTATGCCTTCTCTTTTTGAGCCATGCGGACTTAGCCAATTGTTCAGCATGAGGTATGGAACAATACCGATTGTAAGAGAGACGGGGGGCTTGAATGATACTGTTAGACCTTACAACGAAACAACTGGTGAGGGCAATGGATTTACATTTAAAAACTATAATGCGCATGATATGCTCTATACGATAAGAAGAGCTGTTGAGTTCTATCATAATAAACCTATATGGGATATGCTTGTAAAAAGAGTTTTAAAACAAGATTTTAAATGGGAAAAGTCGGCAGAACAATATATAGATCTGTATAAAAAGTCGCTCCTTAAAGAATGATGGATGATTTAGTTGTTCAACATTCACAAGAATAAGCCGATATTTACAGTTAGGAGAGTTTAATTGAAACTAGATGTTCCAATAATTAGTGCGATAAAAGAATACATTGACTCAGATCCTGTGCCTTTTCATATGCCAGGTCATAAGATGGGAGCAGGGCTAAATAATGATTATTTTGGGAATATTGCAGCAATGGATTTGACAGAAATACCCCATCTGGATAATTTGCATAATCCAGATGGAGTTATTGAAAAGTCACAAAAGCTTGCTGCACAAGCCTTTGGAGCCCAAGACTCGTTTTTGATTGTAAATGGTTCTACATGCGGAGTACAAGCTATTATTATGACTATTTGCAGACAGGGAGACAAGCTTATTGTTTCGAGGGATTGTCATGTGTCGGTTATTAATGCAATGATGCTCGTAGGGGTTGAGCCTATTTTTATTAGTCCTGGATATGATTTTGAGTTTGGGATTCCAACGGCAGTTTCAACTGAAGATGTTATTCAAGCTGTGAGAGCAAATCCCGAAGCAAAAGGTGTTTTTTTAACAAGGCCCAATTATTATGGTGTCTGTTGTGATATTAAAAGTATAGCTCAAATAGTACACTCATATGATATGGTTTTAGCAGTAGATGAAGCTCATGGGGCTCATTTGAAGTTTAATTCAAGATTGCCTGTATGTGCAATGGAGTCTGGTGCTGATATATGTGTACAAAGCGCACATAAGACGCTGCCTGCGATGACTCAAGGGTCATACCTGCATGTTAAGTCAATTAAAGTTGATATTGATCTGCTTAAAAGCAACCTGAGTGTTTTGCAAACAACAAGTCCCTCATATCTTATTTTGTCAACTCTTGATTATGCCAGAGCATTAATGGCGAGTGAAGGAGAAAGGCTGCTTAATAATTTGCTTGATTATGTTGAGGAGTTTAAAGAAAATATTAAGAACACAGGTTGTTTGCAATGTGATATAAAAAATGTGAACAACTTTCAAATAGATAATACTAGGCTGGTAATTAATACAAAAAATAAAGGGTTTACAGGATATGAAGTAGAGAGAATAATTAGACAAACTGATGCAATTCAAGTAGAAATGTCGGATTTTAATAATATAGTTTGTATTTCTACGGTTTCAGATAAAAGAGAGTATTTCGTGAGATTGCATCAGGCGCTAGCCAGACTTGAAAATAAAGTTGTGGATGAACGTAAAATTTCCGATAAATATTTTGTAAAGTTCAGATTATTAAAACGAGTAGTTCAATTAAAGGACATTAATATGCATAAAACTGCAAGGATTAATCTTGAGAATTCGTACGGCAGGATTTCAAAACGTGTTATTACGCCATATCCACCTGGAGTACCATTAGTGTTTCCTGGTGAAATGATAGATGAGGAAGTAATTGATACTGTGAAGCAAATAATTGAGCTTGGCGGAAGGGTTAATGGAATAGGTCCAAAAAATGAAGTGGATGTAATGGAATGAAACTGGGGGCTTATATATGAAACAAGGGTATTTTATTACAGTTGAAGGTACGGACGGTTCAGGTAAAACAACACAAATCAAATTATTAGAAGAGTATCTAAATAGTAAGAGTTTTGATGTTGTACTTGTAAGAGAACCAGGTGGTACAAAGATAGGTGAAAAAATAAGGAAGATTATTTTAGATACTGAAAACAGCGAGATGTGTATGAATGCTGAGATGCTATTATATGCAGCTGCGAGAGCACAACTGGTATCGGAAGTTATTAAGCCTGCAATAGAAATGGGTAAAGTCGTGATTTGCGATAGGTTTGTTGATTCAAGCTATGTTTACCAAGGATTTGGGAGAGGAATTGATCTCAAAACCATTGGTGATATAAATAGAGTAGCGGTTGATGGGTTGGTTCCAGATCTTACATTGTTTTTCGATTTAGATCCTGTATTTGCATTGAAACGAAGAGTGGATTCAACTGGTGCAGACAGAATAGAAAGAGAAAAAATTGATTTTCACACAAGGGTTTACTCGGGATATAAAAAGCTTGCAATGCTTTATCCTGAGAGAATTAAGTGCATTGACAGTGATAGGACTATAGATGAGATATTCGAATCGGCAAAGTTATTTGTTGATGAGATATTAAAATAATGGACATAATGCAAAAATATTCCTGTTAAAGAATCGGAGTGATTCTTATGAAGGTTAGGGATTTTCCTGAGAAATCTCCAGGGGTTTCGGAAACACGAGGGAGAGACGATAGAAGACCAATTGATAATAAGGCTACCAGTTTTCAAAGTCAATTGACACGTATTGAGAATACAAATTTCGATGTGCGTATCAAGGATATGATGGATGGCATATTTGCGCAGGGAGATAAGCTATCTAAAAGGATTGATTTAAGAAATTTCCAAATATACAAGAAAATGATTGCTGAATTTTTAAACGAAGTTGTATATAATACGAGGAAGTTTTCGAAACAAAGTATTTTAGATAGAAGAGGTAGACATAAGGTTTATGCAATGATAAAAAAAATTAATGAAGAATTGGACCTACTTGCAAAAGATATTCTTAACGATGAAAAGGATAACTTGAACATCCTTAAGAGATTAGATGATATAAGAGGTTTGATTCTTGACATTATGATGTGAGGTGCTTAGGTGGAGTTTGATAGCATTATTGGACAAAAGGATGTTCTAAATATATTGAAGAATTCGCTTATGAATGATATGGTTGCACATGCTTATGCGTTTTCGGGACCGAAAGGAATTGGTAAAAAAACAGTTGCAAATGCATTTGCTGCGCTTTTGTTATGTGAAAGTCTTGAAGATACAAAAGCCTGTGGAGAATGCATGGCTTGTAAAACATATCAAAACTCGTCCAATCCTGACGTGTTAATTTTAGATGGTCATGATGGAAGCATTGGAGTAGACGAAATTAGAGGTCTGCAAAGTCATATTGTATTAAGGCCCTTGTATTCAAAGCGAAAGGTTTACATTATTTGTGATGCTGATAAAATGACACTTCAAGCTCAAAATTGTCTTTTGAAAACGCTCGAAGAGCCGCCCTCATATGCAGTAATTATTTTGACCGTGTCAAATTATAATTCACTTATGGAAACAATTAAATCAAGGGTTTCCAGACTTGCGTTTAAAAAATATAGCAGCAAAGAAATAAGTGATGCTTTAGAGGCTAAGATTGGAAAAGCTTTGGATAATATTGATTTTGTTGTAGCTTTTTCAGACGGTATTATTGACACTGCTCTTAAAATAGCAACATCAGAAGAGTTCATAAGGCTTAGAGAAGAAGTCTTTGGTATGATTATTAAAATAAATAATAGAAAAGCTACAGATATTTTTGATATGGTTCACTTTTTTGAGGTGGAAAAGCAGAATATAAATATTATTTTTGATATTATGATAATTTTTTACAGAGATATGTTTGTGTATAAAAAGACGCAAAATGAAAATATATTGATTAATTCGGATAAAAAGGTTATCATATTAGGGAACATCGATAAATTTACAATGAAAAAGCTTTCGGTAAATATAGAAGAAATTGAGAAAACTCGTAGGATATTGCAGCAAAATGCGAATTTTCAACTAGCGATGGAAGTAATGCTTATGAAGCTTCAGGAGGAATAATATAGATGGTTAAGGTGGTTGGAGTTAGATTCAAAAGTGCTGGAAAGATATACTTCTTTGATCCAGGAGAGTTTGAGATTGAAGAAAACTCGAATGTTATTGTAGAAACAGCTAGGGGTGTAGAGTTTGGACAAGTTGTTGTACCGATTAGAGATGTTACAGAGGAAGAAATTATTGCACCTTTAAAGCCAGTTATTAGAGTAGCTACTGATGAAGATAAGAAACATGCTAAAGAAAATAAGCAAAGAGAAGAAGACGCTTATAATATCTGTCTAAAGAAAATTAGAGAACATAATCTCAATATGAAATTAATAGATGTTGAATATACCTTTGACAACAACAAAGTTTTGTTCTATTTTACCGCAGACGGAAGGGTTGACTTTAGAGAGCTAGTTAAGGACCTAGCAGCTGTTTTTAAGACTAGGATAGAGTTAAGGCAAATCGGAGTTAGAGATGAAGCGAAAATGCTTGGCGGAATTGGTGTATGCGGAAGGGTATTATGTTGCAATTCGTATTTGGGCGAGTTTCAGCCTGTATCGATCAAAATGGCAAAAGAACAATGTTTGTCATTGAATCCTACCAAAATCTCAGGTACATGTGGAAGACTCATGTGTTGCTTGAAGTACGAGCAGGATGCGTATGAAGAGATTATTAGTAGAGTTCCGAAGATAGGAGCTGTTGTTAGTACCCCAGCAGGTCAGGGAACTGTTATTGACATTAGTATGCTTAAAGAAATTGTTAAGGTAAAGCTTGATAAGGGAAATGAAACCGACTTTCAATTTTATAAAGCAGACGAGGTCAAGGTTGTAAAAGATGTCGTATCAGATGAATTTTCTGACATAAATTATGAAGAGCTCAAGCAGCTTAAACAACTTGAAGATTAAATGTAGTATGGAAATAATAAAATTTCTAAAAAATAGTTTTCATTAATCATTTTTGATGGTAAAATAGTAAAGTCTATAAAATATATTTAGATGTGTTAATATTATGCATGTAAATTATTAAGGAGGTGTTTAAGGTGGCATATTCAATTAATGATTCCTGTATTAGCTGCGGTGCTTGTGAGTCTGAATGTCCTGTATCATGTATTTCAGCTGGTGATTCTGTTTATGTTATTGATGCAGATGCATGTATCGATTGTGGAGCATGTGCAAACGTTTGTCCAGTGGACGCTCCAAAACAGAAATAAGATTTACGAGTATTGCTTCTCAAATGTTTTAAAAATATTGCTGGCTTTTAATGCTAGTGTGTTATATTGTCCCGTCTGTTTGGGTTCTTTGAGGAACAATAGAATTAATAGGGTCAGCAATGATATTCATTGCTTGACCTTATTTAATTTACGAAGTAAATCCTAAAATCAAAATTGGCTCGAAGCCCCTGAGATTTTGATTGGAGGAATTTACGAAGTAAATCCTAAAATCGAAGTGGGCTCGAAGCCCCTGAGATTTTGATTGTCTGAGAATTCAAGAAAAAGGTGAAAAAATTGAAATTTAAGTTGAATGAAAATGAAAAAGTGGATGATTTGCAATGTAAAGGTCTAAGGATTATCCAAAAAAACGATGGATTTAAATTTGGAGTGGATGCGGTTTTACTTAGTAACTTTGCAACAGTCAAAAAAAATGACAATATTCTTGATATGGGTACTGGAACTGGGATAATACCAATACTACTTGCGGGAAAAACTATGGCTAAAAGTATTACAGGCCTTGAAATACAAGAAGATATGGCTGATATGGCTAAAAGAAGTGTTGATATTAACAACTTAGGAGAAAGAGTGCGGATTATATGTGGTGACATAAAAGAGAGTGTTGAAATATTTGGTCCATCGAGCTTTAACACAGTTGTATCAAATCCACCATATATGAGTGTTGGGAGAGGTTTGGTGAACCCTTCTGATTCAAAATCAATAGCAAGACATGAAATATTATGCACTCTTGAGGATATAATCAGGTCATCAGGGAAGATCCTTGTACCAGGTGGACAACTCGCAATGGTGCATAGACCACATAGGCTTGTTGATATTTTGTATTGTATGAGAATGTATGGCATAGAACCAAAGTATATGAGATTTGTACATCCATCACCATATAAAAAGGCGAATCTTGTTCTAGTAAAAGGATATAGAGGCGGTAATCCTGAGCTTAAAATGCTAGACCCGCTCTATGTTTATGATGAAAATGGAAATTACTCAAAAGAGATAAATGATATATATGGCAGAGAGGAACATGACAGTGAATAAAAAAGGCACTTTATTTCTAGTGGCAACGCCAATAGGTAATCTTGAGGATATTACTTATAGGGCTGTGAGGGTTTTAAAAGAGGTAGATATTATTGCAGCCGAGGATACACGTGAAACTCTTAAGCTGCTCAATCACCTAGGGTTTAAAAAGACGCTTATAAGCTATTATGAGCATAATAAAGTTAGAAAAGGAAATTATTTAATTGGACTACTTCTTGAGGGAAAGGACATTGCTTTAGTTTCTGATGCGGGTACTCCAGCGATTTCTGATCCTGGAGAGGATCTGGTTAGGCTTGCAATAGAAAATGACATCACTATAACCTCCATCCCAGGACCTGTTGCTGCAATAACTGGACTAATTATTTCGGGTATGAAAGCAGGACGATTTACCTTTGAGGGCTTTTTGCCAATGAATAAAAAGACAAGGAAAGAACGGCTGATTTCTTTGCAAAATGAGATTAGGACTATTATATTCTATGAAGCACCACATAAGTTTATTTATACGCTTAAGGATATTTACCAATACTTTGGTGATCGCAATATTGTTATTGCAAGAGAGCTTACAAAGAAGTTTGAGGAAGCTATAAGGTGTACTTTATCTGAAGCAATTGAAAGATATGCTGAAAATAATCCTAAAGGTGAAATCGTTTTGATAATTGAGGGTGCAAATGAACAGGACATAAAAGATGAAAGTTCACAAAAGTGGGATGATATTAGCATTGAAGAGCATGTTAAAGGATATATTGAAAAAGGAATGGATAAAAAAGAAGCGATTTCAAAGGCTGCGATAGACAGAGGTATTAGTAAACGAGACGTATACAATAAAGTAATGAAAAAATAAAAAAGTTATCAAAAAAAGGCTGTCCATTCAAGACAGCCTTTTTATAAGAATTATTTCTTTAATTCTCTCATGCAATCAGGACAGATATTCTTTCCTTTGTATACAGAAACATCTTTTGCATTTCCACAGAATATGCAAGCAGGTTCGTATTTCTTAAGAATAATTGTTTGACCATCAACATATATTTCCAAAGCATCCTTCTCTGCGATGTCAAGTGTTCTCCTTAATTCGATTGGAAGTACAACTCTTCCTAACTCGTCAACTTTTCTAACGATTCCAGTAGATTTCATAATAATTTCCTCCTCTAAAATTACAGTTTTCGACAAACTTTTCATTTCAATATTAGCATAAATACCAAGTGACGTCAACAATAAATTAAATATTTTTCAAAAAAATGTTTTTATTAATTTTAGAATTGTTTAACTTGTAGCGCGCTGGATTAAAGGTAAATTGGGTTGGGAGGGTAGTGTAACGATTGGCGTTATCTAGTAAGATTTATGACTATAAAGTAAAAAAATAACTGGTAAGTATCAAGCGTTAAGAATGTGCAAAATACGACAAAATTCGACAAGATACAACTTTATTTGATTGCTGTTTAGCTTTCAAATATTTTCTATTAATGTAAAACCAACAGAATTATTGTTTCAAAAATCAGTTAAAATATACAAGTTAAAATGTGGAAAGTAGATAATCGAGGCATAGCAGAATTTTTTGTATCATATAATGATCTGTGTGGCGACTAATTATTTACTATAGATTAATATTGTATTTAATATAGATAGCCACTATTCGATGAATGGAGTTAGGTTATGCTTAATTATATATGGTTTGTTATGATCGTTATAGGATTTTTTGTTGGTGCACTTAACGGCAGATTGGATCAAGTTTCGCAAGCTGCAATGGGTTCATCAAAAACAGCAGTTGAGCTTTGCATCGGGTTATTGGGTATACTTTGTTTGTGGAGTGGATTGATGGGAATTGCAGAAAAAAGCGGGCTTGTTACAAAAATTGCTAAAATATCTGCGCCGATTATAAAAGTCTTGTTTCCTGACCTATCTCGTAAGGGACCAGCAGTGGGAGCAATGGTAATGAACATGGCTGCTAATTTTTTTGGGCTTGGAAATGCTGCAACTCCACTGGGTTTGAAGGCAATGAATGAATTGCAAAAAAACAACAAAGATAAACATACTGCTTCAAACTCAATGATAATGTTTCTAGTTTTAAATACGACAGCAATTCAGCTTGTACCCGCAACAGTAATAGCACTAAGGTCAGCTGCAGGATCCACAACTCCTGCAGATATTATGATTCCTGTTTGGATTGCATCTTTATGTGCGACTGTTGCAGGGGTAGCAGCAGTAAAAATTATGACATGCTTAGATAGAAAAGGTAAAGGGCGATGAGGTGAATAATGAGTATAGCTAAACAGCTTTCAAGTTATGTCATACCATTGATTTTTGTTCTAGTTTTAACAATTGGAATGTATAAAAAACTTAAAATTTATGATATTTTTGTTGAGAATGCTAAAGAAGGTATCAATACAGTTTTAAGGATTCTTCCGTCATTAGTTGGGCTTATGGTAGCAATAAGTGTATTTAGAGCTTCGGGAGCTCTCGACCTAATAATCTATGCTGTGGAACCGATTTCGAATTTTTTGGGTATACCTAAGCAGGTGCTACCTTTAGCGTTTATGAGACCTTTGTCGGGAAGTGCGTCAATTGCAATGGTTTCAGATATGCTTAAGATATATGGTTCTGATTCAGTTATAGGAAGGACAGCTTCAACCATGATGGGTTCAACAGAAACAATTTTCTTTACATTGACCGTTTATTATGGATCAGTTGGAATTAAGAATACAAGATTTACTCTAATTGCAGCGCTGATTGCCGAGTTTGTAAGTGTTATGGTATCTGTATGGGCATGCAAAGTTTTTTAAACTAAAATATTAAAAATTAAATACAATTAATCTTTTACATTTATCTATCGCAAAATTCCGTTAAAGCGTTCGGTATTTTGCTCTGCTAAATGTAAGATTAATAATGTATTTAATATAAATAAAAAGATATTTGAAACTATTGTATTATAAAGAGGACGAATTATGCAAAGGTTTGATTTAATAGTATGTTTGAAAACAGAAAGTAATGAAAGACACGGATTCATTAAAAGGCTTGTGTGTTATATAAAGGAAATATTTAAAAGACCTGATGTTAGTACATGGGTTAATGTGGTTGATTTTGATAATGAAATGAGTATTGGAGTAATAAAAATTCCGTATGATATTAATAAAATCAAGAATTTTAGCAAAAAGAGAAGGGAAAGGCTAGTTAACTCAATTCATGAGTCGTGCAAAGTAAGAAACATTGAATGCTGTATAATTCCAGAAGCATTATTGGAGTTGGAATTTAATGAGAGTGTGTTTAAAAAGTTTTTTACAGGAAGGTTTATATTCAAATCGGCACTTGTTGAAATATTGAATAAAATATCAATAATCAATAAAAGAAGGATGGATGATCTTGATGTTGTAATAATAAATGGGAATGATAATTCAGAATTGTTAAGAGTTATAAGCGCGATAGCATTGAAGCTAAAATATTTAACAATTGCATTTAAAGATGACAACGGTCTAGAGAATGAAATAGATAGGATATTTGAAGATACAGGTACTGCAATTAGCTCAACAAGGGACATAAAAAGTGCTACAAGAAATGCGGATGTCATCATTAATCTCGATGACTATTTTGAGTTACCGAAGCAAAGATTAAAGCCAGAAACTGTAATTTTGAACTATAGTAATAAACAAATGAACACTGAAATCTGTCATAGAATGGTAATAAACAATATGAAACTTAAGCTGCCAAAACATCTGAGAAGTTCATTAGGAAATGATATTCTAGATTTTTTTAGTGAGATTCAAATAGGTGAAATAATCATTGGACATATGATAAACTGTATTGATAAAATTGAAAACAGTTTGTTCAGTGAATTTTTAGACAAGGAATTTTCGAGAATTATTAAAAAAGATGGGTATGAGATTTTGATTCCTTAGGAACCCTGAAAATACTGCTTTGGAAAGTTATGGCTTACATATCGCTTTTTATTTCCTTGACAATATATAGTTTGTATTTTATAATTAATTAAAAAATCCAACAATCTTAAGATTAATTTCATTATCAAAACTTTTATTATTAGGATTTTAATTTTTTTTATGTATTAGGAGTTTAAAGAAAAGTATTTAAACAATAGACGGTATAGTTTATACTGATTATTATGAAGTTGGTGTGATAAGAATAAATTAGATGAAAATGCATATATTATCAACACAAATTTTTTATAAAAAGGAGAACTTCAAATGACCAGCAAAGAAGTTGTTTTAACTTATGAAGGGTTAAAAAAGTTGGAGGCAGAATTAGAGTTTTTAAAAGGTACAAAAAGAAGAGAAATTGCTGAAAGAATTAAACAGGCACTCTCCTTTGGTGATATTTCCGAGAATTCAGAGTATGATGAAGCAAAAAATGAGCAAGCTCATATTGAAGGAAGGATTGTTCAGATAGAATCAATGCTTAAGCATGCAAAGGTTATTGATGAGGATGAAGTAAGTACAGAAAAGGTAAGTCTGGGTTCAAAAGTAAGGCTTCTTGACATGGAATTTGATGAAGAAGTTGAGTATTATATCGTTGGTTCAACTGAGGCTGATGCTTTAAATTTCAAGATATCAAATGAGTCACCTGTTGGAAGCGAGTTGATCGGTAAGAAAGTTGGCGATCTTGTTTCAGTATCAGTACCTGACGGCACTATACAGTTTAAAGTTTTGGAAATACACAAATAAAGACTAATATACTAGTTGATATAATATATAATTTTAATATATAATAGTCAAAGATAACAGTTTACATACGATGTAAGCTGTTATTTTATTAAATTTTTGAGTAACCTAGGAGGAAAAAGATGTCTGAGAATGTTGAAAACAATCAGGAAGAGCTAGATTTAAACGAAATATTGATGGTTAGAAGAAAAAAACTTTCAGATTTACAAAGCAATAATAAGGATCCGTTTAAAGTTGTTAAGTACGATGTGAATTGCAACACAAAATATATTATAGATAACTTTGAGCAAATGGAAGGAAAAGCGGTATCGATAGCTGGTAGGCTTATGTCTAAGCGAGGCATGGGTAAGGCTGGTTTCTGTGATGTTCAAGATAGAGATGGTAAAGTTCAGATATATGTAAAGGTTGACAATATAGAACAAGAGAGCTATGAAGAGTTTAAAAAGTATGACATTGGAGATATTGTAGGGGTTAAGGGAGAAGTATTTAGAACACATAAAGGTGAAATTTCAATAAAGGTAAGTGAAATTACGCTGCTTTCCAAGTCATTACAGCCATTGCCAGAGAAGTGGCATGGATTAAAGGATATGGACCTTAGATACAGACAAAGATATGTTGATTTGATAGTAAATCCAGACGTTAGAAATACATTTATTGTTAGAAGTAAGATCATAAAAGCTGTTAGAGAGTTCCTAGATGAGAGAGGATTCTTAGAAGTTGATACTCCACTCTTAAATACTATTCCAGGGGGAGCTTCAGCTAAGCCTTTTATTACACATCATAATACTTTAGATATTGATCTTTATTTACGTATAGCACCAGAGCTATACTTGAAAAGGCTTATTGTTGGTGGTCTTGAAAAGGTTTATGAAATGGGTAGAATGTTCAGAAATGAAGGTATGTCGATAAAGCATAATCCTGAGTTTACTTTGATGGAAGTATATGAAGCTTATAATGACTACAAAGGCATGATGGAGCTTACAGAGAAACTTATTTCGACTGTTGCTCAAAAAGTTCTTGGTACTACAAAAATAAATTATCAGGGACAGGAAGTTGATTTGACTCCGCCTTGGAATAGATTGACTATGATAGATGCTGTTAAGCAGTACACAGGAGTCGATTTTGATCAAGTTACAAGCGATGAAGAAGCTAGACAGATCGCAGCAGAGAAAAAAGTTCATATCAAGGGAGATTTGACTAAAGGAGAGATTCTTAACCTTATGTTTGAAGAGTTCGTTGAAGAGCATCTTATTTCGCCAACATTTATTATGGATTATCCTGTTGAAGTATCTCCGCTTACAAAAAGAAAGCCTGACAGACCTGAGCTCACAGAAAGGTTTGAGCTTTTCATAACAAGCAGAGAAATGGCAAACGCATATTCAGAGTTAAATGATCCTATTGATCAGAAGGGCAGATTTGTTAATCAAATGAAGAAGCGCGAGGCAGGAGATGAAGAAGCAAACATGCTCGATGAAGATTTTCTTAATGCACTCGAGTACGGAATGCCTCCAACAGGTGGTCTAGGAATTGGAATAGACAGATTGATAATGCTTCTTACTGACTCATATTCAATTAGAGACATATTGTTATTTCCGACTATGAAACCACGCGATTAGTTATATTTAAATTATAGAATATTTTATGAAAGTACTTCTAGCATTTTATTATTACCTTAATGAATGCTGGAGGTACTTATAATAAAATCTGGAGGCTATTGGTAAAATGAAAGATGGAAAGGATCCATATCAGGTATTTGGAATAAAAAAGGGTGCAAATAAAGATGAAATAATCAAAAGGTATAATCTGCTTTTGAAAAAATTTGGTAATAAGGCAAATGAAATAGATAATAATGGCCTTGTAATTACTAAAGAGGATGTTGATAGTGCATACAGTAGTCTTATGGGATATGATTTTGAATCTTTAGCGGACGGAAAGCTTTTAGAAGATGCTAACAGAGAGCCAAATCATATTTTTAAAATGTTGAATATTGACCAAAAGAAATTTGTAAATTTTATGTTTTATTATAAAAAACGTATAATTATCATTGCTCTTGCTAGTATATTTCTATTGACAACATTAGGCACAATGCTGTTCAATGTAAAGCCTGATCTAAAAATAGTACTGATTGGAAGATTTGATGGAAAAAAACTAGATCTTCTTGAGGATAAAATTAAGGATAGTATAGATGGAGTAAAGAAGGTAGAGATAGATCCTATTGTTTTGTGGGATGATAAAGATCCGTCCATGAACAGTGCAATGGAAATGAAATTACCAACAATTATTGCGTATGGTAACAGTGATGTATATCTTTTAAGCAAAGAGTTTTATGAGAAGTTGGTTAAAATGGACAGGTTTGCGAAGCTTGAGGATTTAAAATGGATAAACATTCAAAAAGTAGATGGAAACGTATTGAAATCAAAAACCAATTCAAGTAATATTGAAATGAATTATGGTATAGATATAAGTGGCAGCGAAATTTTTGATGGAAGTAATCTTGAGGGAAAAGAACTGATATTAGCATTTGGAAAAGAAGGGAAACATCAAGAAAATGCAAAAGAGTTTCTTGAGCTGACTGCGTATAAATAAAAGATTTTTGAATGGAGGCATATGTTATGTCCGAAGAACTTGGCTACAGGGAAGAGCATTTGGAAAACATAATAAATATATATTTAGATGGCGAGGTAGACATATATTCTGCTCCTTCTTTTAAAGAAAAGATATATAGTACTGCAGAGTCATCAGAAGTGGATTTGAAAGTATATTGTGATAAGTTAAGATATATAGATAGTACAGGTCTAGGGATATTTGTGGGTGCTTTAAAAAGAGTTAAGCAAAAGCAAAAGGACATTTATTTGTCAGGACTTAAGGAAAATATAAAAAAGCTGTTCACAATAACAGGCTTGGATAAGGTGTTCAAAATAGAGGAGTGAAAAAATGGATAATATTCAATTGTGTTTGCCATTAAAAGCTGAATATGTAAGCATTATAAGGCTTACTGCATCTGGGATTTGTAATAGAATTGGTTTTGATATTGAAACTATTGAGGATATAAAAGTTGCAATAGCTGAGGTTTGCAATAAGCTTATAAATGTTGGCGGAAAAAGTGTAGAGTATTTGAAAATTGCCTTTAAGATTTCGAAAGATAAATTGACTGTGGTATTTGATTGCGAGGATAGTTCGTTGAAATGCATTTTTGCTGGAGAAGAAAATGAATTCGGTCTAGCTATTATTAATGCGCTTATGGACGAGGTAGAACTTTGTACTCAAGAATATATTTTATCAATGTCTAAAGTTATCGAAGGGAATAAATAATATGGTCGATAAAAAAGAAACATCAGCGAATACAAATCAATTAGATAACGAAGAATTATTCATATTATATAAAGAAAATCAGGATATTGAAACAAGAAATACAATAGTAAAAAGGTTTATTTACCTTGCTGAAATTATCTCAAAGAAGTTTGTTAACAGAGGCGTTGATTACGAGGATATTTATCAGGTTGCATGTATTGCTTTGATAAAAGCCGTTGAGCGTTTTGTTCCTGACAGAGGGATAAAGTTTGTTAGCTTTGCTACTCCTACTGTTATTGGAGAAATTAAACGATATTTTAGAGATAAAGGGTCTGTGATAAGGATTCCAAGAAGAATATATGAAATATATCAAAAAGTTAATCACGCAAGAGATGTTTTAACGCAGGAACTAAATAGAAGCCCAAGAGTAGATGAAATTTCAAAGTATCTAAATATCAGTGAAGAGTTAGTGCTTGAAATTATTGAATCTTGGAATGCATATAATATGCAGTCGTTTGATCAAAGCGTATATTCTGATGATGACCTTGAGCTCCATGAAACAATCGGAGAAGAGGATAATTCATTTGAGCGTATTGAAAATATTGATTATTTGAAAAAAAGCTTAGACAATTTCAATGAAGCGGAAAAAGAGTTCATTTCGATGAGGTTTTTTGGTAATAAGACACAGAAGGAAATAGCTGATAAGTTTGGAGTGTCTCAGATGTACGTTTCAAGAATGGAAAGGAAAGTGCTAGATAGATTCAGAAAAATATTAGGTAATAGTTAAACATCCGTTCCTTTAAGGCAAACATATCTTTATATCAACAAATTATTTTGTTCTATAAAAATATTATCTCAATTCATATTATCATATTAGGTGATTCCCCAAAAATAACTGGTCAACTGGCGATTTCAAAAATATTGATTTAAATACTTTTCGCCATTAAAATTGAGCAAGGAAATTTTTGAAATCGCCTTATTTAGAGAATACAGATCTTTTGTCTATCTTTTGTCTATCTTTTGTCTTTCGAATTAATAGAAAACCAAGGGGAATCTTGAATCTCCCAAATATCTTCTTTATCATATAGAAAGAACTCAGAAATAAACTCAAGGAAGAAATTAATATTCTGAATACTGAATTCTAAAGTCTTGTATTCATAAGACTTTGTCGCAGTATGATTTAATAGTGCCTAAATATGAATGTTTACGACCGAGTTCATTTGGGTAATATTAAATTAAGTTCAATACTATATTTTCAGTATTATATAATTATAAGGCGGGAGTATATTGAAAACATTAAAACTTTATAATTCAAAAATTAAAAGTGATTTTTTAAACATTAGCCTAGTGGTTGATGTTATTATTGGTAAATTAATTGTGCTTTGCTGCAATGAAGAAGAGTCCTTTTTATATGATACAAAGTTAATATTAAACGAACTAATCACCAACGCAATAATGCATGGCAATAAGTGCAATGAAGAAAAAGATGTGAAAATAATGGTGGCGATACTGAACGAAAAATATGTTTTTTTGAGCATAAGAGATGAAGGTGAAGGTTTTTGTTATGAGAAAGTTGCTATAAAAAAGGAGATGGATTTAAGTGATTGTGGTTGCCTTAGTGAGAATGGAAGAGGAATGCAGATCGTCAGATGTCTGTGTGACAGAGTAAAGTTCAATAAAAAAGGAAATAAAATTGTTGTGATCAAGAGAATAACAATTTAATGTTTAATAATATTTTATTTACGCAACATATATAGTATAAAACTATGAATTTTAGATAATTATAATGGTAGATTATATCAAATTATAAGATATGTTGAAAAAGTTAATAAAATCAGTCGAAAATTAAAGATATTTAAGTTTAATTTGAATATATAGCCCAAAATAGAATATATCTTATCTTGAAATCAACAATGCTTTAGTGGTATATTTAATGAGCTGTCGCTAATGTGCTTATCAAAAAGCAAAAAATCAATAAAGATTTTAAAAAAGTAGTTGACAGTAAAAAAGTAATGTGATAACATAATTAAGCTGCATCGAACGCAGCAATGGACTTTGAAAAGTAAACAGTGTAAAAAGAAATAAGGAACTCGTTAATAACGAATGAGTCAGAAATGACAAATTCAAAATTTGAGTAACTTGCGAACTTTATAAAAAGCTAGTAAGTAGGAAATGATTTAAGATTTACTTAGCGTTTTTCGCTTTCATAATCGCTTTAGCGATTATGAAAGCGAAAATATACGATAAGTTAAGCTTAAACATTTTAACAAATTGAGCTAATTAAATTTTCAAATATTAATTTGAGAGTTTGATCCTGGCTCAGGACGAACGCTGGCGGCGTGCTTAACACATGCAAGTCGAGCGGAGAATGTAGCAATACATTCTTAGCGGCGGACGGGT
>Ga0209800_10001736_pt1 | contig 21295 bp, 15 predicted proteins | sample Higcelweek8metaG_FD_187174 | JGI IMG/M metagenome (GOLD analysis project Ga0209800, IMG submission 187174) | Freshwater pond sediment microbial communities from the University of Edinburgh, under environmental carbon perturbations - High... | ecosystem: Environmental > Aquatic > Freshwater >...
AACGACGGACCGGTAACCATTATTTTGGATTCAAAAAACAAAGACCTATGACCATCGAAGAACTTCAGAAAACAGTAGATGTGTGGATCAAACAGCATGGGGTGCGATATTTCAACGAACTAACCAACACCGCCATTTTGATGGAAGAAGTCGGAGAGCTGGCCCGACATATGTCGCGACAGTTTGGAGAACAATCGTATAAAGAAGGTGAAAATCCGGAAGACTTAAAAAAGGAAATGGCCGATGTGCTGTTTGTGCTGGTTTGTTTGGCCAATCAATGCGGTGTTGACCTCGAAGAAGCGCTGTTGACAAACATGGAACGCAAGGCAATACGCGACTCCGAAAGACATAGTAACAATCCGAAACTGAAAGACTAATGTTTTCATGTTCACGAATCGCTTAATATATTTTCTTTGTAGTTAATATATTCTGTATATTTGTAAAAATAAATTTTCATGACCAAAGCCGAAATACTACGCGAAGCCATTCATCGATTTCCTCCGGGAAAGGTCTTTGGCTACAGCGAGCTGGCCGATACCCAGCTGCGGCACAACGCCATGGTGATTGAAATGAACCGTTTGGTACAACAGGGAGAAGTAACACGTGTTCTACGTGGTCGGTTTATTGCCGGAAACAACGGGGAAAAGGCAGTTTCACCACACGAAATCATCCACGCCATTTGTCATTACCGCAACAAAGTTTGTGGATACGAAACAGGACCATCTGTTTGGGAAAAATGGGGATTGGTACCCCTTGCGAAGAACCGCAGAGAATATTATGTTTCAATCACACAAATGCGACCTGCACAAAAGCATGGAAAAATCACCGTGCGATTTAAACGATCAAAGCTGGATCCGGCGCGCTACAACCACGAAATCATGCAGTTTCTCGATGCACTGGAATCGGTCAACAGTATTGCACAAAAAACAAAAGCGGATTTCTTTGAAATCACCACACATATTTTTAAATCGTGGAACGAAAGCAATCGCAGTCAACTGGCCAATTATGCATTGGCATACCGTCCGGTTGCACGCGCGTTGGCAGGTGCATTGTTGCAAAATGAAGGCTATGGAACCGATGCCCGAAGACTGGCGGCCAGTTTGCATCCGGCATCAACGTATATCATTAAAGCCGACTGCAGCCGCATGAATAACCGGTCAGAATGGCGAATAATCAGTGACAAAACGTTGGAGCCATCCATCAAACAAAAAAAGGTATCAATACAAAAAACAAAATAACGTGGAAGGACTTGTAATCTGCTCAACAGGCCGCTGGTGCGATGTATATTCAGGAGGAAACCAGTATAAATGCTCGCTCAAAGGCAATCTTCGCCTGAAAGGCCTGAAAACAACAAATCCCGTTGCAGTTGGAGACCGGGTGATTTTTGAAGCCGATGAACAAAACGCTACCGGAAGAGTAAGCGAAGTGTTGGAGCGAAAAAACGTGTTGATCCGTCGTGCAACGAATTTGTCGCGACAAACACATATACTGGCAGCCAATGTCGATCTGGCCGTTCTGGTAGCAACGCCAATTCTGCCGCGCACATCAACAGGTTTCATCGATCGGTTTCTGATTACCGCCGAAGCGTATAACATTCCGGCGCTGATTGTGTTGAATAAACTCGACTTATTTAAAGATGAAATGAGCGTTGTTGAATACTACAACGAAATATACCGAACCGCAGGATACGCCACCCTAATGGTTTCATCAACCGAAGGAACCAATACAGAAGAATTCGCACAGATAATTTCCGGAAAAACCATACTGATGGCCGGTCATAGCGGGGTTGGTAAATCAACGCTTATTAAAGCACTGGCACCCGATATAAAAATAAAAATCGGAAATATTTCAGCGGCCCATCTGAAAGGCACACATACAACCACTTTTGCACGCATGTACATGCTTCCCAACGAAACACTGATCATAGATACGCCGGGCATTAAAGAATTCGGCGTAGTCGATTTTGCGCCATGGGAGCTGGGCCACTGGTTTCGCGAATTCAAAGAATACATTCCGCAATGTCACTACGCAAACTGCACCCATCTGAATGAGCCTGGGTGCGCCGTGCGCGATGCAGCCGAAGCCGGAAAAATTCACGAAGAACGATACTCCAATTATCTGGGAATTCTGAACAATATCAGCGCCTGACGCACAAAGCGCAATGCACAAAGCATAACGCCGGAAGCATGCGGCATGAGGCGCTTTGCGAGTAGAAAGTCATCATGTTATCAAGTCCATAACGGCATTCTGAAAGGCGCATCAGATATCAGCCCATGGTTCCGCCTAAATATATTAAAAAACAGCTTTTGTCAGTCTGAACCCCGCCGCTGACATGCTGACTCGCCGCGGCGAGCACCAACAAAACACGTGTTGCAACCAGAAATAAAATGACACAAAAGCTGCTGTCACGCTGAGCGGAGTCGAAGCGTCGGCAGCGAAAATCAACAATAGAAAAAGTCGGTAGTATCGTATGAGATCCCGGCTCGGTGGCCGGGAATTATGTTCGACTTCTTTTGTTGATTTTCACAGTTTTAAGCATGTGTGTCATTAGCAACGGTCCGATGGCTATCGGAACGAAGTATGAACAGCGGGGTAAACTCCGTCGAAGACTCGACAGGAGAAAAGACTTTAACATAGCATTGTCGCAGCGGGATTAACTCCGCCTCAGGTAAAAGCACGCAAAGCACCTTTGAGCTGAATTATTTTACAAAATATATTTTCTTTATAGTTTATATTATTACGCAATAATCAAAAAATCTATCTTTCATGACCCAGATAAAATATTCATCTTCACAAGACAAATTGATTACATTTGAAAAAAATACACCATGAATACGGCAATATGTATTAAAACGAATATTTTGATTTTGCTACTGACTGTTTCGATTCATGCTGTTGCCCAATCGGACAAACAACTCTGGGACACTATATATTTGAAAGAAACAGACTGGGGCATTGATGAAATTTTCGGCACACAGAACTCATATACAAGACCGGTAAAAGCCTTTGAAATTACGGCGCAGGAATTTGATTCCGCGAAAAAAAAGACTACAATCATAAAAACCTATTCCGGCTACTACGAAAACCTGGAAGCCATAACCGATTCATTTTGCATCGCAAATAATATTAAAGATCTGAATTCATTAAAAACCCATTACCTGCTTTCGCAGCAACATCTTGAAAAAAACGGCCTCAGCAAACATGTTCGTATTGATTTCAGTAAACGACAAACCAAATACGGATTTATTGAAGACAGTTCTCACTACCTGATTCTGCTGCAAGCAACCAATAACGTCATGAAGCAAATTCAGGTAAATGATGGATTATATGGGTTTTATTTCGGCGAATATTTCAGGGATTTCAATATTTTCGAAATCAACCTGACCTGCGAATTCGGTCCGATGGGAGAACTTTTATTCAATACGAAAGAAGGATATTTATATAAAACCGATGGTGAGCTAATTGCAAGGACCCATGATTCTTTGCTGCTTTTTGTGACCAATTACAGAAAATATTTTCCGGGACCTGTCATTCTTGATAATAAAGTAGAATTCTATGATTTTAACTCATCAGATTTATATTGCTTTAACTTGGATTCTATCGTATCCAGGCTGGACCGAACCAGTAATTTTACTAAAAAAGAGCACGAATTTTTTTGGGGAATTTCGGATTTTGCAGTAGTTAAAACCATACAATATTACGAAGAACTTCGTGTTGTTTATTACGAGGTCTTCGTGCAACTATCAGCAGTTGTCTACGACGAACAAGACCAGTATAAAATCATCGGAAGCAAATATTACAAAACAAATCCACGCGATGGTATTTATTCAAAAAAGTGAGTGCCCGCTCAAAATGTAACAGGTAACACAGGTCTGCTCAACGCATCATTTTATATTTCACTTTTTCCGTATCTTTGCACCATGGCCCCGTAGTTCAATGGATAGAACGGAAGTTTCCTAAACTTTAGATACAGGTTCGATTCCTGTCGGGGCTACCTTAAAGGATAATTCTGAAACAGACCGGAATTGTCCTTTTTTATTTCTGCTAAAACCCGCACTAGAGCAAATTGACCACCCATGTCAGAAAAGCCAATGAAAAAGAGACTAGCAATGGCTTAATTATGAAAACGGCAAAAACTCATCATCAAAACATCATTCCTCGATGACTTCAAGATATAGGGTGTCGGAATTCAATCCGGTAAAAATACCATAGCCATTGCTGATGCTGGTCGACGGATTTTCCAGATTCTGAGAGCTTGTACTGTTTTGTTCATACAGATCGGCATAATCGGGCAGTACGTGATAAATGATGATTCGGTGTGTGCCAAAATACTCAAATTCCATAGCATTGATCATCTGAGTATTTGATTTGGTCGGAGTTTTTCGAAAGGACATTTCGGGGCGATCATCATCATCGCCCAGTTCACGAATGGGTTCAGGATCAGCCTCAATGTTTTCAACGACTATCAAATAAAAACTATTGTCTTCATTTTCCCATGAAATAGTAACTGGTTCAGGGAAGGAGGCCCCTCCGCCCGGGAATCCTGATGTACTGTCAATTTTAGCCATCTCAATGGAAGTGACAGACTGCGTAAGTCCTATCGGTTTCGACGGAATATATGTGTATGCCGTGACAGTTTTTCCATTAAATTCAAAAGAAATATTATATTCATCCGAAGCTGTTACAACAATATTGCTGTCGATATAATTACCGTCTCCAAAGGGTGTTAGAATATGCAGTGCTCCATTGTATTCAAGTGTAATCTGAAGATTATTAATGTCATCGTCAGAATATACTGCGACATCGGGCGAAAATGGTATTTGTCGTGAAATCTTTATGGTGAAATACTGACCAGAACTCAGATAAGCTTCAATAATCGGAGAATCGGTGTAAGCCGCAGTGTTATCATCGTTGCATGATGATACAACAAATGCAACCAAAAACAACATGACAACAATAAAAACGATTTTCTTTATTTTGATTTTCATATTACCAGAGTTTTAAAGAGAGTGTAACATTGGGTGTAATGCCCAGATAGTTCACATTGGTTTCAATAATTTCACCATCCTCGATGGTGAATTTTTTATACCAGACATTTTTGCGATTGTACAGATTGAAAAATGAAAATCCAATACTTCCGATTTCCCGTCTTTTTAAATCATCTTTTGTGCCTTTGAGCAGTTTGTACGTAGCTGAAATATCAGCGCGGTGATAATCGGGAAAACGAAGAATGTTTTTATCCGTTACTGTGAAAAAATCCTGAGTGCTACCATCAAGCAGCGTGATGGTGTACGCGCCCGAAGGGGATGTGTACGGGCGTCCGGTGGCGTATATCCAGGTCATGGCAAAATCCCATCTTCGCCATGAATAAACCCCGACAACTTTAAATTCGTGTCTGACATCCTGATCGGCTGCATAATATTCATCAGAATAGACAGTGAATTTTTTCAAAGATTCTCCCAGCGTGTAACTCACCCACCCGTTTAATTTTCCGCTTTTTTTCTGAAGAAGAAACTCTACCCCGCGGGCTTTGCCCGATCCGGAATAGAAGTTTTCTTCATAGCTTGATCCCATAGGGCTTGTATTGAAACGAAGAGAATATTCAGTGATGTTGCTGAGCGTTTTATAATACAATTCTGTACTGAAAAGCCAGCTGGCGTTTTCATAAGATAGCCCGGAAATGAGATGCTGTGAAGAACTTACCGGAATGGACGAACCATCGGAAAGGAGCCAGAAATCGCGGCTGCCCTCCATTATGTCTTCGCGTGTGACCCGATTAGCAAACTGATAATATTTCCCTGCCGCAACGCGCCATGTAAATTTTTTGGAAAGGCTTACAGTCAAAGTTGCTCTGGGTTCCTGATACCATTGGTGTGTTGCTCCGAACCAACTGCTTCTGATTCCGGGGACAAAAACTATTTTTTCTTTCAGAAACCTGAAACGAGACTGCAGATAACTTCCCGCAAGAAAATCGCTGTTGTGTTTTTCAATTACATTGCTGGTATCGTTTTCACCATAACTATAATCAATGTCATAATAAGTTCCGAAAACGCCAGCCTGCAGTTGACAAATTGTTGTAAGGTCATATTGGAAGTCCGATCTCAGGCTATAATCCCGCAAATCATTATTTTCGAAAACGCCGAAATTTGTTGTTGTTGAGTCTCCGCTGTCATCAATTGAGATACGTTCTTGTGAACGGTCTCTGTCACTGAAATAGTTGGAATAACTCACGACTGTCGTTCCATAAAGTTTCGAGTTGAATTTTCGGGCCCATTTCAAACTGGACCCAATATTTCCGTAATTGGTAAGGTCAGTCGAACTCATTCTGAAATCAGTACCGGAAGGGCCAAACATTTCTTTGCTCAGCGAAGAACTGTTATCAAGGTAATCGGTTCCATTGAAAAAGCTGAGTGATATAATATCTTTTTTTCCGGGCCGATAAGTAAACTTTCCGTTCAAATCATAGAAGTAGGATGTTGCCTCCGTTTCCTGCATCTGTCCGCCGCCGGGTCTGTTCTGAAGCTCCGATGCATTGTCATCGTTTGAGTCATCGGAACCCCCATTGAATTTATCAAAAATCAGGTTGTACAAAGCACCTTTGTATGACCTGCGATAAGTTACAATAGAAGAGAATTTGTCTCCAACAGGAACTTCAACAAATGCATTAATACTTAGCAGACTTAAATCTGCACCCATATTAAATCGTTTCTGATTTCCATCTTTACCCGTTATTTCGGTAACGCTTGACAATCGACCTCCAAAACGTGATTCAAACCCTCCTTTGTACAACTGCACATCCTTCAGTGCGTTTGAGTTAAATGCACTGAAAAAGCCGTATAAATGATCCACATGATACACGGTAAATCCATCGTACAAAACAAGATTCTGATCAGGTGTTCCCCCTCGGACGTACAGCCCTGATGATGATTCATTCGATGCACTTATACCAGGCATCAGTTGAAATGATCGCATGATATCGCGTTCACCGACACATGGTAATTGCTCAAGTTTACGAGGAGTTAATTTCACCATGCTGATATCGGTTTTATTTGAGAGTAGAATTTCTTCCCTGTCGCCAATAATTGTAACTTCCTTCAGATTGTTCTGGGATCTGTCAAGTGAAACTACCAAATTCTGATGCTGGGTGAAAGGCGTCAGATAAACCTCTGTTGGTATATAGCCAACATATTGAACAATAAGAACACTGGTGTCGCAGGGAACCTTAAGCAAAGTGAAATATCCATCGGCATTGGTGGCTACCCCCATAGTAGTTCCTTTAATACCAATGTTTGCAAAAGGTAAAGCCTCTCCGGTTGCATTATCACGCACGATTCCGGACAGTGTAAAATTCGTGACTGTCGGTGGTCCGAAATATTCTTTTTTTGCTGCCGGCCGCCGCTCTACAGTAGTTTTACTATCCGGATCTTCAGCATAGTAGTATGTTCCGTATTCTTCTTCTACACTCTCTGGTTTTTGATATATCTCCGACCGTATTTCAACAAATTCTTCAGAGAGCGATTTTGAATTACCCGAAGAATCCAAAGCTGCCGGATGCCCGGCCAGTAGAATATTTCCAAAGGAGCTTCTAAACTCAGTTGTATTCAAATCACTTTTTATAATAGCGTCGTCATAAATATAGAAGAAAGTATTTCGCTTTCCGTAAACATAATTGTTTGTCACCAGACTGGATAATGCCGGGATGCAATTCAGTTTGTCTGAAGAAGCACCTCCTGAATTTGGGACATAAACAAACATGAAATTATAGAAGTCAGGATTTTTTTTTAAAGTGTCCTGATTAAAAGTGCTTGTTGGGCTGGATCCAGCTTTACCCAAAACAAAAACATACGGTCGCATTCTGTTGCTGTAATCGTTATTTGGTGCATATTTCAGATAGCTGATGTAGCATGGGCTACCTGGTTGATTAAACCAGTATTCCTGCTGCGCAGTCAAGTGAAAAGAAACAAAAACAAAGGTGCCGGAGAGTAGAATGAGTCTGATAGATTGAATGACGATCTGATTCATAGTTTGATTTTCTGTTTATTCGTATCTCAATGCCTCAATTGGGTTAAGGGATGCAGCTTTTCGGGCAGGTGACCAGCCAAAGAAAATTCCAAGAACAGCGCACACGCCAAATGAGAGTGCAACTGACCAGATGGTGATGCTTGTCGGCCAGCTGAATAACGCTGTGATAATGGCTGTGGCAGCGTATCCGAGAAGAATTCCGATGATTCCTCCAAGAACACTTAGAATGGTGCTTTCTGAAAGGAACTGAGCCATAATAATGGATTCTGGTGCACCAATGGCCATTCTCAGCCCTATTTCTCTTGTCCTTTCGGTTACTGAAACAAACATAATATTCATTATGCCTATCCCGCCAACGAGTAAAGAAATACCGGCAATAGCGCCCAATAAAATTGTCAGCACATTACTGATGGAGGAAAAAGTCGAAATCAATTCTTCCTGCGACCGCACATCGAAGTCGCTTTCTTCGTCGTCTTTTAATCTGTGCGTTTTTCGGATGGCTGAATTTATTTCTTCAGTAGCTGCGGCACTGGTTTCAGTGCTTGTTGCAGAGCAAACAATGCCCTGAACATGCGAAATAGCCAGCAGTCGTTTTTGAACAGTTGTATAAGGAGCAATCAGCACATCGTCCTGATCCTGGCCAAACGAGTTTTCTCCTTTAGACTCAAGGGTACCGATGATCCGGAAAGGAATTGAATTGAAACGAATAAGTTTTCCAACAACCGATGCATTTTCGCCAAACAGATTGGTGATTACGGTCTGCCCTATAACGCAAACTTTTGCTGCTTTCTTTACTTCCGAAGCATTAAACATTCGTCCCTCATCAAGTGTGAGGCTCTTAATGTCGCAGTAATACTGACTTCCGCCATAGATGGTCGTTGGGGCATTATTGTTTTCGTATATTGCCTGTCCCGAGGAGCGGAACTCAGGCGATACTTTATCAACTGAAGGGCATTTTTCTTCAATGGCTTCTACATCGTCCATGGTGATGTTCTGCGAAGAAGAGTTGTCCATTCTTACTCCACCTGCCATCTGGCTGGCCGGTGAAATCATAATAAGGTTCGTTCCCATTCCCGAAACCTTACTCTGGATACTCTCACGGGAACCCTGCCCGATGGCCAGCATTGTAATCACCGATGCAACACCGATTATCATACCCAGCATGGTGAGAAAAGTTCTGGTTTTATTCCTGATTAGCGCCAGCAAAGCGATACGCAGGAGCTGCAATAATTTTGTCATAGCTTTGCTTTTTGAGGTTTGTCATAATGATCGTCAATAATTTGTCCGTCTCGGAATTCAATCTGTCTGTTCATCCATGTAGCGACTTCACTGTCATGAGTTACAAAAATAATAGTGATTCCTTTTTCATTCAGGCGGGTCATGAGTTCCAAAATTTCGACTGACGTTTTTGAATCGAGGTTTCCTGTAGCTTCATCTGCAAGAATGAGTGTCGGATCATTCACCAGAGCCCGTGCTATGGCTACGCGTTGTTGCTGACCTCCTGAAAGCTGGCTTGGTATGTGATTCAGACGATCACCCAATCCTACCAGACTTAGCATTTCGATTGCTTTTTCGCGACGCTGTGCAGCTGTAATTTTTTTTCGGGAATAAAGCAAGGGCAACTCTACATTTTCGATGGCTGAAGTTCTTGCCAAAAGATTAAATGACTGAAATACAAATCCCAACTTTTCGCTTCGGATAGCAGCTCTTTCGCGACGTGTCATAGAGCCAACTTCAATGTTCTGCAAAAAGTATTTTCCACCGGTTGGTTCATCCAGACAGCCCAACATATTCAGAAAAGTTGACTTGCCGGAACCGCTTGCTCCCATTACTGCGACAAATTCACCTGCATTGATTTCTATGCTGATACCTCTGAGCGCATGAACATCCTGTTCTCCCAGATTATAAATCTTGGTCAGGTTTTCTGTCCTGATTATGGCTGAATGGTTCATGATTATTTACGCTTTGGAGGTGTTGGCATGAAAGGACTTTCTCCGCTTGTCGCGGATTCTTCAACAACAGCCTCTTCGGTAAATCCGGTAACAAGCACGTCTCCTGGCTTAATGTTGCCTTTTTTAATTTCAACCAGAATTCCGTTATCAATACCGGTTTCAACAGTGACCGGCTTCATGATTTTTCCACTCTTGACCCACACAACTGTTTTTGTTGAAGAACCTGATAATTTTTTGTAATCATTCATTGCTTCAGAAAATTCGGATTGTTCACTCTGGGTCAATTGAGCTGAATAAACGTCTATCATTGTTTGATCAGGAACAAACTGCAATGCCTCGGAAGGAACACAAGTGGTCTGGTTGACATGCTCAATCTCGATTTCGATATTGGCGGTCATACCCGGCATCAGCTTCTTATCGGGATTTGGAGCACTAATTATAACAACGTACGTTACAACATTCGATGTCGTGACCGGATTCAGCCTTACCTCGGTGACTATCCCTGTAAAAGTGTCATCCGAAAAAGCATCGACAGAGAAGGACACCTGCTGCCCTTTTTTTATCATCCCAATGTCTGCTTCATCAATATTGGCTTCAACCTGCATTTGGGTTAGGTCATTTACAATGGTAAACAAGGTTGGTGTACTGAAACTGGCAGCTACTGTCTGCCCGATCTCTACAGCTTTATCTAGCACAACGCCATCAATGGGTGAATAGATATACGCATAATTCAGGTTTGTGGAAGCTTTTTGATATTCAGCTGAAGCTGAACTAAGGCTTGCTTTTGCCTTTGCCAGATTGTATTCGGCCTGATCAAAATCGCTTTGTGTTGAGAGGTTTTTGTTAAACAAAATTTTCTCTCTGTCATAATTCGCCTGCTGATACTGCACTTCGGCTTTGGCACTTTCCAGTTGCGAATATGCCATAGTTAGACTCAACTGCAATGGTTTTGTGTCAAGAACCGCAAGCAACTGTCCTTTTTTCACCTCGGAATTAAAATCAACATACAGTTTATCAATGGTACCTGAAACCTGCGTTCCGACCTCAACGGTCTGTATTGCCTGAATGGTGCCGGTTGCGCTCACCGTGACTTCAACATCGCCTTTAGAAACTTTGACTGTCTTCATATTAAGAGTGCTGCTGCTTCCCCTGGAAAAGAAATAAAACAGCAGAAGGCCAACGATCAGTGCAGGCAGTGCAATTCGCAAAAGAATTTTTTTAGTTTTCATTTTTTCGGAATATTAGTCATTTGAAGGATTGATGTAAAGCTGCAGCAGTATTTCATTAAGAATTAGAGAATACCGGGCTTTCAGAACATCGTAGTTTGCATTGGTCCACTCTGTTTTTTGTGCCAGTAAATCGACAGGAGCCATTTTACCTACAACAAAACTTTCGAGCGCCGACCGATATGATTCTTCGGCAAGTTGCAGCTGCATCAATGCTGCCGCCAGTTCTGCCTTGCCGGCATTAATATTCAGCAGCAATTCACTGATGGCAGTTTTGAGATCATACACAACAGTTTCATAATTCATTTTCTGATCATCCATTGATATTTTTGCCAATGCAATGTTTGTAGCAATTTGTCGCTGGTCGTAAATCGGAATACTGATTGAAATTCCAGCCGATGCATTGACTCCGCCAGTTGCATTTGTTGTCAGAACGTCCTGATTCCATCCGGTACTGACGCGGGTACTTACCTTTGGAATCCGTTCGGCTTTTGCCATTTTAATTTCGAGTTCCTGTATTTTCAAGTTCATTTCAGCAGCCGCAATTTCAGGACGATTGCTCAATGCTGCCTGATAAACTGAATCAAAATTTTGAAAACCATCGGGAACAGGATTATGCCACTCTGCTGACGTAACGGGCGCTACAGAACTATCGGCTGGCAAATGTAGCAAGGTGTTTAAATTCAATAGTGAAAGTGAAAGCTGATTTTGAGCTTTTATTAAATTGAGATTACTGTTGGCTTCTTCGGTAGTGATCTGGAGGTATCCGGAGCTGGTTATGTTTTTTAGTTCACGTCTGGAGTTTGCAGCCGATGTCTGTTCTTTTGATAACGCCACCTGCTCATTGCAAACTATGATGTATTCTTTGTAATACAAGCTCTGAATGTATGAATTAAGAATGTTTTCGGTCAGTGACAGCTTTGCTGTATAATAATCAGCACTGTCGCTCTTGCTTGCAAGCAGGTACTTCTGAATCGTCATTCTTTTTATCCCACCATTAAACAGCATAAAATCAGCTGTGGCACTGGCTGCCAATCCCGAAGAGTTGTTCGAAACAACATTGTTTCCAAGAGCCGAAGACCATGCATAGTTGTAATCGGCACTGGCCGAAACACTCGGAAACAATTGCGCTTTTGACTGTAATAGTTTGACACTATCTGATGCCAATACATTTCCGGCTTTGATAATAGCTGGGTTGTGCACAAATGCGTATTTCAGACATTCGGCAGGAGTCCATTCAATTACACCATTTTGTGCTTCTGTAAGAATAACCCCAAAGAACAGAAAAGTGGATAATAAAAAGAATTTCAATGATTTCATATACTGGGCATTTGTAAAAAGCACCTTTGTTTCATCAACGAGATTGGACAAGGTAAATTTCATTTTCTTTCGAACCAACAACAGTGACTGATGTGCAGTGTTTTTTTTACTCATTATTTATCAATCAGAAATATTTTAACCAGTTTGAAACGTTGAACAGATCAATGTTACACGAATATTACTGTTTAAATAATATTTTCCATTCAAGTAACAAAATGACACCACATATGAAAACCCCCTGCCGTTTTTCATAGACGATTTGGCTCTTTTCATAGACACATAGCTTAGGGTTTTTAGTTGATTTAAGTTCATTGTCTCATAAGCTACTATTGGTTTAATGGAAAGGCAAAAAAAGAGTGCCGTCAGGTCCAATGCAGGAACACATGAGATAACACCTGGCTGAAAAATGAAACATATTCGTTGAATTTTGATTTTGCCACCATGTGATATTGTCTTAATCACTGTTCAACATATTATTCAAATCTTGGGGGAATAGTAGTAGAACAGCTCTCACAATATTGCAATTTTGTTAATGTAGAAACTGCTATTCTCAAATTATCTCTTTTTGTTTTTGAAATGAGATTTTATTCCACCATCACTTTCTTCAATTTGTTACGATTAAACAATCGTCTGATTTTCTCTTTGTATTTTTCAAAAGTATAATACACAGAAGGCACAAGAATCAGCGTAAAGAACAAAGAACTGGTCAGGCCACCGATAACAACCCAGGCAAGCCCGTTTTTACTTTCTGCCCCGGCACCCGACGCCAGTGCAATAGGAAGCATCCCGAAAATCATGGCCAAAGTAGTCATCAGAATGGGTCTGAGTCTTTCTCGTCCGGCCTCAATCAAAGAATCCCGTATGCTCATTCCTTCTGCTCTGAACTTATTGGTGAAATCCACCAGTAGAATTGCGTTTTTAGCTACCAGTCCGATTAGCATAATCATTCCTATTAATGAATAAATAGTAAGTGATTCACCAGTTAAGGCCAGTGCGAATAGTGCCCCAATAATCGCAGTTGGGATCGAAAACATTACAACAAGCGGATAAAAATACGAATTGTATAAAGCAACCATCACAAGGTAAACAAAAATCAATGCGGCAAGTATCGCTGTAAATAAACTTCCGAATGCATCTGACTGCCTTTCCATCTGGCCTTTGAATTCAATTGATACATCGTTTGAATGAATTTTTTCACTTATTGCCTGTTTGATTTCCTGTCCAACCGTTCCGACGGGACGTCCATATACGGAACAATTTATTGTAATGGCAGAAATTCTATTATACCGTTCAAGCTTATTTGGGCCCAATGCCTGTGTAATATCTGCGAAGTCCTGCAATTCGATTTTTTCACCAGCTGAATTTTTAAAAGACATTGTTTTCACATCTTCGATGTTGTTTCGATCAAATTCATCAAGCCGGATATTAATATCAAATTCATCTGATATATCTGAATACTGAAGATCTGAATTCCCGGAGAATGCCATATTTAAAGTTGAACTGACTTCCTGCACATTTAATCCCAATTGTTCCATTTTCTCACGATTCAAAGTCACCTGTAATTCCGGTTTACTTTTTTCAGCAGATAATTTTATATCGTTGGTTCCCGGAATCTCTTTAATTATTGCCATGATGCTATCGCCCAACTCGAAAAGTCTGTTCATTTCAGGACCTTTTAATAGAATTTGAATGGGTGCATCATCGGCATTTCCCATCATGGACGTTGGTGTGGCAGTCACTTTAATCCCGGGAATCTGCTGGATTTCCTTTTTCACCATAGCAGCATATTCACTAACACTTATTTCCCGTTTATCTTTTGAAACCAGTGTTACGGTTATTTCGCTTTTGTTTTTCTCAGATACACCACCTGTAAAGGAATTGGAACTTGAGCTCCCGATATTTGAAAATACTTTTACAACCTCGGGCTTTTTCAAAAGCAAATTTTCTACTTTCTGAGTGAGTTGAGTAGTTTCATAAATAGTGTTTTGTTGTTCACCTTCAATTTTGACGATGAATTCACCCTGATCACCTTCATTCATAAATGCTGACCCGATTAATCCTGTTCCCATCAAAGAAACAGAAATTATAATCAGTACCCCTACTGTTCCATATATAATCCGCCTGTGATTCAAACTCCAACTTAGCAAACGTCCATATCCGTCAACCACTTTTTTGTACGTGTTCTCAATCCATCTGGAAAATGAGCCCAAAAGCCCCTTTCTGCTCAGGTCTTCATATTTTCCCATTCTTGATGCAAGTAGTGGTGTTACTGTAAATGAAACAATAAGACTCATAAGTGTAGAAAAAACAATGACCATTGAAAATTCGCGAAGCATACCTCCGATCATTCCAAACACAAGAGAAAGTGGTACAAATATTACAATATCAACCATCGTGATTGCAACTGCTGTGAATCCAATTTCATTTCTCCCGTCCAGAGCAGCTTTTCGTTTGTTTTTTCCCATTTGCAAATGCCTGTTGATGTTCTCCAGCACAACGATTGAGTCGTCGACCAAAATACCAATAACAAGTGACAGCGCCATTAATGTGAGCAGATTCAGAGAAAAGTCAAAGACCCACATGGCAATGAAAACGGACACAATTGACGCAGGAATTGACACAAGCACAATAAACGAGTTGCGTAAGCTGTGCAGAAACAGAAACATTACAAAAGCAACAAAGATTACAGCAAGCCCAAGGTCTTTCATTACAGCATTTGCTGATGCAAGTGTATAAGTTGAGTTATCTGATGCAATATCGAATTTCAGATTTTCATCAGCATATCTGCTTTCAAGTTCTTTAAGATGACTCTTAACCAGGTCGCATACTTCAACAGTATTTGCATCCGATTGCTTTTCAACAATAATTCCAATCGAATTTTTCCCGTTTATCCGGTTTATGGTTGTTTGATCGGCATAATCATCAACAACCTCTGCAACATCTGCCAAATATATATAACTACCCGTCATGGTGCTCGCTACAGTTATTTTTTTCAGCTCATCAATGGACTTCACTTTACCCAACAAACGAATGCTATACTGCGTTTTTTCATTTTGGATGTTGCCTGTCGGCATTTCAACATTCGCCATCTTGACAGCCTGATATACCTGACTGATATTTAGATTGTACGCATCAAGCTTATTACGGTCAATATTTATTTTGATTTCTCTTTCCTGCCCCCCGATTAATGATACCTGAGCAACCCCGTCCAACTTGGATAATTCTGCTTTTATCTGATTGTCTGCAAGTAAATATAGATCCTCAGGAGGAAGATTTGATGTAACTCCTAGTTTAATTGCAGGCAAATCGCTTGAAGAAAAACTATTTATTGATGGGGCATTTGCTCCGTCAGGAAGCTGTGACTGAATAGCACTGATTTTTCGCTGCGCCTCTTCTACTGCCTGACTCGCATCTCCACCGGACTCGAGCTCAATCATTACAGATGAAATTCCTTCAGAAGAAGTTGATTGAATATTGTTAATATTTTCAACCGATGAAATAGCATCCTCAATTTTTTTTGTGACTGCGCTTTCTACTTCACTAGCCGATGCTCCAGGGTACGAAGTCGAAATTAAAATAACTGGTATGTTTAATTTTGGGATCAGCTCATAATTAAGCTTTGTGTAACTTGTGATGCCGAGTATCGCAAGCACGGTAAAAAAAACAACGACCAGTGTAGGTCTTTTTATAGCTATTTCGGTAATTGACATGGCATTTGTGTTACTCGGTGATTCGTATTTCTTTGTTGTCCGAGAGATTTATCTGACCGGTGGTGATAACTTTATCTCCTTCTTTCAAGCCTGATATAACTCTCAGATAATCATTGGTCCCTGGTCCAACCTGAATTTTCTTCCGAATAGCCCGGTTGTTTTCTGCAACATATACTTCGGCATTGTTGGTACTACCGAGCAGCGCTTTGCGCGGAATGTACAAAGCTTCTGCAGCTTCAGGCAATGCAATGGAAACAGAAGTAAATGTTCCTGACTTCAGAGGCTTTTTACTATCGTTACTAATTTCAATTTCCACAGTGTAATTATGGGCATCATCTCCCTGAGGACTGACAAAAGTCACTTTTCCCTGGTATATTACATCTGGGTATACATCTGTGGTGATTGTAGCATCATCTCCTGACTTAAGTTTGTACACGTTGGACTCCGAGACATTCAAAATTATTTTCAGTCTGGTGATGTCTGTGATTGTTGCAATCCGGGTTCCCATATTTACGTATTCACCTTGCTCGACATATTTCTTTGATATAACTCCAGGTTTGGGTGTGTTAACATGTGTATTGTCTAACTCGTTTTTAGCCTGATTAAGACTGACAACGGCATCGTTATATGCATTGAGATAGTCATCGTACTGTTGCTCTGTGATACTTCCACCTGCCAACAGATTTCTGTATCTTCCCATATCTTTTTCAAGCTTGTTTTTCAGATTGAGTGCTTTCTGATATGCCAGCGTTTCAGATACATCGTCTATAACCGCTATTTTTGAACCAACCCCTTTTATTGATCCTGGTTCTGCGTCAAGGTAGGTAATCACTCCCTGCGACCCGGCTGCAATGTCAACCGAGAAGATTGCTTCAGTATATCCGGTAAGTAATAAACTGTCGCTGATTGCCATGGATTTCACATCCGATGTTTGCACAGTGACATAACCAAGATCGGTGCTTACGTTGCTATTTGCCTGTAGTTTACTGTAGTTTGATGACAATCTTACGATTATTACACCAACCAGTGTTACACATACAACTATTGCAAAAATCCTTTTTCTTTTCATTATTCAGTGTTTTATTTGTTGAGGAAATTCAAAAGACTACCTTTTGCTTTTTCCAACTCGATTCTGGCTATATACATACTCAGAAGCTTGTTGTAGTAATTACTCTGTGCAATCAGATATGAGCTTTCAGATTGTATCAACTCATAGGTCGTGCATGATCCTTGCTGGAATTCGAGCTGAGAAGATTTATAGACACTACCGGCAAGTTCCAGGTTTTCTTTTTCCCGTTCAATGTTATCAAGTGCATTCTGGTATTGAATTTCGTAATTTGAAATATTCAGCCGGATGGTTTGTTCACTTTTTATAAGATTCTCTTCTGCTGTTTTTATGCTTAAAGAAGATTGTGCTACTCTGTATTTGCGCTGAAATCCATCAAATAGCGGAACACTTAGTTTCAGTCCGATGGAGGAGTTTGAATACCATTCATTGCCACTTTCAAAAAAGGAAAATTCCTGACGCATGGCGTTGTAGTTGTAATTCCCGTAGAATGATAAAGTCGGCATACCGGTAGATTTCTGAATTTTGCTGTTCATCTGCATTATGGACAGATTCGTGTTTTGCAACTGATAATCAAGCATATTGCTAAGTTCCCAATTTGTGGGTGTCGATGAATAGTACATGCTTATGGAGTCAATCCTCCCCGCATCAAGTAATAATTCGCTATCAACCGGCATGCTCATATAATATTTGAGCGCGTTGATTGATTGCGAATAACTCAACTCAGACTGAGTCAGCTGCGATTCCGTGTTGTTTCTGCTGACACGGATTTTATCGACATCCGTTTTCTTTGCCACTCCATTGTGGTAATTAAGCTCAACCGATTTCAGTAATGAATCCGATTCATTCAATGTCGATTTCAGAATATCGACCTGCATTTGAATAATCATTGCCTGGTAAAATGCAACCGCTACATTATATGCAGTTTCGTCGTTTGTTTTTATCAGTGATTGCTCAGTGTAGACACTGTTTAACTCAGCCAACTTAATATTTCGAATGGTGCTAAGGTTCAATAAGCTTTGATTAAGCTGCAGTCCGCCGCTCATGCTGTATTTGTTTCCAAATTTAACGGCTACATAAGTACCGGCAGAGCCGCCCATCATCTCGGCAGGCATGAGTTGAGTAGCTAGCTTCAGATTGTTTTCGAGAGAACCGGAAGCGTTTATTTGCGGCAGAAAATTTCCTTGCTGCTCTTTTATTCTTTGTTGAGCAGACGAAAGAGCGTAATTGGCAATTTTAATGTCACTGCTGTTTATTGAAGCATAATTGATACATTCCTTCAATGTCATTGTTGTCTGGGCAAAGGATGTCCCCGTGCCAAACAACGTCAATAACCAGAATAGGCTGGTTTGTTTCCGGAAAAACAAGGTCTTTCTCATTTTAGATTGCATTGATGATCAGCTGCAAATTTCAGCTCCAATCAATAAATACAAAAGTCAAATGAGTCCGGGACGGACAAATCGGGTGATGAAGCAGACTTTTTCTATTTTTTCCCGGTCAGCCAGTTAAGAAACAGGGTCGCTTTTTCTTTACTGATTACAACCTGAAAGTCACCTTTAATTTTCAGATGAAGAATCAATTTTCGGGCAAAATAAACCGATGCATCATTGATGGCGTCGCGGTTAACGAGAAATTGGCGGTTAGCACGAAAGAAATTATCTCCGGCAATTGCTTCGGCTTCATTCATAGTTTTGTTTACATGAAATGTTTTATTGTCAAATGTGCATATATACGTGATTTCATCATCAATGTAAAAAAGAGCGATTTGGTTTATTTGAACAGGGGTGATTTTGTCTTTCTGAAAAACCAGTAATGAACTTACCTCCGGTACCCTGTCTTCAAGTAATCTGACCAGTTTTGAGTAATCTACCGTAGGGTAACTGTTGGATTTAAACAGTGTTTTGTATTTTTGAAAAGCTTCATTGACTGTCTTGGTCGAAAATGGCTTAAGCATATAATGTATCCCGTTAACCCGGAATGCGTTTAATGCATATTCATCGTAGGCTGTGCAAAAAATAATGGGTGCTGATGTTTCGATTTTTCTGAAAATCTCAAAACTTAATCCATCGCTCAGCTGAATGTCACTGAAGATTAAATCAATGTTGCTGTCGTTTGTTTCAAAGTATTTTAAAGAATCTGCAACTGAGCTCAGAATTCTGACAATTTCAGACTGCGGATTCACAGCTGTTATTGTCGCAGCCAGATCAGCGGCGGTGTTTTTCTCATCTTCGATTATTACAATTTTCATCACTAAGCACTTCTATTTCGACAATAAAACTTTCCTGATCATTCAGAATATGCACGTCTTCCCCAGAAATCATTCTATATCTTTCTGATAAATTCAACAAGCCGGATTTGGTATTCTGATCCAGAATTTGTTTTTTGTTGATGTTGTTTTCTATTCTTAACCATTTGTCATGATAAGTGATACAGATTTTCAGCGGCGTAGTTTCAGTTGCCGCATTATGTTTGATTGCATTTTCAAGCAATAGTTGAATCGAAAAGGCTGGCACAAATCCTTCATGAATTATTTTATCCGGAATATCATATTCAAATTGTATTACTTCACCAAACCGGATGGATTGGAGGTTTATATAAGACAAGCAAAGTTCCAGCTCTTCACTGATACGGGCAATATCTTTTCGGTTATATGAAATTGAGGCTCTGAGAAAATTTGACAAGGTAATAGTGTACTCCTCTGCCAAAAGTGTATCGCTCTTGATTAATGCCTTTAGTGTGCTGAGTGCATTAAACAAAAAGTGAGGCTGTATCTGCTGCTTAAGTAAAAGATTCGCGGCTTCAGCATTCTTAGCAAGTAAAAAGGCGTTTTCAATTTCAATTTTCGATTTTTTTTCCCGAAGAAGAATTAGTTCCTGAATAAACAAAATAAAACTGTTAATGAAAATAGCAATCATGTATGGACCAAGCTGAGACTTGGGAGAACCATCGTCGAAATTGTCAGGAATTAAACTATCTTTAAATAAGATTGTACCGACAATAATGCACCCTATACCAGAAATATAGCTAATCAGATACCTGAAATGAGTCTTTGACTTTCCGGATTTTTTATTGAAAACATAAACAAGAAAAATATTTATGAACCAGATGATCAGGCATAAAATAAAAAATATTACAATCCCATAAAGAGAATACTTAAGGGGTATTGCTGGAATCGATAATATCGGGGTTGACATTAATACTGAAATGATAATCGATGTATAAATCGATATCATGAAAAATTTTTTAAACAGTTCCTTCGCACTCATAGCGTTCAAATGTAAACAAGATTTCTCAATCGGGCAACTTGTATGAGGCGAAGTGGACAAAAACAGCCCTAAAACAGACAAATCCCAAAATCCATGAAATTGCGAAAATCTCAGTTTATCAGCGCTGCATCATCCAAGACAAATCTTTGTCACATATCCCGAAAATTGAAAAGCTCCGCAATTAAATAAGCACATTAAAACCGGTCAAGTCGCCGACTTTATTTTTTTTGGGGGGACTTAAAATGAATATGTTCAGTCCTGAATAGAAGCGTAAAATATGAAATTACTCAATCCAAAAACAAAGAGAAATTCAAGCCTTTCATAAGCTCCATAAAAACAACTTCATAATACACTTTTACCCTTGCTTATATTTCCCGTAGACAAATTTCAGACTTTGAGCTGCAAAAAACCGCATAGCGGCATTAAATAAATGTAAACAAAGTGAAATAGGTTTATTATCTCTTATATTTGTGCCAAGGTCTTAAAGATTGTGATAATTTGGTATTCCAATGTTTAAATAAGTGTTGTTGATAATGTGTGAGTTAAGAATGTAGATAGGGTGGATTTGAACAAAAGAATTACTGACTGTGCAGAAAGGGATGTAGCAGACCCGGATTTCGTATTTGTTTATTTGAAGTTTAATGTCGTTCAAATTCAGCATCATGAAAAATATGATGAAAGCAGTAATTACTGCCTTTTTATTTGTGTTTGTAACTGTTTCGCAGGCACAAGT
>Ga0209800_10001739_pt1 | contig 21279 bp, 16 predicted proteins | sample Higcelweek8metaG_FD_187174 | JGI IMG/M metagenome (GOLD analysis project Ga0209800, IMG submission 187174) | Freshwater pond sediment microbial communities from the University of Edinburgh, under environmental carbon perturbations - High... | ecosystem: Environmental > Aquatic > Freshwater >...
TCCTCGGTTTTGAAAATTGCTTGATTCATCGCATTTATTGTATTAGCTAAATACCACAGTTCTATTATTGTAAACCAAAATCTTTCGTTCGATGTGTTTATTCACTGCTTTTGAAAGCACAATTTTCTCAAGGTCGCGGCCTTTGGCAACCAGATCGTTCACCGTGTCTTTATGACTAATGTGAGCCACATCTTGTTTGATGATCGGGCCGGCATCAAGCTCCGTTGTTACATAATGGCTGGTAGCACCGATGATTTTTACCCCTCGTTCGTAGGCTGCATGGTATGGTTTTGCACCGACAAATGCAGGTAAAAACGAGTGGTGGATGTTGATGATCCGGTTGGGATAATGCAGAATGAAATCGTCGGAAATGATTTGCATGTAACGTGCCAGCACAATAAAATCGATCTTGAATTTTTCGAGCAAGGCAAGTTCCTGTGCTTCCAACTCTTCCTTGTTGTCTTTTGTGACAGGAAACACGTGGTATTCAATGTCGAAACGGCGCGCAACAACGGCCATGTCGGGGTGGTTGCTGATGATCAACGGAATTTCAACATTCCACTCCCCGGCGGTATAGCGAGCAAGGAGGTCATACAAACAGTGTGACATTTTCGATACAAAGATTGCCATCCGGGGCTTTTCTTCAGCGAAGTGAAGCTCGAACTTCATCTCGTGTTTGTGGGCTATTAGGGTTGCGAAGTAATCAGCAATTTTTTCCTTTGGAATTTCAAAATTCTCCAAATCCCATTCTACCCGCATATAAAATAACTTTTCTTCACGATCAACATGCTGGTCGAGGTAAAGGATGTTTCCGTTGTTGGTATTAATAAACTCAGTCACCAATGCCAGAAGTCCTTTCTTATCGGGACAGTGAATGAGGAGGATAGCGGTCGATTTGTTTTTATCTATTGTCATAGTTATTTTTTTTACAAAATCCCTTTTGTTGAAGGGAGTTCAAAGTTAAATACATCTTTCTTTATTGCCATTTTGATTGATTTTGCCAACGCTTTGAAGATGCCTTCAATTTTGTGGTGTTCATTTTGCCCCTCGGCTTTAATGTTGAGGTTACATTTTGCCGCATCGCTGAACGATTTGAAGAAATGCAGGAACATCTCGGTGGGCATGTCGCCAATCTTTTCACGGTTAAATTCAGCATCCCAAACCAGCCACGGGCGACCGCCAAAATCAATGGCGACCTGTGCCAAACAATCGTCCATGGGCAGGCAGAAGCCGTACCGTTCAATGCCGCGTTTGTTTCCTAGTGCTTTCAGGAATGCTTCACCCAAGGCCAAAGCGGTATCTTCAATGGTGTGGTGTTCATCCACATTCAAATCACCTTTCACGATTACTTTCAAGTCGATTCCCGAGTGGCGTCCAATCTGGTCGAGCATGTGGTCGAAAAAGCTCAATCCGGTTGAGATTTCAGTTTTCCCCCTACCATCCAAATCAAGCCAAACGTCGATATCCGTCTCTTTGGTTGTGCGGCGAACTGTGGCAGTGCGGTCGGTTTTAGCAACCTCGGCATAAATATCATCCCAGCTTGTTGTTTTCAGCACACAAACCGTGGAAAGATCTTTTTCAATTAGTAGTTCATCAGGTTCATTGCTTAACCAGATGGCTTTGCAGCCTAAGTTTTTGGCTAGTTCCACATCGGTCAGTCGGTCGCCAATAACGTAGCTTTTGTCTAAGTTGTAGCTGCCATCCATATATTTTCCCAACAGCCCTGTGCGTGGCTTCCTTGTTGGCGCATTTTCTTCAGGGAAAGTACGGTCGATGATGAAATCATTAAAAACGATCCCTTCACCTTCAAAAGCTTTGAGCATTTTGTTGTGGGCAGGCCAAAAAGTTTCTTCCGGGAATGAATCTGTTCCCAAACCATCCTGATTGGTTACCATCACCAGCTCGTAATCGAGGTTTTTGGCAATGAAATACAGGTTTCGGAAGACACCCGGGTAAAACTCCAGTTTTTCCAGACTGTCCAGTTGGTAATCAACTGGTGGTTCAATGACCAGTGTTCCGTCGCGGTCGATAAAAAGGGCTTTCTTCATGGGTTTTAAATTTAACAAGGAATAATGAATAAAAAATAAGAAATCAGGAATTTCGCTTTTGCGCGGTTTCTACACTCTTAAGAAAAATGGCGAGTAATTCGTTGTTTTCTTTTAAAACATCGTTCAAAACCTCTGGCTTAAGAAGTGGCTTACGAATGATGATTTTGAGACAAATTCAAGTTTCCCGAAGTTCTTTCAACATGATTTTGAGTTTGTGAATGAAATCATTTGTTGATTCTGCCGATTGAGCTTCGCCGTTGTTTAATGCCGGCGAGGTACCACAACGTATGAGCTGATTGCCGATGTGATTTCCCAATTTTGTGTTTGGAAGTGCTTCGACAACATCACTGATCCTGATTGCAAAATCAATTAAACGATCCTCCAAATCATACTTCCTGCCATTCATTTCTCATTTCTTATTATATATTCTTCAGTTTTGATAATAGTTCATTGTTTTCCTCCGGGCTTCCAACTGTTATTCGCAGGCTCCCTTCGCAAAGCGCCACTTTCGACCGGTCGCGAACAATCACTCCTTCGCTCATCAAATAGTCAAATATCTTACGCGCTCCATCCATTTTCACAAGCAGAAAGTTCGCATCGCTGGGATAAATTCTTTCTACAAACGGAAATTGTTTTAGCTCTTCCGCTAGTTTAGCTCGCTCTTCAATAATTGTTTTTACCCAGCTATCTTTTTCCTCAACATTCTGTAACGACTGCATCACCCGTTCCTGTGTAAGCGCATTAATGTTGTATGGATATTTGATTCTGCTCAAAACAGCAACGATTTCAGGTGAGGCAAAAGCCATTCCCAGACGGATACCAGCCAGTCCCCATGCTTTGGAGAAAGTCTGTAAAACCACCAAATTGGGATATTTATCCAGATCGGAGAGCAGGGTAGTGCCAGGTGCAAAATCGATGTAAGCTTCATCAACAATGACCAACCCGCCGAAGCCGTTGATAACCTTGATTATTTCATTTCGGTCGAGGCTGTTGGCTGTTGGGTTATTTGGCGAGCAGAGGAAGATTAGTTTGGTGTGTTCATCGGTAGCTGCCAGCAGTTTTGATGCTTCAATCTGGTATTCTTCATTCAACAATACTTTTCGGATTTCAATGTCGTTGATGTCGGCAGAAACGGTGTACATGCCATACGATGGTTCCATGATCACTGAATTGTCTAATCCCGGATTGCAAAAGGCACGGTAAAGCAAATCAATGGGTTCATCGCTGCCATTGCCCAGGAAAATCTGGTTGGGCTGAACACCTTTGATTTCAGCAATTCTAGCTTTCACAGATTGTTGGTAGGGATCGGGATAACGATTGTAGCCTGTCTTGTATGGGTTTTCGTTGGCATCGAGAAATACCGATGCGCTACCGCTAAACTCGTCGCGGGCGGAGGAGTAGGGTTTAAGGTTTAATATATTCTTCCGAAGTAACTCTTGCAGTGGTTTCATAAATTAAATATTATTTCAATTTGAAGCGTTGAATACAATTGGACACAGTTGAACACAATTGAATTCGGTGCATGTTTATTTTTTCTCTATATTTTTTTCAAGTGCTTTAATATAGTTCCAAAGTTTAACTTTTAGGTTTAAGCACTCACTTTCCAATTTTTTAAAAGTGGGTTCATCTATAAGATTACGTCTGAATGCTTTATTCAGATCATTAATCGTTTCATAAAGAGAACCTCTCGCAAAAAGACAAAATCTACGATTATCTTTTGCAGAAAGCCTTCCAAAACCTTCGGAAATATTTGAATCGATTGAATCAGCCGCATCAGTCCATTGTCTCCCCAATCCATTTTTTTCAAAGTAATTCCATTTCAGAACGATATCCCAAATACTATCTCCTATTTGGTTGGCTAACTTATAAATCGCCAATTCTTCAACTTTCATTTTTGGATTTTTTTAATTGTATTATTTATCCAAATAATTTGCGCCAATTTCGTTAAAGAATGTTCTATAGTGTTCAATTTTATTCAACCGTTTTCAATTGTGTCCTACTGTATTCTCAATGTTGCCGCATTCTTGTGTGCAAACAAATGTTCAGCTTCGGCCATAAGTTCAATTACCGGCCCCAAGTTTTGAATTCCCTCTTTTGTAATTTCCTGAAAAGTAATCTTTCGGATAAAACTATCGAGGTTCACTCCACTATAACTTTTTGCCCATCCGTTGGTCGGTAGGGTATGGTTGGTTCCCGACGCATAATCGCCGGCGCTTTCGGGGGTATAATTTCCAAGGAAAATTGAACCCGCATTGATGATCTGCTCCGAAATTTCACTATAATTTTTCATTTGAATAATCAGGTGCTCCGGTGCATACAGGTTCATCATCTCTATCATTTCGTCTTCAGTTTTAACCAGAAAAATCCGGCTATGGTCAAGTGCTTTCAGAGCGTAATCCATTCGTGGCAACACGGCAAGTTGCTTTTCAATTTCGAACTGAACATCGGTGATTAACTTTTCTGAAGTAGTAACCAAAATCACCTGGCTATCGGCTCCGTGTTCGGCTTGTGATAACAGGTCGGCAGCAACAAAAGCAGGATTGGCGGTTTCATCGGCCATGACGGCTACCTCGCTTGGGCCGGCTGGCATGTCGATAGAAACATCGCTCATGCTCACCAACTGTTTGGCAGCGGTTACATATTGATTGCCGGGACCGAAAATTTTGAACACTTTAGGAACACTCTCTGTTCCGTAGGCCATCGCACCAATCGCTTGAATTCCACCGATTTTAAATACTTTGGTTATGCCCGAAAGTTTGGCGGCAAACAAGACGGCTGCCGGAATTTTTCCATCTTTTTGAGGTGGAGTGCAAAGTACAATCTCATTACAACCTGCAATTTGAGCGGGAATTGCAAGCATCAATACAGTGGAAAAGAGTGGGGCAGTGCCTCCCGGAATATACAATCCCACTTTTTCAATGGCCACACTTTTTTGCCAGCACTTCACGCCCGGAGTAGTTTCAATTACCTTGGTTTCGAACCGTTGCGACTCGTGAAACTTACGGATGTTTGATGCTGCTTTTTCGATGGCGATTTTCAATTCAGCATTGAGTTGTGCCACACCATCCTCAATTTCTGCGTCAGGAACAAGTCGCTCATCCAGTTCAACTTTGTCGAATTGAACGGTGTATTTTTTTACTGCTGCATCACCGTTGGCTTTCACATCATCGAGCACCGCTTTCACCTTTTCGTTGAGTGAAGCTGTTTCAAAGACCGGACGCTTCAACAGCTGCGGCCAGTCTGTTTTATTTGCGTTCTTTATTACTTTCATTTTTTTGGTCATTAGTCAATAGTCATTAGGAAAAAGTCATTTTGGAAAAGAAACTTTTCTAATGACTAATGACTTTTTCCTGTTTTTACATAATCATCTTTTCAATAGGCAACACCAAAATTCCTTCGGCACCCAATGCTTTCAGTTTTGAGATGTTTTCCCAGAAGAATTTCTCTTCAATCACCGAATGTACCGAGCTCCATCCGCTTTCGGCCAATGGCATCACGGTAGGACTTTTCATCCCCGGGAGCATTTCACAAATCAGAGGAAGCTTACTGTTAGGAGCATTCAACATGATGTATTTCTTTCCTTTCGAGCATTCAACCGATTCAATCCGGAAAATTAATTCATCTAAGATTGCCTGTTTTGCAGGCGATAAATTTGGCGTTGCAATTAAAACTGCTTCCGAAGGGGTAACTACTTCAACTTCTTTCAACCCGTTTGAAACCAGCGTTCCGCCTGAGCTTACAATGTCGAAGATTCCATCAGCCAACCCGATACCCGGAGCAATTTCAACTGAACCATTGATCACATGAACGGCTGAATTTACCTTCTTTTGTTTAAAGAACTTTTGAAGAATGACAGGATAAGATGTGGCAACTGTTTTCCCTTCAAACCACTCCACTCCGTTATACGTTTCGCCTTTCGGAATGGCCAGTGAAAGTCGGCATTTGCTGAATCCTAACCGTTTGACGAGCAATACGTTCTTTTCTTTTTCGAGCATTTCGTTTTCGCCAACAATACCCACATCAGCAACGCCATCAGCCACGGTTTCAGGAATATCGTCGTCGCGCAGATAAAGTATTTCAACAGGAAAGTTTTTGGCGGGCGATAACAGCTGACGCTTGCCAATGGTCAATTTAATTCCACATTCCCGGATGAGTTCTTCCGACTCTTCATTAAGCCGGCCTTTGGTTTGAATCGCAATTCTTAAAATATCGCTCATAATCTGAGTTTTTTACAAAAATAAAAAAAGGCTCACCAAATTTGGTAAGCCTTTAAAGTTATCTAATATCTTAATTGAGTTCAGACATATTCTTGGCAGCCTACCGCATTTGCAGGTTAAGATGGTGGCCGTGATGATGTCTGAATTGATTTGTCATAGTAATTATGTAATTATCGATGCAATAATAGTTATAATTTGAAAGTCTGCAAATGGAAAAGTTTTAAATTTTTTCGTAGTTGATCAGAAAATTAACATTAAATAAAAAATCATTTTATATAGGATTGAATTCCATATTCGAAGATTGTATTACAGCCATCTAATAACTTATGATATTTCCTTTGCTTGAGTCAAGGATATTGCTGTCAAAATTATCTTCCAACAACAGATTGTAGGTTTGAGCTTCAACGGTTATTATCAAAATGGAATCAGATAAGACTTAAAGAAACTGTATTAATGGCATTTATTGTTACCTATAACCAAGTTCGAAACGAAATAATCTTTTTTATCGTTCAAAATATTCATTTCCTTCGAATACAATGGAATACATCTTTTTATTTAAGATAAGGTTGTTAAATGTAAAGAAAATTTTGTAACTATGTAATTATTAAATGGCAACTTACAGAATGAATATTACATATCCGAAAATTATCATCCAATCAATATAAAGTTTTAAATCATGAAAAAAGTTTTAAAAATATTTTTGTCATTTGCATTAGTACTTTTTGTTACCAATTTGTTTGGACAAATTGCAGTTACAAAAACCGATACGATTTATATTCAACAGGATACTTTGGTGTTAAGGTTAGATAACCACAGGGGTGATCTGTTATGGCAATATTCTAAAGATTTGACAACTTGGAATACTGTTTCTAATACAGAAGGCGATTCATTGGTGTTGCACCATGTCGATTCCGGTGGGTATTACCGTGCTAAAATTGTGTATGGGACTTGTGACCCGGTTTATTCCGATACAACTATAATTGTTTATACCACACCAACCATAGAAACCTTACCCGTTTCTTTAATTTTGAAATACTCGGCAGTTCTGAATGGCTCAATTGTCTTTGATGGGGGCTCTAGTATTACGGAGAGCGGATTTTATATATGCAAAAATAAAGATTCAATAGCCAGTGGCATTAAAATTCTATCTGAGAATAATGTTCAAAAATTTAATGCTACCATCTCTGATCTCGAACCTGCCACCAATTATTTTATCTGTGCCTATGCAATAAATAATGTTGGTACAATCTATGGCGACACTGTTAGCTTCAAAACGGATGAATTGGAGATGATTGCTTTTGATTTGAGAAATGATTCTCTTGGTTGGGATTCTTGGGCAATTGCTAGGGACGGAAGTAATTTTTTTGTGAATTTTAATGGACAAAAACCTGCATCGGTTTATTTTCAACCCGATATTATTTTTGATGGATATAGTATCTTCTTTAGTGATAATGGGCTGCCTTCAAAAATGGTGGTCGATAGTACTATTTATCTGTTTGATAATTATAGGGATGGTTTATTCGATATTGCTTTAATCTTACCAAATGGATATATTCAAATTTATAGAGATGTACAGAATGGTATTGACCTTAGTCGGTATTCATTAAAAAGCCTAAAATCTTCTCAAAGTAATGATTGGCTTCTTTATGGATTAGAAACTGCAGGCCAATTAATAGGTGTTGTAACATGTGTTACTGGTCTTCTTGCATTGCCAACAGGTGTTGGTACCATTCCCGGTGCAGCGTTAGTTGTAGCCGGGTGTAGCGCTACCGTTCTTTCATTGGTTACTGATGCTCTTTTAGATGATTATAGTTTTTTGGGATTGTCGGCAAATACTGCCAGTGGCATTTTTGATATTATAGATTGTGCCGGTGGTGATGTAATGGCTTGTGCTACATCTATTGCAGGATCTGCTCTTGGAATAACACAAGAGGCAATAATATATTCGGATGATAATGATGATGTTGCAACTGCTGATGAGTTACTTGTTTCTGATGAAGGTACTTTTACCGACAGACGCGATGGAAATACTTATAATTGGGTTACAATTGGAGATCAAACCTGGATGGCTGAGAATTTGGCTTATTTACCTTATTACATATATGAATGGTCGGATGACGAACCTCGTTATTATGCAGGAATAAGTAATGAAACCATTTATGGTATCTATTATAATTATGCTGCTGCGGAGGACGCTTGCCCGGCAGGATGGCATTTGCCAGAACAGAACGAATGGATTACTCTTATTGAATTTTTAGGCGGTACATCAACAGCTGGCGGTAAAATGAAATCGACAGCTGTGTGGAACAGCCCCAACAGTGGTGCTACAAATATCAGTGGCTTTTCTGCATTACCCGCAGGTTTGATGAACAGTGGCCATGTTTATCAACAATCATATGGATATGGTTGCTATTGGTGGAGCACAGATTTTTGTTCTGGAACAGGATTTTTCTCGATAGAACTACGTTATGATTCTTCTTCAATATCATCATATTGTGCCAGCAGTCAAATTGAACAGGCACTTACAATTCGTTGTGTTAAGAATTGATTCAAGGTTTTTAAATTTTATATCTAAAAAAAATGAAAACAAATATATTTCTGACAATAAGTCTTTTCTTAACATTAACAATTCAGGCACAGGTATCGAAAACAGTTAATGTTGCAGCAGGAGGATTAACAACTACTTTAACTGCTCAGGAAAAAAGCACGGTTACAAATCTAACTGTTACCGGCACGGTTGATGCTCGTGATTTTAAAACCATGCGTGATGAAATGCCCCTGCTGGCGGTTATCGATATCAGCGGGGTTACGATTACTGCCCATAAGGGAGAGGGAACATATCCTTATTCAACAAGTTTTTCATACTCTTCAAACGAAATTCCCATATATGCTTTTGGAGCATCAAATCCGGTCAATGGTAAAAAAAGTCTTGTGCAGATCATCATCCCTAATTCTGTCACTGCCATTGGCGAAGGTTCTTTTAGCGGATGCAGCAACCTTACAACTATCAATATCTCTTCATCGATAAATAAGATTGGCGATTCCGCATTTCGTGAATGTACCGGATTAACGGGCATATTTACAATTCCTTTAGGAGTTACCAGCATAAATAATTCAACATTCTCAGGCTGTAAAAGCTTAACTTCTATTGTGATTCCGGCAGGTGTTCTTTCAATTGGGCAATATTCATTTTGGAATTGTACAAGCTGGTCAGGGAACGTAGTATTACCTACTTCGCTGCAAAATATTACGCAAGGGGCATTTAATAGTTGCACCAGTCTGTCTGCGATAACCATTCCGACAACAACTACAAACATCGACCCCGATGCCTTTCAAAATTGTAGCGCTTCGATTACCATAAACGCAAGTAATCCCAATTATTCGAGCGACAATGGTTTGTTTTTCGATAAGAACAAAACCACACTATTTTTGTGCCCTACATCGAAAACCGGAAGTTACACCATACCGACAACGGTAACATTGATACAGTCTTATGCATTTCAGGGGTGCGGAAGCCTGGCTTCGGTTAACATTCCCGCAGCAACAACAACCATTGGCGAAAGCGCTTTTTACAAATGCAGCGCAAACCTTGTTGTTGGCTCTGGCAACCCAAATTATGCTAGTGAAGATGGGGTGCTTTTCAACAAGCAAAAAACAACATTGATTCAATGTCCGCTTTCAAAAGCAGGAAGTTATTCCATTCCTTCGGGAGTTGAAAGTATTGGTATGTATGCTTTTCGAGATTGTAATAGCCTGAATTCGCTTACTTTTCCCAACACAATAATTTCGGTTGGAACCTATGCATTCTGGAAGTGTACTGGTTTAACTGGAGCGTTAAATTTACCTTCATCGTTGAAAACCATTGGAGGTGGTTCCTTTCAGGATTGTAGCGGTATCACCTCTATAATTCTTCCAACCACGATAACTTCAATTGCCAGCAATGCATTTGATGGGTGCAGTGGTTTGAAATTGGTTGAAATCCCGTCATCGGTAACCGCCATCAGTTCAAGTACCTTTTGGAACTGCACCGGATTGGAAACGGTTGTTATTCCATCTTCGGTTACCACTATCGGACGTGGGGCCTTTTTTGGTTGCAAGGCCTTGAAATCAATTACAGTGAATTGTGTAGCCCCCATCGATTTAAGTGCTGTAACAGTAGTGTTCGATAGTGTGAACACAAACAGTTGTAAGCTTTATGTGCCTTATGGTACTACCGATTTGTATGCAAATGCCGATAAATGGAGTGATTTTAAAAATGTAATTGAAGTTGAGGGATTGTTTGCCACTCCCTCCATCATCAAACTTGGAGCAACGGCTGGTGAGAAGACAAAAATAAGCATTGCATCAAGTAATAGCTGGAACGCCACATCAAATCAAAGTTGGTTGTCGCTAACCCCAGCCATTGGAATTGCCGGGAGATCTGAAATCGGTATAGCTGCACTTTCGGCCAACGGCAGTGGGGTACTTCGGAGTGCAACCCTAACTGTTTCGTCAGCAGGAAACGCTTGCCAAACCATATCGGTTTCCCAGTTTTGCAATGTGGAAGTGTATGTTAATGCAGGAGGTTTGAAAACTGCTCTTGAAGGCAGACTTGATGTAATATCCGATCTTAGTATCACGGGGAAAATCGATGCCCGCGATTTTAAGACCATGCGCGACAATATGCCAGAACTTGTTGTATTAGATTTAAGCGGCGCTACTATTGTGGCATATAGTGGAGCCGATGGGACTAAAGATCCATTTTGGGGAGTTGTGAATTATCTCGCGGATGTTGTTCCAGCCTCGGCCTTTTATATAAGTTCAGGCAAAAAGCTAACAACAGTACTTTTACCTGTTTCAACAAAAATGATTGATGAATCGGCATTTCGATCCTGTTCTTTTTTGAGGAATTTTGTTTTACCAGAGCAGTTAATTACTATCGGATTCTCTGCATTTAGTAATTGCAGCAGTTTGAAAGCAATTGATATTCCATCTTTGGTAACTGCTATTGGTAATTCTGCTTTTAGTTCATGTAGTAAATTATCAAGTGTTACCATTCCGACATCGGTTATAACCATTGGTAATCAATCTTTTAATAATTGCATTAGCTTAACCTCAATTGTAATTCCTCCTTCAGTTACTCTTATTGATGGAAGTGCTTTTAAAGGATGTCGTAGCTTAACTACAGTAACCATTCCTTCATCAGTTAATGAAATTGGATGGAATGCTTTCGATGGTTGCAGCAACCTTTCTGAAGCAATTTTTGGAGGAAATGCGCCAACAAAATTCAGAACTGATGTTTTTAAGAATACAAACAAGAGATTCAAAATCTTATATTACCCTGCAGAAACAGGTTTCACAACCCCATTTTGGAATGGGTATCCATGTTACCCTATCAATGATCCACCTATTGTAAATGCTGGCTCTGATCAAACAGTAATTGAAGGTGCTTTGGTAACCTTGGATGGTTCTGCTACTTCTGACGTTAATGGAGATAGCCTTACTTATAAATGGATTGCGACAGGCAATATTGTGCTGGAAGATGATACGCTTCTAACGACTTCGTTTAAAGCCCCGCAAACCAAAACGGATAATCAGTTTGTTTTTTGCCTTGAGATTAACGATCACTGGGGTAATGTAGTACGCGACAGCGTGACCATTACTGTAAAACATCTGACACGTAACACAGTCGTGATGAACTTTAGTCAACCTGCTGAATTGAAACTAAACATTTCACAAAATACCTTCGATATTCTTCCCGATAGTCTGTTGGATTTACATCAAAATATTGAAGTTGAAGGCGGCAGAGTTCCTTACTCTTTTCATTGGTATACTTCAATGTGGCAGGGCGATTCGGTCACCAACTATTTGTCTGTTTCACCTGTCGATACAACCATTTATCATTTACTGGTGTATGATGACAATGGTTGTTCTGCATCTGATAATTTTGCAGTAAATGTCATTCATCCGTTACAGGTTATTGCTGAAAAGAATGATGCAGGCTGTTTTGGAGCCAGAAATGGTTCTATAAAACTAACGGTTTCTCAAGGAAAATCACCCTATACTTACGCATGGAGCAATGATGAAACAACTTCAGAAATAAACGGACTTGCAGCTGGACGATATCAGGTAAAAGTCTCCGATAATATGGGACAAACATACAGTCAGGAATTTGAAATATTTGAATTGCAGGAATACAATACAAGTGTAGACGCTTCCATTTGTGAAGGGGAAGGTTATTACATCGGAAATAATAGTTATTCGTTGTCCGGTCAATATTCTGAGACTCTGACATCAATTCATGGTTGCGATAGCATCATTGAATTGTCATTGACGGTCAATCCGCTCAATAGCAGTACAACCGAAGCCTCAATCTGTAACGGTGAATCTTATCTATTCCGGGATAAATTATATAATCAATCAGGCCTTTATTCCGACACGCTTATCTCCTCGTTAGGTTGTGATAGCCTTTTTAATCTTCAGTTAACGGTGAACCCTTTACCTGAAAAACCAATCATCACTGTGAATGGAGATTTATTGACCAGTTCTGCCACACTTAACCAGTGGTTCGAAAATGGAGTAGGGATTTTTGATGCTATTGATCAGCAATACTCTATCAATAAATCGGGTAATTTTCATGTAGTAGCATATAATGAGAAGGGGTGTTCTGCTATTTCAGATACAGTTTCTCTTATTTGTTCCGATACTCATCAGATTGATAAAATAAATTTTGATTGCTTGGTATACCCAAATCCTAACAATGGTTTATTCAAGTTGAAATTGAGATCAAAAGAAAACTTAGATTTAACTGTATCGCTTTTCTCAGTTTATGGAAAAATTATTTTGTCAAAATCGATAAATTCTGCTCAAAATAATATTGAAATCCCGATGTTTTTCAGTCAATTACCAAAGGGTATATATATGCTGAAGGTAAGTTCCGGACGAAATATTGTTAATAAGAAGATTGTAATACAATAAGGATTAACATTAAAAGCTTTCGTTCTCAACAATAAAAAAGAGGGTCTCAACTAAATCACTTGGAGCTCTGATTAATTGTGATATGTTAAGTTTTCTATAGTTACTCCATCCATTGATTTAATGTCTGCAGGAATAGCCCCATTATCATTTATGAAGACGACATACCCTTTTTCAATCAGATTGATAATTTGATTCTTGTCGGGCATATATTGATATACAGTAAGATCGGTATAGAACATGGCTTCAATTGCTTTTTCATAATTCAACAATACCCCATTTTTAATTTTCCTGTCGTTCAGCTTTTTTATGTCTGCTACCCACTGTGGATTTCTGTCTCTCTTTAAAAAGGGTTTCATTCTCTCGATGGTGAATCGCACTGGGAACGCTATGAACAAAATCAAAATCAAATTGATGAACCATTTTTGATTGTGGTTTTTCCTGTAGTCGGTTAACATGATCCAGAACTCAGCGGTCATAAGAAAAAGGGCAGGAGAGGTGAAAAGAAGATAAGCAGGCAATTTTGTTTTTGTAAACGAGAAGAAGAGAAACGGAATAAAAAACCATATAAAAATGGCTAAACGATTAAAATCCTTAGAATTTTTGAATATTTTCCAAACAAACCAACCTAACGGTAAATAAATCAGGTCTCCATAATTAATTCTAATTCTATCGACAAAGTAATGAAGAGGTCCTGTTTGTCCATCAAGTGCTTCGGTGATGTGTTTCAAGTTGAACGTTGTCTCCCAATTTGCTTCAACTGGGAATGCATGATAGATGTATAGTTGCCAGGGAAGAAAAACAGCAATACAGCTTAAAACCAAAAGAATAAATTGGATAACGATCTCTTTGGTGTTCAGTTTTTTTGAATGGATGATCATTAAAAGCCAAACCGGAAGTATAATCAGTGCGGGTAACCACTTTGATAAAATGGCCGCGCCAATGCTCACTCCGACAAGCAGATTAAAAACAGGTTTCTTTTTCTGGATAAATAAAATGATGAAGAAGACAGCTAATTCTACAAAAAAGAGGAAAAAAATATCTGTGTGGTCGGTTGCCAGTCTGCCTCCGGTCAGTTCAATAATCTGTCCGTTGATAGAATAGAAAAAGGCAGCAAGGAAACCAACTTTTTGATTGAAGAAATAGATGCCAATTTTATAAATCAACCAGATACCAAGCGTTGTTAAAAGTATTGATGGAAGCCGCAATGCTATTTCGTTGACGCCAAAAATCCACATACTTGCTGCCATTGCCCACAGAGGTAACGGTTGCTTGTGTACCCAAATGTGATTAGCGGCCCAATTTTTATAATCGTATGGAAGTACCGGATTATCATAGAGTGTAGGGATCAGCGGATGTTGAATGAGGTTTTTTGCAACCAGCGCATGAAATCGCTCATCCCATTCATGCAGGAAAAAGTCGGTCGACATGTAGATACGAAGTGCCAGGCCGCAAATGATAAGAAGGAGAATGGCGATTGCGAAATTATTTTTTGATTGTTGCTTCCAGGCGAAGAAGTACCCGGTTGTGCAAAAGATAATTGTTACAATTCCCCATAAAATATTGTCCATAGACTTTCAATAACAGAATAATCCCTTTTATAAATTTTCTCAATTTGAAAACGCACTTATATCCCATTTATCCTTCAAATTCTTCAACGCCTCGGGGTTTACTTTCAAATTATTGGGAACAACATTTTCAACACCGAATTCATTGGTTGGTTTTCCTTTAAGTAGCTCGGCAGCAAGATTTCCGGCAATCCGACCCACTTCAATATATTGTGCACCAACCCCAAACAGGGTATTGCCGTAAATTTTGTAGGGATTGTTGGTGAAAAGTGGAATCTTAGCCGTGGTAGCCGCTTTAACAAGTTGATCGATTCCGGTTTCCACAACATTATCGCCACCGAGCCATAAGGCTTCTACCCCACGTGCAGTAAGGCTCATTGCAGTTTCGAGTATTTGTGTTGAACTTTCAACACTCATTTCTATCAATTCAATCCCTAGCTCCTTACACTTCTTGCGGGCTAACTTAACGCAGGCTTCTGAACAGGTTTCGCTGGTACACCAAACTGTACCCACTTTTTTCAAATTGGGGTTCATTTGTTTGGCGATTTCGAAAGCTTTTTCAACGGGTTGAAATGTTCCTATGCCAACTAAATGCTTAGGATGTTGATTTGGAGCGCTTCCGGTAATCCCAACGCCTGAAACGAATGGATCGGTAACCGCGCAGAAAACATGAACCACGCTTCCCTTTTTATTGGCGTTGGCCATTACCTGCAATGCCGGGGTGCTGATAGTGACCACCATATCGAATTTGCTGCTTACAATGTTTTGAGCAATCGTATTTGCCGTTGGCATATCGGCTTCAGCGCAAAACCTTTCGATGTTACAAGTTTTCCCGTGAATAAATCCTTGGCTGGCAAGTGATTCAATAATGCCCTTTTCCGCATCGTCGAGAACAACTCGCGAAGCAATTTTGAATATGGCAATTTGTTTCAGCTCCTTCTTTGGTTGCGATTTACGGTTATCAATATCGAGTAGCAATAAAATAGCCGCGGCTAAAAGAATAGCCGCAATTCCCCTGATTATTTTGGTGACTTTCATTTTTTAATGTTGTTTATTACACGTAATATTCTTCCAATAATGCAGCTACTGCCGGGTCAATATAGTCTTTTTGACGGAGCTCATCGAAAAGGGTCAGCAAGTCGTTCACCTTCAGTCTTTTTTTGTCTTCACCTTTAAAATCATAAGCTACTCTTCCCTGGTGCATCATAATGATACGGTCGCCCAGGTTAACGGCTTGTTGCATCGAGTGGGTTACCATTAGCGTGGTGAGTTTGTCTTTCGAAATAACTTGCTGTGTAAGGTCGATCACCTTACTGGCTGTTTTGGGGTCGAGTGCCGCGGTATGTTCATCGAGTAACAATAGTTTTGGTTTTAGAGCTGTAGACATGAGCAGGGTGAGTGCTTGTCGTTGTCCTCCTGAAAGTTTTCCTATGGGATTTTCAAGTCGATCTTCAAGTCCCATGTTCAGCGGTTTCACTATTTTTTTGAAATCTCCGACCAGTGATTTTGGAAGTCCCCAGCCAAGGCCTCGTCTCTTACCTCGTTTCATGGCTAATGCCAGGTTCTCCTGGATCGACATATTGGGAGCAGTGCCACTAAACGGATTTTGAAAAACCCGGCCTATGAAACTTGCCCGTTTATGTTCACTCCATTTTGTAATGTCTACACCGTCGAGGTTGATACTTCCTTCATCAACGAAAAAAGTACCGGCTACGGCGTTCAGCATCGTCGATTTACCAGATCCGTTTGTGCCAAGCACACAAACAAAACTACCTTCTTCAATCTCGATGGAAACACCCTGCAAGGCTTTCACTTCATTAACTGTCCCTGCATTGAAGGTCTTATATATGTTTTGAATATTAAGCATTTGCTTTCCATTTTAAAGTCAGTTTCTTTTTATTTTTCATGATTCCCGGTAAGATGAGGGCAATGAAAACAAACAGGGCTGTAATAATTTTCAGATCGTTTGGGTTTAACCCCCAACGGAGTGCAATTGCAACCAACAATCGGAACAAGATAGAGCCGAGTACTGCTCCGGTAATTACAAAACCAAGACTGTTATCATTGATGATTGCTTCTCCAATAATAACGCTTGCCAAACCCCAAACCATCATGCCAATACCCATTTGAACATCGGCAAATCCCTGGTATTGGGCAAGCATCGCACCGGCCAGGGCAATAAAGCCATTCGAGATACCAATTCCTGCAATAATCATTGTTTTTGTATTCACACCAAGGGCTCGAATCATCTGATCGTTATCGCCGGTAGCTCGCATGGCAGTTCCGATATTTGTTTTGAAGAACCACCAGAGGATAAAACTGAAAGCTGCAATTGCCAGAGAACAGAAGAATAATGTCCATAAATCTCGTGTCGAAACTTCCCAGCCAATGATCATTGTTTTGGAATCGACACCTGAAACTGTGTTTGAAAAATTCTCAATCCATGTAAAAACGGTTGTTTCACTAAGCAGTGGCATATTGCTTTTACCCATTACGTGCAGGTTTAACGAATAGAGAGCAGTCATTACCAATATTCCGGCAAGTAGAGGATTGATCTTAAACCGGGTATGAATTATTCCGGTAACAGCTCCGGCAGCCATTCCGGCCAGAAAAGCGATGAAGCTTGCCAGGAGCGGATTCATGCCTGCAACAATGAGAGATGCAGCCGTTGCCGCTCCGAATGTAAACGATCCTTCAGCAGTAATATCAGGAAAATCGAAAATGCGAAAACTTATAAAAATTCCGAGTGCCAGGAGCGCCAGAATTAATCCTATGGTTGTTGATCCAATTAAAAGAGACATATCTGAGAGAAATTAAAAATTCAAATTAACTACGCTAGGCTTCGTTGATCTCCGCTTCGCTCCAATTCCATAAACAAAAACACTGCTTACATCTCAACCTCGGTTGTCCAGCAATATCCCAATCTGAATGTGCTTTCGCCCAAACCGTTTATCTCCCTGTTGTCGTTCAGCAGGTGAATTACGTCGATGATTTCAGTATCGTTAAAAAGCGAATTTATAGTGGCCTTATAATCTATTTTTTCCTTTCGTAACGGTGTAGGTGGAAAAACAGCGGCATGGACATGTGCCATCATTTTCTCCGAAAGATCGATTGGACGAAGAAAAGGCTTGAGAATATTATTGGTGTCAGATGAATATATACCGAATGCAACGGTCAATGCCCGAAGATGGACTGGCTCGGTTGTGAATTTGATGTTGTTCCTGACTTCGGGAAATGCGAAAGGGTTACTGCCAGAAGCTGGCGATGTTTTTAAACTAACTCCGACCAACCCATTGCTTTCTCCAATCATCAGGAAAGCGAAATTTTTGTGGTTCCCCATTTCTGCAACGGTTTCAACAATATTTCTCAACGTAATCGAGGTTTCATTTTCAGGTGAAAAGCTTACCTCATTTTGAAAACTGTCGTCGATTCCCAAGCTGTACAACGTGTTGATTTCAGGGACAAGATTTCCGGTTTTAATCATGTAATCGGGTGTTTTTGTTTCGTCCGAAGGGAGTGAAGCGATCCCTTCGCCCAGTGAAATAAATTCCCCATAACGCGATCGGCTATCATCATAACCATCGCCAAAAGCGCCAATGCCCAACCCAAAAAAAGGTTTTTCTAATTTTAAAAGCTGGTTGTCGCTTTCAAGAAAAGAACAACTTTTCATCTTTTCAGGGTTCCCATTTAATAGGAGTTTGGCGGTAGTATTTCCGGTACTATCATTCTTGTTAAAAAGAAAACCAAACTTCTTGATCGATGAAACGGATTGTTTTTCAGGTGTTTTGTCTTCAATTTCTGTGTGTGAGAAAATCGAAGTCATTCCCACCATATTGAGGACAGTCTTTACATTTTCCGAATATTGGTCGATGTAAAGTTCACCAGATATTTTTCTGAAAGCTTTGTTTTGCTTCACAAGGATGCGGATACCTGCAGAGCTTAGAAAAACGACCTCTTGCAGATCGAGCCCAACGATGTATTTTCCTTCCCTGATCAGCTCCGAAAGTTTATCGTCGAGATAACCGGCATGGTTCGCGTCGAGCCTTCCAATCACCTTTAAGATAATCTTTTCGTCAATATTCTCTAGCTCAATAGTCAGTTTATTGTCCATTAAATTAATTGTTTGTCAGCTTTTTGTGAATCTTGAGATAATAAAATGGCATCATAATCTGGTTAAAGTGATTCTCTGATTTCACTTTTCAGAAAGAAGGAGTCGGATATCAGAAGACAGCTGCGATTTTTTAAAATAATTACCGGATCAATTATGAAAAAGTAATGGTAGCATCTGAAATGGCTCAGGAGCTAAAAGACTACATATTCAAACTCGATCCTAATCGGTCGATATAAAAAATTAACACACAAGATGTTGAAATAATTCACTATGAATCAAGAGCTTCTTCTTCTGAATCGAAAATTTTAAATATGGTTGAAAAACCTGAGATATCGAAAATCTCTTTGATAGCAGGTTGCAAACAGCATAGGTGAAGTTTTCCATTCAATGAAATCGATTTCTTCTGTGTGATAAGAAAGACCCTGAGTCCAGAGCTGCTGATGTAATTCAATCCGCTGCAATTGAAAATGATATTCTTTTCGCCACTGTTAAAAAGAAGGTTGATTTCAGCTTCAAAACTGTTGAAGTTGGTTGTATCGATTCTTCCTTCAATTTTCAAAACACAAAAATCGTTGATTTTTTCTTTTGTAAAATTCATACTAAATGGTTTTTATTAATGTTAGAATATTTTGATTATTAAGTCGTTTGTATTTTACAATATTCATGATTTTTGAAATCAGGAATATGCCCAACCCACCAATCGGTCGCTCTTCTGCTGGTAATGTAAGATCAGGTTTTTTACGTAACGTTGGATCAAATTCGATTCCGTCGTCGGTAATTTCAACGGTGAGCGTTTTATTTTCAAGAGAGAACGATATATTTATTTCATGCTTTTCATTGTCTTTGAAAGCATAGAAAATGACATTGGAAACGGCCTCTTCCATAACCAGGTTGAGTGAAGAGGTTAAGTCGATGGGCAATTCCCACCTTTCAACCAATTCTTCGATTCTTCTGGCGAGGATGGGCAATTCATCCACATTATTTGTAATAACGATGTTCTCTTTTGTGTTCATTATTTTCCGTAATAGATGATGCACATCATGGTTAAATCGTCGGACTGAAGATAATCATTTACATGGATTACCACATCTCTTGCAACACTCATCACAATTTCTATCGGTTCGTTGTTTTTAACGGTCGACAGACAATTTACTAATTTTTCTTCTGAATAGAGCTCTTGATCCCAGTTTTCGGCTTCGGTGATCCCATCGGTATACAAAAATAACCGGTCATTTTTTGACAAGGTACGTTCCTTTTCGTCGTATTCGTAATCCTCAAATAATCCAATTGGAATATTTTTGGTGGTTTCAAACATTTCGATATTACCATCAGAATGAATGATCACGGGCGGGTTGTGACCGGCATTGGAATATTTCAAATGTCCGGTTTCAATGTTAATAATTCCGATAAAGAAGGTTACAAACATGCTTGACTCATTTCCTTGCGACAGCGATTGGTTCAGAATTTTTACAATTTCAGTAGTTGAATGCTGTTTTGGCGCCACCGTACGCAATAAAGTACGGGTAATGGCCATGAACAATGACGCAGGAACCCCTTTGCCCGATACATCGCCAATGGCAAAGCAGAGGTGTTTGTCGTCGATGAGGAAAAAGTCGTATAAATCGCCGCCAACCTCTTTGGCTGGTTCCATCATGGCATAGAGGTCAATTTCAGTAAGATTTGGGAATGGCGGAAATATTTTTGGGATCATACCCATCTGTATTTCCCGGGCAATTCGAAGTTCGCTTTCGATTTTTTCTTTGGCCGAGGTGGTCGATTTCAGGTTCTCAATGTATTTGGCAAGATCTTTCTGCATGTGCACGAATGAGTCGTGCAGGTTACCCATCTCATCTTGTGTATTTACCTCGGGTAGTTGAGTGTTAAAGTTCCCGTGGGCTACTTCGTGCGCCGATTTGGCAAAGTGTTCGAGGGGTGAAAGTTGTCGCGATACAATCTTCGATACAATGAATGTTAGTAAAATCAAGCCAATTGATACCAAGAGGATTAATGTTATGGTGATTTTCCGAAGGGGGAGATACATTTCTGAAACCGGAAATATGACTGCAAGTGTCCAGTTGCTTGATGGGAGTGTGGTGTAGTACATTTTTCGATGGATGCCACGCATCGTGCTTGAAACAAAGGCCGTTTTACCTTTTTGCATATCGCGGCCAATTTCGCGCAGTTCGGGGTTTTTGAGTTCTTCGGCTACACTAAAGATGGTCTGGTTCATAATCCATTCTTTATTCGGATGGGTGATGAACGTTCCGTTTTTTGAAATTACCGAAGCATATCCGGTTTCGAGAATTTTCGCGCTTGAAATAATATCGGTAAACCAGTCGAGTGCCAAATCCATGGTGATGATACCAACCGCTTTGCGTTTC
>Ga0209800_10001740_pt1 | contig 21275 bp, 25 predicted proteins | sample Higcelweek8metaG_FD_187174 | JGI IMG/M metagenome (GOLD analysis project Ga0209800, IMG submission 187174) | Freshwater pond sediment microbial communities from the University of Edinburgh, under environmental carbon perturbations - High... | ecosystem: Environmental > Aquatic > Freshwater >...
GTACAAAAAGGAAAATTTTCTGCTGGTACTGTTAATTTGGTTAGTGCATTAAATATTGTAGATTTTCCTGAATTAGGAAGTCCTACAATACCTAGTGACAATGAGTGTGATCTTTTTACTGACATAATGGTGAATTATATCCTAATATTAAGGTTTTGGATACCAGATTACCAAGGGGTCTTATATTTATTTTAAGACCCCTTGACTGGGCAGTGTGTGCTAAATCTATGTAAAAGCTTCTAAACCATATTCATTTCCGATAAGAAGCCATACTTCTGGAGATTCCAGACGCAATCTTTCCAAAGAGGGTTTCAAAGTTAGCTGCAGATCGACTGGAGACATGATATACAGGATAGCAGTTCCCATCAAAGACTCCCGTTGCGCAGTAACTATGGTCTCAACTCTGTCAAGCAAAAATTTTCGAAGAATATTTCCCGGAGGAATATGCTTCCACACTGCAAGATAGCAGGTCAGATCAAGTTTGCAGAACTCGTTAATCTGCAACTTCACAAGATCATTGTTTCCATTTCCAATAATTCCTTCACAAAAATACTTTGCCTTCTTATTAACTTCAGAATTTACGATCATACTTCCCTCTCTTTGTTTACTAGATTTTTAAAGCAACGAGAGTATTATAGGTCTTTCTCCTCTGCTTTTCAATTCCTACAGCTTAAAATAACCATATCTGGTTGAAACAAAATTTATCCTTAGAAATATATAACCAATCTGTGAGTCTCTATTGATGGATATTAATCCAATCTTCAGAGACCCACAGTCAGACAGGTTTTTGAAGAATAGCACACCCTATTCTTCAGTATTTAAATCTTTTCGTACTCCTGGTAGTACTTTATTACCATATAGGAATGTATTTAGAACCCAATTTTGCAGAGTCTGCTTCCCATATGTTTTTGCTTTCAATTCCTTGGTATCGAAGTATTCTTCAACACCTTTTTTTAAAGCATCACCCATACCAGAAAACTGAGTTCGAATCTTTTGTTTTACAATTTTTGCTGCACCCTCATTATGAGGAGAGCTAATCATCACAAAAACTAATTCGTCCACAGTCTCAGAAACGCCTGCCATTAAGACTAAAATCATCGATTTTAGTCTCGGGTCTGCAACTTTTTCTCTTAGGATTAAAAGTTCATCCCAATCGTTGAACAAAGACTTAATCCCATTGAAGAACAAGGTATTTAAAAATACTTCAATGTGAGCATCTTTAAAGACTTCTACAAAGCTGTTGTACAATCCAACAACTTTGAATATTAACTCTTGTCTTTCTTCTTTCATTCTCACTCCATTCTAAAAAGATCTACGGATGTGTGTTCCGAACCCGAATTATAGGTCTTCTTCCTTCCTTTTTCAATAATTGCTATGATATTAAATACATTAAATAGCCCTAACCAATACAATGAAAAAACTGTTCATATATATATTCAGTGTTATCTCGCTCTTCCTCCTTCTCCCCACCAAGGTATTGGCAAAATCCTCAGACTTCATCATAGATTCAAACACAAATATTACATATACCACAGGAGACACATTTGTATCAGTAGTAACCCAATACATAAGGACGGTAGCCAATAATGATTACTTCTACGATGCAAAAGGAGAGAAGGTCTTCAATATACCCGATCTACCAAGTAGTACAAAAGAAAAAATAACGGCAGAAAGAAAATACAAACTAGATTCATTGAGGGTAACAAATTCCTTAGGAGGTACAGTTAAATATACCGTTGAAGAACAGGAACAAGGCTCTGGAATGTATATTAAAGTACCAAACTACAAACAAACCACATCCAGTTCCCCATATTCCATACAAATTGCATACAATACTCATGATTTTGTTGTCAAGGTTGTAAACTACACCACTCTACAAGCACCCGCATTACCCAAGGATGTCATATTTGAGCAAACTGATACAGCTACCAATACACAAACCTCCTTTAACTATGGTTTAAACATCATAGTAGATGACAAGATAGCTACACTTGCAAAGGTATATCCTTCACAATTTACTCAAGCTACAAAAAACGGTAAGACAACATATTCATTCGCACAAGAAAATAGGGTTGGAAATTCACCATACATGGAGTTTGGAACATCAGTAACCTACAAATTTGCACTAACATATACCACCCCTAAAACAGATACTTTAGTACCTGAAAGTTTAACAAACGTATTTAAATCTCTTTCAACAAATATATTTGAGATCTCTTTGCCTAGAGAATTTGATGAAACAGATCAAAAGGTATATTTCACTAATGTATCCCCTACACCCTCTAATATTTACAAAGATGACGAAGGAAATATCATTGCCTCTTTTGAAGTTCCTGCGAATACAATTGGGACAATAACCTTAGAGGGATATATTGTTGCCAACCAAGATGCATATCAGGCAGGATCCACTCCAGTAAATATGGGTTGGACTGCATACAAAGAAGCAATTACAAAGGCTTCATACCTTAAAAGCTATTTAACTGCTACTAGATATTGGCAGAGTAATGATACCAATATCAAAAGTGAAGCAGAAAAGTTGATGGCCGACAAAACTACGGTTATGGATATAATTAAAGCAGACTATGCATATATCGGCGAAAAGCTTTCATATGACGACAACAAAGCCAATTCTGAAAATGAAAGAATTGGTGCTAAGGCAGCACTCGAAGGTGGTGCTTCTGTATGTATGGAATATGCAGATTCAATGATTGCTCTCCTTAGAGCCCAAGGTATTCCTGCTAGAGCAGCACTTGGGTATGCCAACATTACGGAAACACAGGAAGCTCAAGTTAGGCATCAATGGGTACAGGTTTGGATTCCAGACTATGGTTGGTATTCTGTAGACCCTACTCTAGAAAGTAATAACATGAGGTTGGGACAAAGTATTGATCGTGTGCTTTGGGAGGTGTTTAATGGCGATACGCTTTCAAATATTAAGGTGTTTTCTGCAGACAATATTGATGTGTTAACTACGGAGGGATACAACCTAAATATATATGGTGTAAGTGATACGGATATTGATTTTACTAAGTTACAAACATATACCGATTTAGTACCAGAGAAAGGATATGAATCTACAGACGATATTCCTTCTTCTAGTAAGTATGGGTTTGGTCAATGGTTAAATACATTCCTTAAGACTACTACTATTGGGAAGGCAGTTATAATCACGGGTCCTGTTATTATTCTTGTATTGGTAGTTTCAGTTATAGTTGCTGTTACTAAGAATACTGTTAGAAGAATGAAGAGGAAGAAATTGAATAGTACAACTATTCAACAGTAAATATATCATTTTGCAAACATAAGAAGATAACCATGGGTGTCTATAAATATATAAACACCCAATGGTGAAATTTTTGGTTATCTTTCCTTACAAAAACAATGTATTCACTATTCTTACAAATAAAAAACTCCCTACAACAATATTTGATGTAGCATCCGCAATGATTGCGATTAGTTCAAACATTGTAAAGGGTTTTGAAGGATTGAAAGCTATTCCTAAGTCAACCATTAATTTTCCTGCCGAGATGACAATTGTAATGAAGATAACAGATGGGACAAAAGCCACTTGTGGAAAGATTAGAAACACAAGATTCCACCATGCAAGTTGCATTCCCGTTGTTATTGCATAACATACCAACATGATTTTAAAATTTTTGTTCATGTCTCCTCCTAATAGAAAACATTTTGAATTTCCCCACACACACGTGTGAAGTTAGATTGGATAACCAAAACAAGAGAGATAAATACATCTTTGATGAACATAGTCATAAAGAAAATCTCCTTGTGTTTGAAAATGATATATTTTTAAGATCAATATCATAGATAAATACAAAAAGATAACCAGGGGTGTCTATATATAAATATAAAGAACACCCCATGGTGCATGTGTTGTTTGGTTATCTCTTTTTCTTTTTTTGAAAAAATTCCGTGACAAGTGGAGATACTATTGACAAAAGTCCAATAATAAAAAGAATAAATGTTACAACCGTTAAAAATGAATAAGTATTTGGACTTACGCCAATATCATACGTTCTTTTAACTGTTTTGAGAAAAAGCCAAATCCAAAATGATACAAATCCCAACCCGATCAAAAACCCTTTTAATTTCATAATATATTCCTCCGTGGAATTATTTTTCTAAAAGATTTGAATAACCAAAAACAAAGAGATGATTACATCTATATGAATTAAATTCATAAGGAAATCTCCTTGTATTTATCAATGATATTTTAAAAGAGCAGTGTATTATTAACTACTCTATTATACCTTTTTTAGAAGGAATTCTCAATACTATAGGTTCTTGGGTCTAAGCTATCTCATACATCTTTTCAAGATCTACCGCCTTTTTCCCATTCTCTAACCTATCATCCGCAGTAGCATACATAGTGAATAAAACCTCCCCCTTAGACACAGATTCCCCTGGCATCTTGTGGATATACAAACCTGCTTCCTTAATACGAGGACAACCCAAAGCTCTAGCAATATTTACAATCTCAATACTACTAATCATCTTAACAGTACCTCCCTTAGTAGCAAGAACATCTGCACTAAGACTCCCCGCTTTAATTTCACTAGACTTAGTTATCTTCTTCGCTCCCTGAGCAAATCCAATCTCCCAGAACTTCTCATATGCCTTCTTTGAGTCCAAAAGTGTTTGAGCAAATACTTTCCCCTCCCCTTCTTTTGATATACCAGTAGCTTCAAAGAGAATTCCAGCCATATCTATGACCACTCTCTCCATTTCTAACGAAGCATTACTCTCTCTCTCAAGAATACGAAGCGATTCAATAATCTCAAGGTTAGGGCCAATACCCCTACCATCAGGACCATTAACCTTACGAGTAGTCGTTTCACACTCAATACCAAATTTCTTAAACAGTTTCTTAAATTCCTTAGCCAATTTGAATACATCCTCAGTAACCTCAACCTTACTACCCTTACCATATGGAAGATCGATTAAAATATTCTCAATACCCAATGCAACCTTCTTCGCAACAATACTCACAAGCACCTTCTGATATTCCTGAATACGAAGAGATCTTTCTACATTAATAATTACATCATCCGCAGGAGAAATACTCAAAGAACCACCCCAGAACAAACAACCTCCTGTCTTCTCTACAACCTTCATTATTTCTTCCTCAGTGAGCGATACAGGCATAATTACCTCCAAGATGTCTGATGTGCCAGATGGAGATGTAATAGCTCTAGAAGAGGTATTAGGGACGATCAAACCACCTGCTACAAGTATTGGTACTAATACAGGAGTAACACCCTTCCCTGCAACACCACCAATGGAGTGTTTGTCAGCAATAACTGAACCCTTACCCTTAAATTTCTTAAACGAAAGAGAATCCCCAGACTGAGCCATACCCTGTGTCATCCAATATATCTCTTCCTCATTAAAACCTGGATTAAAGAATGTCGAAATGAAAAACGCAATCTCTGTTTCTCTCAATCTTCGAGTTGCAATCTCTTTCATAATGAGCTCCAAATCTTCCTTAGTAAGATCATGTCCAAGTAGCTTCCTACTTATGGCCTCAAGTGCTTTACTACGTTCTGGAATATCCACAAATACAGTACTACCTTCCACAATCAAATACTCCTTCCATATCTCTTCGAACAAACCAATCTCACCCTGATGTACTCTCTCTTCTGTTTCCATGACATTAGCGTAGAGATCAGCATCCCCTATTCCGAGGTATACCAATTCTCCTTCTTTCACACCAATTTTCTCAGCATCTTTCCTATGTAAAACAACATTAAAACTATTATCCTCGCCCAAATCCAATATTTTGCTTCTTAAGTAAAAAGACATGACTAGTTAGTAAAAAATTATCTATCAAATATCCAAGGATATTTCTCCTTGACTACTGTGTCCACTTCAGTAGGTTTAACTATACCAAATTCTGTCACAAAACCAGTAATTAGGACATTATCCACAATCTCAAATGCCGGGTTATATATCTCTAACCCCTTAGGAGCATCTGGCCATATCTCAGAGTCTTCTCGCACTTCAATTTCGACATTTCCAATGAATGAGCTTTCGTCTATTTTGAGTAATGGAGTAATAACATACACAGGTTTATCTGCATAGTGAGCACTCATTGCTATACTCCAGCTTCCAATCTTGTTTATGACATGCCCACCCTTCACAATCTGATCACACCCTATGAATATAGTATCTACAAGCACATTTCCGCGACCAATTATGAAAGAATCTGCAGCACTATCCGTAATCATAGTTGTTTTAATTCCTGCATTTACTAAATTCTTCGCAGTAATCCTTCCCTGCATTCTTGGTCTAGTTTCTGTGCACACTACCTCAAACTCTTTATCCTTATGTGATAATTCTTTGATCAATGTTTCTACTGTTGAAGAGTGACAATGTGTAAAAATATTGTCGTAGTTCTTGAGATATTCCTTAGACTTGTCCACAATATTTTTCTTAGTTTCGGAAATCATATCAAGGTACTGAGCACATAGCTCATCAAGTCTTGGTTTCATAGTGGACACCTCTGGTAAAACAGAAAATTCCTGTTTGAAGAAATGCTTTATAAAGGTGACACCGTTTTTTGCTAAAGGCTCGTTAGGTCTTGCCTTGGAGAGCTTCTCTCCAACTAAGAAGAATTCCTCATATATCTTCTGCTTGTCTGTTTCCTTAGTTAATGAGAGATACAATTTCATACCTTCGAACACAGCAATGGCCACATTGGTAGCTCCTTGGATGTTCAACTTTTGTATATCTTCATATATTTTGTCTATCTGTGTATATACTTCCATACTATTTTAATTCAAATTCTTCATCCATATTAGGTACGATTGTTTCTATATGTGTTTCCTTGTAAACCTTGTCTGCGAATTCTTCAGCCACCTGTTCATCTCCGTGAGTAATGAATATTTGTTTTGGAGTTTGTCCAAAACCTCCCAGCCAATATGATAGGTCTCGTTCATCACCATGTGCTGAGAATCCTCCCAATGTATGTACATGTGCATTGTTCTCATACTCTCTTCCAAAGATTCGTACCATTCTTTCACCATCTACAATTCTTCTACCTAATGTTCCTTTAACCTGATATCCAACAAAGACTACATGGGTTTTACTGCTTTCAATATTATTTTTTAGATGATGCATTATTCTTCCTCCAGTACACATTCCACTTCCCGCCATTATGACTATTCCTCGTTTAGATATTAATCGTTTGGATTCTTCTGCATCCTCAACAATATGTAGGCCTGGGAATTCAAATGGATCATCCCCCTTGTTTAATAATCGCTTAGCATCTTCATCATAGAAATCTGGGTACTGTTTGAATATGGCTGTAGCCTTGGAAGCCATTGGGCTGTCTAGATATATTGGCAAACCTGAAAGTAATCTTTGTTCTACAAAAAGATTAATTTCATACAAGATCTCTTGGGCCCTTTCAATTGCAAAAGCTGGTATGAGAACATTGCCCTCACTCTTTTGTGCTTCTTGTAATATGGCGAGTAATTCTAAAAGTGTTTCATTTCTGTCTCTATGTATTCTATTGCCATATGTTGATTCGCAGACTACATAGTCTGCTTCGCGGATTAGATCTGGATCTCTAACAATACGTGCTCCTGGCTGGCCTAAGTCTCCAGAAAAAACAAGTTTCCTTGTTCTTCCTGCCTCGTTCTTTATCCAGAATTCTAGACTTGCCGATCCAATGATATGCCCTGCATCTCGCAATCTAAATTCAAAATGATTGTTAATATTTACTGATGTACTGTAAGGGTACACCTCAAAAAGCATACTCATTGCTTCTACATCTGCCGTTGTGAATAGTGGCTTTTTGTTAGCTTCAATAGAACCCTCTTCAGCAGAAACATCAGACATACCCTCTTCTTTTGCTCGTGTTATCCATCTTTCGTAATCTTCTTCCTGAATATTTGCAGCATCCAGAAGAACAACTTTTGCAAGATCTCGTGTAGGTTGAGTACATATGATTCTTCCATGGAATCCTTGTTTGACTAATACAGGTAATCTTCCACAATGATCAAAGTGAGCATGTGTTAAGAATACAAAATCTAAAGTAGAAGGATCAAATGGAAATGGTTGATAGTTAAGAGATTCTTGTTCATCTGAACCTTGATATGCTCCACAATCTACTATGAATTTGAGCTCTCCTGTATCTATGTAGTAACATGATCCAGTAACATTTTTAGCAGCTCCACAGAATTTTAACTTCATTAGGCAGGTTTAGTTAATTAAACTACTTATATATTAGCTGAAAAATGGACGAAAATACAACAAAGTTTATTTTGTTGTTATATATACCTAATTGAATGTGGAAATATATTTCTTAAATACAGATATATCAATATATATACAACTAACCCTCGGGTGATAAAAAAACACCCGAGGGTGACGCAGGGAAAGATTTATTTTACTTGGGTTTTTGTTGCAGGAAAAGGGGCTTTTCATCCGTCAACGGCTGAATGACAGGAGGAATTTGTTGATTGTCGTTTTCTGTTGATACCACAGGAAGATATTCATTTATATATGCCTGCTGTTCGTCATTTTGCTTCTGGAGCTTATTTGCTCTCCGAATTGCCTTTCCTGCAATAATAATTGCAGCAATAAGCAAAAGACCAACAATGACCAAAACGACGATCAAAACAACACATAAAGAAACCAACTTTGTTGCAACTTCTTGACTCATTTTATACTCCTTCTAATCCATACCCCAATTGGTATGCGATATATCTTAATATCAACATATTGATATTAAGGACATCGCATACAATGAAATATGAAAAAAGTAATTGTATTAGATATTAAATATCCAATACTCTCTTTCTCTGCATTTAAGAAACATATTTTAAAAGAGCAGCCTTTATTAAGCTGCCCAATTATACTATTTACAAACGCAAACCTCAATACTATGGGTTGTCGCCTTATTTAAATGACATTACCACAAACCCCAACTCATTAATATCTTCCTGGCTCCAGAATTTTAAATCTTTCGTCTTCATAACAAAAGTTACAGTTTTTTCAATTTGCCTCCCAGTATATTCTTTCATTTCAGGATCCCACTCTCGTAAAACTAACACATCCCCCACTTCGCACTCAAATTCAGCTATTCTTAAATCAAAATTCTTTTCACCATTGAGTACTTTTTCAAAAAGATCAGGAACTGTCTTCTTCTCAATCCTTCTCATATATTATTTAGAAAAATTAATTTAAATATTTGCTAATTTCTTAGCATTCTCTAATAATTTCTCTTTAGTATTGAGCATTGGATCTTCAAGTACCATATCAAGTAATTCTTTTAATATCTTTCCTAATACTGGACCTCTTTCAATTCCAATACCTACTAAGTCTTCCCCACTAATCTTTAAATCAGTTACCTTAAATGCCATATCTTGCTGAAGGACTGCAGATATTCTCTGTTGTAGTAATGTAATTTCCTCAGGTTTAAAAGCTGTCATAGGATTGGATTGAGCATCTGCCAAACGTAACTTAAACAGATCATCAATATTGTCGATTCCAACTCTTTGTATAAATCTTCTGACCGCAGAATCAGACCATTGATGTAATTCAATATTGTTCTTTTCTTCCTCTGTCATATCATCTTGCATGTGTGGGTAGTAGAACATATGGTTCTTTATGAGCAACACCACCCTCTTTACCTCTGCCTGGGGGAATTTCATTCTTCTTAATATCTCTTCTACCATCTGTGCTCCCATTGCATCATGACCATAGAAATGGCCATTTCCCATATCTGTTCTTGGTTTTGCAATATCATGAAGCAAGGCTGCTAATTTAACACTGTCATGAGCACTGTCACATGTACGTAAACTATGCCAATATACATCATCACTATGGAACATTTTCTGTTCTACCCCAAAGCCTTCCAGAAGTTCTGGCATGAACAACTGAAGCAATCCAGCCTGTCGCATGAGATCAATGCCTACAGATGGCTTAGAAGACTTTAAAAGCATCTTCATGAATTCATCACGGATACGTTCCATTGATACTTGGGCTGCAACAGGAATACATTGGGAAATAGCTGAGAATGTTTCCTCATCAATCTCAAATCCTACTTGTGAAGCTAGCCTACACGCTTTAAAAGCACGAAGTCCATCTTCTTTAAATCTTTCCAAAGGTGTACCAACTGCTCGTATTTTCTTTAATTCAATATCCTTTATCCCATCATATGGATCATATACATCCACCTCTATTTCCTCCTGGTTTCCTTCTAAATCAAGATTACCCAAATCTATGGCCATTGCATTAATGGTGAAATCCCTTCTACCCAAATCCTTGTCTATCTCCTTTACAAATTCAATATTTGTAGGCCATCGTCCATCGATATAGTCGGATTCACTTCTAAAAGTTGTAACTTCAACTTCCATCGTTTCTCCATGACTGTCTTGGATTAATGCCATTACAGTACCAAACTTCGCGCCAACAGATACCGACTTAGGAAATATATTTAACATTTCATCTGGAAGTGCATCTGTAGCTAGATCATAGTCATGCGGATTTAATCCCATGACAACATCCCTTACTGCACCTCCAACAAGGTAGCATTCAAAGCCCTCTTTACTGAGCATTCTACTTACTTTTTGTACATACTCTGGAATTTGTATTTTTACCTTCATATTTCCTCCTTAATATATACCAAGAATACCAAAGAAGCACATCTACAACAAGTAAGCCTAGCAAAGCCCATACACCTCTACCTGTTTTGGGTAAAATCATATCAGAAGTTCCTAATATCTCATCCATTTCCTCTTCTTCGACAACAATCATCTCTGTATTTTCAATATGCTTTGTCTCTGTAACAGACATCGGTTCAGAAATCATAGTATATGATATTCGTTTAATACAAAAACTTTCTCTTGCAGGTTGTACCGAAGCCCCAGGTACAATGTTCTCATCTCTGTATGCATATACCGGTATTGCGTCAGTTTGGGTATATGTGTAGTAAGGAGAACCATATATTGCGCATACCTGCTTGATATTTGGATTGTAGATTTCAAATCTACCCAGCTCCTCTGATCTGCTTGGTATCGAGAACTCAATAATGGATTCCTCATTTGCAGGCAAGTTAAAAATCTTTTCAAATGATCCATATGTAAATTTCAAATTGTTTAGATATTCGTTACTAGTGTTTTGAATATATATTTTAAAATCCACACCTCCATTTTGATTGGGAAAGACTTGAATATCATCAACACTCAAAGGGTTTTTGATGCTTACGCTATCTAATGAATATGCCCCGCTTCCATTATTTGTAACATTCCCCACCCCAACATATTCTCTATATACTCCAGTCTTAATTAGATTCTGAGCAGAATATCTAAATCCCAGAGCTCCTTCTACAAATTCTGGAATATCCAAAATCTGAGTAAGATCTCCATTCTCTTTAATATTTCTACTCAAAACCCAATCAATCTTAGAAATGTTTACACTATGCCCTGTACTATTCCGATACAGGTAGACTACGTCTACCTGTGTGCCTGGTGGTGCATCTATGTGATCTGCTACCATTGGAATACGTCTTGTATTATCAAAATCTGTGAAAGATTCTAAATCGGAATTGAGTATGGATTCGGTATTTTCAGCTAAGAAATCTCCTTTGTCGTATCGAATATCCTCTATCTCTGGATATCCATTCACCCCTAGGGCTATAGTTTGAAAATATCTATTACTTGAATTTTCTCCCGTTCCATCAAAGTTATCTGCATATACTGGTGTAGCGAATATGACGAAGAAGTAGAGAATCATTTTTAGTATTTTACGAAACATAATGTTTAAAACTAAAAACTTAGTATTTAAACATTACAATATGGAAATGAAATTCTACTGAATTATGCTTTCTTTGCCATTTTTACCTTTTCGGTAACGTAGAAATTACGTTTGAATTTTGCCAATCCAAGCATCATTTCTGTTTGAGCCTGTACATATGGTATAAATCCAAATGTAAGCATATTTACTGTAACTAGGAAGGTTTCTGCAAAATCTAAAAGATGTCTCCACCATTTCCAATCCTTAGGCACAGGTGAAAGTTGTCTTCTGAATATGACGATTGGGATATTGGTTAACGTAATGATGGTGAAGATATAGCTGAGGGCACGCTGAAGATTGTAGGCTAACACCGTGTATTGGTAGCTTGGACTTAACCATCCCATGATGATCAATCCAAAGGAGAGAATGAACACGACGGTCATATACCATACCTGATATTCAAAGATATTCTTTAACATGAAGGCTCTACGATATATTGGAAAATCTTTACTCTTGTTGGAAAAAAGTGACGCCATTGTTATGGCAACATTTACAGAACCCCATCCCCATCTATGCTGTTGTTTGTAATATGATACATGTGTCTTCACAAATGATTCATTCTCTACAGCGTCATTGTATGTAGGAATATATACCTCTTGGCTTTTAAATGTACCCTTACTCCTAACCATAGCGTTCCAGTAGAAAGCAGTATCATCGTTAGCAATTTCTGGGTCCCAGAATTCGATTTCCTTAAGCGTTTTTAAGTTCACAATATATGAGGAGAATGTATCTCTAACATATATTCTCTCTCCAATGAATGGTATTCGTTTATATTTATCTACTACCCAGCTCTGCAAAAGCACAAGAGTCAACATATTTGATTGAGCTCTGATTAGAGGTGGAACTCTCCATATATTGTTGTTGAATGTATGTACGGCAGATGCATAGAAGGTGTTGTCTCTATCTTCTGCGTTTAAATATTTGTACAGTACGGCTGAAAGATATTTTGGGTGAGGCCTTAAATCGGAGTCACAGGTTATGACCATGTAGTTAGCAATATCTTTGCCTTGCTTTTCAAGATCTTCGACAAAGTGCCTAGCCGCCCAGTTGATATTTGCACCTTTAACTCCAGCTACTTCCCCCTCTATACCAGATGGATGGATGTAATATTGCATACTTCCAAACTTATGCCCATATTTTTGTTTTAAGTGTTCAAAGTTCGCGGTTTGAAACTCTTTTTTCCTTTCTTCCATTGCTATTACAACATCAATCCTTTCTGCACCAATATCACTGTTAGACCAAGCCTCAAATGTTGGTTCTAAGGTATCTAAACTCTCACTGACGACAGGACAAAGATACATAAATCTTACTCGCTTTGACTCCTCCCCCATCTCATTGTCTATTTTACTTACCCAATCTGTTGCCATCTCCGCATTTTTTCGTCTCAATCCAATTGTTATGCCGGCCATATATTTTACCGTTCTCAAAGACCAATATGCTACCAAGAAAGCAATATATATTGCGAATGCCTGGTCCCATCTCATGAGTGCAAATATGAATGGTGAAAGAAGGAAAAGCCACATTACAAGACCAGGTATAAACTCATACAATCTTCGCAAGAATGGAGATATCCCCTTAGGAAATCCGCCATCTTTGTCCTTAGGTTTGTATGGATTTTCGTACTTTACTACCCCACCAAGGGTTCCATACAATTTGCTACTCATATTGTTTACCTTGTAACCGAAATTTCTAGTTAATGGGAATCTTACTAAAGATATGGAGATTATACCGAAGACTCCTGCAAGGAATGCTTTAAATCCTGCTAGGAACGATCCATCTCTTTCATTTCGTCCTGAAACAACAAGGCCTACCTTTTTCTTGATGATTTTGTATTTGAAGCCTTTAGATACAATCTTTTGTATTAAGAGGGTATCTTCCATATATTTAAATTCTGCTACAAATCCTCCAACGCTTGTAAATGCCTCTCTAGTTACAATTACAAAGCCTGCATAGTCCCATTTGAGCCCTTTGATTGGATTCATGGCACTGAGATTCTTAGCTACATTAATGAATTTGGTTGCTAAATCTTTGTTAAATGATCTTTCACCTGTGTATTCAAATTGTGATGTAGCACAATCTAGATTTCTCACCACAAATTCATCTACTATTTCTTTGAAGTCATTTTCACCTAGGAATTGAACATCGGCATCCATGAATATGATAATGTCTTTTTCAGCAGCGTTAAAACCATTGTTTCTACCAACTGCAGGGATTCCTCCATCAACAACCTTGGCACCATATTCCTTTGAAATCTTTCTTGTATCATCCTCAGATCCAGCATCAGATACTATGACCTCATATGGTTGATATGTCTGCCTCTTGATACTTTCAAGTATAACTTTAATATTTTCCTGTTCATTTTTTACTGGTATGACTATGGATACTGGTAATACGTTGTCTTTCATTTATTCTATCTTCTTAAATATATTTAAAATCCATTTCTCAATTTTCTTTTGGTAGGTTTTGTAGATTATGAATATTATAACAGCTATGAGGACAACAAGCCCTAGTACCTTGAATATGTCATATACCTTAGCAAATTCACCTACTCCTTTCCCTATCATATATCCAATGAATGATATCAAAACAGCTCTGGTTCCTGCTACGATGAGGGCATATTTCAGAAATTGGAAAATACTTAGAGCTTTAACTTTTCCCATATACAGTATTCCTGGGATTGCCAATGGGCCACCAAACTTAACTGCCATGAGTGTTAATCCTGGGTGTTTTTTGTATGCGCCATCGATGGTTTTGATGAATTCGTTGTTCTTTTTTGCGGTTAATTTCTTTACTAACTTTGATTCTGAGACCTTTCTTCCGAGGAGGAAATAGAATAGGTCAACAATTAGCTCTATGATGATTGCAGCTCCCCCTATTATCCATACATTGAGTAATCCACTTCCTGCTAATGTTGAGGCTATGAAGTTAGTAGATGATCCATCTACAAAGAACATTAAAAAGATGACTGGGTATTTTGCGGTGGATACTATTTGTGTTATTAAGGCTACTAGATCCATAGTTATATATATTTGGAATGCATTCATGATACTAATATCTGGGGATATTTACAAATGAAGCGGAACCAGTGGCTTAGAAAATATAAGCCACTGGGCCACCTTGTACAATTGACTGATATCAATAGATATCGGGATCATTGATGACAATCTCGGGCTTGGTTGTATACTTACTCCAAGTCAGGATTAATCTGACAAGACCAATAATAAACAAAACTATTACAGTCACTAGATCTTCCCATTTTTCTTGCATAATACATAAGTATCCTGCAAACCCAATAACGAGAAGCGTTACGATTGCCATCACGTGATATGTCTTGACCTTGTTTTTGTTCCAAACCAAATGGGTCGCGACTGCACATAATGCAGAAACTAAAATTACAACTATAATATTCAAGTGTTCTAGTAATTTCATTATCCCTTCTCTCTTTTTAACGATCTTCGTACAAGATTATAATTCCCGGTGGAATTACTACACCATTATACCGCCATTACTATAAGTTTTACAGATCCTCAGTATATAAAACAAAACCGAGCGTTTCCGCTCGGTTATGATACTTACTTAAGCAACGAAGTTATTCAGTTATTACTTCCTTAACTTCTTTAGCTTTCTTTACTACCTTCTTTGCTGTTTTCTTTACTTCTTTAACAACTTCAGCAACTTCTTTCTCGATAGCTTTCTTAGTAGCTTTAACCTCTTTAATAGGTTCAAGGATACTAATGATCTTGTCTAATTTCTTGTTCAATGCTTCAATATCAGCTTTTAGACTTCCACATTCACAACTAGAGTTTCTGCTTCCACCTCTATCATTGCTCTTGTTTCCTTCTTTACCTTCGAAACATTTACTACAATAGATTGGTTTGTTGCTAGATGGTTTGAATGGAACTTCACATGTTTGTCCACATTCATCACATACTGCTTCAAACATTTGCTTCTCTTCTCTGTCTCTGAATCCACCTCTGTCAAAGCTTGGTCTTCTTTCTCTACTTTCAAATCTTCCACCTCTGTCATCTCTTCCACCATCTTCTCTCTTTGTTTCAAAACATTCACTACAGTAAATAGGTTTGTCTCCAGATGGTCTGAATGGGACTCTACAGTCCTTTCCACATTGATCACATACTGCATCAAACATTTCTGGTCTATCTCCTCTTCCACCGCCACCAAAGCTTCTACCGCCTCCTCCAAAACTTCTACCACCTCCACCGAAGCTTCTACCACCACCTCTGCTACTTCCACCTGATCTATTAAAGTCTCTCATTGTATATATTTTTCTTTTAATTTTAATACGGACAGTAGTGAGTATATTCTAAAATGATTAGAATAACAAGGATGGGATATATATGGGGTATTGTTGGTAAAAGAAAAACGGCACCCGTGTTTGTTGCACGGAATGCCGTAGTCCTTTTTAAAATCACTATTCTGAATCCAACAATTTGAAGTCTTTTACCCTCTCATCGCTTTGAATCTGCTCGATTCGTGCGGAAGGATCTTCCTTCGACCATTCTGAAACCAATATCCACTTATTCTCATCACTGAGATATTGGTATCTACAAAATGGCTTATATTCCAAAACTGAAGCAAAAGCATCTATCATTACTTGATGATATGTCTGCATTCCTATGATTAGCAGTTTGTCTGCAATCCAGGTGACATACATTAGATTTCCGCCTCCACATAAACCAGTATATCTATTCCAACCTTTTACTTCTTTATGAATTAGGAAGAACATACCTTCCAAAAGACCAGTCGCATTTAGATCCTTTTCCATCGCCTCTGGAGTCCAAAATATGCGACCCATTAGTTTTACAGTTGTTTCGGACATAGTATTCTCCTTTAGGAATTTTCGAATGTTGTTTTTAATAAATGAGTACAATTCTAAGTATTTGAATACTCGAAATTGTACTCACTTAATTAAGTGATTTTAAAAGAACCTACAAGATTGAAAATATGTATATACATATATTTATATAATCCTGTATAGATAGGATTATATATAAAACTTATGTAGAAATCTATGTTATAGGTTCTACTTAACCGGCAATATCTGATATTCAACAGTATATCCCCCACTCTTAGCGACTTCCTCTACCTTACTTCTAATATCTTTGTAATCGAATTTGTATTCATATTTCTTACCAAATAGATCAGATTGTTCTTGTATATTACCTTCTCTACCACCATTCGTAGTATTGTATGATTCTGTTTTAAAACCAAATCCAGTAGACATACCATCATCATATCCTCCTGATGTAAATCCACTGCCTGCTTCCATTAACATTTCAGAGAATTTTACTACCTTATTCTCTTCATCTATTCTCATCTTAAAGGAATATGTTAATTTCTTTGTAGAAAGGAATGCTTTTCTTTCTGCTATTGTTGATTTAAATTCATAAAGGCCTTTGTTTTCCTTCCATTCTCCACTGTAGCTGTTTAGGAATTTTTTAATATCGTCTATCATATTTGTAAAAAATACAATTTAAATATCTATATTGGACTACTCTACAGTAAATTTCTTCTTACATAATTAAATTATATTCCCTTTGTTAAATATTTGCGATACACTATAAGTAATAAAATAATATATTAAGGATATGCCTGACGAAACAGAGTATACATACGAAAAGCAAGAAGAATACGACACCATACTTAGCACTCTTTCAGAACCTGAGAAAGATGCTTGCGATAATATGGCCGTAGTAGATAGCACAAGATTTGGAATGATACCAGATACCCTACATGGAGCCTTTGGCATTAAAAATGCAACTCTTAATTCCCTTGTAGAAAAAGATATTTTAGAGTCCAAACCTCTATGGGAATTTCATAAAGAATTTTTAGATACATACGGAGAAACAATTGAGGCTATACGTAAAAGAACCAATGATGGGTACTCAAACAAGTCAATGTATAGGCTTTCACACTCAGAGCAAAGCTTGTGGGATATATACTTCATAAGTAAAAATATTGTAGAGAGCCAAAGTTCAACTCCCTCATATCGTTTTAAGGATCCTGATCTAAGAGATTATTTGAGAAGACTTAACCACCAAGAAGAGGAAAATAATAGTATTGATACTTCTGACTCCTAAAAAAATACTTTAGTATTTCCCACTAGCGTTTTTCTTTAATCACAATTACAAGCAAATTCGCTAAGACTATTAACACACCCCCTACCAATGTCATTACTGTAGGTATTTCAGAATATATTAGTAAGCCAGCTAATACAGCTACCAATAGCATATTTCCAGGGTCCTCCTCCTGAATTACCTTTGGAGATTATAAATAAGCAAGATTTTTTTGAGGTATTGAATGAAAAGAAATAGCTTATGATTCTACGGCTTCTTTAATCTGTTTAAAATGTTCTAAATAATGGTTATCCTCACCTTCATCAAATACCCAATCATACTTTTTTCCATGTGCTCTTAATCTGTCTTCCCCTATTTCTTTTACTACAGTATTAAACATATCTTCGGATTCTTTAAACATTTTTAATATCTCTTTTCCTGAATAAGGTTTGTATTTATCTACAAAACTTTGGTTAAAGGAGTCATAGTTATCGATATTCATAAACCAAGGAGTTTCTCCTGATATCCATACTTCTGGTAATACTTTCGAAGCTTCTTCATTCCAACCTATGAGATGACTTACTATGTCTTTTACAGTCCATTGATCAAATACAATGATATTCAATTCTTCTTCTGAAAGATTTTCTAAATATGATATAAGGTCGTTATATATCTTTGTTGGGTCAATCATATGTATTTAAGGGGTCGCCGTATAGGATAAAGCCACTATATCTATAATACAATCTCGAAGATCATTAAATGCTAGTTTGTAGTGATGATATTCTTTTTCAGTATCATCTATTTTAAACTCTTTTAACCAATTGGAATTAAGCACTTCATATGCAGAATCATTTCTTTCTGCATTGTTATTAAATTGCCCTACTCTGTATCCTAGAACATCTTTAAATATTAGTTTTACATTCTTCTCTTGCCAATCAATATATGAGATAGATAATTCGTTTTCTTTGTAACTTACATGTAGGTGGTCTGTATCTGCTGTTGATATTCCATCTAATTGTTTGAATTCTTCCATGTTTTGTTAGCTAGATATTATTATAAAGTATACACCCACCATGCTTCCCTGTCTTATTTCCTGCTGACTTAACACTTCTTCGTAAAATAGTACGAGCTTATTTCAAATCCATTAGATTCATAGAATCTATGAGCATCTACTCTCTTAATACCTGAATGTAATTCTATTTTAAAACATTGCTTTTCTCTTGCAATATCCACTGCCCTATCTAATAGCATCTTACCTATACCTTGATTACGATAATTTTCATCCACTATTAACTCATCTACTATGGCTACCTTTAGATAATGCAGATTATCTTTAACTACCAAAGTACATATTCCAACTATATTATTTTCATTTTTTGCTATTAAGTATGTTCTTCTGGATGTATTTATATCTGTTTCGTAGATTGTTTTAAGCTTTTCTTCATCAAAACATTCCCATTTTTGCCAAAGTTGTCTGTACAGACTAATTAGCTCTGAGAAATCTGAGATTGTAGCTTCACTGATTGTGATTGGCATAGTTATTAATTCCTATTTTATATTCGAATATTCTGTATTCAAATCAAACTTCTCTAACATATTTTCTAAAAGTCCTTTTGTCTGATTCGCATACTCTATATTTCCAGCAAACAAATCAATATCCTCTCCCCTATGAATATCCACTCCCCCACTAGCCATACAGTTATACTTGTCTGCTATCTCTTTAGAAATCTTCATAGAATCCACAACCCTTTGTTCCTCAGGTGTACCAAATGAATGTAAACCAAAAACAGTTTCTATTCCATCTATCCTTTTCTCTTGAACATATCGTTCTAGTATCTCAGGGGTTACCCTATTACTACAAGTAAAGTAGTGTGCGATGATTGCTACACCTCCTGCTTTTCTTATCAAATCAACTGATTTATCAAAATCAAGATAGTAAAGATAGTCTACATAGACATCATTTATGAAAGAATCTTCTGTAAGAAAAAGAGTGTATGGATATTGTTCAACTGATAACTTAGAAAGATTCTCATATTTTTCTCTAAGGTTTTCATCCTTTTCTGAAGCTTTTCTCATATCCTCTTTTATTTCTTCCATTCTTTTTAGATTTTCTTCATACAATAGCAAAGCTTTTACGATATGTGGTCTTGCAACAGCTTCTCCACCCGATTGTTTTATACAATCCTCTTCAGTAATCTTAAATCCTAAGTTTCTTAAATTCTTAGTCATTCTATTCATTCTCTCTATACGGGCCTCTTGAGCTAATCTGCAGTATTCTTTTAGTTCTTTGTTCTCAGGATCAACAAAAAGCCCTACGATATGTAATGAGGATGAGGATCCTCCACCTAGTTCTAAAGGCCGTCCTGAGGATATTTCTATTCCACTTATCCATTGTATATCACTGATATTTTTAATTTCTTCTATCTGTTTTGGAGATATAACGGAGTCATGGTCTGTGAATGCTATTATTCCAATATTGTATTGTTTTGCTTTTTCTAATAGTTCTGCATGAGTATATTCTCCATCTGAGTTAGTTGTATGTGAATGAAGAGATTGTAACTTATCCATAGCTTTGATTTTGATTGTATTTATTCTACATTATACACCTCTCCTGCTTCTCACCTCCATCACCAGAATAAATAAATTAAATCCCGAGGATATAAGATTCCTTGATGTAAAATATCCATATGATTATTTTCATAGACGAATCAGGAGATGCAGGTTTTAAAATCCAAAAGGGTTCGAGTGAATTTTTCGTAATTGCATTAGTAATATTTGATGATGAATCTGAAGCAGAAAAAACGGCAGAGAAGATAAAAGACATTAATAGGATTTTAGGAAAGAAATCAAACTACGAGATAAAATTTAACAAGCTCGAAAGATTTGAAAGGATAACCTATTTAAAAATGATAAAAAGTTGTAAATTTCGTATTAGATCTGTAATTGTACAAAAAGAACATATATCTTCTAAGGATATCCTAATTGATAATAAGTCCTACTATACTTTCTTCTTAAGCCAATTGCTGAAACATAATAAAGACACGATAAAGAATGCTAAACTACGCTTAGATGGTTCTGGGAAAGGAAGATTTAAGAATGCTCTAACTGTATCTCTCCGGCAAGAGTTAAATAAGAATGGAAAGGCTAAAATCATGAGTGAAATAAAATTAATAGATTCAAAAAGCAGTGTTCTTATACAGTTAACTGATATGATAGCTGGTAGTATACACAGGTATTATCAAAAGGATAAGAATGACTCTGAGATATACAGAAATATCATTAGAAAACGCATTGAGGAAGAATGGATATTTGAATAATTTCGATCTAATGCCTATCTTAGTGCTTGTCTAAGAAAGCCACCATGCGGTAACAGTTCGGACA
>Ga0209800_10001743_pt1 | contig 21232 bp, 12 predicted proteins | sample Higcelweek8metaG_FD_187174 | JGI IMG/M metagenome (GOLD analysis project Ga0209800, IMG submission 187174) | Freshwater pond sediment microbial communities from the University of Edinburgh, under environmental carbon perturbations - High... | ecosystem: Environmental > Aquatic > Freshwater >...
CAATCTCGAAGGTTATCTTAAGGGTGATCTCTACTTTGGCAAGGTCGTCGGCCAGTATGCCAATCGGATTGCAAATGGAAAATTCACGCTTGACGGGGTTGAGTATACCCTGGCACTCAATAACGGGCCGAACTCCCTTCATGGCGGCCCCACCGGCTGGCACAGCAGGGTGTGGACGGCAGAGGTTCTCAAAGGTACTGATTATCCTGCAGTGAAGTTCACCTACAACAAGCCTGACATGGAAGAGGGCTTCCCGGGCAATGTGGTTGCAGAGGTTGTATACACCTGGACCGATGCCAACGAGATAATCATGGATTACAAGGTCACCACTGACCGCAGGACCGTAATCAACATCACCAACCATGCCTACTTTAATCTGCATGGATCCGGTGTGGGTGACATCCTTGATCATGAGGCTGTAATCAGGGCATCAGCCTTCACCCCTGTGGATTCAACACTCATACCCACCGGTGAACTGAGGCCAGTTGAAGGCACTCCCTTCGATTTCCGCACCTCTCACGTGATTGGCGAGAGGATCGGCGAAGCATATGATCAGCTTATTCTTGGCGGCGGTTATGACCACAACTTCGTGCTTGACAACCTCGAGGAGGTTGATGCCGAGGTGTATGATCCTTCAACCGGAAGGGTTATCCAGGTTGTGACAGACCAGCCGGGTGTGCAGCTCTATACAGGTAACTTCCTTGACGGAACCCAGACCGGCCGCGGCGGCAAGGTCTACCAGTACCGTTCAGGTTTCTGCCTCGAGACACAGCGCTATCCTGACAGTCCCAACCAGGCTTCGTTCCCGTCAGTTATCCTGACCCCGGAGGAACCATTCCTTTCAAGTACCACTTTCAGGTTCAGTGTAAGATAACAGGTCTGAGGGTCTGAGATTCTGAAGGTCTGAGGGTCTGAAGGTCTGAGGGTCAGAGGGTCCGGAGGGCCAAAAGCATTCAGTTTTAGGTTCATGAATTACAACAGGCAGTAATTGACTTTACTGCCTGTTGATTTTTCCACTATTGCCTACTACCGGTTGGCGTGTACAGTTCTTAATGACCTACGGCCAAGGATTTATATTTATGTCTTTGTTCTACAATGCTTTAAGCTCTACGAGCTATCATTGTCAACACTACTGCCAACTGCCTTCTGCCGGTTGGCGTGTACAGTTCTTAATGACCTACGGCCAAAGATTTATATTTATGTCTTTGTTCTACAATGCTTGATCGCCTACGGCGAACTATTGCGCGTAGCGCATAAAGCATTGTAGAACAGGCGACTACACAAAATAATTGCGCGTAGCGCATAAAGCATTGTAGAATGATTACCGGTTACAGTTCCAGGATCTTGATGCTACGGAACCACACCTCGTTGCCGTGATCCTGCAGCAGGATGTGACCCTTGTCAGCCTCGCCGAAGCCGGCGAAATCCTTGTATTTGCTCTCCTTCACAAGCTGCCGGTAGGCCTCACTGCCACGCTCATACTCAAGAACCTTGAACCCGTTGAGCCAGTGCTCGACGTGACCGTTAAGTGATACAATATGTGCTGCGTTCCACTGTCCGACACCGTTGAACCGCTTGTTGGCGGCAGGAATCAGGTCATAGAGCGAGGCGACAGTCCTGTTACCGTCACGACCCATCTTTGCATCAGGGTGTCTCTGGTCATCGAGGATCTGATACTCCAGGCCGATTGCGGATCCCGTGGTAGCATAGTTTTCAGTTACGAAATATTTGACTCCGCTGTTGGCTCCCTCGGTGATCATGAACTCGAAAAAGAGGTCGAAGTTCCCGTACTGATCAACGGTTACAATGTCTCCTCCACCCTTTGACTCGGCGCCTCCGGAAGCAAGTACTTTCAGACAGCCGTTGTCAATGACCCATCCGGACTCCGGGAATGCCTCCTTATGAGCACCTCTCCATCCGGTAGAGGTAGAGCCGTCGAAAAGCAGCTTCCATCCGTCGCTCACCTCTCTGTCAGTCAGGGTGTTCGGGATGAAGTTTGCCTGGTATATTGCAGTTGAGTCTGTATTCCTGTATTTTTCAAGATTCTCAGTGACTATCCTGATATTGTTCCACATCACCCGTGTACCCGCCAGCTCATCCCTCACTGCATGCACCTGGAAACCGATAAAACCTGAAGCATCGGCATCGTCAACCAGGTCGGCAACAGGGATTCCGTTGATCCATGTCCTAATTCGGTTACCTATGGCTTCAACATGGTAGCTGTTCCAGCCATACCTGTCAAACGACTTAACGGCAGCCTGGTTATTCGGGGTCACAGGGTAGAGCCATCCTCTCCTTGCCTCGTCATAGATACCGCCGCTCCAGCCTCTGTCGGTCGGGTCTATCTCTATCTGGTAGCCGTAAACGAGCACCTTCCCGTCATTTTCAGAGCTGTGGCTCCTGATCTGGACGCCCGAGTTGAGAAGGGTGTCAACCTTCACGTCAAACTCAAGAATGAAGTCGGAGTACTCTTCGGTGGTACACATGAAACTGTTTGGAGTGCCGGGGGTTGATACACCCACCATTACGCCATCCTCAACAAGGTATTTTGCCTCTCCGCCCATCTGGACGAAGCCCGAAAAGTCCTTGCCGTTAAAAAGCTCCTGCCAGTCGGTTCTCGTGCATCCGGTAAATGCCAGCAGGACTGAGAGCAACAGAAGAATCGGTTTTGATTTCATTATGATTGCGTATAAGATTAATATTCAGGGAATTTCCACGGTGCATTGTAGTATGGCCTGATAAGCGCATTGGCGTCATCCTCACGGAATCTGCCGGCGGTGTTATCCCATGCAAGAGGCTTGCCCAGCCTGCATGATACGTTTGCCAGGTGTGTCATCTTTGCTACCTGCGCACCAATAGCCACATCGGCATTCGGCAGTTTGCGGGTAGCCATGCAGTCGAGGAAGTTTGCCACATGTGCAGCCAGTCCACCGCCAGCCACAGCCTGGCCCTCAATCTGTTCAGATTTTTTCATGAGCGGCACCGCTTCCATGCGGGGTGCCGAATCAACCTCTGGGATCACCTCCCAGCCGTTGCGGTCAAGCACCAGGGTGCCATTTTCACCCAGGAATGCAAGTCCGTGTTCCCTTCCGTAGGGTCCGTCCTTGATGCCACATGCATGATCCCAGCTTATTGTGAAATCATCATATACATAGGATGCCAGAAGGGTGTCAGGTGTCTCCATCGCATCGGTGGGGTAGGCAAATTTGCCACCCGCGGTATAGACTGCTTTCGGAAGGTCTGCCTTCATGCCCAGCAGGGCATAGTCGAGGAGGTGTACGCCCCAGTCCGACATCAGTCCTCCTGCATAATCCCAGAAGTACCTGAAGTTATAGTGGAAGCGATTCGGGTTGAAGGTCCTGTGCCGTGCGGGGCCGAGCCACATCTCGTAGTCCACTCCGGGCGGCACGGGACCGTCGGGCTGCACAGGAAGGGTTTTCTTCCAGATCATGTAGGCCCATACCTTCACGGTTCTGATGCGGCCAAGCTTGCCAGAGTGAATGAAGGCGACGGCATCCTGCCAGTGAGGATCGCTCCGCTGCCACTGACCGGTCTGCACAACGCGGTTATGTTTGCGGGCGGCCCTGACCATTGTGTCGCACTCGGCAATTGAGTTGGCGAGCGGTTTTTCGCAATAGACATCCTTGCCGGCCTCCATAGCCGCGATTGCCTGCAGGCAGTGCCAGTGGTCGGGGGTGGCCACAATCACGGCATCAACATCCCTGTTGTCCATCACCTTCCGCCAGTCCTTGACAAGCTGCGGAGGCTTTTTGCCTGCGATCTTCTCAACATCAGAGGCTCTCCTGTTCAGCCACTCATCATCGATGTCACATATTGAAACACACTGCACCTGAGGGAACTTCAGGAATGTCTCGAGGTTTGACCAGCCCATGTTGCGGCCTCCGATCAATGCCACCCTTATCCTGTCTGAAGGTGCGGTTATTCTGCCCGGCATGCCATAGGCAGATGTCACTGCTCCCAGCCCTGCCAATCCGGCTGAAGCCAGAATGCTGTTTTTCACGAAATTTCTTCTGTTGCTCATGATCTGTATATTCTGTTGACTCCGGAAATTTTGTCACTCTTTTTCAAATGTAATAAATCCATTCTTCATGAGACAAAAAAAAGTATCCTCCGTGTGTGAAGGAGGATACTCTGTTAAATGATGCCCTGACCAGCAAACAGTACTTCTAATCAGTAACCTTGAGTGTGATCACTGCCGGTTTACCGCTTACAGGTATGACGTATGCGCCTCGCCCGTTCTGCTTCAGACGGGGCGGGGCATATTTCACCGCATCACCTTCTCTTGAGGGGCTGCTGATGCGGAGGTACGCCTCGGGCGACCAGCTTTCGCCCTTTGCCAGTTCCAGTTTCACAGCACCTGTTGCAGTATTGTACGAGACACTGTTCAGCTTGCCTGCGTCCAGTGTGATCCAGAGTCCGGCAGGTGCCAGGTAAAATCTTGATCTTGCGGCGGTTGTCAGGTCAACTGTGACCCACTTGCCCTTAACGGTTGTATTGCCTCCGAACGATAGCCAGCCGAACTCGTCGCTCTTGACAAGGTAAGTTGAGCTGTTTATCGCATAGCCAAGGAAGCCGCTGCCGTAGTCGCCGGAGATGCCATCGTTCTTCAGCGTTTGCGGGAAGGAGTGGAATGCCGCAGGGGCGAAACCATCCTGGGTGATATTCGAAATAGCGCCCATCACGCCGCCATAGCCCACGCGAAGGAGGTAGAGATCCGACGGGTTTTCGCGGTACTGGTTAAGCACCGGGATGGAGTTGAGAGCCGATCCGTAGTGGTGGATCATCCTCTCGAAGCGGGAGAGTTTCCCGGCGAAGAGGAAATCCCAGAATCGCCTTGCGTTGCCGTTGTAAGCCCAGTGAGGCACGGTGGGCATGTAGGCGAGGATGGCATTGAGTGTGACAGTAGCCTTCTCATCCAGCCCGAAATATTTGGCCCACATGTAAACCTCTTCCTGGCCGGTGGAGTCCCACGGCATCTCGCTGCCAAAGGGGTACTTCAGCTTCATCCATACATCGACGCGGGCCTTCATCGCCGACTCGAGGTCTGCAGCCATCTTTGTCATACCCTCGGCCTTAAGGTCGTTGAGGATGAGGATGAAGACACTTCCCTCCATCTGTCCGAACTGTGCATAGTGCGGGGCCAGTTTTATCATTGCCATCGAGGTATGGAAGGCGTTCTCAAGGTACCACTGCCACTCCTGCTGTGTCACGAGACCCTGGTAGTTTCTTGCTAGCCGGTACATCACCCAGTGGGCTGCTGCGACGTGCGGATAGTTGTATGACCTGCCGACCGAGTTGGTCTCCTTCGTGTTCCACGAGGGGAAATTGCCATCGGGGGCCCAGCGGATCTCCTTGTCGTAAGTGCCTTCCGGCATCGATTCGGGTTCATAGTAAAAGAGGCTCTTCCTTACACCGTACTTCAGATCCCCCTCATTGTACTGGATGCCACCCCAGAGTGTCTGATTGACAAAGTCTTCCATCTTTCTGACTTCCTCCGGGTCAGGCATTATGAGCTGCTTCATGATTGCACCGAGCCAGCTGCCTGCACCGGCCTCATCGCTCAGTCCGGCCACCCATACGCGCCTGTCCTGCTTCACCTGTGCCTTCTTCTCGTAATCATATGTGATCACTGACGGTGCCCGGCCGAAGGGGTCGTTATCATCGTTGAAAAACTGTTCTGTTGTAAGGAAGTTACCGTAGGAGGCAACCACCTGGCTCTCCGGTTCGATTATTTTGTAATTGACTGTCTGCTCAAGGCCGTCATCGTATGTGATTGTCAGCCTGGCTCTTCCCCATGTTTTGCCGTTGACATCATACTGATGCCATCCTTTGGCATTGATGCCGGCATCTTTGATGTCAAGAGCCCCTGCAGGCTCCACTTTCATCGCCTTTACTGCATTGCTGTAACGGAGGAAGAGCTTTGCATTCACATCTTCAGAAAGAACATAACCCGGAATGCCCACTGCAACAGGCCTGCCGGCCGATGCCAGTGCATTTTCGATATCCCGTGCTGATCCGGCAAGTAAGAATTTAACACCATATGAGACTGTTTCACCGGGGGCAAGAATCTTCGAAGTGGGATTGTTCCACTGCTCAGCATCTTTCCATTCGTTCTCTGCATAAGACTTCGTGTGGACCATCCATTCATGCAGCCCTTCGTAGGTGTAGCCAGAGGGCAGGGGGTCATCCGTCAGCGGGCGCCACGCCTCGAAGGGGGTCTTCCCGAAAGGTACTGCGAGGAGAGCTTTTCCTTCACCGTGCAGCCTGACCACCTGGAGGTAACCTGCATCGGCGCCGATATACGGATCAAAGAATACGCTTTCAGCATGCGCCTCATCAAGTGATTTCCCGTTGGAGTTATTATTGAATACCATTGGTATACCCAGGGCCCCGATCTCGACGGGAGCATCTGATTTGTTCGTCAGAGCGAACCTCAGGACGAGGCTGGTGCCCTCTTTTTCCCAGTATCTTACCACCCTGAGCGGGATGGAGTCGGGCAGGGTGGAAGCCAGGTCTGCGGCAAGGAGGGTCTGCGGAGCTGCAGAAGCGATTGCCTCCACGTCGTTGCGGTTACGGGCGGTGGAATAGTATTCCCATTCACCGTTACCGCTGCGGAGCCCTATATTTATGTCCCCGAGGTGATAAAAGCGGTTGGAAGCCCTCTCCTCAAGCCTGTCGCCCGGAGTGAAGTCAAATGCTTCCGCATCATTTGTCTTTAGGAAGGCGACTGTCTGTGTAGCATTCAGCACCCCGAGCCTGAAGTCAGCAGTTTCAAATTCCTTTGTCCCTTTGTCCAGCCCGATTACCGGAGGACGGGGTGCGCGCCTTTCCCCCGATCTCTGGGCTTCAGTTTTCAGCGGAAATGCCATTGCCGCTGCCATCAGTATGACCGTTACCGGTCCTGCAATAGTCCTCATATTCTGTGATTTTGGTTTTATCCTTGCCTGTTTCTGTTAATACTGTCTCTTACAGATCTCGTAAAGTGTCTAATATACACTAATTTTGTTAAATGGAAGTATGTTGCTCAATAAATTAACAACCTCAGGCTGGCCTTGTTTCCGGGATAGGATTTGGCAATGCAGACAGAACTTAGTAAATAACAACCTTACGCCGTCCTTGTTCCCGGGATTGGATTTGTCAATTCAGACGGAACTCAAACAATATCAACCTTTCCCTGGCCTTGTTCCCGGAAGGATTTGTCAATTCAGACAGAACTCAACAAATAGCAACCTTATGCCTGCCTTTTTCCCGGCAAGGATTTGTCAATTCTGACCGAACGCCCGTTGCGAACAGGGGTAACAATAATCCAATAAGTGATATCTTTAACCAGTAATTGGTTCCTGAGTAAAATGAAAAGAAAAGCATCTCTTCTGATTGCGGCACTGATAGCCGTCTCGCTCAATGCACAGCAATATCCCTTCCTTGATACAGGGCTCTCTTTTGATAAGAGGGTTGATGACCTGGTTACAAGGATGACTGTTGAGGAGAAGGCTGCACAGCTGCTTTATACCGCTCCTGCCATTCCGCGACTGGGCGTCCCTGAGTACAACTGGTGGAATGAGGCGTTGCACGGGGTGGCACGGGCCGGTCATGCAACCGTTTTCCCGCAGTCGATCACTATCGCCAACAGCTGGGATGAGGATCTGATGCTGGATGTTGCAAATGCTATCTCGGATGAGGCAAGGGCGAAGCACCATGAGTTTGTAAGGAGGGGTGACCGCGGCATCTATCATGGACTGACCTTCTGGTCGCCCAACATCAATATCTTCCGTGATCCGCGATGGGGCAGGGGGCAGGAGACCTATGGAGAGGACCCATATCTAACCGGCCGCCTGGGGTTGAGGTTTGTGCAGGGGATGCAGGGAACTGACGAAAAGTACTTCAAGACAATAGCTACCGCGAAGCATTATGCGGTCCATTCCGGTCCTGAGCCGATAAGGCATGAATTCAATGCCGTTGTGAGTGAGCGCGATCTGCGTGAAACCTACCTGCCGGCGTTCCGCACCCTTGTTAAGGAAGGCGGCGTTTACTCGGTCATGGGTGCCTACAACCAGTTCCGTGGCCATCCCGCCTGCGCGAACGATGAGCTTTACGGGATACTCAGGAATGAGTGGGGATTTGACGGTTATATAGTATCAGACTGCTGGGCGGTGTCCGACTTCTACAATTTCCAGGGGTATGCTGCCGGTCCTGCAGAGGCTGCCGCGATGGCACTGAAGGCAGGTACCGACCTGGAGTGCGGGGTTGATTACAACCACCTGATGGATGCCCTCAAGAGAGGCCTGGTGACGGAGGCGGACATAGACCGTGCGGCACGGAGGGTGATGATGGCCCGCTTCAGACTGGGTATGTTTGATCCGGACAGTATTGTTGAGTATGCCCGAATACCTTACCAGGCAAACTGCTCTGACTATAACAGGTCGCTGGCCAGAAAAGCGGCGCAGGAGTCTGTTGTGCTGCTGAAGAACAGCAACGGCACGCTGCCGTTGAGCAGGGATATAAAAACCATTGCGGTTATCGGGCCGAATGCAGCCAGTCATGAGGTTCTTGTCGGCAATTACAACGGTATACCGAAGGACCCTGTGAGCCTGCTGGAGGGGATCAAAGCCAAAACCAGGCCGGAGACCGAGGTGCTCTATGCCGAGGGAAGTGACCTTGCCCCCGGAATCCACAATCTTGTTCCTATACCCTCACGCTACTTCAGAACCCCTGATGGCAGGCAGGGGGTACAGGGTTCATATTTTACATCGCGTGACATGAAAGGCGAGCCTCTCTTCACCCGTACTGATGACATGATCGATTTCTACTGGGACAATGATTCGCCGCACCCGCAGATGCCGGTAAATGATTTCGGGATTCACTGGGTGGCGGACCTGGTTCCCCAGGTTAGCGGAACCTATTATATCGGGACCTGGGGCTCTTCAGGCTATGAGATCATTCTTGAGGGCGACACGCTGCTTTCGTTCTACAATGATCACCATGCAGCGGTGAGGGGAGTCCCGATGGATTTTGTTGCCGGGAAGAAATACCGTGTGGAGGTCTTATACCGGAACCACGGAGGCGATGCCGACATGGAGCTGCTCTGGTGTATGCCGCGCGGCGACATGATCGGGAAAGCAGTTGAGGCCGCCTCTGCAGCCGATGCTGTAATTGTTGCGCTAGGCCTGTCACCCCGTCTCGAGGGAGAGGAGATGAAAGTGCAGCTTGAAGGATTTGAAGGGGGCGACCGTACCAGTCTCAGCCTGCCGGCAATTCAGGAAGAGCTGCTGTCTGCCATTCTGGCGACCGGGAAACCGGTTGTTGTGGTACTCATGAACGGCAGTCCCGTTGCTTCCGTTCAGGCAAAGGAGAAGGCGGCAGCAGTGTTGCTTGCCGGTTACCCCGGTACTGCAGGAGGCAGTGCCATTGCAGATGTGCTTTTCGGCGATTACAATCCTGCCGGACGCCTCCCGATGACTTATTACAGCTCGGTGGACCAATTGCCTCCCTTTGAAGAGTATGATATGACCAACCGTACTTACAGGTATTTTACAGGCACACCCCTCTGGCCGTTCGGATACGGTCTTAGTTACACAACCTTTGCATATTCCGGACTGGAGGTGCCGGCGAAAGCTGTTGCCGGTGAAGCGGTTACGGTGAAGGTGACAGTTACCAATACAGGCAAGGTGACGGGTGATGAGGTGGTGCAGCTCTATCTGACCGATGAAAAGGCCTCCACCCCAAGACCGTTACGCCAGCTTGAGGGATTCACCCGTATTACACTTAAGCCCGGAGAAATAAGGACGGTTGAATTTACTCTATACCCTGAGCAATTCTCAATAATAAACAATAAGGATGTGAGAGTTATTGAGCCCGGATGGTTTACACTGTCAGTCGGCGGATGTCAGCCTGGAACCCTCGCTGAGGAGCAGGGTTCCATTCAGGTTCTATCGGCCCGGATCAGGCTTACCGGCAAGGAAATAACAGTGAGTGAGTAAACAAAAGAGGCGGACTCTCCGTTAATTGCCTGTGACAGCATTGGAACAAAACAAGAGACGAACCGGGTGGGTGGTGATTATCACCGCGGTAACGATGGTGATAGAAATTATAGCCGGTTATCTCACCGGCTCAATGGCCCTCCTGGCTGACGGTATACACATGGGCTCGCATGTGCTTGCGATCGGGCTCAGCTGGGCTGCATACGTCATCGTCCAGAGACTGTCGGCAAATCCCTCTTTTTCTGGAAACAAGGACAGGGTCCTGACTCTTTCAGGATACACAAGCGGACTGATTCTCCTGATCTTTGCCGGGATGATAATTGCCGGCGCCATCGGGAGGTTCATCAATCCCCGTGTCATTGAATACAAAGAAGCCATCATGATTGCAGTGATCGGTCTTGGTGTAAACGTCCTGAGTGCCTTCCTGCTTCACCATGAACACGGGGAGGGGGACACCAACATCCGGGCAGCATACCTGCACGTGCTTGCCGATGCTGTAACCAGCGTGGCAGCCATCCTTGGACTTGTGACAGCGATGATATGGGGGCTTCCCTATGTAGACGCCATTGCAGCTCTGATCAGCTCGGCTGTAATCATTCGCTGGTCCCTGGGACTGCTGAGGGATGCAGGGAAGGAACTCATATCCTGATTTTCCTAAAAAATGTTAAATGCTCATTAATATGAGAAATGTCATCATAAGCTCATCCCACTGCCTTTAGATTTGCAGGTACCTAATAAGTGTATCTCTTACACTTCAGTCTTCAAAGGATTTGTTTTTTACAAATACCTATTTATAAGACAGGATAGGTTTTAGGGGTTATTTTTATATACCGTCCCGGTCCACCGGGACGGTATTCTTTTATCCGGATTGGTTCCATTGGTTATCTTTGTCAGCATAACCTAAGATGATGCTTCCACCGGAATTTACAGAACGGATCCATAATCAGCATTACATTGATGCAGGAACTCTGGTTGCGGCCCTGGCAGGACCATCAGCGGCCTCAGTCAGGGTCAACAGGCTTAAGTGGCCTCATGGAGTGACAGGCTATGACAGGGTGGAGTGGGAGCCTGACGGCTGGTATCTGCCGGAGAGGCCTCTGTACACCCTTGATCCCCTGTTTCATGCCGGGGTATATTATCCTCAGGAATCTTCTAGCATGTTTGCCGGGGAGATGTTCCGGCAGCTGACAGCTGGCAGTAGTGGGCTGCGGGTTCTTGATCTGTGCGGTGCCCCCGGTGGAAAGAGCACGCACCTGTCACAGCTTATCGGAAATGATGGTTTGCTTGTTGCCAATGAGGTAATCAGGTCACGTGCTGCAGTACTGGCCGAAAATATAACCAAATGGGGAGCCGGAAATACTGTGGTCACAAATGCTGATCCCTCACGGTTTCAATTGCTGCCCGGATTTTTTGACATCATTGTTGCCGATGCACCATGCTCCGGTGAGGGTATGTTCCGCTCTGCCACAGCAGTTCAGGAGTGGTCGGTACATAATACAAAACTGTGCAGTGATCGTCAGCGCAGGATAGTAATGGAATCATGGCCCGCACTCAAGCCGGGAGGCATACTGATATACTCCACCTGTACATTCAATCCCGGTGAGAATGAGGAGAATGTTAAATGGGTCATGGAGCAGACCGGGTCGGAATCGCTCAGTGTGTCACTGCCCCATGGGAGTCCGGTTGTCCCGGTTCGTTTCAGCGGTATTGAGGGTTATGGTTTTTATCCGGGCAGGGTAAGGGGAGACGGATTTTTTATAGCAGCCCTGAGGAAACCGGTAGGAGCAGTTCATGGCACGCGTGAATCCGTTGGTAATTCAGTGCATGACAGCCGTGAATCAGGCAGAAGCTCAGGGCAGGGGAACCGTGACTCCGGCCGGGGCACCGGCCATTCTCCTGTTATTCGCGGAAGGAGAAAAGAGGTCATAAAACCCTCATCGGCTGCTTTCGGGACGAGTGAACCGCTTGCTGACTTTGAGCGCGGCAGAGTTGTAATACAGGAGGGAAGGATCATTGCCCTGGCCACTGAGACAGGTCTCTTCAGTTATATTGAAGAAAGGCTGCCGGTGATCAAATCGGGAACCATGATCGGCGAGATCAAGAACAGTGTTCTCATTCCGGCGCACGATCTGGCCATGTCTGTGAAGATGAGGAAGGAGGCCTGGTCATGCCATCCGGTTACCCGCGATGAGGCGATCGGTTATCTGCGCCTGGAACCGGGGTCTGCTGATGGCATGCCAGTCGGCAGAGTCATGCTGACATACCGCGGTGTGTCACTGGGATTCGTGAACAACCTGGGAAGCAGGGTGAACAACGGATACCCACAGGCATGGCGAATCAGGATGGAGAGGGATAATCAGTTCAGGGAAATTTTATAATTGCTATTTGTTGAACTAAACTTTCACAAGATATATTTGTTCCTTTTGCAAAAGAATAAACTTAATTTTATCCAAAATAATCCTTTCGCTTATGAAGACAGATATTGAGATCGCTCAGAGTTCACAGATAAAGCCGGTCGTTGAGATAGCCCTCAGGCTCGGACTCAGGGAGGATGACCTTGAGTTGTACGGCAAGTACAAGGCAAAACTTCCTCTCTCGCTGATTGACGAAAAGAAAGCAGCAAAGGCGAAACTCATACTTGTGACTGCAATTACCCCCACCCCTGCAGGTGAGGGTAAGACAACAACCTCCATCGGTCTTGCACAGGGGCTTAACCTGCTGGGCAAGAGAGCCACTGTTGTGCTAAGGGAGCCCTCTCTCGGTCCTGTTTTCGGTATCAAGGGTGGCGCTGCCGGCGGCGGCTACTCGCAGGTCATCCCGATGGAAGACATAAACCTTCATTTCACAGGTGATCTCTCTGCCGTTGAGAAGGCGCATAACCTGCTCTCGGCAATGATTGACAATAACATCCAGGCCTCTGACGGAAACCTGGGCATTGATCCCAGGACGATTTCCTGGAAGAGGGTGATGGACATGAATGACCGCGCTCTCAGGGACATTGTGATAGGGCTTGGCGGCACCGCCCAGGGTGTTCCCAGGGAGACGGGGTTCGATATCACTGCAGCTTCGGAAGTAATGGCTATTCTTTGTCTCGCAACCAGCATAAGTGATCTGAAGGAGCGTCTCGGGAATATTTTCATTGGCTACACTTATGCCGGTAAACCGGTCTTTGCAAGGGACCTGCGTGCGCAGGGTGCCATGGCAGCGCTGCTCAAGGATGCGTTGAAGCCCAACCTTGTTCAGACCCTTGAAGGCACCCCGGCCATCATCCACGGCGGACCATTTGCCAACATCGCACAGGGCACCAACTCCATAATTGCCACTAAGATGGGCCTTACACTGAGCGATTACGTAGTCACCGAAGCCGGTTTCGCCAGCGAGCTCGGAGCCGAGAAATTCTTCAACATAAAATCGCAGGTTGGCAAACTTAAGACCAACGCTGTTGTAATCGTTGCCACAATCAGGGCGTTGAAATATCACGGTGGTGTCAAGCTCTCCGAGCTGAGCAATGAGAACCTCGATGCACTCAGCAAGGGGTTCGAGAACCTTGACAAGCACATCGAGAATATGCATTACTACGGTTTCAGGCCTGTGGTGGCTGTGAACCGTTTCAGTTCGGATACTGATGCCGAGATTGAACTTCTCAGGAAGTACTGCGACGAGCACAACGTAAGGGTTGCTGTCAATACTGCGTGGGCTGACGGAGGCAAGGGGGCAGTAGACCTTGCCAACGCTGTGATAGAGGCTACTGAAGCATGCACTGACTGCTTCACACCCCTATATGATCTGTCCTGGCCGCTGGAGAAAAAGATAGAGACAATTACAACTCTTATGTACGGAGCAAGGAATGTTGAATACACCCTTGAAGCCAAGGATCAGCTTAAGAAGATAGCCGAACTTGGGCTGGAAAACCTTGCTGTCTGCATCGCCAAAACACAGAAGTCGCTCTCTGACGACCAGGCAAGGCGTAACCGGCCGAGGGACTTCACCATACGCATCCGAAAGGTCGAGCTCTCTTCCGGAGCCGGATTCATAGTACCGATAGCAGGCGCCATTATGCGCATGCCCGGTCTCCCGACAGTGCCTTCGGCTGAAAAGATTGACATCGACGACAAGGGACAGATAAGCGGGCTATTCTGATAAAGACATTTCCAGATATATCGGCAGCCATCCTGGCAGGAGGAAGAGCTTCGCGCTTCGGCGGGATCAACAAGGCCCTGATAGAGATTGAGGGTGTTCCGCTTATTAACCGCACATTGAACATCCTGGAGCCTCTCTTCAGTGAAATTATAATTTCCGGCTGGCCTTCGGGTGACCCCCTTCCTCCAGGAGTGACCGGCGTGAGTGACAACTATCCGGGTATGGGACCGCTGGGGGGTATTGAAGCGGCATTGAGATCTTTACGTTCACAATATCTGTTCGTTTTCGGGTGTGACATGCCATGGCTGTCGGAAGAACTCATCAAGGAGCAGGCAAATGAGTTTCTCCGGTCACCTTCAGATATCCTGGCTGCCCGTACCGCAGGTCTCTTCGAGCCTCTTCATTCGATCTACAGCAAGAGCATTCACCCGGCCATGGTAACGTATATTGAAGGTGGCGGAAGCCCGGCAGTCATTGATTTCTACAGGCTTGTGCAGACCGGACATTATGATCTCCCGCAGACGGACAGGACAAAAAAAGCACTGACCAACATCAACAGACCTGAGGATATTATTCGGTGAATCTGATTTATTCCTATTTTTGATAAGGACCTAAATAGATCAGTCATGCGCAAGATTTGTCTTCTCCTGCTGGCAGCAACTGCTGTGCTCAGTTCATGCCGCCGTTATCACGATTACAGCAATACTGAATGGAAAGAGAAGGATTTACCGGAGTGGGAAGACCTGGCTGTGAACACAATCAACACAGTCACTCCGCATGCCACAATTATAAGCCATTCTGATAACAGCTCCGCACTTAAAGCGGGATGGAGAGAATCGGTTAACGTGCTGTCGCTCGACGGGAAGTGGAAATTCAATTACTCGGCTACCCCTGCTGAAAGACCATACTGGTTTTTCAAAAATGACTTTGATACACGGGCCTGGGGTGAGATAGCTGTGCCGTCAACATGGGAGAGAGAGGGTCACGGTGTGGCCTATTATGTGAACTCAGGGTACACTTTCCCGGTGAATCCGCCCTACATAAACCATTCAGATAATCCGGTCGGGTCATATAAACGTTCTTTCACAATCCCTTCAGGGTGGAAGGATAAGGAGGTATTCCTGAATTTTGATGGGGTGAGTTCTGCATTTTATGTCTGGATAAACGGCGAACAGGTGGGGTACAGCGAAGACAGCAAAACAACAGCTGAATTCAATATCACCAGGTATCTCAGGAAGGGAAAAAACGAGATCGCCGTGGAGGTATACCGTTACTGCGATGGCAGCTATCTCGAGTGCCAGGATTTTTTCAGGCTCAGCGGCATACAGCGACCGGTATGGCTTCATGCCAGGCCGAAGGCTTACATACATGATTATTTTGCCAGGGCTACACTTGTGAATGACTATAAGGACGGTCTTCTGAACCTGTCGGTTGAGCTGGCCAACAATGACAGCCGGCCTGCCGGACTCAGACTTGAGGCTGCACTTTTTGACGGTGAGACGAAAATTTATGGTGAAACGAGGGAGGCCGGGCAGGTAGACACCCTGGCGGCCGTGGAACTTACCGCAGAGGTGCACGGTGTCAGGCAGTGGTCTGCCGAGTCGCCGTCACTTTATACCCTGGTTCTGACTCTGGCTGACAACAGGGGAAGGGTGCTTGAAAGCCTATCATCCAGGATCGGGTTCCGGACAACCGAGGTCAGGGACGGACGTTTCCTGATAAACGGAAAGGCCGTACATCTCAAAGGGACGAACATCCATGAGCATGACCCGGTGACCGGGCATACAATCGACGAAGCCCTCATGCTAAAGGATATAAGGCTTATGAAGATGCATAACCTTAACGCGGTCCGGACATCACACTATCCTCAGCCTGAACAGTTCTACGATCTGTGCGACGAGTACGGCATCTATCTCATCGATGAGGCAAATGTTGAGTCGCACGGGATAGGATACCATCCTGACATCACCCTTGCTCACCGGCCGGAGTGGCTTGGGCAGCACATGCTGAGAACGGTCCGGATGGTGGAGCGTGACAAGAATCATCCTTCAATCATTACATGGTCACTTGGTAATGAAGCCGGCGACGGACAGAATTTCGTTGAGACCTACAAATGGATTAAGGGCAGGGACGAGACCCGGCCAGTGCAGTATGAGAGAGCCGAGAAATCGACCCGGACGACTGAACGGCATACTGACATCTGGTGCCCGATGTACCCGTCGCCTGGTGAGATAGAGGCTTATGCCCTTAACGAGGGGAAGCCCGGGTTTGACCGGCCCCTGATAATGTGTGAGTATGCGCATTCAATGGGAAACAGCACAGGTAACCTGCAGGACTATTGGGACGTTATTGAGAAGTACGGGGTGCTTCAGGGTGGCTTTATCTGGGACTGGGTTGACCAGGGGATGCTTGAGACAACCGAGGATGGTGAGGAATTCTTCGCATACGGTGGTGATTACGGAGAGCCGGGAGCCCCCAGCGACGGTAATTTCTGCTGCAACGGGCTGGTGGGTCCTGACCGCACCCCTCACCCGGCGTTAAACGAGGTAAAGAAAGTCTACCAGTACGTCGGATTCAGGCCTGCCGACCTCTCAAAGGGCCTTGTGACAGTATGGAACAAATATGACTTTACAAACCTCTCGGTCTTCAACATCACCTGGGAGGTGCTGGCAAACGGCGTTCTGTTCCGCTCGGGTCACCTGAACCAGATGAACCTTGAGCCTGGCGATTCAGCCACTGTTGAGATACCTTACGGTGAGTTAACCCCTGCCCCCGGCACTGAATATCACCTTAACATTTATGCCACCCGTGCCGATGAGTGGGGCATTGTTCCGCAGGATCACCAATATGCTGCCGAACAGATGCTTCTCCCTGCAGGAACAGCCCCGGAGCAGGCCGGCGAGGAGAGTATGGCATTGCTTGATCTCAGGACTGAAGGATCACATCTCACAATTGCCGGAGAGGACTTTGCTGTAGTGTTTGACATGGCAGCCGGGGTTATGAATTCATATACTGCCGGAGGCCAGGAGATGATCCTCTCCGGTCCGCGCCCGGATTTCTGGAGGGCTCCCACTGACAATGATTACGGCAATGGCATGGAAAAGAGGAACGCACCATGGAGGGAGGCCGGACAGAAGACAGTGATGATATCAGCTCACATAAGCCAGCCTGAGATGGGAAGTGCTGGGGTGCAATTCACTTATGACATCCCGGGAACCGGTGGCAGGAAGATTGCCGTGCTGGTAACGGATTACAAAGTGCATTCTAATGGTGCGATTGATGTTTCGTTTGAGTTTGAAAAGACAGACGTCACGCTGGAGGAGATACCCCGTGTGGGGATGCAGATGACCCTTCCGGCCAGGTATACAGACCTTTCGTGGTTTGGACGGGGTCCGCATGAGAATTATTCTGACCGGAAGACCTCAGCCTTTGTGGGATTGTACGAGAGTTCGGTGGCAGACCAGTATGTAGCCTATGTGAGGCCGCAGGAGAATGGTTATAAGACAGACACCCGGTGGCTCAGAATCACGGATAGTAATGGCAGGGGGCTCCGTTTCGAGGGGCAGCCGCAATTCTCCTTCGCCGCAATGAACTATCTGCATGAGGATTTTGAATCACCCGGCAAGCTGGCCGGATACAGGCCTGATGCAAAACTGGTTAACAGGCACATCAGCGACGTAATACCCCGGGACCTTGTCAGGGTGAATATCGATTACGGCCAGATGGGTGTCGGGGGTGATGACTCCTGGGGGGAGCGAACTCATCCCCAGTACTGTCTCCTGGACACAAAATACAAATACTCATTCAGGATGGTGCCGCTGAGATAGCGACAGCCGATCCTTTATCTTGTTGCCGGGGATAACTGCACTTTCAGTACGCTGTCGCTGCCGGTGATAATATTGTCAACGCTGTACGTAATCGGTTCGGCCAGGAATTTCCTGTCGGCAGTGATTACTACCATCCCCCTTGCCGGGACAGTCAGCACTGCCGGTGCACCCTGTGGTCCGCCTGAAAGTTTCATCGGGATGTCAGATGAGTTGACAAGTTCAAACTTGATTGTTTTGCCATCATCCTTGAATGGTGCTCCTGCCTTAATAACAGATTTGAAGAGAGGCACTGCAAACTCCTCGAAGGCAGCAAGCCTGTCACCATACCACACAGCAGTCCTCCCCGCAAACATCGCTTCCCTCAGGGATTCATGGGTGCGTTCCTTTGCAAAGACAAGCGTCATCGGCCTGTGAGAGTAATCCGGGGCGGCAAACTCCTCGCTTATGATCCCGTGGACATCGCTGTTGCCCATGAGTGCCAGTTTGTTGTCGCGGCACATATCCATCACAAGTGGATAGTATTCAACATCATTGTAGTATTCAATTCCGTGCAGCCAACCTTTGGATATCAGTTCCATGTGGACGTCATACATCCTCGGGATACCGTCTGGCTGCTGGCTTTTCCATCCCGGGTGGTTCCACTGGATGAAGGCTCCCTGAGCTATGGCTGCTTCGATGACCTTCATGAAGTCATCCTTTACAAGTGAGTCAGGCTCAGAGATGAAGAGGGCATTCAGATGGCCGGGAGGCATCTTGCGGGTTATCTCGGACCCCTTGACGAGGATAATATTGTAATCGGCCGCGGTTGATTTTGCTATCGTCCATGCCCCGCTGTGGTCGGTGGGGATATACTGTTTCTTCGGCTGGTATTCAACATGATCAGTGATGGAGACGGCATCGAGACCGTCACGCCATGCTTCGCCGATCCTCTGTGTGGGCCAAACGTTGCCGTCTGAGAAGACGGTGTGCATGTGAAAGTCGCATTTCAGGGTGACGTATCCGGGCAGTTCGGGTACATTCAGCACCCGCCGCTGGGCGGTGAGGGTCAGTGAGCCCAGGAGGAGGGCAGTGATGATGAGAAGTTTTGTTTTCATGATGTTTTACAATGCTTTATCCCCTACGGGGAAGGATTATATTACGTTTTTTATTCTACAATGCTTTATCCCCTACGGGGAATTCTGACTGCCGACTGCCGACTGCCTACTGCCTACTGCCTATTGCCTATTGCCTACTGCCTACTGCCTATTGCCTATTGCCTACTGCCTACTGCCGACTGCCTACTGCCTACTGCCTATTGCCTATTGCCTACTGCCTACTGCCTACTGCACAACTGCCTACTACCTGAATTATTCCCTGCCGCATCCCTGCCTCTTAAGATTAATCTGTCATACAGGTACAGAAGGACACTTGCAGTAATTGCAATTGCAGTGAAGAGCACCCAGACCCGTGACGGATTGTAAGTATTCCAGAGGTAGCCTGTCAGCTGCTGAGAATCCATGCCGAACAGTTCCTGCGCCCTGTTGAAGTAATCGGTCTGAGTGAAACTGTCCGATATTTCCGGGATATCAAATCCCTTTTCAGCCACTGCCTTCTTAAGCAGGTAGAGCTTGTCGGCCATCTTCTCGTAAGGTCTCCCTGAGATCCATCCGGCACCGATGTGACCGAGTGCTATCGGCAGGAAGGCGGTGCCCATGTACAATGCCTTGCGATCAGAGGGTGCGATACCACCGAGGTATTCCTGCACTTTGGGCGAGGAGGCCATCTCTCCTATGCCGAAGATAAGCACACCGAGCACTATTATCCAGGGATTTAGGTTCGCAAACATCATCCCCAGACCGAAAGCGAGGATGAATATCCCGGTCATGATGCTGTTCAGGGGTTTGACCCTTGCGGTTACAGAGGAAATCACAAGCTGGAACAGAATGATAAAGAACGATGCCAGGCTCGATATTGTCACCGTGGTGATTGTCCCCGGGTCAAGTCCAAGTGATGCCGACATGCCGTCGAGGTTCACCCACGAATCGAGGAAAACTGGGAACGAATAATAGAGCTGGTTATAGGCTGTCCAGAAGACACCTATTATCAGCAGGAACATCAGGAAACGCCAGTCGGTCAGCGTGACCCCGATATTTCTGAATGCTATCCCGATATTCTTCAGGAAGCCCTGCCCGTTATCCGTCACTGCCGGCTCCCTGTAGAAGAAGAGGGTGATGACGAGGTTAAGAGCCATGGCAGCTATAGACATATAAAAAACGATATCCCAGCTGCCCTTGTAGAGCAGGCTGGCAACGAACGGGCCGATGAAGCCTCCGATATTCACAACCATGTAAAAGATGCCGAACCCCAGTGACGCTGTTTCCTTGTTGGTTACCCGGGCTACAGTGCCTGAGATCAGCGGTTTGAAGAGCGCCCCTGCCACCGCCAGCAGGATGAAAGCGGCGAAAATAGAACCGAAGGTCTCGAACCTGCCAAGCATGAAGAACGACAGGATATAGGTTAAAAACGAAGCAATAAGCACCTTCTTATAACCCACCCTGTCAGCTACGGCACCTGTTATTACAGGAAGGAAATAAAGTATCATGGAGGCCGTGCCCATGATTGTCCCCTTTTCCACGTTGGAGAAACCCAATGCTCCATCCTCTCTTGGAGAAGTGAGGTAAAGGGCTATGAACCCGTTGTAGAAGGCATACCATCCCCACCGTTCGAAAAGTTCAATAATGTTGGAAATCCAGAATAGCCTGGGAAATTTCCTGATGGTCTGCACGAAGTTGCTCATCAAATGATTTTTTGCGGGCTTAAAATAGTGAATTAAACTTTATGATTTAACGAAATCACTTTGCGCCTGGTTCCTGTTTTGAAACATAAAAGTACGCTTCCTTCCTGTCTGCGTCATCCCATGTGTATACACTCCTGTCTCCGAAGCTGTTCATGAATCCGAGCAGGGCTGTGTCACCTGCGCACATCGAGGTATGGATCAGAAGGGTCATTGAGAGCACCCATTTCCACCAGGGCGGTGTGAGGAGGATGAATACAAGCAGGGCTACTGTAACGGCGATGAACGGCGTGAGCGCAACGAGTGAAAACAGCTTTCTCCCGGCAACAAACCTGTGAGCAGTCACGTAAACGATCCCCTGCCGCAGATCGGCCCCGAACCTGATATCCCTTGCGCCAGCAATCCTGAAGGGGATCAGGTGAGCTCCCTCATGGACGGGTATGAGAATGATTGGCAGTATCAGAAGGCCTGCAGCCAGACCGGTAAGCATCTGC
>Ga0209800_10001744_pt1 | contig 21224 bp, 22 predicted proteins | sample Higcelweek8metaG_FD_187174 | JGI IMG/M metagenome (GOLD analysis project Ga0209800, IMG submission 187174) | Freshwater pond sediment microbial communities from the University of Edinburgh, under environmental carbon perturbations - High... | ecosystem: Environmental > Aquatic > Freshwater >...
ATATTCCACAGATAGGGAATGAGGAGGTGGGAGAGATAATACCTATGCCATTGGAAAAGGTTGTAAGTGGTATTAAGGATGAGTCTTTAAGATTATCTCCTGGTGCTCAGGATGTTATACAGATGCTTATACAAGAGAATCTATTAACGCTGGTGATGTTTAACTAAATCTCTTTTAAAAACATATACTCGAAAAATTGACTTGCCTTTCCATTCATCTATAATACTAAATGTATTATGTTTATTATTAAAAAACTGCCTCGATACATAGCTTTTTCCATTGGAACTTTGTTTTTTTCGATATTAGCTGTAACTTGTATAACATTTGGAATATCAGCAACATCCGGAGTGGTAGATGGGTCACTAGATCCATATTTCCAAAATGGTAAATATGATGGGTTTGATAGTGAGATTTTTGCACTAGCAATACAGTCTGATGGAAAGAGTATAGTTGGAGGAGAGTTTACTTCATATCGTGGAATTGAATGCAACTATATTGCACGTCTAAATACAGATGGCAGCCTTGATACTACTTTTAATGTTGGCTTAGGCTTTGACTCAGGGGTACGCGATATTATTATACAACCGGATGGAAAGATTCTTGCAGTGGGGGATTTTCATGCCTACAATGGAGAAGAACATATCCATCTGATTAGATTGAATACAGATGGAAGCCCTGATTTGACTTTTGCTCCTTTGGAAACAGCAGGCGGTAATAACCAAGTAATTGTCATTTATCCTGAGTTAGAGGGCAAATTCCTTGTTGGAGGATCGTTTTGGTATTATGGAGATTCTGCAAGAAAAGGGTTAGTAAGGATAAATTCTGATGGAAGTATTGATGATACATTTAACCCCAGTGTTGGAATTGGTAAATGGGATTGTATTTTAGATTTCAAAGTTCAATCGGATGGAAAAATCCTTGTAGGTGGAGAGATTAACTCATTTGCGGGCGTTGAAAGAAGAGGTATTGTAAGGGTCAATACAGATGGAAGTGTAGATGAGACTTTCGATTCTGAGATTGGAGTTAGTGAAAATGGAGCTGTTACTACATTGGCAATTCAGTCCGATGGAAAGATTCTCATTGGTGGGTCTTTTGAAACATATAATGATATCGCAAGAGGTGGGATTGCTAGATTGAATGAAGATGGTACTTTGGATTCGACATTTGTTGCTGACCCTGGAATGGAGGGAAGTCATTGGATTTTTGATGTGAAGATTCTTCCTGATGGAAAGATTCTTGTTAGTGGATCGTTTGACTCATACAATGGTGTGGCGGTCAGTGGAATGATAGAAATAAATAGTGATGGTAGCTTGGATTCTTCTTTTAGTTCTGGAATTGATACAGGATATAGTATTAATAGGATAGAATTGTTATCAAGTGGAAGAATATTAATAGTAGGAGATTTTAATTCATATGATGGAGTTACAGCGTATTATTTTGCAAAAATTAATTCCAATGGTAGCTTAGATACGACTTTCAGTTTAGGCGAGAATATGGGATTTAATAGCGAGATATATGCTATTGCAATACAGCCAGATGGCAAGATTATAGTTGGTGGATCATTTACAGTTTTTGATAACACACCTCGGAATTACATTGCTAGGCTTAATAGCGATGGAACACTAGATACGTCATTTACACAACCAGGAGATGGTTTTGATAATTCTACTTCTTCAATTGCTATACAACCCGACGGGAAAATCCTTGTAGGGGGAGGTTTCTCTTCTTATGGTGGTGTGACAATAAGAAATTTAGCAAGATTGAATATAGATGGAACATTGGATATGACATTCCAAGGATTAGGAGAGGAATTCAATTCTGAAGGGAATAATATCAATGGGATAGTGGTGCTATCGGATGGCTCAATTCTTGCAGCTGGACGTATTGCGGGGGAGTCGAGCTTTGCAATATTGAAATTAGATGAAGATGGAACAGTTGATGAAACATTTGCGGAATTAGGCTACCCTTTGTATGGAGATGCTGTAAGTATTAAGGTACAGGCTGATGGTAAGATCCTCTTGGGGGGCTATCTGTATGATGAGGTGGAAGAAATAACCATGCTACGCCTTAATAGTGATGGCTCTCGTGATAATTCATTTGCTCTAACTGGGGAGGGATTCGATCAATTAGTTGTGTCAATCGATGTCCAAACGGATGGGAAAATCCTCGTAGGGGGCTATTTTCAGTACTATGATACAGTAGAAATTCCAAGTCTTGTAAGACTTAATAGCGATGGGACTTATGATAGCTCTTTTTCTGAATTCGAAAAATTGGGGTCTGTGGCAACAATATTTGTACAACCAAATGGACAAATTCTTATTGGGGGTGCTTTTGGAAATGAGGATGAAACAGATGTAACAAGCTTAATAAGGTTAAATTCAGATGGAACTTATGATAGCTCTTTTGATGCAAGCAATTTATCCGCTTCGTATTGGCCAATGGTATCAGCTTTAAAGGTACAATTAGATGGCAAAATAGTAATAGGAGGTTACTTTATGTCGTATAATGGAATATCAGCAGCCTTCTTAACCAGGCTTGGTTTTACCGATATATTACCTCCAACTGGTAGTATAGTTATCAACTCAAATGCAAATTCCACAACTAATAGAAATGTTAGTTTAACTCTTAGTGCATCTGATAATCTTTCGGGTGTATCTCAAGTGATGATATGTAATAATCCTTCTTTTGCAGGTTGTACATGGCAATCACATGCAACAACTAAAACATGGAGCCTTGATTCTGGATTAGGAACAAAAACGGTATATGTAAAATACAAAGATGGTCTTGATTTAGAATCTCAAGTATATACAGATACAATAAGGTTGGTTGCTCCAACGGTTGTTGTCCCCGTTGAGACAGTAGTAGAAATCCCAACCCAACCAATAGAGGTAATTCCAACGCCAGAGATTGTTACAACAGTGATCCAGATATTGGACAATGATGGAAAAGCCATAGTTGGTGCAAGAGTAGAGATAGAAGGAAACCAGTATATTACAGATACTAATGGACGAATTCAGATACAGGGGTCAACTAAAGGGAAATCTTATTCTGCAAAGATAAGTTACAAAGGGAAAACATACACGCATGAGGTTTTAGGTGCGAATGATAACGAAAGTAAGATTGTTTTGGATGCAGAACAGGCAGATCTCTCAACTTCTGAGAAATATTCCTTTGAGTGGAAGAAAACGTTACTGTATGGATCCTTTATAGTTGCATTTGTGCTTGGTATAGTAACATTTACACAAATCATCAGGAAAAAGAGAAATCTGTAGTTATGTATATCTGAATATTCCATAAAGTGGTATATTTTAATATATATAACTTTTGCATATATCATTATGAAATTTGAAACACTAGCTTTAATAGTAATAGGTAGTATTGTAGTTGGTGTACTAGGTGGTATTGTTGCTAGAAATCTTTGGATTGGTATTGGTTTACCAGTGGTTTTAATTGTTTTGGGTATTATGTGGTTAGCTACTAAACCTTCTGCTTCTGTAGTTCCTAGGGAGGAAGAAAAGAAGGAAGATACTACGCAACCAAGAGAGGAATAGGGTATAATTCTCAATGTTTGTATGGACGATTAGCTCAGCTGGTTAGAGCATCGCATTCACATTGCGAAGGTCATTGGTTCGATCCCAATATCGTCCAGATTATTTCTTTGCTGTAAGAGTTAGTGCTTGTTTGATTAATGTTTCTAAATCATTTATTGGTTCTAATCCATAATCAAGTTTGTATAACCAATCTAAATATTTAATCTTTTCAGCATCATCTGGTCTTCCATATATTACTTTTCCTGTATGTAACCAATATCCAAATTCTACATTGGTAGTAAATGCTGGCATGTCTGGAAGTTTTCTAGGTATCCAGAATAGGATTACTGTGGCTTTGGTAAGAGCATTTCTTTCCCACATAGCTTGATTATCATATCCATCTTTAGGTTTCCATGTAGAATATTCAGGAACATATACTATTCCATCAAAGCCAAGGAGCTCTAATATTTTACAAGCATCTTTTCTCCAGGAAGGAATACTTTGATCTCTAGAGGTGGGGCCAGCTAAGAAAATAGATTTCCCCCCTTTTAATACTTCTTGATCTGAGTAATTAATTTTCATCTAGTTCCTCCTTAATCCATTGTTCAATGTTTCTACTTCCTTGCATAACAAGATCTTTCAAAGAATTGCCTTTTTCAATTTGTTTTTGCCAAAGATATGAACCGATACTATATCCAACACCCGTTCTTTTTCTAATACCTTGTACAAATAGAAAGTCTAAATCCTTGTTTGCCCAATCGGATAGATCAAAATTTCTTCTATCTTTCGGCCCCCATTCAATATATTCAGGTTTCATACATTCATGAATAAGGTCATTTTTCCTCTTAGAACTGTTCGTTGCCATCCATTGTGCCATTATATTTATCCAGAATTTTGAATCTTTTATTACTTTATCATGATAATCATGATGGGTAGGTTCCATATATGTAGTTAGTCCTTCTTCCCAGAGGAAGTTATAAATCGCATCCTCAAGGGATTTATCTTCTACAGGTGGTCGTACTCCAAGTTGTTCTAGAAATAGATGTGTAGATTCGTGCGAAGATAGCGCAACAATTTTTCCATATGGAGTTTCTATTTTTGAATCGTTCTGTTTCAATGTATTTATATTAATTGCACACCCTTGCCCATGTAGGGCAGAGCCCTCTTTATTTCTTGGTACAAAGAGGAATACCACAGGGAATGGTTTTATTTTTTCTTCCGGATTAATAGTTTGAGTATGTGCTAACCCATCGTTGAAAGCTTTCTTTGCTTCTTCAAAGTTAAACACTTCTAATACATCGTCTATTTCTTTCAATATTGTTTCTCTTCCCCTTTCTTTGATATCTTCATCAAAGCTATACCCCTTTTTGAATGTCCTTAACACATTTGAAATTTCATCTGACAGAGGAGTCCCATTAGCAATATGTTCCCTTATCTCTGGTGTAAAATCATATATCCCGGGTTCAAGTTCTATAGGGGCTAAAGGTACTTCTTCTTGTGGTGTATTTGTAACATCTGTATCAGGCATCTATATATTTTGTTTAAATAACAATACATATCCGTCACTATCTTCTATCGTAAATTCTAATGTACCATAATCGGTTTTGTACAACTCTTTTACAATGGTCGCCTTGTTTTCAATAGAATCATAAAAACTTTGTATATCTTCAACCTCAATATTTAAAACAAAGGAGCCACCTAATCTCATATCCTTAAACTTAGGAACTTCTTTAGTAAATTCTTCTCTCTTAAAGAATGATATATGTACATCCTTTTTAAGTATGGATACAAAGGTAGGATTGTTTTCTGGGAATTCAGATTCCTTTTCAAAACCTAAAATATCAGTATAGAAGGATACAGATTTTTGTATATCATCTACCATTAATTCAAGTACAACATTCTTCATATATCAAATTATATTCTTTTTGATATAATAAATCATGTGGACATGTAAAAAATGTAACAGAGAATTTATCAAAACAAACCAATCTCATTCTTGTGTTGTATATCCAATAGATAACCATTTTCAAGGAAAAGGAGAGAAGAGCAAAACTCTTTTTGATTTACTAACAAAGTCTATCGAAGATAATATTGGGAAATTGAAGATAGAAGCATTACCATGTTGTATACATCTAGTCAGTCACTATACCTTTAGTGGAGTTTGGATATTGAAAGATAAGCTCAGATTAGATTTTAGAGTTGATTATGAGATTCAAAGTGGTAGATTTGTCAAAATAGAAAAATTGTCTACCAATAGAACGCTATATTTTGTTGAGATAACAAAGGAAGAGGATATAGATTCTAAATTGTTAGGGTGGTTGAAAGATTCATATAACCTTAAGAAGGGTTAAAAACGCTTAGAAAACATTTCCATTGATTACTAGATACCCAGCTATATGTCCTATTGCAGTAGCAATATATATAAGAAGTAGATTTAGCCATAGAGGGATTTTCTTCTTCATATGTATGAATATTGGTTGAAACATAATTATAAAGGATATTATCTCTGTAATAGCCATAACAATAAGTCCAGGGATTAGATTGTAATCGAAATTCTTATACATTGTGTATAGAAAAACGACTACAAACAGGATCTGCCCAAGGAGAAAGCCGATCTGAGTCTTAAGATTCCAAGCTACAAAAGAAGTTGGTCTTGGAAAGCGACGAATCAAATTCGCTATGAAATTGAAGCCTTCAAATTTCCGAGTCCATAACCAGCCGACCCATATATATATCCAAGTACAACCTAATGTAGATGCAACAAAGCAAAATATCAATACTTGTGCTAGACTCATTGGCGGTTCCATAGGGAAAGTATACCAAAAATGATAGAATACATCTCCAATGATTTACAAATTAACAGAAAAAACCGAATTAAAAACATTTCAAAAGGTAGTAGATATACATAGACTATGTATATCTCAATCCAATGCACCATTCTATCCTCCTGAGGTTATAGCGGAATGGTTAGATCAAGTGAATATAGATGATACCATTGGGCAGTTAAAATACTCCTCATGGATAGTAGTAGAAGATGAAGGAGAGGTTGTTGGTTTTGCCCAATATTCACTTCCAGAAGAAGAGCTATATCAGATGCAGGTAAATCCTACCTTGCAAAGAAAAGGATATGGAAAAGAATTATATGAATATATTGAAGAAGATTTTAAGAAGAATAATATAAAGGAGATGGAATTATATTCTGTACTTAATGCAATAGAGTTCTACAAGAGTTTAGGATTTAAAAAGAAAAGGAAGATATTCTTTCCTTTGAGGAAAACCAAAACAGAATTAGAAGTTATGACTAAGAGACTTTAGCTAGAAGTATTTATTTCTAACTTTTATCAACTAATCCACCAATATATTTAGCACAATAGACTAGCGTATCTCCATTGAAAATCTTTTCTTCTCCGGAAAAATTCTCAGCTTCTCCATCAATCTTATTAATATATTTAAAGCTACCATCAGATATTTCACTTGGTCCTCTGTATGGCATCTCTAATGTAGAATTTCTTAATGCAAGGCTCAATATCTTATATATTTCTTCAGGTTTATTCCCTTCTTCTACCCATCCGTAATAGACCATCATCCATACAGGTTTATTATCATAGAATACTACTTCTCTACCACCATATGGCTCACCTCCAAAATAGTTATCATGATACTTCCAGTTATCTTTTTCATAAACAATAGTTGTAGAGTTATCTGCTTGCTTTTGTCTAAGGTTAACGTCTTCTGAAGCATAAGTATTGCGACTTGCATCAAGAATAAATTGTTTTAATTGTAATGTATCCATGAATATATATCTTAAATTAAATTATACTTTAGTTATCTCAAATATCTCAGGTAATAATCCTCCCTCATTAACTCTAATCACACTCTTAACATTCCAATTGCTCTTCTTAAATACTTCTCTAATTAATACCTTCTCTTGAGTAAGTAATACAATCTTACCTTTCCTTCTCAATATCTTCTTAGCAAGATCTTCTAATGCTTGGTACGACTCTTTGTTATCCTCATGATTTCCAACTCTAATACCAAATGGAAGATTACTAATTATCTTATCTATATTCTGTTTACTAAGTTTGTTTTTCTTAATATCACATCCAAATAGCTTGTACTTAGAACCATCTATATTAGCTGCAAAGAAATTACGCTTACTCTTCTCTATGGCATTACCACTGAGATCAGAACACATTACGCGTTTAACATTAAAATATTTCAATGCGGTGATTGGTATAACAGAGGCACCACAGAATGGATCATATACAATATCGGAATCTTTTAGATCTGCAATCATACACATGATATATGCTAAAGAAGGATTGATACCTGCTGGAACATATTCTATTCTCCATTCTCTATCTGAAAGATTTAACTTTTGAATTTCATTTTCAATATGGGTAGGGGAATAGAGATTCCTAAATGTTTCTATCGTAGAAATCTCTGATTCGAAAACTATCTCTGTTTCTGATTGGAGTTGTATATTGGTATCTGGATATTTAGAAACAAGTTCTTTTAGAACATACCCTTGAGTACCTTCTAGAATTGTAAGCTTGTAAGTCATCATATGTAGTTATTTCTTCTCCTCCTTCTTTGCATCCTTCTGCACCATCTTCAATATCTTCTGAACAACAAAGAATAGTACCAATGCTGTTATTATGAATGATATGAATGTGGTTATGAAGTTTCCATAATAGATAATGGCAGCATTAGAAGCTTGAGCTTCTGCTAATGAGGCAAACTTTCTAGAATCTAATACCCAATATAAATTGGAGAAATCTATACCTGATGTAAGATACGCAATAGGAGGAGTAAGGATATCCTTAACAAGGGAGGATACAACACTATTCAAAGCAGCTCCCATCATGATACCAACAGCTGCGCCAATGGTAGCTCCGCTAAAGGCAAAAGTCTTGAATTCGCTAGTTAGTTTCTCACCCTCTTTAATTAATCGTGGTTTTTTCTTCTCCATGTTTTCTCTTCTTAAAAGTTAAAAATAGATATATTAATGTTAACACTGTAAGCACTGAATAGACAATCATCTGATTGTTTAATACATGCATTAAAGTATCATTGTTTGTAACAAAGAGATAGATCTGTAGTGCTACCATGAATACAAGAATGAAAATATATTTAAAACTACTAATAGAGATGAAGTAGTTAGCAAGCATGAAAACGACAGCATAGCCTGTCATACACAAACCAAAGAGAGCAATATATGGGGCGATGGAAAGATATTGGCTACCTATGGTCATGTTAATGACCAAATCTTTAAATAGATATAGCCCGAGTGTAACTGCAATACCTATACCAATCGTTCCAGCTAAGGAAATCAAAAGTGTCTTCTTTTCTGCCTTCACATCTCTCTGATTAGAAAGCCTTGCAAACATAACTGCAGCTATAGTTATTGCTGCAAAATATACTAGTTTCCCAAGCAATGATACAGCAGAATACTCAGCTCTGAATTGAGTGTTAACAAGTATAAGATCTAAAGTATATGGAGCGCTAAGTAGAAGAAAACTAATTGTTGTTAAGATCAAATCTTTGTAATTTACAGAGATTTTCTTTTCGGATTTCTCACCATTGAGTTTTGTAAGTGGGATTACAAACAATGTCGTTATTAACGCGGGTAGTGCATTTGAAAGCATCAGTAATGGAAGTGAGCCGCCTAGTTTGATGGCCACTATACCCATCAAGAGTTTCAAGAGCGCTTCTCCCAACATTAAGGAATTTACGGTAACAATCTTTTCTGTCCCAAGTAATATACCTTTCGAAACTGGACTGACAAATGATATGAGTAATATTACCGTGAGATATATGAAAAGCTCAGTAGGTATGGAGGCTATTTGAGCAAGTGGATAGCGTGCAAAGAAAAACACCAATGAGACAATTACTCCAATGGAAGCAAATATCCAAAGCGAATTCCATTTGAATTTATTTAGATCATATTTCCTGTTTTCCCCAATTTTCTTTGTAACCATCGCTTGTATAGAAGCCACAGGTATTTGCAGAAGGTAGACGACAGCCATTCCCGCACTAAATGTACTGAAAATCTCATTTGTGGTATATCTTGCTACAATGATATTAAAGACATAACCAAGTACTCCAATCATTCCTCCCATTACACTTGTTAGTAGTAGATTCTTGATATATCCGAATTCCTTAGGTGGTTTCATCTTGGAAGTCTTAGTCAAAGTTAGATATAATAGGATACGATAAATTAACAAATTCTTCCATATAATGACAATCTACATAATACTTGCACTAGTTGGCGGAGTACTCCTTGGCGTTGGTATATTTTACTTCCTTAAAAAAGGGCAAAATGGTAATCAACAAGAAATTACAGATACGATTGAGCAGAAATTAACTGAATTACTTCCAGTTGTGTTAAATCAGGCAAATGAAGATTTAGTTAGGATGGCTAATGAAAAACTTTCGTCTGAAACAAAACAGAATAGGGTGGATTTGGAGAATAAGCGAGAAGAGATAACTAGGTTAGTAAGGAATCTCGAAGACTATGTTAAGACTACGGAGAAGGACAGGATTGATTCATTTTCTTCGCTTAGAACTTCGTTAGATGAGAGTAAGAAGATAACAGAGCAACTATCTGTTAATACGGAGAGCTTAAAGAAAGTACTTTCTAACAATCAATTAAGAGGGCAGTTTGGAGAACAGGTAGCGGATGATCTTCTAAAAATGGCTGGTTTTGTAAGAGGTGTGGATTATGAATTTAACAAAGAACAAGCTGGTTCTGAGACTAGACCAGATTTCTGTGTATTCTTACCAGATGGAACAAGAATAAATATTGATTCCAAGTTCCCATACTCTAATCTACAGAAGATGACGGAAACAGATGACAAAGAAATGAAGGAGAAGTTTAGGGTACAGTTCGAAAGAGATGTTAAGGACAAGATGAAACAGGTTACAACTAGAGATTACATTAATCCTGAAGACAAGACCGTGGATTTCGTTATTCTCTTCATTCCTAATGAAATGATCTTTTCATATATCTATGAGAAGATGCCTGAACTATCCCAAGCCGCTATGTCTAGCAAAATTGTATTTGCAGGACCATTTAGCTTCACTGCTATTTTGAGAATGGTAAAACAATCGTATGAGAACTTTAGGGTACAGAAGAATATCTACAATATCATTGGACATGTGAGAGCATTCGAAAAAGAGTTTACAAATTTCTCCGATTCATTCTACAAGATTGGTGAGAAGATTGATGGATTACAAAAGCAGTATGACAATGTAAGTACAACTAGATTTAATCAATTGGTACGAAGGGTGGACAAGGTTAAACAAGAAGGTGAAATAGTAGGGGAAGATAATATCCCTCAGCTAGAGATTAAGACAGTTGAAGATTAGGATTGTACCCTTTCTTTTTGATATATTTCATTGCATCCGTTTCTAACTCTTCGCATGTCTTTATCCAAGCCGTTTGTTTTGTATCTATCTCCTTGTACCATTCTTTTCTTCTTCTAATCTCTTCTAATGCAGCTATACATACTACCTCATCATCAGTTATGGCGAACCCTGCGTTACTAATTCCCATATCTGTTGGAGACTGGTATTCGCTTTGCATTAATTTCTTAACTACACTGAAGGCTTGAACATCCCTGTTGTAGTTTACAGCGGTTTTTCCATAGGCTTGTTGATAATAGGTGTCTATGACATTTCGATCTCCAATATCTGCTGTAGCGGCCTCATACGCTAGATTTACAGGATGTTCTAGAGGTAGATTCCATATCGGGAAGGTCTCGTATTTTGCGTAATCAGATTTCAGACCAAGTACTGAATCTTTGTAAACCATACCTAGGCAAGTTGAGAGTTTCCCGCTGTTGGAAGCTGAACCAGTTACGATAACCAGCTTATTCTTCACAGGTATTGGACTATCTTTTCCAAACCCATCAGCACTTAATATCCTTTCAGTATTATCTGGATATCCCTCAATGTAATACCTAAATGAGATATTAGGATTCTTTGAGTATATATATTTTACAGCTGTCATGAACTCTTCTTTCCTTTCTTCTTCGAACTTTACATTGTTTATACATATATATGGGGTAACGCCAAAAGTAGTTTGCAAATCATTAATGATATTAAGAGAGGAATCAATATAGTTTTCTCTGTGGTTATTCAACTGCCTGTTAGACAATATGTCCGCATAGTTCATGCAAAATATAATGTCGAAAGGGGCACTTAGAGATTTCAATATATCTATCTTGATCTTTGGATTAAAACCAGGGAGTACTCTAGCTGCATGAGGATCATTGAAAAGTTTTCCACCAATTTCTAAATACAGATGTCCAGAAGAGACTTTATTGATTCTCTTTGAAATCTCTTCTGTTTGTAACCGCTTGTAAAGCGCATTATCAAATCCTGCTTTCTTAAATACAGGGACATCATATGTATTCATTGTTTCTAACCGTTATTTTACAGCTGCAACAGGCTCCTTGTTTCCCCAAGCTAATATCCCCAAAAGGACATAGTTAGCAACAGGAATCAATGAAAGCAATCCAAGCATTTTGTCGTATCCTCTCTTTTCACAAATCTTCATCAATGCGATGATTGTTAAGACTGCGATAACTACTGCACCAACGCCAGGGATTAAGATTAAGAGTAACAACATAGGATTCTGATCGCCTAACTGTAGTAAAAGGACTGAATTTAAAACAGGAATCCATGCAAACCATGGGTTTTCGTGATTTAATCTTTTTGCAATCTTCATCAATGCTAAACTACAATATATATATGAACCAATAGAGATTATTATCATAGGGACGATAAAGATAACACTGGTCAAAAGGAATGCAAACATTCCACCAAGTGTACTAACATCCCCATCGGTCATATCTGGAAAATATGGATCATATTCCCCACCCTCATAGGAGGTCTCGTCGTATCCATAATCATATGTATCATAGTCATACTCATCATCATAGTATGTTGTGTCATCAGATGTTGTAGTAACTGTGTCTGTTTCCGTTTGTGCCAAAACAGGTGTAGCTACCATACTGAGTGGCAGTAACAACATGAAGGAAAGGATTATTGAAGCAATTAGCTTTCGCATATTAAATAAAAAAATAATTTATATATTCTATTCTGACATAATCATTTCCTTGGGTCAAATTGTAAATACTATGCATTATGTGTTAATTTATATCTATGGAAACTGCTCAATTTCAAATAATAGAAGGTAAAGTCCCAGTGCTACTTTCTGCACCACATGCGTGTTCTCACAGGAGACCTACAATTATGGGGACCTACAAGCTAGGAGAACCATATACAGATGAAATCGTTAAGAAAATAGCTACGGATTCAAATAGCTTTGGGATATATCTTTCAAAGGAATGTCCATATGATCCTAATTATCACAAGGCAAGAAAGAATGAATACAAGCAAGCCGTTGAGGGGATTGTAATTAAGAATAAAATAGAAAGATTTATAGATATTCATGGATTAAAGAATAACGTAGACTATGATATTGCATTATACTACCCAACCAAATTTAGAAAATCTTTAGAACTAGCCTATGAAATTGAGGATGCACTAAACCATGGATTGTTGAGTGGAATTAGTATTCGAATATTTAGATTTCTTGATAATGGACAAGAAACATTGGGTGAATATGTGGCTACGAAGTTAAGGGTTCCTTCAGTTCAAATAGAGATATCAAAATATATTAGAGACGATGAACAGTTGCGAGAATCTTTCATCAAAAATCTATCTACACTTGTAGAGAAATATATATAGAAATTATTATCGGTTCATTAAGTATTTACTTTAGGTCTTTGACTAGTATTCTTTACTTTGTTATCCTGAATTATCACTAATTTTATAGTATCTCTATAATGTCTAATACACCTACAATTAAAGAACCAATTGTTAAAGAATCAACAGTAAATAATGATAAAAAGAAGGCCATAGAGATGGCAGTTTCTCAAATTGAGAAGCAGTTTGGTAAAGGCTCAATAATGAGGCTTGGAAGCCAGGAAAGAGTTGAAATTGAAACAATTCCAACCGGAGCATTGTCACTTGATATTGCATTAGGTGGTGGTATCCCAAAGGGTAGAATAATCGAAATATATGGTCCTGAATCATCAGGGAAAACTACTTTGGCAATCCATATTCTTACGGAAGCACAAAGAAAAGGGGATGCAGTTGCATTCATAGATGCTGAGCATGCATTTGATCCAATATATGCAAGAAACATAGGATTAGATATCGATAATTTGTATATCTCTCAGCCTGATTTTGGAGAGCAAGCATTAGAAATATTAGAAACCTTGGTTCGATCTGCAGCCTTTGGAGTTATAGTTGTTGACTCAGTTGCCGCACTTACACCAAGAGCAGAGATAGAGGGTGATATGGGAGATAGTCATATGGGTTTACAGGCAAGATTAATGTCACAAGCATTGAGAAAGATTACCGCAATTACAAGCAAGACGGGTACTACCATTATTTTCTTAAACCAATTAAGAATGAAGATTGGAATTATGTTTGGAAATCCAGAAACTACAACGGGTGGTAATGCTTTGAAATTCTATGCTTCCATTAGAATGGATATTAGGCAGAAGGAAAAAATTCTTAAAGATGGCCAGGTAATTGGACATTCTAGGACTGTAAAAGTTGTTAAGAACAAGGTAGCGCCTCCTTTCAAAGAAGCTTCTTTCAATATGATATACCCAATGGGCATAGACAAAGAGAGTAGCATCATAGATGCTGCAATAGATCAGGGGATTGTTGAAAAAGCTGGCGCATGGCTTAGATATGGTACTGAACAATTGGCTCAAGGAAAAGATGCAGCTGCCGAAGTTTTAAAGAAAGATATCAAGCTTAGAGACAAGATTGTTAAAGAGGTTATTGCTAAAACAAAATTGTAAATATGATTGTAACTTTGTTAGAGTCACAGAAGAAAGATCCTTCCAGGGTTAACCTGTATATAGACGGAGAATTTAACTGTGGAATATCAGTTAATACCATTGCTAAATACAGCTTGTATGTTGGAAAGGAAATTACCCAAGAGATCTTAGATGAGCTATTTTTCTCAGAATTAGAATCGAGATTCTTTGATAGGGCAATGGGTTTTCTTGACAGATCCCCTAAAACAGAACGACAGGTGAGAATATATTTAAAAGACCTTTCATTTAAAAAGAAGGGAAGTTGGTTTGATAGCTTGAACGCTGAAATGCTTTCAAAGATAATTGAAAAAGTCATTGGGAAACTTCATGAATATCAATATATTGATGATGAAGGATTTGCAGAACTTTTTGTCTCTAGTAGAATGAAGAACAAACCGAGAGGAAAAGATGTTTTACTTATGGAGTTGCTTTCAAAAGGTGTTGCTAAAGATATCGCTCAGAAAGTATTAACTCTTTTAGTTGAAGATGAGGCATCATTACTAAAGCAGACATATCAAAAGAAGTACAAGGAAGAAAAAATAACGAAAAATGATAGAAAGAAGATAGATTTCTTAAGAAGAAAAGGTTTTAATTGGGATTTAATTGAACAATTCATTAACAATGAGTCTGGAGACTAAAAGTAATTGGAATATACCAAAAAAATTAAAGAATGATGACTTAGTAAAATATCTACTTAAAAAAAGAGGTATTAAAGATGCTGAAAACTTTCTAAATCCATCATTAGAAAATATCCCAAGCTATGAAAAACTTTACAATACGAAGAAAGCTGCTAAACGAATATTGAAATGTATAAAGGCTGGAAAGAAGATAGCTATCCATGGAGATTATGATTCTGACGGAATATGTGCGACAAGTTTACTTTGGAATTTTCTTTACAGAGATTTAGCAAAACATTTAGATACCAAAATTGATGTCGTTCCATATATCCCTAGTAGAATTGATCAAGGCTATGGATTAACCGAATCTTCACTAGATGACGTTATTACCTTAGGCGCAAATCTTTTGATTTCCGTAGACTGCGGAGTAAGGGATAAGGTATTAATTAACAAATATATTGAAGAAAAGAAATTAGATTTTGTAATTACAGATCATCACCAACCACCAGAGGATATTGCGTCCGATTTGAATTACACATTGGTACATCAAATGTATCCCGGAAAGGAATATCCAGATAAAGAAATATGCGGTACCACGGTGGTATTTCTACTTATTCAGGCACTTAAAGCTGAAACCGGTATGGATACGGAGATTAATGAAAATACCAAAGGATTGGATCTAGTTGCTCTCTCAACAGTTACGGATATGATGCCACTTGTTGGTGTAAATCGCATATTTGTAACCTACGGCCTTAAACAAATTCAAAAAGGAGCCAGATTAGGATTTAGAATGTTGACTCTAAGGGCAGGGATAGAACCTAAAGACATTGATACATATCACTTAGGGTATCTCATTGGCCCAAGAATCAATGCAGCTGGAAGAATTGGTTCTCCATTGGAAGCGGTAAAACTCTTAGTAAGTACAGATGAGAAACAATGTCAGGAGATAGCCAATGATTTAAACGATGTTAACTTCTCGAGACAGAAGATGACTTCGGATATCTTGGAGAATGCCAAGATGAATATTGTTGAAACAGACAACCTCATATTTGTATTAGGGAATGGATGGCATGAAGGGATCATTGGTTTAGTGGCAGGTAAATTAGGAGAAGAATTCTACAAGCCTGTATTAGTAGCTACGAACAATGAAGGTGTTGTAAAAGGATCCGCAAGGAGCATCAAAGGATTCAATATTACTAAAACATTGGAGAAATATGAAATGTATCTTGAGAGATTTGGAGGACATGAACTTGCCGCTGGATTCACAGCTAAGTTAGAGACCATAGAGGAATTTAGGACAGAGATAACTAACTATGCAAATGAGACCATAACAAAAGAGAATCTTACTCGAGATGTAAAAATTGATCTTAATCTTGATGCGGAAGACGTGTCATACGCATTGATAAATAATCTTAAAGCATTAGAACCATATGGATATGGGAACCCTAAACCATTGGTATATTTAGAAGAGGTGATTGTTGTTAAGAAATATATAATGGGGAAAGAAAAATCCCATATGAAGCTGATGGTAAAGGGAACTGGGGTTGAGCTTTTGAACATTATTTTGTTCAACTGTTTTGAGGATACAGAGAAGATTAATGAGAATGATTCAATAGATGTAATAGGGTATCCAAGTGTGAATGTATGGAATGGTAATGAGACTATACAGTTTCAGGCTAAAGAATGGAGAAGACATACTTCATAACTATTGCAACAGCCCTTTCTTCTCAACTACTTCTGGCTCCGGTTGTACAATTTTGTTTTGTACATTGTCGTAATCTATAGCGGGGTAGTAGAAATCAAATTCACCTTTTGTATCATTACTGAAAATAACTTCGCCGGATATTACATATACAGGTTGTAGATATTGTTGCTCTGTAGCAGTTTCAAAATAGGTAAGATTGACATAAAGGATGGTAAATTTCTTCACAGATCGAGGGGTGTAATCTACAACAGAATCTCCCTTGGTATCATTCAAATATACTAAGCTTCCTTCCCCAGCCTGTATCTTTTCAATAGCAATATTTGGATTGATTAATTCATATGTCCCGCAAGCAGCTTCTTGTATTGGCCAATAGGTATAGTCCATCTGATATATAGCAGAAAGGGATTTGTTATTTTTATCTGCGGCTACTCCTACATATATTGTAATGTTACTCTTATTGGCGTTTAAGAAAGTAACTGCGGTATTAAATGTGTATATATCTATTTTTTCATTATTTATAATTGATGTTTCAGTAGTAGGCTCCCCAAGATTCTTTTTAAAAGAATTAACCATTGTATTTGCTCCAACAATGTTTGAAGGGATAGTAATCATTGATTTATTCCTATTGAAATCTACTCGGATTAACTCCGCCTCTGAAAGGGAGCTTGCCTCACTGTATGAACCATCAGGATTAATGTTGATTAAAGTTGTCGCTGGCGTACCATTGGTGTAGTCGCTCGTTGCCAAGCCAATACTTCTTAAGAAATTCGCAGCTATAGATTAGCTTCTTGCTCACTTGGGAACAGTACCCGTAGCAGCAATCTTCTTCGTATATGTGGGATCAGTTTTAAAGCTGAAGCTTAGGTTCTTTGAAAGCACAACCAATGAACGATTAGTATCAGACCATGAATAACTCTCGGTACCATTACGTGTTATCTTTTCTGCAGTAAAACCAAATTTGGTAGCCAATATCTTCGCATCCGCTTGAGAGCTAAGCGACTGAAGAGGATTATCGAATTTATATACATTGATGATGCTTGGAAGTGTATCTATTTTTCCAGAGTCAGTCTGTAATTCAAAATACATACCTGACCCAGCGGTCAACTTCAATGAAGGAATTACCAATCGATTGGTTAAGAAGTCCTCCTTTTTTTCAGTACATGCGTAGTTTGCAGAGATGTACTGAGGCAGAACATTCTTACTTGCGGTTGAGGTTAGTATTATTATGACAATTCCAAATATGCCAAGCATTACAACGGCAATGATGCCAAATCTTTTTGTCCAGAATGCTGATTCTGTTAATGTCATGGTATAATCTTAGCAACAGTTTAATATCGTATCAACATTATATATTACATACATAATAATGAGAACACCAGAGGAAAATATACAGTTAGCGAATATCCTTTTCCCAGAAGTTAAAGAAACTCCAGAGGATATAGAAAAGAAATATACAAAGAGAAGCTTAAAAGAAGGAGAAATGGTTTTAAGATTTGCACCTAGCCCAACAGGATTTCTACATATTGGTACGGTATATATGGGTATGATTAATGCTATATTAGCCAAACAATCCAATGGAGTCTCTATTCTAAGAATCGAAGATACGGATAAAAAGAGGGAAGTAGAGAATGGGGTGATGACAATAGTAAATGGTCTTAAAGATTTTGGAATTTCATTTGATGAAAGTATGACAACAGTTGATGATTGGACAGGTAAATATGGTCCATACCTTCAAAGTAAACGATTGGATATTTACAAAGTGTATGCAAAGGATATGGTAGCTAAGGGTAATGCATACCCGTGTTTCATTACCGAAGAAGAGCTTGGAGAAATTAGAAAGAGGCAAGAAGAAATGGGTGTTAGAACAGGTTACTATGGTCAATGGGCTAAGTGGAGAAATGCTTCATTTGATGAAATCGAAGAAAAACTAAATAATGGAGTGAAGTTTGCAATTAGATTGTATTCTACTGGAAATCTAGAGAACTCATTCAAAATGCAGGATTTAATAAAAGGAAACGTAACTTTAAGGGAGAATGATGTAGATACTGTTTTACTGAAATCCGATGGATATCCTACATATCATTTTGCTCACCCCATTGATGACACATTAATGGAGATCTCACTTGTCACAAGAGCGGATGAATGGTTTGCATCTGTTCCACTTCATGTTGAGTTGTTTAACAAATTGGGATTCAAACAAATACCTTATGCACATTTTTCACCATTACAAAAATTAGATAACGAAGGGAAAAGTAGGAGGAAATTAAGTAAGAGAAAGGATCCTGAGGCGGATGTACAATACTATATTGGTAAAGGATATCCTAAAGAGGGTGTAAAAGAATACTTGCTAAATATAGCTAATTCGAATTTCTATGACTGGAAGATTCAAAATCCAGGGAAACCATCAGTGGAGTTTGTATTAAAGATAGAGAAATTCAATAAGGCTGGGGCATTGTTTGATCTCGTTAAACTTGATGATATGTGTAAAGACTATATCTCTACCTTAACTGCACAACAGGTATATGATATGTCGTTGGAATGGGCTGAAGCATATAACAAAGAAGTAGCTGATCTGTTAAGCAATAATAAAGAATATTGTGTTCATATTTTCAATATTGAAAGAGAAGGAACCAAAATTCGAAAAGATTTGGTTAAGTTTGAGGATATTAGCACACAATTGGATATCTTCTTTGACGAACTATTAGAAAAGGAAGCAATCGAAGACATCGTTGAAAAGGTTTCTAAGGAAAAACAAAATGAGATTCTAAAAGAGTATATCCAGATATATGATATTAATGATGACCAAACACAGTGGTTTGAGAAGGTTAAAGTATTGGCAAGCAAATTAGGGTACGAGAAGGTTGGCGATGTAGCTATGGTTATTAGGGTAGCATTAACTCATCGAACAAAGAGCCCAGATTTGTATCAAGTTATGAAGGTATTAGGCAAGGAAAAAGTAATACAGAGGTTGGAGAAATACATAGGGTAGGTGATATAATCATGCTGTTATTGCCGGATCGTCTAATGGTAGGACGATTGCCTCTGGAGCAGTTAATCATAGTTCGAATCTATGTCCGGCAAATTCTATTCGTCTCTTTCTGGAATATCTTCAAGTGGAGTATCTGAAACAGGGGTAAGAGACCTCTTGAGTATGCCACCATTGGAATCTATTTCGTAGGTATCCAAAGTGTCAAGGTCTTCAACTTGTAAAGAGATGTCAGTCATAGAAACAAACCTGAAAGTCTTATTATCGATGGTATCTATGGTATTAGTATCTTCAAGGTAAAGCTTGATTACGTCTTCAGGTCTTCCAACCTTTATCCGACCATCTACAAGATTGTACGGGTTGGCATCGATTGGGAAGGTTATGGCTGCTGTTGGCCACTTTGGATCAAATGTATCAAAGAAACCATAGTGGTTAGCCTCCGTCTGAAAAAGGATTTCTTTATTCCCGAAGTTAACTTCTTTATCTCCAGTTTCTAGCTTGGCTCTTATCCCTGCAATGAATGCACTCCTAGTAGGTCTCTCTATTGGTTTTGGTCCTGTTGAATCTGTAATATCCATATTTTTTTAACATTTACAATTTATTTAGCAGGGCTTTAATCTCGTCTATCCCATTATTCCAAAATTCTTCTTTAGTAATATCAATTCCAATACCTTTGAATAAATCTTTTGGTGATTGTGTAGAACCAGACTCCATAAACCTTTTAACATACACTATATTCTTTTTATCATCTTTCACCATCTTTTGTAAAGCCTTAGATATTAACAACCCACTAGCATATGAATATACATAGAAGAATCTTCTAAAATGACTGATATATATCCATCCATTCCTCATACTCTCATCCTCCAAGACGGCATCTCCAAGATATGACTTCATATGTTTACAAAAAAGATCTGAGATATATTCTTTGGTCAAGAATCCTTTCTCTCGAAAATCATGGTGTAGTTCTTTCTCGAAGTTGTAGAAAGCCACCTGCCTAAATATACAAGCAATGTCATCATGTATCTTCTTGTCTAATATCCCTTGCATTAGTTTTTCCTCGCATGTCTCCTTTAATATCTCCTCTAGAACAAAATCTTCAAAAAATGTACTAGCTATCTCTGCGAGAGAAATGGGATGCCCATCATTAAGAGCATTTTGTTTTTTTGATAATTCTGTATGTATACCATGTCCACTTTCATGGGCAATTGTTAAAACTGATTCAAGCTGATTCTTATGATTCAAAAGCATGTAAGTTGGGAGATTCTTATTAACAGATATACAGAATGCTCCGCCAGATTTTCCCTTACTTGGGTACACATCATATTGACCATTTTTTGCATATGATGCCAGAATACTGCTGAAAAGTGGATCAAGTGATTCGAATGTTTTTTGTACTAATTGAAAAGCTTGGTTAAATGAATAATCCTTCTCTATACTCTTGAGTGGAACATTTCGCTCAATATTGTAATTGCTTTG
>Ga0209800_10001748_pt1 | contig 21198 bp, 19 predicted proteins | sample Higcelweek8metaG_FD_187174 | JGI IMG/M metagenome (GOLD analysis project Ga0209800, IMG submission 187174) | Freshwater pond sediment microbial communities from the University of Edinburgh, under environmental carbon perturbations - High... | ecosystem: Environmental > Aquatic > Freshwater >...
TTCAGGGCGATGTTTCAGATATTGTCGCTTTTGGAAACGGGCATATCAACGATACTTATTTGGTCATTACACAAAGCGAAACAACGCCCGATTACGTGTTGCAGCGCAAAAACCATCTGATCTTTAAAGACGTTCCGGGCATGATGGACAACATTGTTCGCGTTGGACAACATATTCGCGAAAAGCTCATCAATGCTGGTGTGGGCGATGTTGATCATCGCGTAATAACCCACATTCCTACACAAAGTGGTGCAAATTTTTTTCAGGATGACATTGGAAATTTCTGGATACTGTGTTTGAATATTGCCAACAGCCGAAGTTTTGAGATGATTGAAAATCCGCACCAGGCCTGGCTTACAGGAAAAGCGTTCGGACAGTTTCAGCAACAGTTGGCCGATCTTCCTGCCCCGCCCCTGCATGAAACCATTGTTGATTTTCACAATATTGAATTCCGTTACCGCAATTTCCGCAAAGCCCTTCAAGTCAATTATCATAATCGTGCAGCATGGGTACAGCAGGAAATTGATTTTGCGCTTGAGCACGAAGCAGAAATGCATACGCTGATACAGGCGCAGCGCTCGGGGCTTGTCCCCATGCGGATTACACACAACGACACCAAAATCAACAACGTGCTGTTTGATGAAAACAACGAAGTCCTTTGTGTGATTGATCTCGACACCGTAATGCCCGGTTTGGTGCATTTCGATTTCGGCGACGCCATTCGCACAGGCGCATCCACAGCGGCCGAGGATGAGACCGACCTGGACAAAATGACCATCGACCTGCATCTGTTCGAAGCCTTTGCAAAAGGATTTCTCGAAGAAACAAAAGCGGTGCTCACTCCTTCTGAAATTGGCCTGCTGCCACATTCCGCAAAGTTCATGACCTTCATTATGGGCCTGCGTTTTCTCACCGATTATCTCGATGGCGATGTGTATTATAAAATCAAACATCCCGAACACAACCTTCAGCGCGCCCGTGCGCAATTCAGGCTGGTGGCCGGAATCGGGAAACATGAAGCGGAGATGAAGGAGATGGTGGCGCAGCTGGTGTAATGGAATTTTGGTTGGGGGCAGTCATTTTAAATTTTGTAGTTGTCTCAAGCAGCAGGTTGTTCCGACATTCCACCGTCCGCCATGCTTCGTCTGATGAAGCACATGGCTGGCGGACATGGAACCGTCGAAACAACCTGCAAAAACAACGGTTCCATTTCGCCGCGGCGAACTGCAGCTCCGTTGTCGCTTCCGGACGATGGAATGTTGTTTTTGTGGAGCGTGTCTTTTGAGTAAACCGCAACAAAAAAACGCACATTATTTATTCAATCAAAAAAACACACAATAAATCACCCGGCTTAACCGTATATTTAGTAATTTGCGGTTATAATCTGTTGATATGAAAATACTGTATACTCTTTGTGTGATTTTATTACCCGGGCTGTTGTTTCCGTGGCATGCGGCAGCGCAGATCAATCTGCACGCGGAAAAAATAAATCTGCAGATTGATACCATTGAAAAACTACCACTGAAAAAAGATTCAATACATTATAAAAACGTGCAGCAGGTTTTCCGGCTGCGTGGTTATATTTTGAAAGCCGTGATCGGAAGCGACACCTGTTGGTTTTTGAATGATGAACTGTTGCTGGCAAAAAATACATCCGAATCATTCTATTACATAAAAGACTCATTGGTGAGCTATGCCAAAACCAGCACCAATCCTACGGAAACAGAAGCTAGCATACAAAAACGTTCGGCGGAAAAACTGAAATCGGTGTATACTGAAATAAAAAAAATTCAACCTTTGTTTGGTGTACAGGTTACGCTGCTGGGCAAAGAGCCGGAGTTCCGAGGAATTAAAAACGATTTGCCGCAATACACCTCACACATTGATGAATCGGAACTCGAAAAACTGAAAAGCCTGCAAACCAATCGCAGCGACGTATCGGTGACACAGTATACTTTTTCAACTAATAATCCCGGGTTCGATATCATGTCGTGGGAATGCAAAACATCCGCTATTGGAGAGAAAGAAATGAATTACATGATGAACTATAAGCAGTGTGGCCAGCGCTTCGACAATATTGTACTAACCGGCAGCAATGGCGAAACACGCACCCTGATTGGCTTTCAACTGATCATTGACCGAAAATAATATTCTATGAAATACGCATTTGTTTCAATATTTATTTCAGCTTTTTTGCTGGCAGCATCATTGAAAAGCTGGTCGCAGGTTGATCCGCAGCGTGTTCAGTTTCCATATTTTCACCAGGGCATTTCTTATGATGAAGAAATTTTCATCATTGATTCCAACAGAAAATGGCTTGCACCCTGCCCTTACGCCGATCTCATTCAAAGAAAACATATTCAAACCATTCATGTACAGTGCCGCTCAATTTATGAAAAGAAAGATTCCGAAGAGCACTTGATTGATCATGTATATTTCCGTTTCAACAAAGAAGGCTTGCTGGACTCGCTGATCATCACCCTTTCGGACAGTTTAAAAACATTTGAAGATATTGAGGAGTGGTATGCGTTCAGCTATCGGAACGACTCGCTGGAAAGCATCCGGTATCAGATCGGAAACAACAAAACCACCCAGAACTTTCGCATTCTGTACAAAAGCGGAATTCCGTACATGACCGTTCAGGACTACAGTGGCGGGCAGTTATACACAAGGTACTTTCTGAATTCAGAAAATAATACGGTTGAAAGAGTTTCATCAAAAACGGAAAATTTTCAGGACACCATTGATCCGCAATTTTATATCCTCACATTACCGGATGAATTTTTTATTCCTGAACAAAAAGAAGCCGAGGTGTTTCTGAAAGATGTGCCGGAAGGAAAGCTCTGCGTTTTAAAGGATAACAATGGCCTTGTAATTTCTGAAACATTGTATGGTCTCAGCGATGAATACTTTGATCCAAGAGTGCGGTGGACACACACATTCCGCTGGAATGAAAATGATATTCTGGAGAGAATAATTTCCGAAGAAGACATTATATATGGTTGTACATTTAATGAGGATAATTTGCCCGACACCATTCGGACAAAAGATCAAATTATAAATATCAGCTATGAATATTCTGATGAAATTTTGCGCTGGTCGCCCTATGCATTCAAAGGAATTGGCGATATTGATGAATGGGTGAATATGGTCAATAAGACTGTCAAAACCCCCTCGTATAGTTTTATGGGAGAAGCGGACACAACAATAAATTCCATTTCCGACCACATAGTAAAAGTGAAAACCGAAGACTACACGTATTGGTTCCGCAACGACTATCTGGTGCAGGTAAGCACCAAGGACGGCGAGACATTCCGGTATCTGAAAGACTCATTGGTGTCGTACGAAAAAACAAAAGGCAACAAGCTGCCCGCCATCAAAACAATTCTCAAACACGCATATCAGCTTCGCGATGACATTTATCTGTATTTGAAAAACGAAGATCCGTTTTTCGGCACCCGAATTATGCTGCTGGGAAACGAGGGAGGAGTAAGTTTGTGGAATGATAGTATTCATCATTATTTTACGTTGTCCCGGGCACAGATGGATTCGCTGAAAACGATTGATCTTAATACCGCTGAAAGCCAGATTGAATGGTACAATTATGCGCCTTGTTCCGAATCGGATCTGATTTGTTATGGCAACAATATTCCTCAAAAAATACGAGACTATTTCATAAGCCGCAATTACAGCCCTTTATTGATAAATGCATCTGTCATAAAAAACAAGCAAAGACGTCATTATTTATTCTTGATTAGATTTGTTGATGATTCTATTCGTGAATATGAATAATACCAAAATGAAATATATTGTGGTCCAACAGCTCTTACAAAGAGACGCAATTATCATCCACCGTGTCATGCTGATAGCGATAGCTATCGCCATATTTCAGCATCTGCGGTGGATGAATAGGCACGCATGGTAGATCCTGAAACGAGTTCAGGATGACACCATGAGTGGCAGGCAGCATTGGTCTGTTGTATAATTCATTTTGGTATAAACAATATTTGGTGCAGGTTGTTTGAAGGAAAAATATTGTTTTGTAAGAGGTGATTAATTGGAATTTTATTGGCGCTTTGCGGCTTCTGAGCATGTTCGGCGTAGTCTTTTTATGTAATTATGCTGGAGCTGTCTCAAAACACCTTGTTGTTACGACATTCCACCGTTCCGGCAGGCTTTTGAGCTCTTCACTGACATTACTGCCGGAACATGGAACCGTCGTAACATCAGCAAAAACAACGGTTCCATGTCCTTTTGCTCCTTTGTCGCATCGGACGATGGAATGTTGTTTTTGCTCTGAAGTTTGAATTTTGAGACAGCCTCTACAAATATATGTTTTCAGATTACGCCGAACGTCAGCTCAGGAGCCAAAAGCCTGCGGTGACAAAATATTGTTTTGTAAGAGGTGATTTTATTCTATTGGCGCTTCGCGTCTCTCGCGGCACGCGTGAAACGGGACAAGACGCCGCGTGACGATACATCTCAAAGGTGCTTCGCGTGTGCTTTGCCTGCCTGGCCTGCCTGTTGCAGTTAAACTGGCAGACAGGTCCCTGGGGCGTTGCCCAAGGGCCAACATCTATAGTGCCGCCACGTAAAACATGGCAAGCCGGCGCATCTGATGGTGCTTCGCAGCTTTTTATATGCCTTCGGCGTCTCATTACACATTTTCTTACTTTTGCATCATGAACCGCAAAATCATCATCCGCAACGCGAGGGCGAATAATCTGAAAAATATCAGCCTCGAAATCCCGCACGGGAAGCTGGTTGTGGTGTGTGGTGTGAGCGGCAGCGGCAAGTCGTCGCTGATATACGATGTCATCGGAAAAGAAGGCCGGCGGCTGTTTTACGAACATTTCCTGCCAGGCAGCTATCATCAGAATATCAAACTGGGCCGACCCGAAGCCGATCAGATCGAAGGTCTGCCCGCGGTTTTGATGCTCAATCAGCAAGGCAACGCCTCCAGTCCGCGCTCGACAGTCGGCACCATCACAGGGATGTGGGATCTGCTCCGTTTGCTGTTTGCCCGATACGCACACAGCGACAGCGTTGCAGAAGCCAACCGCAGTCTGTTCTCATTCAACAGCCCTGCAGGACAATGTCCGCAATGCAAGGGCCTGGGCGTCGAAGACCATATTGATCCAAAGCTCCTCATAGGCGATGAAACCAAAACCCTGCGCGAAGGCGCATCGGTGCTGACTACGCCGAATGGCTACATCATTTATTCGCAGGTCACCATGGATGAGCTGAACAAGGTCTGTGTCGCCGAAGGCTTTTCGGTCGACATTCCGTGGAAGGATCTGACCGACGCACAGAAAAATATCGTTTTAAACGGCTCTGAGAAGATTAAAATCCTTTTTGGCAAGCACACCCTCGAATCGCGCCTGAAATGGTCAGGAATCACCGCAAAACCGCGCGAGGAAGGATTTTATAAAGGCATTGTTCCGGTGATGGAAGAGATTCTGAAGCGCGATCGAAATCCGAACATCCTGCGATTCGCACGCTCCTTCACCTGCCAGTCGTGCAGTGGCACTCGCCTGCGCGACGAAGCCATGTCGTTTGAATGGAACAACAAAAGCATCGACGATTTTCACCGCATGAGCATCGAAGAAATTCATCAGACCTTTTCAGGAATGACTTCTGAAAATGAAGGACTGATGCAGATTTCAGAGCAGATACTCAAAAACACAACAACCCTTCTTGAACTGGGTGCCGGATATCTGCAACTCAACCGCGAATCCTCCACCCTTTCCACCGGCGAGCTCAATCGTCTGCGACTGGCGGCCTACACCACTTCGGGCATCCGCAACATTCTGTATATCCTTGATGAACCCGGTGCAGGACTGCACGACTGCGAACAGCAAAGCATGATGAAAGTTTTGCGCCGTCTTGTCGACCATGGCAATTCTGTCATCGTGGTTGATCATCATGAAAAAAATATTGCAGCGGCTGATTACATCATAGAAATAGGTCCCGGTGCGGGAAATGACGGCGGCGAAGTGTTGTTTTCGGGTAACGCTTCTCAATATTTTTCGCAGAATATTTCCAACAGTCCTACACAGAAATGGTTGCACAATATTCCGGAGCTGAAATCAGAAAAGCTCTCCAATCCTGCGTTTGAAATACATCAAGCAGAGAAAAACAACCTGAAAAACATTTCCATTTCCTTTGTACGCAGTGCATTCAATGTGCTTTGCGGCGTGTCGGGGAGCGGTAAAACAAGTTTGCTGAGTGTGGTGCACGATCAGGCAACACAGGCCGGATTCAGCAAAATCATTCACATCGATGCCGATCCGTTCGGACGCAGTCCGCGCAGCAATCCGGCCACCTACACCGGATTGTCCGATGTATTGCGCGATCTGTTTGCATCGACCGCCGGCGCCAAAGAAAACAAACTCACAAAAACACATTTCTCACTGGCTGTACCTGGCGGCCGGTGCGAGGATTGCATGGGTGCAGGGCTGAAGCAAATCGGTATGCATTTTCTGGGCAACGTGGAAATACCCTGCGAAACCTGTGGCGCAATGCGCTTTTCGGAGACTGTGCTGCACATTCAGATTCGTGAAAAAAACATGCACGATGTGCTTGAAATGTCCGTAGCCGAAGCACATGAATTCTTTTCAGCCGAACCAAAGGTTTTGAAATATACCAGGCCGATGCTGGATTTAGGACTGGGTTATATCAAGCTCGGACAGTCATCCACCACGCTTTCGGGTGGTGAGGCACAACGTGTGAAACTGGCTTCGGAACTGGTGCGCGGTACCAGCGGATCGGTCTTGTTTCTGCTCGATGAACCCGCCACCGGCCTGCATCCGCACGATGTGAACAATCTGATTTCTGCGCTGCGCGAACTCACTCAAAAAGGTCATACCGTTATTGCTGCCGAACACGATCTGCGCATGATTGCACAGGCCGATCACATTTGCGAACTCGGACCGGGCAGCGGCACACATGGCGGAAACGTAGTGTTTTCGGGCGTTCCCGCCGATCTGATTTCAATCACTCATTCAACAACTGCAAAGGCTCTTACTGAATTTGCTGAACCAAAGCAGGCTTCAGAGGTTTCAAGTCAAAATCTGAAATCCACTTTCAGTGACATTACACTGAAACAGGTTCACACAAACAATCTCGACATTGCAAAAATACAATTTCACGAAAACGTTGTAAACGCTGTCTGCGGGCCAAGTGGCAGTGGTAAGTCATCGCTGGTTTTTGATACATTATATGCTGCTTCGCAGAATGCGCTGATGGACGGTCTTTCGTTCCGCATCCGCTCGCAGCTGAAAAAAGCAGGTAATGCCGCACTCGATGAATACACAGGTCTGATGCCGGCCATCGCCCTGGAGAAAAAAAGCGCATCGGGAAATCCACGCTCTACAGTGGGCACCTATACCGGATTGTACGATCTGTATCGCCTGCTCTACAGCCGCTTTTCGAAAAACGGAGAAACAACATGTCCGCATTATTCCAATGCTTTTTCGTTCAACAACGAAGCAGGCGCCTGTCCCGATTGTCACGGACTTGGATTTATCACCCAATGCGACGCGGAAAAATTAGTCAGCGACCCTTCGAAACCACTGATACAAGGCGCGATTGACGGCAGCAAGCCTGGAAAGTTTTATGGAGAACCCGACGGACAATACGTGGCCGCTTTACTCGCCGTTGGCAACAAAGATGGTATTGATTTTTCGGCTCCTTATTCAAAACTGAGTGCTGATGCGCGTTCCATAGCCATGCATGGCTGCGGCGAAGAGATATTCGATGTGGAATGGAATTACAAACGCGGCAATGTGAGCGGTGTTCATAAAATGAAATCGAAATGGCCGGGCTTCTGCGGACATGTGGAAGAAGAGTATCATCGTGTACACAACGATCATCGCGCAGAGCAGATTCTTCCGGTTATGAGCGACATTTCTTGTCCTTCGTGTAAAGGCTATCGCATTCATAACGAACGTTTGCAATACCGTATTGACAACAGACATATCGGTGAAACAACCGACCTGTGCGCCAGCGAGGCCATATCGTGGTTTCAGCACATACAACCCGGAACGGGAAGCGAAAATATTGTTGCCGAAATTCTGCAACGATTGAATTATCTGATTGAAAGCGGAATCGGCTACATTGCGCTGAGCCGCATGACAGCTACACTTTCGGGAGGTGAGTTTCAGCGGCTGCGTATGTCGGCATTGTTACAATCACAACTTTCGGGCGTCATGATTGTGATGGATGAACCATCGTTCGGATTAAGCAAAAGCGATTGTTCGCGCATTTCGCAACTGCTGAAAAACATTGTGCAGCGCGGGAACACGCTGGTCATGACCGATCACCATCCCGAAATGATTCAACTGGCCGATCGCATCAAAGTGCTTGGACCCGGAGCAGGAAAACAAGGCGGCCGGCTGGTGAAAGAAGTTTCTTCGACAGAGTATATTTTGGAAATTGAAAATATTTATTCAAAAGTCACTCCGATGCACAGCACATCTGGTGCGATTCTACAGGTTTCCGGCGCCTGTGCCAACAATTTAAAAAACATTGATGCCACATTCTTCGGCGGAACATTAAATGTAATTACCGGCAACAGCGGCAGCGGAAAAACAAGTCTGCTGCAATATGTGATGTATGATTCGCACATGGCCGGAAGACCTGTGAAATGCCGCAGCATCAGCGGCTTTGAGAACTTTGATTCCGTTGTTTTCATTCAGCAGGATGTTCCTCCGGGCAGCGCAGCCAGCATTCCTGCCACATGGCTTGGACTGTATGATACACTGAAAAATATTTTTGCCGCAGAAGCTGCACGCCTGAAGTTACCTTTGAAAGCGACCCATTTTTCGGTGTTCTCAAAAGAAGGACGTTGCCCCGAATGTGGCGGAACCGGAGTGATAAAAACCAGTATGGATTTTCGAAGCGACAGCGAAACCGTTTGCGAAAGCTGCAACGGAGCCCGCTTCCGGAGCTACATTCTGAATGTTGTGGTGGATGGTTTTTCTATTTCCGATGTATTGAATATGAGTATATCGGAAGCAGCTGAATTTGTACAAAAAAACACAACAGCAGCTAAAGCCGCATCGTTTCTGACTATTGCGGATTTATGCACCCGCTGCGGGGTTGACTATATTTCGCCCGGACAAAATCTGAGCACGCTCAGCACCGGCGAGTTGCAGCGTTTGAAGCTGATTCAGGGCATTGCCTCCGCCAAAGGAAAAACACTTTTCCTGCTCGACGAACCCAGCGGTGGCCTGCATCCGACAGATACGCTCAGGCTGCTGGAGTTGTTTGAACATCTTGTCAAACAAGGCCACACCATTATTTGCGCAACGCACGATGAGATGATCCGACGCGCTGCCGCGAATAATCTGATACTGCGGTGATCGGGATGATACCATGGATGTGATTGCATAACGGTTGCGCTATGTTTGCGTTGCCGATTGCGGGTTACTTTCCTGTCGTGCCGCAGCGAAAATGTGGCGAGACGAAAAGTAAGTTGTCAGAACGAAAACGGCAATGAAATATAGCGTTTGTTAGCAACAGTAATTATTTTATTTTAAGTCCTGATTTATCTGCTTTTACAATTAAATAATTAACAAATGCACTACAGGAAACAAGCATATATTTTGCATCTTCAAAGTCACAAGAAGATTCTTCCATCAAGGCATGCCTGATACCATCAGAGTTGCTGGTGTAACCATATATCTGCTTAAATCCTTTTTCTAGGGAAGGATCTAATTTTATTTTTCCTTTTATTTTATCTAATGCACCACCCAAACTGTCTTTTGCACCTGTTGAAAGGACCTTTGAAATTGATTCAACAGCAGAGATAGATTCTTTAATCGAATTTCTATAATCAGGAGATTCTCTATCCGCAATCATTCTTAACGCATTATCTAAATGTGTTTTTACACCAACTAAAGCGTTGTCTTCTGAGTTTTTTATTGCAGTGTCAATCTCTTCAACCTCCAATTCACTGGTTATTGGAGCAATAATGTTATTAATAAATCGATAACCTGAAAGCTCTTTTTCAAATAATTTATTACAGAACTTGATAAATTCCTCTGGCTGAGTTGGGGAACTTATTGTAGAAATAAATTCAATAAAGTCATATATTTCATACCAAGCACAATCGAAAAACCATGTTCGAATATAACGTCGCGTGTCTCGATACCAGTCATCCATTGTATCAAGAGGAAGTTTGAAGAAATTATGCCATATACTTTTCAAGAATGTTTGATATCTGGAATCATGAATATATTGAGTTCCAACTTTATCCAAGTAGCAAATTTGCACTGCATTCCAAAGTCCATTTTTTAAATCACTATCAATTGAATCTATTTGAATAGAGTCTTTTGCTTTAATTATTCCATTTCTTTCTGAGAATCTCATTTTATGCAGTTTTAATATTATTGTTGCTAACCTCTCACCGTTTTACCCATCGTTCTCCCACAAAAATACAAAAAAATCATAATGAATAAGGATTTTGTTTATTGTTATTCGAAGCGACTTGGGAATGATGAATAAAATGAAGTGGGAGTAGCCCTGCATAACGGCTGGCGGTATGGTTAGTTGCCGATTGGGGGTGATTTCTTGTTAAGGAACACGGAAAGTTGAAGAGGGCGACTAACCGCTGAATTTACTACTATCACGCCTGTTTTGTATATACATTGTTGACTGGCGTTATTTTATATCAATTCTATAAATTTTAATCTCACTTGCACACCATACATAACTTATCAAATAAATCTCGTTTGTTGTGTCATTATTCAAATCAAGCTCAAAAATCTGTATACTCCTTGCACATGAGAATTTTATAAAATCTGATTTGTTTTTACTTATCCTTACTGATTTGTAATCTGTATCCATACAACCACTTTGCTGAAACTGAATGTCAACCTTCCAATCTTTGATTTTACTTGTATCAGGGGGAGTAGTAAATAATTTGAAATTTCGATTATTATCTCGTTTCTTAAAATTTCTCACAAAGCAAGTATCATAATCGAGCTTAAGAATTGTTTTTGCTAATTCTCGGTGTTCAGAATATAAAACAGAATTATCATTACTGTCAATTTTTGTATGAGGAATTACAATTAGATTATTGTTGCTTATATCATATTCCAATTGCTCAAAAATCAGCTTGCAATCAATATTCCCATTTATGAATATATCAATAATAGAATCACATTGAATCTCACTTTCTTCTTCAAGTTCCAATGGTTGAATATGAATCAAAGTATCATCTTGCCCACTTACTAGCAGTGTACTAAAAATGATGCTCATTATTGAAACTAAATATCTCATTTTATCCAATTATTCTTTTGTATCAGTTTAAAAGTTCCTTTGTTACGTCGTCGCCCCTAACGGACGGAACTATATGCAGTTGCCGATTGCGGGCGGTTTTCCTGTCGAGCCGGATCGCCGCTTTTGCGGCATACACTGCTTGTTGTCAGCACGGAAACGGCAATTGACATATGGTTTTTGTAATGCATAGTTTTTATTGTTGTATTAATTTTGGATTCTTTCAAACTGACTCTTCTTTTTATCCAGATTGTCATTAATTAATCCTTCAATATCCTTTAAAGTATTAATTGAAAGATTTCTATATTCTTCCTCACATCTCGGACAGTAATAATATTGATAATAGTCTTTTACAAGAAGTCGTGTATTACATTGTTTACATTCTGGAAAAATCCCATCAACAACATAGTGGTCTGAGATAGGATCAAATCTCCATTTCCAATGCCAATTATATTCTTTAAAATTATCAGTCACATAGCTTTTAAAATCAAAACCGATTTTTTTAGGTTTCGTTTTCAAGGACTTTAATATTTGTCTGATTATAAATAATAAAATAAGAGTTGTAATTATTATCCATATTTTTACATCTGTCATAAAGAACTTGATGGCAAGTCTATAAATCGCTTGAAATCCTTCTCCTAAAGTAGTAAAAATAGGGTTTTCTTTATTTATGTCTCGAAGTACTGTTAAGATAAAACCCAGAACTGTTGTCGCAATTCCAATTGTCCAAGGATTATTTTCCCATGTTTTTGTTCTACTCATCTTTCTAAAATTTACCGGTTGTCTCCGAGCTTAAATTATGCCCAACCTCTCACCGTCTTATCCACCGTTCTCCCACAAAAATACAAAAAAATCATAATGAATAAAGATTTTGTTTGTTGATAATTGAAGCGACTCGGGAATTAGAACGGTAAAATATTTTTCATATTTCTGAATACTTTAATTATTAATGTGGTATGATTTCAATTGACGATTATCTGTTTCTGATTTGATTTTTACCAAACCAATGTTTTTTGACCAGTAATATAAATAAGTATTCTGTCCAATTGCACGAATACAAACGACATCATAATATTCAACTCCATTTATTACCAATGTGTCTGAAACCGATATCAGCTCTAGATTATAAGGCTGAAAATAACTGTACCCTGACTCAGATAAGAAAAAATATATTATGCTTTTAAATCCGTTCCCTGATAAATAAGACAGTCCTGTATCTTCGCAACTTGCAGAAACCACCAATGTTGAATCTTTACAACGGTACCTCTGCGTTAAATTTTCAAATTGATAGTCAAGATCATGGTTATAAATAATCTCATATTCAGAATATATAAGCGAAATACTGTCAATCTCTCCTGTAATCGAATCTTCATATACCCACCATGAGCCAACGGGAAAATCAACATAATCCTTAAATTCCTGAGACATATAATAAATTGGTTTTTCAGGCTCCCGGCATGATTGCGCAAACATGAGCAATAGAAATGAAATCAGTATATAACTCCATGACTTCTTCATAATCGAAATGTTTTCTCAAATATACATCAAAACATTTCAAAACCAAATGATTTAAAATTTATTGTTTGATGCAACTGGTAAAAACATGCTATGAAACAACCGAAATTGCATTTGAAGCTGATTCAGGGCATTGCCTCCGCCAAAGGAAAAACACTTTTTCTGCTCGACGAACCCAGCGGTGGCCTGCATCCAACCGACACACTCAAGCTACTTGAGTTGTTTGAACATCTTATAAAACAAGGCCACACCATTATTTGCGCAACGCACGATGAGATGATCCGGCGCGCAGCCGCGAATAATCTGATACTACAGTGATCGGGGTGATGATACTTTGAATTTTGATTGCACCAAAAAAAAGCTGCTATGTCGTCTGACTTTTTACACTTGGAGGTAATGAAACATGTATGGAAAGCTGCCGTTTGCGGAGCGAATCCACTCAAGATACAATGAACTTGATGCGGAAAAACCCTTTAAATAACAGATGATCAGACAATTTTTTATACAAAATGCTAGGCAACTATAACTTATTGCTTTATTTGACTTTCCATATTATTCATAGTACGTTCAAGTTCATCAATGTCAGTGTTTGCAATATTAAAAATATAATCTAAAATAAACTCCTGACCAAGTACTATTTTCTCAGTATCTATTTCTTGACCATCAAATTCAGGATTTGTCGTAATTTCAAATTCAATAATCCACCATTTTACAATTTTCAAAGTCAAGGTTTTTATTTGATTAAATAAATCTTTGTCAATAATATATTCACTATCAAATAGGAACTTAAGTAAATCATGTGCAATCCTATTTCTGTGCTCTTTTATTCTAACAATTAAATCATATTCATCCTGAGAAATCACGCCATTATCAATCAACCACATGCATGAAGAGAGAAAAATGTTTATCTTACCATTGATTTTTCGATTTATTATTACTTCTTTATATCTCGCAGATGTTATAGCTTTTCCATCCTTGAATTCCATGTTGAAAAAATCTGCTATTTTATCAACAATAGCAGTATTAAGCATTTCATAAAAAGATAAATAAAGTGAAGCATCGATCAAATTATTCTTAATCTCCTTTGGATTAGAGAATTTCTTCCAATCCTTATCAACTTTCTTGTCCATGTGGCTACTCTTTTATTTAATAATGCCTAACTATGCCGGGCTGGAATTCGGAGCGTCACACTGTCGAGCGATGCACAGCTGATGCGAGAACAGACGATTGCACTCCGCCGCCGCCAGACTTGATATATAGTTTTTATTAGCTGCTGCCATTTTATCTATTTGAATGCTCGTCATTGTGCATCTAATGTCATTGCCCTTACAATTGTGGACATAAATCTTTTGATCTCAATTATGTCATCTGTTGAAAGACTAAACCACTCACCCCGTTTTTTCTTGTCTTTAAACTTTCTATGCAATATTGTTTCAACTTCTGCTGATGCAGACCACTTTTCAATTAATTCAATGTCTGGCTCCTGTGCTTGTAAAGTTTTTTCTCTAAATTCCGGTTTTATACTTCTTCCAATTTTATAGTAGCCGTTTTGTCTATTATGCATTATATAAACAAAATGTTCTCCTGTAACTTTGGCTTTATTACTTGCCTTGTCCTTTCTGGCTTCAGTTTGTATATCCTTGTTTGGTAGCTTTGCAAATGGCACATATAGAATTCCCTTTTGTCCTTTCAGAATTATTTGTGCATTACGACCTTTTAATTCCTCCTTCAGGGTGTCGTCGTATGTCCAATAATCAAGTCGCTCAAATAATGATCGTTGTTGATCCTGATAAGTATTAAATACTAAATATGACTCGGATAAATTAAAGCGTTTGCAGATGAACGCTGTAAAGCATGTTACTAACTCATTTCTTGTTTTCAATTGGGGTTGAAGTCTCAAAATATAGCCCTCCAATTTGTCTGAGTTAATCGTAACATATGTAATAAAATAGTCGAAATTTGGTTTACTATCGTCCCAAAGCAAAGTTCCAAACGACTCTTTATGAAGTCCACGAACAACATTAAAAATACCATTGTCATGTTTTGCAAGATCAGCAATATTGTCTTCAGTCATTTCTTGAAGTCGATTCTCAAATACACTAATCAAGGCTCTTGTTGATGTTGTCATGGCGAAGATTGTTTTTCAGATATTAAATAATGTTCAGTCGTTTCTTATTTATACTGGCCTCATAAGGTGGCAGCTATGGTGGCAGCTATGGTGGCAATATGCAAAGTTGGGAATTACCGAGCAATTCACTGTCAAGATACACAGCACTTGATGCGAGCCGGAACCCTTGAAGAACCTATGAAACCCCAATTTAGTATATTGCATGTTGCCAGTAGTTTTTTAAATATATCTTTCTATTAATTCATATTTTGAGTCAGGTAATTCACTTATCTCATCTGAAAATACAATTTCATATTCATCTATCGAAATCACATAGTTTTTTATCCATTCAATCTCTTCAAAACCATAGCCATAACGCAGAAGCCAAATTTCTAATTCATCATTAGTTCCATACTTGATATAGTTTTTTATTATTAATGCTCGATTGTCATTAGACATATCATAGTATATTTGAAAAGCTGCTGATAAAGGGTCTGATAATGACAATGAAATTACCTTATCTAGATAATCATAAGTATCATAAACTAATATGTCATAATCAAACTGAATAATTGAAGTGTTGGGTGGAAATACACCTGCAGAAGTTGCACTTGAATCGGGTAAAGAAGTAGCTATTGTAGAATACTTTATCTTAATTGCTTCCCTTTGTTCGGCAGCCTCAGAAGGTGATATTTCTTTTCTTCGCAATTTAGTTTGAATTTTACGTTGTGCATCTTTTTCTGTTAAATAAGCATGACGCAAGGAAACAATTTCCTTAAATGATTTACCTTGAATTTTCCATAATAGAATTGGAATAGAAGTGCTTAAAACACTAGCTTCACCTTTTGTTAAAGCATTTTTCCTTAAATGACTAATATAGATTTGCTTAAATGAATTCTTGATTGCAGTTCTTGTTTCATCATTGATGTTATAGTATGCTTTACCTGTTATGGGTATTCCATCAACTAATAAATTGTTTAATATGAATTGTATGTGTTCGGCTATTTCAGCCTCAGTCAACCTAGCAACTTGACTTTCAGTTAAGTGTAATTCATTATCAAATGTGTCATTCTGTATTGCCTCAGATATATCTCTTAAATCCTCATCTAAATCATCAAAAGTCGAATCAAGCATTGATGATACAGATAAGTTTGTGGTTTCCTGCATACGAAGGCAAAACCTACCAACATTTCTTGATTTTACAATTACATATCCATAGTCAAATGAATTTAATCTAGACGTGCTTCGACCTGCTCTTCCTATTAAGTTTTTTAAATCAAGATTTCTAATATTTTCATTTCCTTGAAACCTAAAATTATCAATCCAAACAATGTCGAATGGCATATTTATACCTTGAGTTAATGTAGATGTTGCAAAACAAATTTTAGCATATCCTTGATTTACAAATCTTTCAATTAGAAGTCTTGCATATAAAGGCATTGAACCATGATGAACTACAATTCCTTTTTCCATCATATCAATCATGTGAGAATGCTTGTCCCCTAATCTTTCGGATGCTCCAATAAAACCCCTTAGTTCATCAATTATCTGAATCGCATTATCTTCCGAAAGTTTTGGACACAACTCTATATATTTTGCGTAATCTGTTATATAAGTTCCATCGTAAATTTTATTTTTTGAAATGTAAATTAGTAATGTCCCATTACTATTTAAAACATCTTCAACAATGTCATAATTTACATCAACAAACTCTCTACTTTCATTGTCAACAAAAGGAGAAAAATATTGAAACCCATTAATGCCGTCTGAGATATAAATTTTTCCTACAGAACTTTGGTTATACCTTGCATAATCTGAATCAATAGTAAATCCATGTTTTAGAAGTTGCGCTTGTGGATTTTCAATGAATGGATGTGCAAAAACTTTTTTCGCATTTGGAATTAACCTGTCAACTCTACGAACAAAAGAATCGAAACGCATACCTCTAATACGTTCTTCAGAGATTTGAGCTTCATCAAAGAGAAAAAGACCAATATTTAAATCATCAATTTTGCTAAATAAATCTTCACCTCTTTCTGGTGTAATTATGTAAATTCTCCTTGTTGTTTTAGAAATGTTTACGTTTTCAATAAACTGTAAAACCAAAACAGAATTATCTTCTTTAAGCATGTCCTTTATTCGGAAAATATACTCAGATATTAATGCTCTAGAGGGAACGACGATTATAATATCATCTTGTTTATTTTGTATCAGTTCTCGGAATAAATAAGATTTGCCAGAACTTGTTGGTGCGGAAAAAGAGAAATATCTTTTATCACTAATTTTTCTGAAAACGCTTGCCTGTGTTGGAGTAAATCTGTGCCCGGTATCCACTTCAATGGCATCTGCATATATAGAGTATACTTCTTCAATAAGACTTTTGGGTTCAGTTGTTTTATAAAACAAGCCAATTAAATGCATTAACTTTCCTTCATATAAAGAAAAAATTTGCGGATGATATTTTTTAATAAATGAAAGTCTCTCAAAATCATGAGTGTTAATTGGCCCAGAAACATGTATGTTATCTAAAATTTCTTGAATAACATCTTCAACTTCGACTCCTTCAATGTATTTTAATATGTTCATACTTCAACCCCAATTATGTATAACTCAGGATAATTTAGTAATTGTTCAAATCCATCCGAGTTAAATGCTGTATCAAAAATTCTATCATATTGTTGACCATTTATAGAAAAAGCCGCAACAAACGCTTTATTTCCGTTTATGGCATTTATTATTGCATCATTAGAACAAAAGTGTTTTAATTCCGTCAATTCCATTTTATCCTTATTCTGAGCAATAAAACCAACAATTTGGTTTATGGCAACAGTATGAGGATTTGTAGAACTACTGTATTTTGCCTCTCCAAATGATAATAATTTACTTTGACTTTCAGTATGAAAATCAAAACCAGGATTTCCTGTCTTTTTCTCTTTCCAGACTTCTGCAAGAGGTAATTTAATATGCTTGAAATTATTGCAAAGGGAATCCCTTGCTGATTCAGAAACAAGGTATTCTCCAAACTCTTCAGTTACAACGGTATCAACTTTATTAAAAATCTCATTAACAAGTTTTTCTATTGTTCGATCAGCTCTTGCCTCATACGATATTTGGTCAACAATATCTAATTCATTAATCCAACTTTTATCTGAAATTGCTTTTATTAAATCCTTAGCTCTTTCTTCAACATCTTCTATTCTAACGTGAATTTTAAAAACATCTCCTTTGGCTATTTTGCCATAGGAAGTCATGTCTATTTTTTCAATATTTACTAATTCCATAATCTATGCAGAGAGATTAATAATATTACTGCCACACGTTTACATATACACCCCACCCACCCAAAAAGTGCATATATCCGCCCAATCCGGAAAGTATTGTGCACTTTTTGTTATTTTTCAGGTGCATAATATTTTCAAAGATATAATTTTTTGAGTTATAAATTATCAAAAGGAGATTTTATTTTTTGCAGTCGTTTCTTCAGAATATTACTATCAGGATGACACCATGCGTGGCTAGCAGAATCGGTCTGGTTTATAATTCATTTTGGTATAATCTGCCAGTTAGCGGAGGGCTTAGGCTGCATAACGGCTGGCGGTATAAAAAGATACCACCCCAAAATGTGTGAAAAGATTACTTTTGTGAACCAATAATACGAATATTTCGTATCTTTGGTTCATATTTCATCATTATGGACATTATTGCGGCACTTTACGGCAATCCCAAAACGGTATTTACTTTACCCGAAACCGCGTTGTTGCTGAACGAGCAAAACTTTGTTTCGCTGAGCAAGCGATTGAACTATTATGTAAAGACAGGACGATTGCTCAATCTCCGCAAAGGAATTTATTCGCAACCCCCATACAACCGCGAAGAACTGGCCTGTTGCATATTTGCGCCGGCGTACATTTCGCTTGAATATGTTTTGCAGAAAGCCGGTGTTGTGTTTCAGTTCGACAGCCGGATTACGCTGGTAAGTTATCTTTCGCGGACCATTGAAGTGGATCGTCAGATGTATTCATTCAGAAAGATTAAAAACCAGACTCTGATCAACACAAAGGGCGTTTTGAGATTGGAAAACGGAGTTAACATGGCCACGCCGGAACGGGCATTTCTTGATTTGCTTTATCTGAACGACGATTACTTTTTCGATAATCTGAAGCCGCTTGACAGGCAATTGATACAGGATTTATTGCCCGCCTATAATTCAAAAGCATTAATAAAAAAAGTTCAAAAACAATTCAAAAATGATTGATATAAACAAGCATAAGTTTTTCATGATGCAGATTCTGAAAGACATCTACAACGACATAGAATTGTCATCTGCATTGGGTTTTAAAGGGGGAACGGCATTGCTGTTTTTTCATGATCTGCCGCGGTTTTCCGTTGATCTGGATTTTAACCTGCTGGACTTATCAAAAGAAGACCTGGTTTATCAGAAACTCCGGGCCTTACTCCTTTTGCACGGTGGTATTTTCGATGAAGCGAAAAAGAATTTCAGCACCGTCATCGTTTTGAATTACGGCATGGGCGAAAGAAAACTGAAGGTTGAAATATCGAAACGGAATTTCGGCGATCGGTATGAAATAAAAAATTTTTTGGGTGTCTGGATGAAAGTAATGACTGAACCCGACATGTTTGCGCACAAGCTTTGTGCGTTGACCGACCGCGCTGCCACAGCCAACCGCGATATTTTTGACTGCTGGTTTTTTCTGAACCGTCGCACGCCGGTCAATCGTACCATTGTTGAATCAAGAATGCAGGTGCCACTTGAAAACCACATTCAGACCTGCATTGAGCTTCTTGAGAAAAAAAGTGATACAGGCTTACTCAACGGACTTGGCGAACTGATGGATGATGAAACCAAAAAATTTGTCAAAACAAAACTGCGGACCGAAACCATTTCGCTGTTGAAATTCTATCAGTCGTTTCCGATTGAGTGAAAGTGGAAGTTGTTGCTGTTGAGCGTCTCTAAAAACCCATTATGGTCATATTGAACCCCGCCACTGTCATCCTGAGCCCTGCATCTGTCATCCTGAGCGGAGTCGAAGGATGAACAGGAGAATAGACTCCGCCGGTAAAACCCTGCACTTCATTGCTCTGAATTGTGTTTTTTACGGGCTTGTATTCCTGTGCTGTCATTCCTGTAATAAACAATAACAGCATAGACATAGTTACAAGTATTTTCATTTGGCTTCTATTAAGCAGTAGTTAAAAACAATCTTCTATTAATTGATGTGGTAATTCTTCAACTCCCAAACATGCGTAGAATCCACCCATTTTATTAGTCCTATGTGTTTCACCCAATAATAACACCCATCTCCACACCAAGATCTTTGTTTAATACAAACAACATTAAAATACTGCGTATTATTGATTGATAAAGTGTCATATACGGTAAACAGATAGGCGCATTGCATATCGTTTACACCACTTGATATATCATATAAATACCAAATTCCGACATATTCAAAAATATCAACAACATACTGCGTTGATAACTGGAATTGAGCATCCAAATAACTGGAATAAAACTCATTTGATAGATTTTCACATTTAAAATCAGATACATCATAACTTGTGCCTGGGTCTACGATTGAAGTTTCTGAATTTATTAACGAAACTGTATCCGATATTTCTGTAATCGAATCTTCATATACCCACCAGGAACCAACGGGAAAATCGACATAATCCTTAAATTCCTGAGACATGTAATAAATAGGTTTTTCAGGCTCCCGGCATGATTGCACAAATATGAGCAATAGAAATAAAATCAGTATATAACTCAATGATTTCTTCATAATCGAAATGTTTTCTCAAATATACACCAAAACATTTCAAAACCAAATGATTTATAAATTTTTGTTTGATAGAACTGGTAAAAATGTGCTATGAAACAACTGAAATTGCATTTGAAACTGATTCAGGGCATTGCCTCCGCCAAAGGAAAAACACTTTTCCTGCTCATGCTACATTCATCATTGCCCTTTCATAAGAAAACCCGACCCCTTGGTTGAAAACAACAATTTATCAGCGGGTTATTCATGCCATTCCTGTATTTTTGTAAAAACAAATTTTCATGAGAGTCTTCATTTTTCTCATTACAATATTTATCGTTGTTGCATCATCTGCACAGATTCTGCAAAAACCATCGGCGTACGACATTGCTCATTCCCCGCTCTGGGCGCAGGAAATGTATTCGGATAATCCCAATGTTCCAAAAGTTGATTCGCTGTATTTTGCCTATTACACGCAAAATCTGTATGTCAAAAACTATCATACGCAATATTACA
>Ga0209800_10001749_pt1 | contig 21197 bp, 21 predicted proteins | sample Higcelweek8metaG_FD_187174 | JGI IMG/M metagenome (GOLD analysis project Ga0209800, IMG submission 187174) | Freshwater pond sediment microbial communities from the University of Edinburgh, under environmental carbon perturbations - High... | ecosystem: Environmental > Aquatic > Freshwater >...
TTTCTTTGGCATTCCAAGGGTTTACTTTACTTGCCCACATCGAGAAACCATCGTGGTGTTCGGCTACCGGACCAGCAAATTTGGCGCCTGCATCGGCAAAAAGTTGTGCCCATTCAGTCGGATCAAAATTTCCACCTTTCGATTTCATCTTCGGGGCAAATTGCACAAAGTTTCCTTTTTTGTTGTTCGCTCCCGTTATGAAATTACTCTCCGGCCATTGATCCAATTCGCCATACGTTTCAATATGATGTTTATTTTCGGGTGAACCGGGAAAGTACATGTTGCGCGGATACCACTCGTTGCCATAAGCCGGAACTGAATATACACCCCAATGGAAATAGATTCCAAACTTGGCATCTTTAAACCATTCGGGCGCAGGGTTTACCTTTTCGAGCGACTGAAAAGATGGTTCATATTTTTTTTGCTCAACGGTGTTTTTACAGCCACTAAAATTTATGATCACGCTTAAAACTAAAGCTGTTGTTATTATTCTCTTCATGATTAATTTGAAAAAAGTGAACGATCAATTTCTGCTCTTTCTTTTCCTTTTGGTTCCCATTCAAGTTTTAGGTTATTGCCTCCACTCGCTTGGAAAAACTGGAGTTCGAGTGGATGAAAACCTTTTTCAAGGGCAATGTTCAATGTTTTACTCTCTACTGCATGGCGGCCATCATTGGAAAGAACTTTTCCTGCAATGGTTAACTTCGAACCGTCGTCAGATGAAAGAATAAACTTATAAATCCCAGTCTCAGGAACCTGAAGAAATCCATTGTATACGATGCCATACTCGCTGTCGCGTTTTTTTATCGAAAGGTCTATTTTTTCGGTAATTCCTTTCATAACCGGTTTTAATGCCGCGAAATCGGGAAGTAATAACCAGTTTCCTTCATAGTAGCTGTATTTCAGACCAGAAGAGAATTTCTTCAGCGCAATGGAGTGAGCAGGTTCTTCGCGCACAAATTCCTTTTCAACCACACCACTTATAGGTTTTCCATCAAGAAAACATTTTGCTTTTACAACAAATGAAGATGCTGATGAGATCTCATTAAACTCTTTTACTTCAGTTGATTGGCTTGTTGGTTCAGTTCCGTCGATTGTATAGCGGACAATGGAATTGGGAATGTCGGTCGAGACACCAAACTCTGCTTTGTCGATGAAGGTTGTAAAGCCTGCAATAATCTCAGGCCCATTGTATACGATAATGTTGTCGCTGGTTTCAAGTACAATTACCGTTGCAAACCTGTCTTTTTCAATACCTGAAATATCAATTCTCAGGTTATTATCAATGCTTTCAAATTGAAGATTCTTTTTTCTGTTATTCAACGGGTACGCCTTGTTTATTTTGCTTGCAAAACCAGGAACAATCAGTATTTCATCTGTTGGATAGTCGAAGATGTGCAGGTAAAGCTTGTTCTTGCTGCCTTGTTTTTTTATGGTACAACGCCCCCAGTCCAGCTTTTTGAATGGACTGGCTGTGGTGCCGTAAATAGCTTCTGAATTTGTTTTCAACCATGTACCAATTTCTTTTAAGCGGTCAATCGATGGTTGAGGAATCAATCCATCAGGAGTTGGCCCAACATTAAGCAGGTAATTACCTCCTTTTGAAGCAATTTCGACAAGGTTTCTAATCAGGATTTCAGCACTTTTCCAATTTTGGTCATTCTTTTTGAATCCCCATGTGTCGTTCATTGTCATGCACGATTCCCAGTTTTTTCCGGGAATTCCGGTTGCCGGGATGAATTGTTCGGGCGTTTCCAAATCACCATCAATGCCACCACCCAGACGATTGTTGTAAATAAGGTTGGGATGCTTGGCCAACTCGGGCATAAATTTAGCAGCCCTTTCGGGTGTCATATCCTGAGGTGTATCCCACCAAAGTACTTTAATGTCGCCATAGTTATTCAGAATTTCCGTAACCTGTTGAACGGCAACTTCGTCGAGGTATTTATCCATGTCGCCATTCTGGGCAGGATCCCAATGTCCGCCAATTGCTGCACCACCCGGAACATGCCAGTCCTGTGCCTGTGAATAATACAAACCAAAAGCCATGCCCTGTTTCTTGCATGCATCAGCCATTTCTTTGATGATGTCGCGTTTAAATGGCGTGGCATCCATGATGTCGTAATTACTAACCTTGCTGTCGAACATGGCGAAACCGTCGTGGTGTTTCGAAGTAATCACAATATATTTCATTCCCGCATCTTTAGCCATTTTCACCCATTCGTCGGCATTGAAATTTGTTGGATTAAAATGTGTTGCATATTGTGCATATTCATCTACTGGAATTTTTCCGTTATTCATGATCCACTCGCCAATTCCACCAATTTCCTGACCTTTGAATTCTCCAGCAGGAACTGAGTAAAGCCCCCAGTGAATGAACATGCCAAATTTGGCCTCTTTCCACCAGTCCATTTTGTCTGCCGGTTTTTCATGCTTGCATCCGGTGAAATGAAAAAAAAGGGTTAGGATAATTCCAATACATATCAAATTTTTCATAATGACCGATTTACATTTTTGTGGTTTGAACTAAAAATATTTTTTGTCCCGGTTTCGTTGTAATATCAAATTCATATACTGGTTTTAAATTGGGTATATTCAATTTTGCTTTTTCTGAAACCAGTGGTTTTTTAATGACCAGGATTTGATAGAATGAATTGTTGTTATCTCCTTCAGCTTTTGATAATGTTGTTCCGCCTTCTTCTTTTAGAGGCCAGTAGGAACGAATACGGCAATTACCTCCAAGGTTAGATTTGATGATCAGCTTGGTTATTTTTCCATCTTTCCATTCTAGTTCTTCAATTTCGAAACCGCCACGAACACGAAGGCCTTTTACACTTCCGGTTGGCCAGTTATCAGGAATGGCAGGCAGAAGATGGATTGCACCATCGTGACTTTGTACCAGCATTTCGGTTAACCCGGAGGTGAAGCCAAAATTGCCGTCGATTTGGAATGGGGGATGGGCATCGAACATGTTGGGGTAAGTACCACCACCTTCTCGAAAAGATTTTCCATCGTCACGTTTCGCTCCAACCAACTTAATCTGATCGGTCATCAGTTTATAGGCATGGTTCCCGTCGAGCAGGCGAGCCCAGAGGTTAATCTTCCAGTTCATCGACCACCCAGTTGATGGGTCACCACGTTGAATCAGCGTTGTTTTGGCAGCGTCAAAAAGCTCGGGGTTACGATAGGGCGATATTTGGTTCGAAGGGAATAACCCGTACAAATGTGACACGTGGCGGTGTTTATCCTCGGGGTTGTCCCAATCGTACATCCACTCTTGCAATTGCCCGTGTTGTCCAACCTGCATCGGTGGCAGTTTTTCAATGGTTTCATTGAGTTTCTTTCCAAAATCAGCGTCTGTTTTCAGCAACTTCGCAGCTTCGGCAGTTTTTGAAAGTAAGTCGAATACCAACTGATTGTCAAGAGTTGTTCCTGCCGAAATAGAGGATTCCGGGTGACAGGATGGCGCATTTTCAGGCGAAATCGAAGGAACAATTACCAGCCATCCGTGGTCTGGTTCTGGAGTTAGAAAACTGAGGCAAAACTCTGCGGCGCCTTTCATGACCGGATATACAGCGCGGAGATAGTCAAGGTCGCCGTTGAATGCATAATTTTCCCACAGATGCTGGCTGAGCCAAACACCTCCCATGGGCCACATGCCCCAGAACGACCCGTCAATAGGGCCACAAATGCGCCAGACATCGGTGTTATGATGTGCAACCCAGCCGTTGGCTCCATACATGTCGGCTGCCGTTTTTTGTCCTGCAACCGAAAGCTCTTTCACCATTTGAATCAACGGCTCGTGCATTTCTGCAAGATTCGTCGGTTCAGCAGGCCAATAATTCATTTCGGTATTGATGTTGATGGTGTATTTGCTGTCCCATGCGGCAAAAAGCTGATTGCCCCAAAGACCTTGCAGATTGGCAGGTTGTTGTCCCGGTTGCGATGAAGAGATCAGTAAATAACGTCCAAACTGAAAGTACAAGGTCGCCATTGCCGGGTCGTTTCCTTTGCTGAATTGGTCAATGCGAACATCTGTGGGGTTTTTGATCGAATCGGTCAAACCCAAATCGAGCGAAACGCGGTTGAAATAGTTTTGGTAGAAAGCAATATGATTAGACAAAAGTTGATCGTATTTTTTCTTTTCGGCGTTTGCGAGGTAATCGATTGCCCGTTTGTAGGCATCGGCACTAATGTCGTTATAGTTCACAAAGCTGGTAACCATCGACACAAAAAGTAAAACAGAATTGGCTTTCTTAACTACCAACGATTTATCGACAACTTCAATATTTCCACCTTCGGGAACAATTTTTAAACGCGACTGGAATTTCACCCCGCCTTTAACGGTTTCGTGATCGCTGCTTATACCTTCCATTTTCAGTATATTGTTTCCTTCGGTTGAAAGGTCTACCTGCGATGGGCGGTCCATGGTTGCCGAAAAACTGATTGCTCCTTTTTGATCGGCAGTCAGACGGATTACAACAACCTGATCGGGGAACGATGTAAAAACCTCACGTTTATAAACAACCCCGTCTACTTTATAGGTGGTTGTTGCAACCGCTTTTTCGATGTCGAGATCGCGATAAAAATCCGAATAATGCTCGTGTCCTTCAAAATTCAGGCGAAGGCTGCCAATTGTTTGATAAGCTGCACCATGAGAGGTTTTTGTAATTATTTTTTCATTTGCCAAATCTTGCGCTTCCTTGTACTTCCCTTCGAAAATCAACCGGCGTACTTCGGGCAATGCTTCTTTGGCATCCGGATTATCGTTACGGTTAGGGCTGCCCGAATAAAGCGTATTCTCGTTCAACTGGATTTCTTCTTTCGCAGGGTTTCCATAAACCATAGCTCCCAAACGTCCGTTGCCTAATGGAAGCGCTTCGTTCCAATTCTGTGCAGGTTTGGTATACCAAAGTTTTAAATTGCCTGAATACGATGTGTTACAGGATACCAAAAGGCAGAAGCCCATCAACCATTTTAGTATATTCTTTTTATTGATCATATTACCTCATATTTTAAAATATCGGTCTTTTGCTTTTATTGGATTGAATCCTGTAAAGACAACTTTATAAAATTGGTGTCACTCCTTTTTTGAGAATGATATTGCCATATTTAGCTGTCTCACCTGTCATTACTACGGCGAAAGCTTTTTTAGCCCTTTCATAAAATTCAAAGCGGTCGATCCTTTGTATTGGGGCAACCGTTGGATTGGTAACATGAATACTTTTCAGGTAGCTTTCTTCAACGTTGGGATCTATTTCATCACCTGCAACAGCAGCCATCATTATTAAAGGCGCTGGCACATAAGAGTCTAGTTCGTAGAGAGGTAAAATACCCAACAGTAAATCGGGGATTCTTAATCCGTCGGCCCTGATAATACGGTTGTTAAATGTTTCGCCCGGGAAATGGGCATCGGCCAGAATCAATTCATCTCCATGACCCATACGTGCCATTACTGCTAGTAATTCGGGGCTGATAAGCGGTGAAATTCCTTTAAGCATAATTATTTTGTTTTAAGATTTTAGCACACGTGTGCTATTCATGTTTTAATTTATTCTCAATTATAGTAGCTGAAAAGGTTAGGCTCTCTGTTATATCACTATCAACATGTTCAATTTTTCTCATAATCAGTTCAAATGCCGCGCGGGCAATTGCTTCATCGGGTTGAACAATGGATATAACTTCCGAACTGGTAACCTCAATATATGGATTGTCGCTGAAGCCAACCAACCCTACATCATTGGGGATAGAAAGTCCCAAATCGCGAATTTTAAATATTGCACCAAGAGTAAGAAAATGAGAATCACAGATCAGGGCATCGGGCGTAATTTTTTCGTTAAAAAGTTTTTCAGTGGCTTTCTTCCCCTCTTCAATTGTAAAATCGGAATCGATGATTATTGATTTGATATAATCAAGATTATTCTTTAAAATGGCTGATAAATAACCGCTTTGCCGATCCCTGAAAACATTCAACCTGTCGGTTCCTGTAATATGTGCAATTCTCTTGTACCCTTTTTTAATGAGAATCCGAACGGCTTCTTCTACAATTTCAAAATTATTGACAGTTACCTTTGGAACATTGATGTCGGGACAAATCCGATCGAACAAAACCAATGGAATCTTATAATTTTTCAGTTGTTTTAAATGCTCGGAATCGACAGTCTCCATCGATACCGAAGCTATGACACCTGCAAAATTATTTTGAATCAGCGTGTTGATAATCTCTTTTTCCTGTAAGTACTTTTCATTCGATTGGAAAACTGAAACAACATAACCTTTTTCGTAAGCCAAATTGGTTATTGTGCTTACGATATTTGAGAAAAAATTATGGTTGATGTTTGGAACCAAAACAGCAATCATATTCCGTTTGCTCCCACGAAGTTGTAAGGCGCTCATATTGATCTGATAACCATGGATTTTGGCATATTCAGATACTTTTTCCCTGGTTTCATTCTTCACGCTTAAATCATTTCGCAAAGCACGAGAAACTGTAGAGTGGTGAAGATTTAATTCCCTTGCAATATCTTTTATCGTAATCCGCATCAAAATAAAATTTGTTTGTCAAAAATAAAAGAAATACACACGTGTGCAATAGGTGTTAGTAGACTATTACAAACTATTTTTTAATCAGCTAAAATTGAATTGTGACAATGGGTAATCAATGCACACTATTTGCTTTTCAATTTCATTTGATTATTTATCTTTGATTTCCTTTTTATAATAGTCAACTTAACCAATACATTCAGATAAAATTCAATGCAGGGATCTGAAAACATCATTCATATTGAACACGTTTCGCATTCGTTTGGCGACAAAGTGGTTCTTGAAGACATTAATCTCGTAGTTCGCAAAGGGGAGTTTGTGACTTTCCTTGGACCTTCGGGTTGCGGAAAAACCACACTGTTACGCATTGTAGCCGGTTTTCAGAAGGCTTCGGAAGGCAATATTTCAATTGCTGGTACCGACATGACCGAAACACCGCCTCACCGACGACCTGTGAATACCGTTTTTCAGAAATACGCGCTTTTCCCGCACCTCAACGTTTTTCAAAATATTGCTTTTGGCTTGAATTTAAAGAAGCTTGATGAAACCGTTATTCGCAAAAAGGTGAAGAAGGTTCTGAAAATGGTTAGCATGACCGACTACGAGGAACGCGATGTTGATTCGCTTTCAGGCGGACAACAACAACGTGTGGCCATTGCTCGTGCTATTGTGAACGAACCTGAAGTATTGCTCCTCGACGAACCTCTGGCAGCCCTCGACCTGAAAATGCGTAAAGATATGCAGATGGAAATAAAGGCAATGCATAAGAAGTTGGGAATTACCTTCGTTTATGTAACCCACGACCAGGAAGAGGCATTGACATTGAGCGACACCATTGTGGTGATGAGTGAAGGAAAAATTCAGCAGATAGGAACACCAACCGAAATTTACAATGAACCGGTCAACGCATTTGTGGCTGATTTTATTGGTGAAAGCAACATATTGAATGGCATGATGATCGAAGACAAATTAGTGGAATTTGCCGGGCATCAGTTTGAATGTGTTGATAAAGGTTTTGGACAGAATGTTCCGGTCGATGTAGTGATACGCCCCGAAGATATTTACATTTTCGAAATGTCGGAAGCGGCCCAATTCTCGGGAAAGGTAACATCGAGCATATTTAAAGGAGTACATTACGAAATGATGGTGACTTCTCCCGAGGGTTTCGAGTTCATGATACAGGATTACCACTGCTTCGAAGTTGGCGAAACTGTTGGCTTAAGGGTAAAACCCAATGATATACAAGTAATGAAGAAGGAGAGGCTCTGCAATACTTTTGAAGGAATAATGGTAGACAAAAACCATGTGAAATTCATGGGAGAAACCTTTGAATGCCGCGAGTTCAGCAAGTTTGAACACGGTGCCAACGTGCAGGTTGACATCGACTTCGACAAAGTTGTGCTTCAGGATAACGAAGAAGACGGAATGATCAGCGGCGATGTGAATTTCATTCTTTACAAAGGCGACCATTACCATCTTACCGTTTTGACCGATGACGATGAAAACATATTCGTGGATACCAACGATATTTGGGACGACGGCGACCGGGTAGGGATTACCATTCCTCCCAAGGCAATTAAAATTTCAGCCCTTTAAACCCGATTGAAAGTGAAGAAAAATCTTTGGTCATTCGCAGGTAAAAGAAGGAATTGGTCAATTCCCTACATTCTTTTTTTAGGTTTCTTTGTGCTGGTTCCCCTTATTCTTATTTTTTACTATGCTTTCACAAATAACTCAGGCGGTTTTACTTTCAGCAATTTTATAAAGTTCTGGAATCAGCCCGAGGCAATGCATACCTTTGTTTTCTCTATTGGCGTTGCGCTCATTACCACATTTATTTGCCTCGTTTTGGGTTATCCGGCAGCCTATATCCTTAGTCGGATGGAATCTAAAACGGCTAAAATTATGGTATTGCTCTTCATCCTTCCCATGTGGGTCAACTTTTTGATACGTACACTGGCCACCGTAGCGCTGTTCGATTTTATGCGGATTCCGCTTGGACAGGGATCACTCTATTTTGGTATGGTGTACAATTTTCTGCCATTCATGATTTACCCCATTTATAACTCGCTTCAAAAAACAGAAAAGAGCCTGATTGAGGCAGCACAAGATCTTGGGGCAAACCCTCGGCAAGTATTTTTCAAAACCATTTTGCCGCTTTCCATCCCCGGAATTTCAAGCGGGATCATGATGGTTTTCATGCCGGTGATTTCAACATTTGCCATTGCTGAATTGTTAACAATCAACAATATAAAACTCTTCGGAACAACGCTTCAGGAGAATATTTACAACGGGATGTGGAACTACGGAGCTGCATTATCTCTCATTATGTTACTGCTTATAGGTCTTACGTCATTGCTTAATGGTGAAGGAAATGTCAAGGCAGCAGAGGAAGGGGGGCTGATATGATGAAACGAATCCTCTCCAATTCATACATCGGATTATTATTGGTGATGCTCTATGCTCCCATTTTGATCATCATCATTTTCTCGTTTACCGAAGCCAAAGTATTGGGCAACTGGACCGGCTTCTCGTTTAAACTTTATACCAACCTTTTTCAGGGAGGTGTTCACCATTCGCTTTCGAGTGCGCTTTGGAACACGCTTATCATTGGATTGGTTGCCGCTTTTGTATCGATGTTGCTTGGAACGGTTGCCGCCATTGGTATTTACAACCTCAAACCAAGGGCGAGAAAAGCGGTTCAACTGGTTAACAGTATTCCAATTTTAAACCCCGACATCATCACGGCCATTTCGCTGTTCCTGCTTTTTGTGAGCCTCGGATTTTCACAAGGCTACACCACGGTAATCCTGGCGCATATTTCGTTTTGTACACCTTATGTGGTGTTGAGCGTTTATCCTCGACTCCGCCAAATGAACGACAACCTCTACGAAGCTGCACTAGACTTGGGGGCTACGCCGTTTTATGCACTGCGAAAAGTATTGCTTCCAGAGTTGAGACCAGGAATGATCAGCGGATTCATTTTGGCGTTCACCCTTTCGATCGACGATTTTGTGGTAACACTTTTTACTATTGGAAACGAAGGATTAGAAACACTTTCTACCTATATTTATGCCGACGCCCGCAAAGGGGGCTTAACCCCTGAACTGCGCCCGTTATCAGCCATCATATTTATAACCGTACTGGTGCTACTGTTGATTATTAATCAACGCGCCGCTAAAAAAAGATTGTAAAATGAAAATCAACCTGAATCAGCTATTGAAGAGTTCATTCCTTTTGGTGGCCCTGCTTGTGGTCAACTTCGTGTCAACCCCTTCGCAAGCGCAAGACCGACAACAAGTGTTGAAAATTTACAACTGGGCCGATTATATTGATGAGGATTTACTGACTGAATTTCCTGTTTGGTACAAAGAACAAACCGGAGAAGAGATTAAAATCGTCTATCAGACATTTGATATGAACGAGGTGATGTACACTAAAATCGATTTGGGTAAAGAAGATTTTGATCTCGCTTGCCCAACACAGGCTGTGATGCAGCGTATGATCCATAATGATTTGCTACTGCCTATTAGCCGTGAATTTGGTGTTACCCCCAATTATATGAACAACATGTCGCCATTTATAGTCGACCGTTTGGATGATTTCAGCGCAAAGGGAAAAAATGCTGCTGACTATGCTATGCCTTACATGTGGGGTGTTTCAGGGATTCTGTACAATACCAAACTCATTTCGGACGATGAGGTGAATTCATGGGGCTGTTTCTGGAACCCGAAAAACAAAGGCAAAATGCTGATGAAGGATAGCTATTGGGATGCATACTCCACGGCTGTTGTTTGGGGTTATAAAAACGAAATTGCTCAAGGGAAACGCTCTGTTTTCAGTGTCACCAACGACCATACGGCGCAAGACATTAAACTGGTTGAAGAACAACTGAAAGCAATGAAACCAAATCTTGCCGGTTGGGAAGCCGACTTTGGAAAAGATATGATGACCAAAGGCGAAATATGGTTTTGCTACGCTTGGAACGGCGATGCGGTTTGGGCCATTGAAGAGGCTGCCGAAGTGGGTGTTACACTCGACTTTGCTGTGCCAACCGAAGGCAGCAATGTATGGTTCGACTGCTGGGTAATTCCCAAATATGCAAAAAATACCAAAGCTGCCAGTTACTTTTTGAACTACCTGTGCCAGCCCGAAATTGCCCTGCGCAACATGGACGTTAGCGGCTATTGCAGCGCGGTTGCAGCGCCTGAAATACTTGAAGCCGTTGTAGATTCGACATTGGAAGAAACGTATAACCTCAGTTACTTTTTTGGTCCGGGCAACGACAGCCTGAAAGTTAACCCTGTTCAATATCCTGATAAAAGTGTTGTTGAACGTTGTGCCATCATCAACGATTACCTCGACAAAAACGACGAAGTGCTGGAAATGTGGAGCAGAGCCAAGGGCGACAGTCTGTTTGGTGGAATGATCTATCTGATTATTGGGGTAATTGTTCTGTTGGCAAGTTGGATTGTTTTTCGCCAGGTGCAAAAGGCAAAAAGTAAGAAGAGAAGGTTGGGAAAAAGGAAATAGAAAAGAGGAAAAGATAGTAAAGGAACAGCGGCTTGAGGGTCGCTGTTTTTGTTTATTGGCGATTTCTAATTTTCGTAATAATATCTTTTGTATTTTTGTTTCAAATTCATTTATTATGAACTACATGGAATTTAAAAGCAATCTTCATGCAATGATTGACCAGGTTGATGATCCCGAGGTGTTGTATGCCATTAAAGAGATGCTTACAGTTCAATCCACCAGTGAAAATAGAAAAGAACTTTCAGATGAAATAAAAAAGGCCCTTGATGAAGCATTAGAATCGAGCCGAAATGGAAAGGTTTTTTCCCACCAACAAGTGATGCAATTGACCAAAGAAAAATTCCCCAATTTGTTCTGATGTATAACATTATCTGGACTGAACCTGCCTTAGATGATTATCACTCCAATATTGAATATTTGCTAAAAGAGTGGTCAGAGAAAGAAGCATTGGCATTTATTGATGACGTTGAGAAGGTATTGCATCAGATTCAACAGGGGAATATCATATTCAAAGAAACCGGCTATCACAACATTCAGTATTTTGTTATTTGTAAACAGATTTCTCTTTACTACAGATTCATAGATGAACAGGCGATAGAATTACTACGATTTTGGAACAATTATCAGGATAAGAAACGGCTTAAGATTTATTAATATCTCAGCTCTTTTGGTTCAGATAATATGGTCACAATCAATCACGATATTTACTCATTACTTCGTTATGATCCAACAGGTTTTCATCGTTTTCACTTTCTTCGTACGAAAGAAGAACGTCACTCTTTTGTGCGTCGGATAAGGTATCCCATACACTAGAATTGGTCTGCTCTTTTATTTCCATACGTAAGCTGTTTTGCGAAATATGCAATTTTTATTCCGGTAAGTAGGTTGCTGTTTCAAAGGAATTCCGAATCATTTCACGGCCAGTTTCCGGTGAAGAAACATAACTACATGCAATGGTCTGTGTCATCAAATTTCCAATGGCTGCACCTTCTACCGGACCGGCAACTACCGGCAACTTCAACGCGTTTGCTGTTAGCTGGCAAATCAATTTCGATTGTGAACCTCCGCCAATTAAATGAATAACTTCGAACGCTCGACCTCTGATCTCTTCAAAATCAAGCATTGTTTTTCTGAACGATTCAACCAAACTATCGTAAGCACACCGATAATATTCGGCTTCGGTATTCAATGTTGAAGAAAAATGTGTTTCGAAGTAGTTATCGAAAGCCTCTTTCATATTCGATGGGTTATAGAAACTTTCGTCGGAGGTGTCGATCAGAAGAGTTGATTTTGGTGTAGTTGAAACAAGTTCTTCTATTTCTGAATAAGAGCGTTTTGATTGGAATGCGGATCGCAGTTGCTGAATAAGCCAAAGGCCAATCAGGTTTTTCGAGGGTCGGAATTTTCCATCAGCAGTAACTTCGTTCGTGATCTCCATCTCAAAAGCACGATCACTGATTAACGGTTGATCGGAAAGCATCCCTGCAATACACCATGTTCCTGTTGAAATAAAGGCAAAATTTTCGTTGGTAAAAGGAATGGCAGTCACAGCACATGCCGTATCGTGACCAGCCACTAATATCACTTTTGTTTTAATGAACCTGTTATTTTTCAAGAAACCCAGTTTCTGACCGGCAATTAATGGCTTTGAAAATACTGTTGAATCAAGTCCAAGCAACTGCATGATTTGTTTGTCAAAATCTTTTAACTGACTGTTTACCATCTGACTCGTGGCGGCAAGGGTCAATTCATTTGATGGTTCCCCCGATAATACATAATTGATGTAATCGGCCATGAAAAGTATCCGTTTTGTTTTTGCCAAAACGCGTGAATCTTTGAGACTTAATAACTGGTATAGTGAATTGAAAACATTGTAGTTTATGCCTGTGATCCTGAACGTTTCTTTCTCCGATAAGAGTTCGTTCCAACGTTCTTTCATTCCATTCGTCCGTTTATCGCGGTACGAAACTGCATTTTCAAGAGGCAAACCATCTTCTCCAAGCAGCACAAAATCAACGCCCCATGAGTCGACACCAACACTCTTAACCGGAATTTCTGATTCCTCTATCGCTTTTGAAATCCCGAAAAGAATTCCTTCGGTTATCTTCTCCAGGTTCCACCTGTCTGCCCCGTCAATCCACTCAATATGGTTTTCAAACCGATGAATTTCCTTGATGATCAACTTGTCGGTAAAAATTCCCTGGACAACCCGGATGCTTCCGGCGCCCATATCAACAGCCAAACAGGAGAATGGTTCCATAATCAGTTTATATTTAAACGGAAAAAGTCATTAGTCATTGGAAAAAAGTCATTAGTCATTAGGAAAAGGTCATTAGGAATAAAATCATTAGGAGATGGAATAAAATGCAACGCATTTTTCTATTGACCAATGACTAATGACTTTTTTCAACTTTATTTTGCCCGTAATCGTTTTGTTTCATTCTCACCGCCATTAATCAGGAACATCAATGGTAACGGACGATCAGTTCCTTCAATAAAGGCAGGACGCGCTTGCCATGGTGCAACCGAAAGCACATTGGTCAAATCCATCCAGCATTGCAATACAGAGGGTTTTAATCCCCAAGTTATATGGAAATGGTTTGCTGGTGCATATTGTTTATATTCGGTCATGGTGGCATATTTCGGAACAATCCAGCTATGCGGCCAGGTTACATTCGAACTGTTGGCAACCATCGAAGCCAGTTTTTCAGGAAGATCAACCGTTTGGGCTTCGTCCCAGATTAAGCTAAACATTCCGGTTAGGTGACTGTATGTCAAACGGCTGGCAATTCCTTCAATTCCACCGGGAGAAACAAAGCTTACACTGTTTCCGCCTCCGGGAAAATAGTAGAGTTCCGCCGCTGGCATTGAGATCTTTTTCAACAAGGTTTCCATCGATTCTCCTGGCATTCCTGCCCAGTTCAAACTTGCTGAGCCAGAGTTATCGCCATCAACAATTCCTTTGAGCGCCCACAATTCGTCACCTTTCACATTGATGCCAAGACTTTTTGCCGCTGCAACCAATTCTTTGGGTTCCCAAACTTTACGGAAATCCATAAACAATGGTGGATTTCCTCCGGTGAGCCATGTTTTGAAAAGCATGGTCAGCGTTCCCTGCATATCGGCTTCGGTTCCAAATGGAATAACCGGTTTTGGCCCGTTGTGGTCGAAGGTGGAATTGAACAACGATTCGGCCATATCGCATATTGGCATTGGGATTCCACGGCGGTCGCTTCCCCATTCCAACTGGTTCATGAAAGCCCCGCCAACGGCGTTCAAATCGGTGAGCAAATCGCGTATGATCAAGTACATGGCCAACGACTTGTCGAGGTTTTCGCTTCCATTCGCTTGCGAAATATCAATGTGGTTCAGATGATTTTCGAGCCATGAACGCAATTTTTTCAACTCATTCTTATCGTAATCGCCTTTGGTAAGCTTATCCGCCAGTAGCTTCATGTCGAGACGGGTAACTTCAACCCCAAAGGTATTTCTGGTGGCGTTTACATGGGTGAGCGCTGTTTCCATACCCATTGAATCGTGTCCGAAACAAACGACTCTTCTTCCTTTGAGTCCCACATAGGTAACAGCGGCAAAAGCCCAGTCAACCAGGTTTTGAAGTGTTGCCGGGTTAATTTCGGGTTTTAACCCGCGGTCGTCCCAATTGCCAATATTCAAATGGGTCAACCTGCCTTGTTGTGCAAATGCGCCGTTCACCGCATGGGCAAAAACAACCCCTGGTTTGGGAGCGCTGTTGCCACAGGTAATATTCAGCGGTGTATCTTTTGGTAATTGCGACATCAGGCTCATAAGTGTCAATTGCGGAAAAGCCCAGGTGTCTGGTGTGCAAACAACAATGTTCACACCTTCCTCTTTAAACTGACGGGCAACTATATCGGCCTCTTTTTCGCCATCGATCAGGGTTGATGTCCAAACGACTTTCACCGGTTCGTTATTTGGTACCTTTATTGATGATTGCAGGTGATCAGCAATCATTTCGATAATGTTTTGAGTGCGAATGCGTGAATCTTCATCGACACGTGGGTCACAGGTTGCACAAACGCCTATGGTTACTGAACCCTTCGGATTTTTATTATTTAATTCTGATAATCTTTTGGCTGTACTCATATTAAAAGTAGTTAGATGTTAGTTGCTGTAAATTTGCAGATGAATAATTTCGGCACATAAAATTTACAGCGAGTTAAAATTAGTGAAGAATGATGGTTGAAGTTTCACCTTAAAGTGTTATTTTGTGTCTTAAACTAACATCAAGAAGATGGGTTGGAAATCAACAAACGATGCAAAGGTCGATCCTTCAGGAATTAAACAACATTTTACCGATATTGGAATAAAGCTTCATTGTTGCCGATATTGGAAACTGAATGAATGGGAATTTAATAATTTGTCTTTCCCGTTTTGGCGACTTTATTATAATACAACCCAAGGGGCAAGGGTAAGTTTTAAGAATAAGGTGGTGGAATTGAACTCTGATAAAGTCATTTTAATTCCACCCTATACATCTTTTTCTACTTCACTGAAGCAAATAAATACCGAAAGCCTGAGCGGAAATCGTATAGCTTCGGTTGAAGAGCTGAGTGATATAATGGAAATGGGGATGGTCGACCACCTGTTTATACATTTTAACCTGGGTTTTCAGCACGATCATCTTTTCCCATCCATTTTTGAATTCAATGTTGATGCCCAAACTCAAATATTGCTCGATGAGATACGGTTTTCCATTATCGAACAGTATACTGATTTGTCATCCAGGTTAATGCTGCAAATCTATTCCCTTATATTGATGCATGTTTCAAAAATACCTGCTGAAAACTGGAAACAAAAAACAACCGATAATCGGGTTTTGAAAGTGATCGACTATATTGACTTACATTTCAAAGAATCTCTTAGTAATGAAGTGCTTTCAGAGAGGATATCCATGTCGCCAAACTCTTTTTTACGTTTATTTAAAGTTACGACAGGGTTCACCTTGCAGCAATATCTTCAGAATAAGCGGATAGAGAAAGCAATTTTAATGATGCACCACAACCAGGATGCAGCGATTGAGCAGATTGCTGAGAAATGTGGCTTTAGCGACCGGCATCATTTTTCGAAAGTTTTCAAACGGATCGTTAAAGTTGCTCCGGCACAGTATAGGAAAACGCAGACGATATAGCTGGTTGCTCGATATGTTTCTGATTACTTTTTCGGTTGATAACCTGCGATGAAACTACATTTGAGTTGTAGTAAAAGTCTTATGATGTTATAGTTAGTGAAAGAACTATTCGTAAATGTCTTTTCTGTTTCCGACCTCAATTACATTAACAGTTAGTATTTTATCTTTGATTTCATAAATAATACGATAATCTCCTTCACGTATTCTATAGCCGGGTCTGCCTCTCAATTTTTTATAACCATAGGGGCGTGGATCATTTACTAAATTGGAAATTGCGGTCATTATCTTGTGATAATCCTTACCAGAAATATTTTTAAGTTGTTTAAAAACCGCTTTTTCAATAAAGAGATTATAAGTTGCCATTACGCATGTATTCAATTTCCTTAATAGCCTGATCAAATGGTATAGGTTCGCTTTTACGGGCTTTAGCACGGTCATAAGCCTTAATGTCGGCTAATTCTTCCAGTTCCTCAATCATTTTTTCATAATCACGAAGAGGTAGTACAACACTGACTTTTCTTCCATCAACATCTGTTATAAATTGGGTTTTCATACCGATTGATATTTATATAGTGCGAAATTACCAAAAAAGAAATTGTTTTTTATATTTTGAGTTTTACACTTTTTAAAATGTAAAAATACTCAGTAAATATGAAATTCTTTTTGGGTTTTGTTATTTGATTCTTGGAATTTGGTGTTTCAAAAAAAAGGCCCCCTTTCGGAAGCCTTTTCTATCGTTGGTCATATAAACGTTATTCCTTTTTCTTGGGTTGTTCACCCCCGATGGAATCTCTCATGTGCGTGTCAGCTTCAATATTTCTGTATTTCATGTAATCCATGATGCCAAGATTGCCTGAACGGAATGATTCAGCAATAGCCAAAGGTATTTGCGCTTCAGCTTCAATAACCTTTGCGCGAGCTTCCTGGGCTTTTGCTTTCATTTCCTGTTCAATAGCTACAGCCATGGCGCGACGCTCTTCGGCTTTGGCCTGGGCAATGTTTTTATCGGCTTCGGCCTGATCCATTTGCAGGTAAGCGCCAATGTTTTTACCTATATCGATATCGGCGATATCTATTGAGAGGATTTCAAATGCTGTACCGGCATCCAGACCTTTTTCCAACACCACTTTCGAAATGGAATCGGGGTTTTCGAGAACCGATTTGTGCGATTGTGATGAACCAATCGATGATACAATCCCTTCACCAACACGGGCTAAAACAGTCTCTTCACCGGCACCTCCAACCAGTTGTTTAATGCTGGCGCGAACGGTAACACGGGCTTTACAAATCAACTGGATACCATCTTTGGCAACAGCTGAAACAGGAGGGGTATTGATTACTTTTGGATTTACCGACATACGGACAGCTTCGAGTACATCGCGTCCGGCAAGGTCGATAGCCGTGGCCATTTTGAATGAAAGATCGATGTTTGCTTTATCAGCCGATACCAGTGCATGAACAACATTTTCGACGTGTCCGCCGGCCAGGTAGTGGGCTTCCAGTTCGTCGCGTTTCACAAAACCTAATCCGGCTTTGTGTGCTTCGATCATCGCACGGGTAATTACTCCCGGTGGGACTTTACGAAAACGCATCAGGAACAGCTGAAGCAGCGAAATGCGTACACCCGACACCAGCGCTGAAAACCAAATACCGATTGGAACAAAATAGAGGACAATAATCATGAGGATTATTGCACCTATAACGATCATTATTGAAGTTACTTGAATCATAGTTTATTCTTTTATGGGTTCAACATATACAGAGTTTCCCTCAACTTTGAGGACTTTAATTTTTGTTTTTTGATCAACGAGGCTACCCGTTGTACGGACTTCAAGAGTTATCCCGTTGATTTTTGCTTTACCTGAAGGGACTAGCCTGCCAATGGTCACACCTTCGTCGCCGGGATGGATCTGGTTTTCATCCACATTTTTTACTTTACCATCGATATCGGTATTGAGCATCATGTGTTTCGTCGCTTTTCCTTTGAATAGGAAGTAGAGAAAAAGCGGGACAGAAATGAGTATAATCAATAGTACAATTATGCCAACGAAGGATCCAAAGTATCTAAAGGCTAAAAGAACAGCAACCCCGAATGATATCAGGCAACCGACTCCAGCGATTGATATACCGGGGATGAGTAAAAATTCGACCAATAAGAGGACTACACCCAGTAAAATTAGTAGTATGACAGTTACTATTTCCATCTGTTTATGCTTTTAACAAATTGTTGCTTTCAATTCTTTATCCAATAGAGCTCTTCTTAGGGGACGTAATTCTTCGTAAGACCCCTTTTTTACGTCGCAGCTACCCTTGTAATGAACAATCATGGTGCATTGGGTGGCTTGTTGCGGTGTGTGGTTGCAAATATCTATCAATGCGTCGATCACGTAATCGAAAGTATGCACATCGTCGTTGATGAGCATTAACTGATGTTCATCTAACGTTGATGTGGAATGATCCAGATCAGGTATTTCCTTATATTTTTCTTTGGTCATTGCTTTATTAATTCCAACGCTTCATTCAAAGGTATTCTTTTTCCATCTTTTATTGCAATAACGAAAGCATCTTTTACACTTTCCTGTCTGATTTGATCCTGTAGTTTCAACGCATCTTTGATGTTGGTCAATTCTCCTATGGTGTAAATGGTATAATTTCGTTCATCAACAACCTGATCGATTCTTCTCAAAACTGAAATTTTCTTATACAATTTTTTAGCCGATTCGGGTAACTCAGTATTGTAAGCACCTATTTGGACTTTAAAAACAATTTTTCCCTGAGTTACAGGTTCAGTCGCTATTGGCTCTGTATAAATTTTTGTGCTATCTATCGTTAAAGAGTCCTGAGCAATGGTATCGGTTACAATTGCTTCTGTTGTTTGAATAAATGCTTTCTTTTCCTCTTCAACTTCAATAAGAGCTTTTCTTTCAGAATCTAATCTTATTGAATCATTTTCTTCAATTAGTTTCCATTTTTCTTGGTCTGATGCTTTATTCCAATAGTTCAACTCAGATTCACGCGCTTTCATGTAACTGAAATCGGTTGTTGATTTTTTGTCGATTATCAGGTTCTCCAGTTCAACGACACGTGCTGAAATCTTTCCCCGATTAACGGAAAAACTCAATTTGGAATATTCTTCTCGAAGACTATCGGTTTCAGAAATCAATCTCTTTAATTCTTCCGAGTTCTTCCATCCTTCGATGAAAAAATGTTCACCCTTTTTTGTTTTGAATTGATGAATCTTCGAGTAGTATAGTTCAGATGTCAGATTAAAGTTGATTGAACTGTCAATAAAAGCGGGCATATTTTCAAATATATCCACTTTTGGGGCGGTTGAATCAATTTTCTCGGTGGTTTCCGATGAATTATAAATAATTTCACCCGTTTCTTTATTTGATTTCGGAGCAAATTCTTGCGACGAGACAGCATCTCTGTTTTTATCTTTACCCAAAGCAGAATAAAAATTGGTAAAGGGATTGATGCAACTGTTACACATCGAAATTTTTTCTTTCAATTCAAACTCTTTTAGCTCCTTTTTATTCGCAATTTTCTTATATTGGTTGTAGTAAACCAATGCGAGGTCAAAATAGTTTAAGGCATGATAATTTTTCCCGATAAAATATTGAACATTATTAGGTACGTTGCTTTGCAGTGCTGTTAGTAATAATTTTTTGGTTTCGTCACTAAACCGGTTCGTCTCAACCTTACAAACCCCGGTATAATAGCAAAGAATTGTGTCGGTGGGGTATTGATTTAACAAATTGGTGAAAAGTGGTAATGCCTTTTCAAATTGCTTTGACTGAAATAATGTGATGGCATTTCCTTTATTTTCAATTGATTGTCCATGTATTGGAGTCAAAGAAGAAACAATAATGAATAGTAAGATGTTAAATTGTATATGTTTTTTTAAATTCATCGGTATAGTTTTCCATTTTAATTTTTTAAAAGTATCAACCAAATAGCTCTTTTGCAAGAAATCGATCAATTTTAAATACCATGATAAAATAACAATAAATCATAACACTATGGCAATTTTAACAAAAGGAAATTTAGCGCCTGATTTCAAGGGAATAAACCAGTTTGGAAAAGAAATTTCTCTTTCATCGTTCCGGGGAAAGAAAGTAATTTTATATTTTTACCCAAAAGATAATACGCCCGGATGTACAGCCGAAGCCTGCGACTTGAACGATAACTATGAAATGTGGCTGGCAAAAGGTTATGAAGTAATTGGTGTAAGCCCCGACAGTGTGGCATCGCATCAAAAATTTGCTGATAAATTCGGATTGAGTTTCAACCTGATTGCCGATCCGGGGCTTGAAATATTAAAAGTTTACGGTGTCTGGGGTGAAAAATCGATGTACGGAAAGTCGTATATGGGCGTTTTAAGAACTACTTTTGTAATCGACGAAAACGGCAATATTGTTGAAGTTTTTGAAAAAGTGAACACGAAAGAACATACAAAACAAATACTTAGTACAGTTTAAACCATGAGTGAAGAAATATCAAAAATCAATAAGGAAAAACTGAAAGCCCTCCAGTTGACCATGGAAAAGATCGACAAAACTTACGGCAAAGGTTCGATCATGCGTATGGGGGATAAAGTAGCGGAACTGGTTCCGGCCATCTCTTCGGGTTCTATTGGCCTCGATGTGGCAATGGGTGTAGGTGGTTATCCTAAGGGAAGGATCATCGAAATTTATGGACCTGAATCATCGGGTAAAACTACGCTGGCCATTCATGCAATTGCCGAGGCTCAAAAAGCGGGAGGAATTGCGGCTATCATCGATGCGGAACATGCTTTCGATCCCTCTTATGCCCGCAAATTGGGTGTGAATACCGACGAGCTTCTGATTTCACAACCCGACAATGGGGAACAAGCTCTCGAAATTGCCGATAACCTGATCCGCTCTGGCGCTATCGACATTATTGTAATTGACTCGGTTGCAGCTCTTAC
>Ga0209800_10001750_pt1 | contig 21193 bp, 27 predicted proteins | sample Higcelweek8metaG_FD_187174 | JGI IMG/M metagenome (GOLD analysis project Ga0209800, IMG submission 187174) | Freshwater pond sediment microbial communities from the University of Edinburgh, under environmental carbon perturbations - High... | ecosystem: Environmental > Aquatic > Freshwater >...
TTCCTTCAACCTGAGTTCTTGCCTGTTCAGGAGTCAATACAGCCTCATTTGCTTTCCTATATCCGAATAGTTTTGGCTGTGCAATGCCCCAACCTTCAGCTGTAAGACCAAAGATGGTACCACCTGCAAGTGCAGCTGGTGTCGTATCGAATATCTGTTGAATGATTTGTTCCTTTGTTGCGCCCTTATCCATACCTGCTTTCATCTGTTGAGCCGCATTGATGATAAGCATTGTCTGAGATCCACGCCCTGCAGCTCGTGCAAGTACGTTAAACAATACAGGAGCATCCTTGTATGTCATCTTCAATATAGTCTCCAATTCTTTTAGTGTTGTTTTTGGAAATATCTTTTCCATTGCCTTTGGAGCATAGATATAAGAAAGAATAGGTACAACGACTCTTCCTGCAGAGTTCTGCAGCTTTTCAACAAATGTTGACTTTTCATTTTTCCATACCTCATCCAATATCTTTGGTGCTGCCTCGATTTCCTTTGCCATGAAATATTCAAACTTGCCGGGAATAAGAAATGTAGCAGTGTCATATACAGCCTCAAGCGTAGGATTAACCGATTTTAGCTTTGATTTTATTGTATCGTTGTATGTATTTAATATGTCAAGTGGTTCAGTTCCTTTTTTATATGCACCCATCGCACTATTTACTCCGGGGATTGCGCGAAGTAATGTGTTAGTTGCAGGATCAACAGGGTTTTGTATTGTTTTAAGCACACTGTCGACTATGTTTACAGTCTTTTTCTGAAAGTTCTGCATGGAAGGAGACATCTGTGCAGTAGGAGTCATCGTAGCGGATGGATCAGCGGATGTCGGAACTGCGCTATCAAGCTGTTTTAATGGTTGAGTAGGTGTTTGAATAGATGCTGCAGTTGGAGCTGAAGCGGTTGGAATAGTTGGTTTATTACCCGGTTGTAATTGTGGTACCGCCTTTACAATCGCATTCTTTATCGTATCCCCAAGATTATTAAGGAATCCCCCAAGATTAAATCCTCCCTGTTGTGGTGCAGCTGTTGGTTGTGGAGTTGGCTTTGATGTTGGTACAACGCTCGGCTTTTGTGGTGCAGTATCAAGAAATGAGTTGAAATCAACCTTTCCACTTGCAGTACGCGTTGGCTGAGTTGTTTTCTTTATATCAGCAGCAGCCTGTTGAGAGGGAGACTGCAATGCTTTCTTTTTTTTTTCTTCGTCTGTAGAATCAAGCCACGCGTTGAAATCTGTCATAATTTGTTTTCATTTTTAATTACCCCAAATTTTGAAATTCCCACCATTCATCGCATCATTGAATAGTTTATATCCAAGCTCAGTGTCACCTCCGACACTATCAACTATCTGTTGACGTGCAACCTCCATTTCCTGTCGGGAAAGTTGCCTGTCACCTGAATTGGTGTAATCAGCGATAACTGTGCCAAATTTGTCTTTCTTCTGACCTGAGACTGCTTTACCGTTGACTGTTTGGTATGTCTGGTCAACCTTATTTATGATGCTTATTGCTGAAGTAACTTTTGATGTATATTCTTTTGCAGTATATCCACCTGCTCCTCCTGTTTCCTTTGGAGTCATAGCCTGCACTGTCTTGAATCCCCCATTTCCATCGGTCATTAATACTTCCCCAGTTGTATCATTGATATGAAGAATTTGGTCTTTTGCGCTTACCTGTAATGAGGAAATGAATCCCATTGGTAATCCTGCTGCAAGCTCCATACTATTGAGGGATGCTGCTGCGTCAGGAGAAAGACTCCCTAAGCTCAAATTTCCACTCATTATTGCATTTGCAAATATCTGTAGGTTCGCTCGCGCATTGTCCTGTGCTTTTTGCTGTACTGTTATTTCATCCTGTCTTATTCCTCTTGCTTGAGTGATAAGATCCATTGCCTGAGAGAATGAAGAGTCATACACTGATTTTGCATTAGTGAAATCCTGTTGAGTATATGTCATGATAGCCTCAACTGACTTGTATCGCATGGTAAGCTCATCGGCTGCAGTGGTAAGCTGTCTATCGATAAAATCAACTTTCTCCTGTGCAAGCCTCTGTTGTTCGCTCACTCTTCCCTCAACCACATTCTGCGCGACTGGCTTATTTCGCTCTGCTGTTGTATTCACTTCAAGCTGTGCCAATGCATCAGCTTTTTGTGCTTTCAAGTCAATTATGCTCTGTTCAAGTGCAGTAATAGTGCCATCTGAAGTTAATTCCTTATATGTTTCAAGAAGATTTGGAGCTGTTGGTGCATCTGTTGGAAGCACATTTTTAAGCTCTGTTGTTATCTCACTTAATGTCTGAACCTTTGGAACTGAGGGATCAACGTATGTTCCCATTGCACCATTTTGTATACCATTAGTATAATTTTGAACCTGACCTGTTGAAGCCATTTTAGGAGAAGGAGAATTGGCAAGAATATTTCTTTGAGTAGAGAGATAAGACTCAAATTGAGAAGATGACACGCCTTGTGCGGTTGCTGATGCTGCATTCACTTCCTTTGAAACAGCCTGTCCTGCGCCTATTTGATCTGAATTAGAGTTAATTACTCCGGGAGCAGAGAGGGTTCCACCCCAAAATTGTTGTCCATCATACCATCCACCCTGATTTGCCTGAACCGTTTGCCCATTACTGAGCTTGACTGTATTTCCTGAAACGACTGTAGCCATATGTGTATATAATAATTATAGTGATAATTTAACTTATTTGCCACTATATAAAAACCTGTCTGCAATTAATATTTCCTGCCCGAACTTACGTTTAAACTGGTTTATTCCACTTTCCTCGCGTGTAAGACCTCCTAAGTCAAGATATTTCTTTCCCTCTTTTTTGAATAGTTCAATCAGATAATAAAGAATGATATACCCAGTATTGTCATACTTCTCATCTTGATATAAAAGCATCATTATGGGAATTTCCCTTTGAAATAAATAGATGAATGAGACAAGGTGATTGTCTTTATCAAACAGCCCAAAGAACCTTTTCAATGATCTATCTATTTGATACCTTCCATTCTTCTCAAATTCAATTATGCTTTTATCAATGAAGTACAAATACGATTCATCTATCGATTCAAATGGAATGACATCAAGCTCCTTGAAGGTATATAGAACCTTATCCTTCATATGGCGCATCAAGTCTGAATTAAATTTAATTAAACCTGTATCGATCATTATTGTCTTTGGACAATTAGTACAGTTCCCCTTTGTTTTTGCCTCATCCGGCTTATTCACTGTAAGTGATCCATCCTTTTTAAGAGTAAGCTGAGTGATCTTACCACCTTTATCAAGATGCTTCTGAATATACTTGTTTTGTTTTTCATTTAGAAGCATCCCCCACTGGCGGTTGCCATTATCAAGATCAGTAATAGGTCTTTTCTCTTTCTTCTTGTCATAAAAAACTGTTTCATATCCAATAATTTTGTTAGTGGGATCAAGATATATTTTCATTTTATTTTTTGACTGAATATGAATACATCAACAGGATCAAAGGTATATGTGGTTCCGAATGCTGCACCACTTGAACCATTCCAACAATACGCATTAATCATCAATACAATAGTCGTTGTGGTTATTTTATACGTTAATCTGAAATAAGGAACGGTTGTCTTTGTATCACAGTCAGAACATAAATAAATACCATAGGGAAGCCTGCAATATCTGTTTCCACAGTCATTTGCAAATGCCCATACATACGGATAATACCCCAAATTATGTGTGATTGTTGAGGTCGCAGAAGTGTATCCAGCAGGTAATGAAATTGAAGTGGTAACTTTTGAGTAAAGAGAAAGTGACTTATATTTGCTCCAAAATTCATAGTCAGCAGGATCTGTTGAGGTCACTGCTTTCCCATCTTTTGCAATCTTAGCACCGTAGTCCATATTAAGGGTTTATTGGATCGTAATAAATAACAGCTTTGTAATAAACATATTGGTTTCCATCATTTTTGTAACTATAGATATATAAATATTGAGTATCAGTATATATTTTTAGGTATGAAATTGCTCCAAGACCGGGATACAAAACATAAAAGGACATTGGATACCATGTAGTAGGTGTTGTTTCGGTTGCACTGAATCCAACCATTACATCAAACATTGGTGCATATCCTAATGAATGATCTATTTGTGCGATAAGACGCTCTGCATTTGTTGCAGCATAAGTATGCCCCGTATATATTCCTTTTATTTTCAATAAAGGATAGGAACTATTATAGCGATATTTACCCGGTGATGTTTCCGTCACTGCTTCCCCCGGCTCCATAATTTTTATACCATGATTACCCATATATTATTCAAAGAATATAGCGTAATATCGCGCTTTATTATATTTATAAAGATACAATGCTGATGTGGTTGTTTGCATATACATTGAATCAAAATACTGATCGTCAATATATGCCATTGGATACAGGTCTCCATTTGTTTCCTCATAAAACGCGTTAAAGAAAGGTATGTATCCTAAGCTGTGAGTGACACCAGTTGTTGATGAATTATTTACTCCTTCAAATGCCATTTTATGTGACTCTACTGAAGAAAGAATTGTCAAATAGCGTATTGGCGCATTAAAAACGTCATATTCTGAAGGAGCATTCGTTTTGAGCGATTTGATTCCATAGTTTAGTGCCATTGTTAAAAGCCTCCACTTTGGTATCCAATTAAAATAATATCGCGTGCGCCATCATTAATTACAATTCGTTTATTTGCTCCATCAATCTTGATGTTTGATTCTCCTACCTCAATGGTTCCTGATAGTACCTGACCTGATGTAGCCTTCAAAAGTGCATCAGCTGCCCGAAGGTCATTTACTAACACCCACTCCCCGGCAGTAATTTGATCTGCGCCTGCTGCAGCTGCCCGGTATACCTTGTTATTGTCATTAGTGTCATACCACAAGTCGCCAGCGTTTATCGATACAGGAATACTGTCTTGTGCAAACACCTGTACCCCTATCGTATTGACTAGCTCCCACTCTCCAGCAGTGATTGCATCAGCTCCAACGGAGCCTGCACGGTACATCTTGTTATTGTCATCAGTATCAAACCATAAGTCTCCAATTGCAAGAGAGGTAGGGATAGCATCCTGCTTGAATACAGTGAGCGTGACAAGGTTAGGAAATGTAGCGGAAGAAGCGGTGACGTTGCCCTGCATGTCCACACGGAAGGGAGCATTGACAAACTTCTCAGCACCAATCCAAAACCCAGCTTCTTGAGAGAATCTGAATACCTTAGTTCCTCCCCCTGAGCTTATCCCTCCCACATTCTCCAATGATTCAACTCCCCAAGCTGAATTTGGTTGGAGTTGTACTTCCTGAATATTGGTAAAGGGATCAATTACTTTTTCCATTATGATAATAAAACGTCTATTTCCTCAATGGTTGGCGCATCATTACCGCTTGCAACGCACTCTACTCTTACCTGAAGAGACTTTGCCTCAATCCTGTCTCCATCGGTATAGGTAAATTTGCGGTCAGTATCCTGTATTTCTGTAGTATCTGAATAGCTTGCTGCATGATTTGCCTTTGTTTTGAGTACGATTGATGTGCCTGTTGGCATATCCTCATAGTTTGCGATTATCTTTGAAAATGTCTGTAATGATGTTCTGTCAGGCGCAATCACTCTTGTTTCCATGAATGGATGAACTATTTTATTTGAATAGTCGAGTTTATCCACGCCTACTGTTACCATCGTATGCACCCCTGATTGTGTTCCTGTTGTTGCCACACGTCCTGTAGCTCCACCTGAAACTGCATGGGCTGAAGTGTCATATAAATTGAATGTATTTGCGTTTACTCCCTTTGCATAATAAACAGTTGATGCGGTGATTCCTGTTGGCAACGCACCTGTTGTTGTGAAGTAGACAGCTTCTCCATCAGTAAGACCATGAGCAGCAAGAGTGACAACAGCAGGATCTGCAATGGTTGTTGTGATGGTACTACTTCTCTTCCACGATGCGTAAATATCAACGCCTGAGACCAGAATAGCCCCTATCTCAATGCCAGTGAGTACATTGTATCCGTCAGCATCCACGTTTGATGTAGGGAACTCCATGTTGAATACCACCGGGTAATTGAGAGAATACCTTCCTAATGACCAAATACCCTCATCGCACGAGTCTCCTGAAACATTGCTTACCCCAAATATGGGGATAGAACCTTTGTATATGCCTGTCGCATTTGGATTAATCTTGCATGTTTTTGTTGAGGAATAGGTGCCGGGAATGCGTTTATAGAACTGTAGTTGTGAACCATTATATGCATAGACTGAGCCTGTTGAGCCTGCATTCACATACACATAATTATCCGCTTCAATGAATGAATTGATTGTTCTTTCAGGTACGGTGTCTGATGATTGGAAAGTCGTTGAATAGGTATTCCATGAGAATATTTCGGAAAGATTCACATTTGGAATGGAGCCTCCAATAAGAAGATATGTACTCATTTTTCCCAATGCGGTTATGACATAATTATTGGATATATCAAGCGCATTGGCTGAGAAGGTATTAGTGTCGACCTGTGCAACGTAGTATTTATCGGCAATGTATAAAACCATGTTTATCTCGACCATCGGATGATAAAGTGAAGCATTAGTAAATGTCGCCCAATTTGAAGCTATATTTGCAGTCCACGCTGCAGCTCCATCAGCTGAAGCTGTTGCGATTCTATGAAGATATTTCTCAGTAGCTAGATAAATATATCCTTGATACTCTTTTATCCCGGTGATTGCTGCTCCGTTTGCAGTAGGTACAATCGTATGAACGAGAGTATATGTTCCTGCTTTCTCCTGCCACACTTTACCACTGACTGAGGAAGCCCAATATCGTATACCATTTGACGCTTCAAGTGGCTCCATACAATATTCATCAATGACAATACCTGAGTTCTTTGCCATCTTCTGATTGACCTTCACCAGTCCGGGAACTGAATGGATATCAAAGCCAACCATACGCGCAAGCGCATTCTTTGTGCCTTGATATTTGGAATCTCCTACCGCTGCTAAATTTAAATCCTTGAATTGTACGATTGCCATATTTATTCCTGTCTCGGTTTTTCAGTCCATAAATTTGTAACCCTCGTTTTTGATGACCATGTCCCAGTGGAACGTGTTTTGTCTGTCCAGCCAACCGCTGTTCTAATAATATCCATCCACTTCACCAACATACCGTTTAATCTCATTATATAATTTTCTGAGACTCGAAGCGAATTTATAAATAGCTTGCCTGCTGATTTTACAAAAGTAATTGATACGTTTATCGCATCAGTAAGAACTAAATATGCTGTTCTTAATTTTGTGAATACCTCAGAAGTGTTGACTGCATCTGAAAGAGATCGAGCGATTGACTTAATAAAAGACTCTCCCAGTCCTATACTTTCAAGAAATGCTAATATTTTAGTTACCTCTTTCTCAAGTGCAGCCTCTACCACATCCACTGCATCAGTAAATAATCTGCCAATCGATTTTATAAATACGCTTGTTACATTTATTGCACTTATTAATACCTTGCCTGTTGAGCGTACGAGTGTACTTGATACTCCAATTACCTCAGTAAAAGCAACACCTAAACTTTTCGCTATATCAATTGCTGTTTCAACTAATATCATTGAATCTGTTAGCAATAATGCAGGAAGTATTTTATAGATATTGCTTACCACGTTTAACGCATCAGTAAACGCTGTTTTTGTTATTGCCTTTATTAAAGAGCTTGTTGCATTCACACTATCTGTGAATGTTTGGAACATTGTTTTAATTTTGGTAAGTACACTCGTCACGTTTATTGAACTAAGAAATAGTTTCCCAACGGATCTTACTATTACTGAGGTTGCGTTTATTGCACTTATTAGAAGTTTTTCTATTGATCGAAGTATAAGAGAAGTTATATTAACAGCATCAGTTAGATCTTTTGTATAGGCAATTCCTGAAGAAAAATCCATATCCTCTCCCAAAGAAAATACTTCTTGAGATAAGGTTCGTTCCGTTAATACAAATGTTAAATTTGCCATACATACTTATTATTTATTAAATTTATCTATTTCTATTTGTATATCTTTTAATGCCTCGTTAAGTAAATTTTTGAATATTTCAAGTGAATTTTGATAATCTATATTAAGTGAAAAATTCAATGAAATATCACCTTCTGAATAAGTAAATGTCTTTATTGTTTTTAATTGTTTTACTATTTTTGTTTTTGGCATATATTTAATAAGAAACTATAACTATTCCACTACCACCATTTTTCCCTGCATTTGAACCTGTACTAGCTAATCCTCCTCCTCCACCACCTGTATTTGCTGTGCCTGTTGCTGCATTTCCAACACCGTAATCAGCTCCTCGTCCACCACCTCCATATCCACCTGCTCCTCCTGACGTAAATCCTCCTCCTCCACCACCACCAAAATAATATGTACCAGAAACATTTTGACCTGAAGTAGAACCTGCAATTGGATTTGCTAAACCAACTCCACCTGCTCCAGCTTGTGAACCACTACCTGCCTGTCCTGCCCCACCAGCACCATCTCCACCAGGTGTGGCAGCTGCTGATGAACTAACCGTTCCACCATCTCCACCTGTTGCGGTAATAATACCAAACACAGTATTTCCACCTGGATTTCCATTTGCATTTACAACTCCTGTTCCTCCATCTCCAATAGTAACGGTTATATCACCACTAGCCAAATATGCAGGATTGTAAACAACTTGTCCTCCATCTCCTCCTTGACTTGAATTATCTGTACCATTTCCTTTACTTGCACCACCACCACCAACAACAACAACTTCAACTAATCCTATTCCATAGCAGGAAAAAGTACCACTTCCAGTAAATGTATGAATTGTTTTTCCATTTGCATGAGTGACTGTTCCTCCGATTGCACGAAAAGGAATATCTTGTGAGGCATATTCTCCGGGTATTCTACTTCTCCTATATTTTGTAATCATTAGTCCGTTATTGAATTAACAAAGCCACTAATAGTTATTACATTTGCTGTTGCTGCAAAAGCCTTAACGACCATTCCGTTCTGTAAAATAAGACCGGGAACGACCAATACCAACCCTGATTTTGCTGCGATTGTAAGAACAATATTTTGGTCAGGAACTGTTACACCTCCAAATTCTAAAGTAAGAACAACTGGAGCTGTATGTCCATTATAGGCATATAACCATATCTCATCAAATGTACCTGCTGTTGTTCCTGCAACTGCGGTGTGAATTGTATCTCCAGCTGTTGCTGTTTGAACGACCTTAATTGGTTTTCCATCTGTTGAACCAGATAATTTTCTTTTTACAATAGTTGCCATAATTTATTAATTAAATTATTAACTTGTTGTAACCTGTACCTTGTGTGTGATGGCAAGAGAATCACCTGAAACCACGTTTACAGCTGAAAATACCTGTCTTGCCACGAGAACTCCACCTGACGTCACATTATTCAAGATTCCCTCTTCAGTGACCGCAAATGAGCCAGTGAATGTAAATGTCTTTGCCCATTGTTCAGTGTCTCCTGAGCTTGTTGTAGTTGTATTTGTTACTGTCGCTGCTCCTCGTTCTCCACCTGCTGTAGTGATTTCACTTTCAAGAGTAGTATTTGCTGCGTTTGCTGCTGTAGTTCCAATTCCAATTGCAACACATGTTGCCGGAGTGGTGACTGTACCTCCAAGTTGATCTGCAACAAGCTTCTTGCCCACTGTAGTGATGAGATTTCGTCTTATCGCAGCTGTAGTCCACATTCCAAATAAGAATGGGATTTTAAGATCAACATTAAACAATTTATGGAAAAACTTCCATAACGCATTTTCATTGAACATGGCTTTAACTTTGCCATTTTTGTCACGAAGCTGCATTTCTGTCCACCCTTTTACTGAATATTCTGTTGTAAACATAAAATTAAATAAATTAATAAAAAAAGCACCAACCCTTTCGAGTAAGTGCTTCGGTAATTCCGTTAGCTATAGTTTAATTATAGGTTTTTGTTCACTAATAATCAAACATTAATTCTGCAAGTGCGTATCATCAGGCAACTCTGCTGAATTTTCACGATCTAAATTAAGGTTTGTGATGCTTGACATTGCCAATTTAAAATCCTTATCCACACTTTGTTCGCTTTGAGTAAGAGGAATCGGTTTTTCGCGGTTTGACTTGTACATTATCGAGCATTTTGTCGCCCATATCTTATGGAATTGTCGGGGGAGACCTGCGGTTGATGTTGATGGATCAGTCGAAAGGTCAGTTGATCCTGAAAGAGTATCTGTTGTTATGTCTGCCGGGAATACTATCTGCCATAATTGCAATCCAAGTGTGGTTGCAGTGATTGCTCCACTATATATCCACAAAGACTTGCGGAATAGATCATAAAATGCTTTTCCATTCTCATTTGCAAAATTAAGAAGTATCTCAGCTTCGTTTGTAGTTCGTTTGTATTGGTTCAAATTAAATTCATTAAGGGGAATCCAATTAGTACCATCAAGTTTTGCTTCTACTTTCTTTACTTTGAGGATATTTTCAGGGAGAGAGTATTCGCGTGAGGTCATATCAGAAGCATCTGAGGTAACAAGATCACGCTGGGCAATACCACCAAAGAAATCCTCATCAACCTTGATAATCTCCTTTGCAATATCATCCTTAATAACATTTGCCATTAAAACAATATCAGCATTTGGAAGGGTTGTTGAGTTGGTGCGAGTCAATAGTCGCACAAAGGCTGCAAAGTTAGTACCTGTCATAATTTAATTATACAGGATTTTAACTCTTTACAATAGTGCCTCTTCGACTGTCACGCCACCTTTTGAAGGTCGTGCAATGTCAGTTCTAAAGTCACGTCCTGCTGCAACAGTCTGTTTGAGTGAGTTCATGATGACTGCTGCTACCTGCATTGGAACTTCAACGTATACATTCTTCATGATGGTATATCTATATCCATTCAATGTGACAGGAATGGTCGTTCCCTCTGCTTCTCCTGCGTCAAGTGGTACCATGATGGTAACTTTAGGTTGTGCATGGAGTTGATCGCGCATCTTTTCCGCTTTTGTCTGGTGATTTTTAGCGACCTCTGCACGGACTGCTGCACTTGGAACATTCATCTTCGCTTCTCGTGCATCAAGTTCCTGTTCTCGTGCCTCTTGTGCAATTCTTTGTGCATCAAGACTTTTCTTCATTTCTTCCATTTGGAGCATTATTTTCTCAATCTGTGGATCTGAAGTGGCTGGTGTAACCGGGGGTTTGCCTGAACCTGCTGGGGGAAGAGTACCTGTGGAAGCTGATGTTTTGCTCATACTATTATTATAAAGATTCCATTAATCATTGTCAAACACAACAAAAAGCCAGCTCCTTTTGGGAAACTGGCTTCTTGGGTTTATTTACAACTTAGGTTGTGGTGCCAAGTGCTGCGACAGCAACATACCCAGTTCCGGCTGCGGTATATGCTTTAAGTAGCGAAGCATTTGTATCGACTGCAGTTTTAATTGCGGTCAAGTCAGTTAGAATTGAATCTAACAGTGCTTCATGTTCAGCGTCATTCAAAGCTGTTCTTTGATTTATTGCTTTAGCCATATTGTTTTTTTAGTAAAATATTAAATAATAATTGGGTTATTGGTTAGGCTGTTACACCGTGTTCAATAACAACTCCGAAATCCTGATTCAAGATTTTGGCAACGAATGTTGCTTTCCATCCTGAAGTTGCTCTCTGATCCAATGGATCTGTTGTTCCACCCGATCCAAGTGGTTTCACGATGTTTTTAAGGGATTCACCTGAGATTCTTGTGATTCCGTAAAAGTCGCGTCCAAAGATAACTGTCTTGTAAACAGGTGCAGCGGATGAACCGACTGTTCCGGCATACTTTGAGTTTGTGGACATCACGAATCTTACTTCATCAATCGAACCTACCTCGTTTTCCATGACATCGCTCTTGTTTGCGTAGTCACTTGTTTTCACCCATGCGCTGTCTGCTTTGAGATCAAACAGTGTCTTTGGATGAATGATTCCGATGTATGCAGGCATGATTGTTTTAGAACCATATGCATTTGAGGAATCAACCATTCTCATGACTGGTTTTGCGTTGTTTGTTTGCAGAGTTCTTACCGCTTCACGAACTTCTGACGCATTCATAATCATGGATGCTGTGATAGCACCTTCTGATCCAGCTGAGCTTGCGTACTGAATTGTTGTACCTGCTGCGATCACGTCTCGTGTGAGTTGGTCAAGGGTATCACCTGCTTGATCTCCTAACAGTTCTGCTGTCTCTGTGAGTAAAGGATCAAGAGTTGTGAATTTAACCTTGTCTGACATGGTAACAAAGTCACCATATTGCAAAGGAGTTGCAACGATGTCAGTCACTGCAAGCACACTACCTGCTGGTGTTGTTCCTTCCGTTAATGCTGTTGTTGCAGCAGTAAGGTTTGTGTATTTTCTGAACTTAATTGTTTGTCCAGCATTTGCAGGAATATCACGAACCTGCGCCCATTTTTGGTGGACAAAATTAGCAACTGCTCTTGTGAGCATTACGCGATCGTAAAAGTCGGCGTATGGACTTGTTGAAGGAGCTGGTGTTACCACAGCTGTTGTTGTCATTCCTGCAGTCATAGTGTTTGAATGTAAATAATAATTTTATAACCGCTGCCTTATATACCAAAAAAAAGCACACCCCTTCAGGTGTGCTTCGGTACTTCCGTCAGCAATTAAATAATACTTTAATTATAATTGAATTATTGAACGCGTGTCAAGAGGATTATACCCTTCCACTCTTTACTTTCTCAGCCATCTCTTCAATATCCTTTGTACTCATTGACTTATAATCAACCTTTGTTGTTGCCACTGTAGCTGGTGGTGTTCCTCCGTTTGCCTCACTTGCCTTTGCCTTTGCAATGGCAGCTTTCATCTTCTCAGCACCTATTTTTTCAAGGTGTGGAGCGATTGCTTCCAAGACCACTGATTGCACTGGAAATCCGTTTTTTATGAATTTTAATCTGTTTGGATGGTTCACCCATTTGGTAATTCTTTCTTTGTAAGGCTCATATTCAGGATGTGCAGCAATGATATCTTTTACCTCATTATTTATTCTTTGTACTGCGATTGCTCCTGTTGCCTTGCTAATTCCTGCTTGTACTGATTTGTCGATTGCTTCCTTGACCTTCTTTGAATCCATAGTATCCAAGTCCTCTGGTATGACATATTCCCCTGTTTCAGGATCTACTGTTCCAACTGGAGGATCAATCTTCTCTTCAGGAGGAGGTGTTGGTGTGGCTGGTGGTGCTGCTGGGGGAGTTGGAGGAGTAGCCGGAGGAGTCTCAGGTGGCGTTGCCGGAGGTGTGGCTGGTGGTGCTGCTGGGGGAGTTACCTGTGGTGGTACGACTGGTTCTGACATATAAATATTATAATAAAATAATAACGATTACGCAAACGGATCAAAGGTTATTTTCTCCTCATCTACATTAATTTCTATTTGCCCAATCATAATTTCAGGGAGATTCATTGACTGAGTACAGAGGTTTATCTTGTCACGAATGCGTTGAAGCTCATCAAGTGAATCAATCTTCTTATTATTCAGCTCATCCTGATGAAATGCAATCTTCTTTTTATAGAATAACTGTAATCTTCTCCATGCAGGATGTTGAAGAAGCTGTTGCAGTTGCTCTTTTGCTATCGCTGCTTCTTGCTGGGAGTTATAGGTAATCTTTGGTTCAGCTTTTTTTCGTGCCATAGTTACTTATCTAATTTTTTCATAATCCAAACAAATAAGAATGCGAAAGGTATTGCACATAAAGTAACAATAATACTATCAAGTGCTGTCATTGAGCAATATGGCTTTAAAAATGGGTTTATCATCCTTGCATCGCGTTATTCGCTGCTGCTGTGGCTGAAGGAGTCATAGTACCTAGATTCGGCTGTTGTGTTGTAGCTCCCGGCATTCCCGGTGATGTTGTGGAAGATGTCGTGCTTGGTGTCGTTGCTCCTCCAGCTCCGGGCTTTGGTGCAAACAGCTCAGGTTGTCGTCTTTTAAGGATAAGCTGAGTCTTATGTGCATGGATATGTGCTGCCTTTGCTGCAGTCTCTGATGCTTTGCTATGGATCTGCATATGTGCATAATCATCATCATCAGGAGAAACCATTGTCAATTTATTATCATTTAAGAACTTCTCGTTCTCATCCTGTGCGATAAGCTCATCAACAGTTGGAGGATATACTATATTGACCTCATCTGGTTCCAAACCATTTAGCTTTGCCAATTTACGTTCAAAGTATTTCTTTCCGATTGCATTAGGAGAATTTACTACTGCATTAGCAAAGCCATTAAGAAGTGTTCTGTCCTTCAATCTCATGTTCTCAGCTACAGTCTTACTTTCAATCTTTATATCAGGATCTATTGTGGATGTGATGTTCTCCTTTGTGAGTGTTCTGAACTTATTTCCCATTGATCCTGCAATGCGTACCACCTTCTCTTCTATTCCACCATCAAGCATGTGTTCCTTATAAACACGATACCACTGTTGCCAAAATGCACGTTCACTCCATCCGAATACCTTTGCTGTAAGGGAATATCGAGTGTCAACTTTGGAAGAGATAAGATTCAGTTCTCCAAGTGTTCGTTTTTCATCACTCACTGCCCCTTGCTGCATTTCAGGAGTCGCTGTTGCGCGCTGTACTGAAGCATCGAGCGTTTGTAATATCCAGTTTGCCATTGCTTGACTATTGAGAGGCTTATTTATTGGAGCCACAGCCCCTCTTATATCCCCTTCTCCTTGAATACCGACATACTTATTCATTTTTATAGACATGAGATCAGCTTTGTTCTTGATTCGTGTCTCGTCATACATGTATGCCGGGTACTGGTCTGCCTTCACGCCTTGAAGCGCAAGGTTTATTACTACTGATCGATGTCTCTGCTTGTCCTCAACAAGGTCAGGAACCGATACACCTTCCCATGAGTGGGAGTTTGGATACATAGGTCGGTCAATAAGACCGAATGTATCACCTGTTTTGTCTATTTTAATGACTTTTGATTTGCTGTTTGCCAAAGTTACGCAGACCTTATTCCCTTCCCAATATGTATACCATTCAAGTGCATTTATGTTTTCGCTATCTCCAAGCTGAGCCTCAGATGCGCTGTTGATATTATCAAGTCCTGATGCTTTATCTCGTGCCTCATTTGCCTGCTTAATAAGGGATTTTACTTCTTCACCTGCTTTTAGTTCCTTTATATCGATATATCCTCTATCCCCAGTGATCTGTCGTCTTGAGAGTGAAATCTCACGTCCTCCAAACCTCATGGCTCCTCGACCTTTGATATCTCCGGCAATAGATATGGCTTTTGGATCACGAAGAAAAGTCATTGGATCGAACAGTTCAGGAATAGGGCAGTTGAACTTCTTATCTCGATTGAACTCATAGAGCTTAACGATGCCTCTCCCAAAGAAGGAAGCATCCCAATCCCAGTAATAATCAAGTACATCCTTTTGCATGACCTCATAATCAAATTGAGCCATTGCAGTCAAGTTGTCACTTGTCTCATCATCCCCGGATTCACGCCCTAAGAATGACACTCCAAGCCTATCATTGTAAAGAGAAGCAAGAACGGTCTGATGAACCGTAAATAGGAGAGGATCACCGACTAATGATTTATCACGTTTCTGGTTATTGTAGAGCGCAAGACGCTCAAGACCTACAACGATTCGTGCCTGTTGGTTATCCCAACAAAGCGCATATTCAAGTTGTATTTGTTTAATTAACTTTGAATAATCTGGTGTTTTTGTATCCTGTTTATCAGCCATATATTAATTATATAAGAATTTACTTGCCTTTTTTTACTTTCTTTTTCTTTGCATCTTCCAGCATCTTTTTCTTTGTGGCAACGAGCGTATCAACAGTCGTTTGCATAAAGTTATTGATAAGGAGTGCAACTTCCACTTCCTGTGCATGGGTAAAGTCAGCCTTGCCCTTCTCTGGGTTCATAATGACATGGGATTGATAGAATTGCCCTTCCCAGTACAGAATATATTGAAACGCATTCCCCATACGTTGTAGAAGGAAATTCGCATCACGGTATTGCCCGACCTTCAGTATCTTCAGTTGATGTACCTGCATTATTTTTTCGCTCATTACTATAATTATAGTTAAATTGATATTATTTAGCAAACCATATATTCTTTAATTTCTTTTTGTCTCCGCTTTGGATAGCCTCATAAAGAGAATATATCTCATCAAACCATCTTTGGTATTCCCATTTGATATTCTCCATCAGATATCGCTCTGCATACTTACGGATCACTGTGCGGTCAAGATCATCAACAAGCGTGAGAGCTTTCCTAAAATCCTTCATCATGTCGCATCGGTACCCAGTTACTCCATTCATATTGTACTCAGGGAATACGCCAAAGTTTGTGGTAAGAATAGGGGTTCCTGATAGCATTGCCTCAACTCCTACTCCTCCGAACGGTTCCATATAGATTGTAGGAACAATCACTGCCTTTGCGCGTGACATCCACCATGACCTTTGTTCGGGGTTCAATACTCCTAATCTGTGGATATTCTTTCTCTTCCCTTCCAATTCCCCCTGACCTGCAAAGTATGTTTCCATTTTGGAATCTATTGCAAGTTTAGCCACAATATTAATTCCCTTTCGTGGAATCATTCGACCGACAAAAAGAATAAACTCCTTACCGTTCTTATCAACTCGATCTGCTTTATTTGTCTTGACTGCCTCAGCCGGGAACTCACTCTCTCTGAAGTAATTAGGGATAACGCGGTCATAAAGCTTGCCATTCTGTGCATCCTTACCCACTCCCTGCATACCACATATGAAATTGCGCTGAAACTCACTCTCATAAGCACAGAAGCGTGTATTTACCCCTCTATATGCAACACCTGTCTCAACACTAAGAAGCAATTTGACTGCTGACTTGACTGGTTCATGGAATATACCCATCGTCATACAAAGGAAATCATCAGGTTTCTTGCGTGCCTGAATGCCTGCAATCTGTGCTTCAAACATCTTTGCAATGACTGCCTGTCGCTCCATAGTATCAGGTTCCATTCGATACCCTGCTTCAGCTTTCCAATCATAACCAAGTTCCCATTTTGCCCCTTGCTTGTCCTTATCTCCCCATGCACGCCTGATATCTTTAAGTGTATGAGTCTGAATGAACTCAGTGCAGTTGACCTGTGATCCCTCAGCTCCATAGAAATAGACCTCATGCCCCAATGACATCATCATGTCGCAGAATTTAAGGATCTTGTGAGTGAATGCGCATGAGTAGAATTTAGGATGGCAGGGAAGATGTGCATAGCCGGGAATATGAAAGCGATACTTTTTCTTAACCACTCGGTCAGAAAGCATTGTGTTTGGTAAATTTAGCATATATATGACCTTTTGCATCCACACTCTTCACAGAGCAGGAAAATGCGCTGACGACCGTGTACCAGTTGAATTACATCAATCATATTCCATGAATGATGTTGTCTGAATAAGCACTTCAACAGTCCTATTATCGACATGAGCCTCAACGAGGAATTGAACCTCGAACTGATGTTTACAAAACGTCCGTTATGCCGTTTAACTATAAAGGCTTTAACTTCTCAACAACCCAATGCTGAAGGCACTTGTCAAAAAGCCCCCGATTAAATTCCATAATCGGTTATTGTGGACGATAGTGGTAACGCTCCACTGTCAATTGATTGCAAATCAACTATTCTTCTTTTGAACCAATCGCCCTTAGTGGAATTGGAGGGTAATGCTCCCTCTTCTTTCAGTTTCCTTTTCGGAGTTGTCTGAAATCGAACTTTTCTCAATCCCTTGCGCGGAGCTTCGGAGTGTATGCCGAACTAAGCTCAGTCTCCATGACTGAGAACTCCTTATATTATGGTTTGTTGTCAAAATGGCTAGTGCTGCCCTAGCGACCTCACGTTCCCAAAACGTGCGCTCTGCTGTTGAGCTACATTCTGTATCCGGGTTCAAGCTCAGAACGAATCATCACTATTACCCATACTATTATTATAATGCTTTCTTTGCTATTTGTGCAATTATATCTTCAAACTGTTGTGATTGCTCCATCATTACGCTTATTGACAGCTTGCATCGATACGGAATACCATCAAGAACAGTCACAATCACTTCCGCATGTAGATGCTTTCTCAATTCCTCAATCACTGCAGCCTCATAAGGAGACACCTGCATAGTGAGGCGTGTTCCTGAGAGCTTCTTGCGCTGGTCTGTGGTTAAATTTTGGATCATATTAATACGGATCGAATACTGGCTCTTCACCTTGAAATGAACCACTTAATGTTGACAGCTTTGGCATTTCAAAGAACTTCGGTTCATCAATCATAAAACGCCCGGTGTTCTCCATCATGTGATCGTCCTTATCCTGTGGAGTCTCGCTTTGGTGCCTACGCTCTGCAGTCTTGCCTGTGTATTCATTATATTGCCAATGCTCAAACTCGAATATATGACGAACGCATGTATCAAAGACATATAGCTCAGGTGGCTTCACAAGGTTGCCATTCAACTCCTGATAGTCAAGAGCATCCTTCACCCGGACGTTTGCCATTGTCCGTTCCTTTGAAGCAGGGGTATATCTAAGTGAGTAATTGCTTAGAGTCGTAATGCGCTGGGCAAGGCTATTGTTTGTATGTTGGTCGGTGATGAAGGCTGAGGGATCTATCTTACGGTCAATTATGCGGTAGTTGTCACTCTTCTGTTTGACTCGGTAAATAAGCTCCTCAGTCGTGTAATTGCCATATAGCTCATCGATTATGTACTTCCTTCCGCTTTTGTCCACTGCATACCATCCAACGGCATCAGGATTGCGTGGATGAACGTCTGCACGCTCATATACACAGAAGTTACGAAGGTCAATAGCAAAGGGTTTAATTACATGGATTTTACGAGTAAACATTTTATATACAAGACCTGTCAAATGCTGAAAACGTCCATAAATACGAGCTTGCTTGTCATCTTCTGTGTATTCTGACACCATTTTCATAATATCAGCATGATTAAGTATACCCCGAATGCCATGCTCCTTGCAATTTGCCTCGATATCAGCCTGAAGCAACCCGACCGATTTAAGTCCTGTTAGTATATCTTCTTCCATATTAATAGGTTACTGTATCCTTATGTGTAACAAAGCTATCGTAAAAGTATGCTGAACCTGAGAGAGGAGTAAATACGACAATAATTATCCCTCCCAATCTCATACGCGAAATTGTAGCCTTGAATATAGCTTCAGGTGGTGGTTCATCGAATAATGCAAAACCAAGTGTCTTACTTTCAAATTCCTTTGGCTCCTGCTCTGTACTCATGATATCAAACTCAAATCCAGCATCTGTTTTCCATTTGTATTCGTAATTCTTACCTTCTTTTCCAGTTGTATATCTACCCTTTGGAAACCATTTATGCAGCTCAGGGATGATTGTTTGAGATATGGTGGTTGGATCTGAGACGATACGCCCGGTCTTTAAATAGGGAAAATTTGTGAAGAGAGGATAATTAAACCAATCTAAATTCTTTTCTTTGAATACAAGGTTGGCAATGATATTACTCATCCCTGCTGTCTTTCCAATACCATTTGCAGCAATAAGAAGATTGATGAAGTGCTTATCCTCACCTATTATCTCAATGAATTTCTCCAATTTACCGTTTGGAGTGTAAAAGAGATATTTGCTGTTTTTCTTTAGACTTTCAAGATGAGCGCGTGCCTTAGCTCTCATCATTAAATCGTCCGGGTATTTTACCTGTTGAGGCATACTCTGCGAGTTCTGCTGGCGTCCATCCCTTGAAATCTATTCTCTCAGTTGGTTTCCCACTAAGAAGCTCCGATAGCTTTGTGAATTTTTCTATACTGTCAGTAAGATGATGGTATTGCTCCATCTTCAATTTTACTCCCTTTGATCCTCTCCGTTCAAGCTCTGCGAGTGCTTGATCTCTTATCCTAAGCAATCTATCAAGAAATGGTTTTGCTTCTTTTATATATCCCTTTGATTTTGTGACATTTTTTGGCGTCTCTGATGTCTCTCTTGAATATCCACTCTCTCGTAATATCTTTCCTAATGGTTTCATTTTCTTTTTTCCGAGATTTTCCGTGATTTTCTTTACAACGAGTTTTTGCCTTAATGTAGCCATATTATGTTTTAAATACACCGAAGTACCCATGCCCCAAGAACTGTGTTGCATACCAAATATCCTCAACAGTTCCCTTTCCCCCTAACCATTTATCAAGCAAATCCGCTTTCAAGTCCTGTGGATGCCCCATCGTGACACCATGCCCTACCCAATCAAATAATCTGATTATAGGAGCCTGCTTGCGCGCGTTTGCTATTATCAATTCAGGATTCTCTGTGTGCTGTAATAAATTATACATCCATACTTCATCATGTGGCATTGCTGCTACCTCTTCGGCTGTTGCTTTTATGATATCAATTCCTGCAGCTTTATATCTCATTGTAGTCCATTCAGGATAATCACATGGATCGATGATGGTTGCTTTACTGTAGTTTCTGCATTTAAGAAGTAATGAATATGCACCACCGCCTATATCAAGAATGCTTTTGCCCTGCATATCATATGAAGGGAATCTTCCCTCATCCCCGGTTGCTATTAATCCCATCTTCTTTGCATATACAATTTGCTTTGTTTCCTCGAAGTAAGAGTTGACGCAGTTATTATGCCATGCTTTCTCCCAAACCTGATGTTCTCCCCATGACACTTTGGATAAATCTTTCATACTTTCATTATACCTTTTCCTATTATAATAATAAAGGATGAAAGATACGTTGAGTTATTTTGAGAGGGCTTGTAGGTCATTGTATGAAGGGTTGTTGTTATAGTCTGATATACTAAATAGCTTCAAGAGGAGTATTTTCTATTTTAATTACTTTTGCAATTCCAATAGGAAAATACCACTGTTCTTCCTGTCCGACCTGTTTTAAATGCCCGGACTCGGATATATCCTTATATTGAAATTCCCATCGTTCCTTTTTCTTATCATCAATAAAAACAAGTTCTTTTATTCCATTCCATTTCAACGTAAGAAGAATACTTTTACGAAGGGAAAGTTCGCGCGTCATCCAAAGTACGGCACGACTAAAAGATATATGCTTTACATATTGCCCATTAATAATAGCTCCCCGGTTGATTCTTTTCATAACGAATTGAAAATCTCTATAAATAATTGAGGAGGAATAACGCCTCTAGCGGTTGCTGAATTTCCTCTCTCTCTCCCATTCGATG
>Ga0209800_10001752_pt1 | contig 21180 bp, 14 predicted proteins | sample Higcelweek8metaG_FD_187174 | JGI IMG/M metagenome (GOLD analysis project Ga0209800, IMG submission 187174) | Freshwater pond sediment microbial communities from the University of Edinburgh, under environmental carbon perturbations - High... | ecosystem: Environmental > Aquatic > Freshwater >...
GATGTTTTTGATGATGGAATATCTATACAAAAATACCTAATTATTTTTTTCAAAATATATTTAGAAATCTTGGCTTTTACTAGCATAGATTTAGTATAGCATAAGTGCTTTTGCTAGTCTAGAGCCTAGATTTTAATACTTCCTCTTTTTCAATCACACTTTTACTTGTTAATACTTCAGGATAAGCACCATATGATAAATACTGTTTTAAATTTAATTCCAACTTTAATTTGAAAGTATCATAAAAAATCTCAAGCTCCCTAAAATTATCAAGCCCATATCTTTTTGTATTTATACCTTCACTAAAATCAAAATATTCCTTAAAATTTATTCTATCAACATTAAAATGAATCGCTCGTCCAGTTAAATATTCTGAATTTTTATTTATTTCCAGTGCACTTGATCCACTAACAATTAATTGAATTTTTTCTTTATGCTTATCAAAAATATTTTTCAACAACAATCCAGCTTCATCCAAAACCTGAAACTCATCAATCATCAAATAAACAAATTCATTAGGAAAATTATAATATTGTTCCAAATATAACTCTATAGTAGCTAAACTTTTTAAAATTGCCTTATTATCAATATCATCAGCAGACAAATAAGCAACTTTTTTTCCTTTAATTTCTAAATCTTTTTTAATCTCTTTAAGCAAATAAGTTTTACCAACTTGCCTTGCTCCTTTAATAATCAAAATTTTTTCTTTTTTTAGCCAAAATTTAATTTTATCTAATATTTCTCTATTTATCATATTTTTTATTTACAATAGAATTGTATCATACCATTGATAAAAATACAATAGAAAACTATCAATCATAACATAAAAAATATTCTTCCCCAAATAGACATTAAATTAAACCTTCGGCACTTAATTTATTTGTAACTGGTCACTGTCATTCTGAACGTAGCAATAGCGGAGATTCAGAATCCCACAAAATATAGTACTAATTTAGATTTTACTGAAAAACTTGGTTCAATAGCAATGGGATCCTGAATAAATTTTTTTCCATTTCACTACAAAAAATTTTTCAGGATGACAGTACTCAGTGACCAGTTACATTTATTTTTTTCTCGCGAGAGGAAAAAAAATTGAACAATATTGAAATTCCCTTATGGTAAAATTATTTTTTTTATTCAACATAGATAAAATAAATCTTATTGCTTAATAAATTACAGCATTTTATTAATCATATCAAAACAAAATTTATTTTAAAAAAATTTCATAAAAATTTTATTTTATCTTTATCTTATTTATGATACTATATACTTAATACTATATACTTAATACTAAACTATGCAGTCTTTATTAAAAAAATATTTTGGATATGATACTTTTCGTCCACTTCAAGAAGAAATTATTAACAATGTCGTAGCAGGCAATGATTCTTTTGTGCTAATGCCAACAGGTGGAGGAAAATCTCTTTGTTTTCAGCTTCCTGCCTTAAAATTTCAAGGGCTTACTTTAGTTATCTCTCCTTTGATTGCCTTAATGAAAGACCAAGTTGATTCTTTACTTAAAAATGGAATTGAAGCTAGATTTATAAATTCCTCACTGAATATAGAAGAACAAGATCAAATCACGCAAGAATTAAAAAATGGACAAATAAAACTTTTGTATATAGCGCCAGAAAGACTGGCTCTACCTTATTTTCAAGAATTTTTAAAATCATTAAATATAAATTTAATTGCTATTGATGAAGCTCATTGTATTTCAGAATGGGGACATGATTTTCGTCCTGATTATCGCAACTTAGTTATACTCAAAAAAATTTTTCCACAAATTCCAATAATCGCCCTAACAGCCACAGCCACAAAAAAAGTTCAAGATGATATTATTAGACAATTATCATTTGAAAAAGCAAAAATTTTTGTTTCTAGTTTTAATAGAGAAAATTTAAATATTTCTGTGATCAACAAAAAAAATTCTTTTGCTAAACTTGTTCATATTTTAGATAATTACAAAGGAAAACCAACTATTATTTATACTTTTTCAAGAAAAGAAACCGAGGAAATAACAGAAAAATTAAAAACACTAGGATTTAATGCACTATCTTATCACGCTGGACTAGCACCAGCTGAGAGAAAAAAAAATCAAGAACTTTTTATTCGTGATAGTGTAAATATTATTGTAGCGACAATCGCTTTTGGAATGGGAATTGATAAACCAGATATTCGTCTAGTGATTCACTATACTTTTCCAAAAACATTGGAAGGCTATTATCAAGAAATAGGTAGAGCAGGTAGAGACGGTCTGGCTAGCGATTGTATAATGTTTTACACTTATGCTGATGTGCGTAAACATGAATTTTTTATTGGTCAAATAGAAAACACTCAATTACGAGAAGCATCACAATTCAAATTAAATGAAGTTTTGGAATTTGCTGAATCTGAAACTTGCAGAAAAAAAATATTACTTAAATATTTTGGTGAAAAACTAGAAAATGATTGTCAATCATGTGATGTTTGTTTAACTGAAAATGAAAAAATAGATGCTACTATTATTGTCCAAAAAATATTATCAGCCATTATTCGAACAGAAAATAGATTTGGCAAAAATCATATTATTGATTGTCTTCTAGGAAAAAATACACAACAGATAAGAAGAAACAGACATAATGATCTTTCTATTTTTGGGATTGTTAATGATTTTCAAAAAAACGAGCTAGATCAAATCATCAAATCAATCATTAACTTAGGACTAGTTAAAAAAATAGATGGCGTCTATCCAACACTCTCTATTACAAAAAAAGGAGCTGAGTTTCTGTCTAATAAAGAAAAAATAGAATTAAACAAACCAAAAAAAGATACGATCAAAGAACAACAAACTCCAAAAACAGATCTTGCTTATGACTATGATTTGTTTGAAGATTTAAGGAAATTAAGAAAAGAATTAGCAGAAGCTGAAAATGTCCCTCCTTTTATTATTTTTGGTGACAAAAGTTTACAAGAAATGGCTTATTATTTCCCACAAAGCAAAGAAGAATTTGGCGTTATATCAGGAGTTGGTGAAAAGAAAAATGAAAAATACAGTAATGCTTTTTTAAAAATTATCAATGAATATTTGGTAAGAAAAAATATAGACAAAAACGAAGTAAAGCAAAAATATATTGAAAAAATGGCGAATAAAAATAGATTAAATTTGATAAACAAAAATGTATCTTCAAAAAAATATTACCAAAAAACTTTGGAATTATTACAGAAAAAAACTTCCCTAGAGAATATTGCCAAACATCAAGATAAAGCCTTAGATACTATTATAAATCATTTAGAAAAAATAATTGATGATGAGATCAAAGTAGATTTTTCATATCTGATGCTTCCTCGCGAAAGATTTTTGAATATAAAAAATGCTTTTAATAATTTTGAAGACGAAAGACTAAAACCTGTTTATGAATATTTAGGAGGTAGATATTCTTATGATGAGATAAAGCTGATAAGAGTGCTTATGAAAATTGAAGAATAATTTATTTAATTTAACCTTTATTGACATATAGACATTATATAATAAGGTATATCTGACTATGTTAAAAAGAAATTTTTTATAATTTATTTTCTTTTAGACAAGCCCTCTTTTAAATTTTTTTGATAGAAAAAGACCGTTGCACTTTTCAATACAACGGTCTTAAATTTCAATCCAAAGCTTAATTTTTTAAAAAATTAAGGTTATAGGTTTAGAATAAAAATTTTTTTTATTTTACTATTATTTTTTTCACTATACAACCAGTCCACTCACCATTATGAGTGTTAAAATGTGCCATGTTTATGGCATTGGTAATATTATGAACTCTTAAAGTTCTACATTGAGGATTTTCAATGATAACTTGACTATAACCCTCCTCATAATTATCAAAGGGTTGTTGTTGTTCAGGAGCAAAAACTCCATAAACATTTATCGTCCCATCCTCTCCTTTCAACGTACCAAGCAATTTAAGCTCAGAGGCCATTACGCCTAAGCTACCGCACATCCACATAATATTACTGATTACAAAAAGAACTATTACTTTTTTCATTATATTCTCCTTTAATTAAGTTGTCATTCACAAATTGAATGATTTTTTATCATAGCACACTATTTAATTTTTGTCAAATGAAATTTAAAATAACTAATAATAAATAAAATTATAGAATACTATTTTCCAACTTCAAAATTTTATCAACTCTTTTTTTAATTATAATAATAAGGTATAATTAATATTATAACTTCAAATATACAAAATGTTAAGCAATATTTTGTTAAACTAAAAAATAATTTATTTTTTTATTTTTATGGGTATAAAAGTTGAATTTAATCCCGATCTTGCATTGCGCAACATTTCGGAATTTAAAAATGGTAATCGTAAAATTGAAGAGTGCATTCCCGAAAGCCTTGAAACGGGAAAAACATATCCCTTCTTAAAACGTGAACAGCGTCTTTATTTAATCGCACAAGAACTTCATACATTGCAAAAAATTTTACAAAATTTTCATTTATTTTCCTTTTATTAAAAATCAAATAACAAAAAAGGAACTTAAAAATCAACTGCGTACAACAACTAGATAAACAGCTCAAAAAAAATAAAAACTTCGCTTCATCTGTGTACAAAAATTCTTTTAAAAAATATATTTTAACAATTTTTTAATTCAATGCAAAAAACTTTAATTTACAAATACATTTATTCATGTATCGCAAAATGATTTAAAAAAATTGCCAAAATATTTTTAATTAAAGAATAATTTTTTTAGTTAAATCGCCCAACAAAGAGTATGCAATTCAAAAATTTTGCTTATAAATTCTTGATAAATTTTTTATGAATTTTTTCTAAAGTTTTTTTTGTTTAAAAATATTTAAAATTAGAAAATAAACAAACATTAACAAATAATAAACTATTTTGCACACAAAATTTGCATTATTTCTAAAAATCTTGTATAAAAAATATAATTTATAATTTATAATTTAAAATACAATTTATGAAATTAGTTATCGTGGAATCACCAACAAAAGCAAAAACCATTAGTAAATTTCTTGGCTCTTCTTACAAAATAGAATCTTCTTTTGGTCATATTAGAGATCTAGACAAGAAAAAGATGGGAATTGATATTGAAAACAATTTTCAGCCTCATTATATTATTCCTGAAAAATCCAAAAAAACTGTTACTAACTTAAAGTCTTTAGCAAAAAAAGCTGATGAAATAATACTAGCACCCGATGAAGATCGTGAAGGAGAAGCTATTGCTTGGCATTTAGCTGAAGCTTTGAAAATAGATATAAAAAAAACCAAAAGAATAGTTTTTCACGAAATTACAAAAAATGCTATACTAAAAGCACTTGAAAATCCACGCGAAATTGATATGAAAATGGTAGATGCTCAACAAGCTAGACGAGTTTTGGATCGTTTGGTTGGTTTTGAACTTTCTCCTTTTTTGTGGAAAAAAGTTACCTATGGATTATCAGCAGGACGAGTGCAAAGTGTCGCTCTTCGTTTGGTTATTGAAAAAGAAAGAGAAATTCAAGCTTTTAATGCAGAAGAATATTGGTCAATTACAGGATATTTTCTTAATAAACAAAATGATTTGATTGAAAGTAGATTAAATAAAATCAAAGGAAAAACTATTGATAAAATGGAAATAAAAAATGAGCAAGAAGCATCTACTATTTTAAATATCTTAGATAAAGCAAATTACAAAATCATTAATATCTCCAAAAAAGAAACCAAGAAAAAAGCTCCTGTGCCTTTTACAACTTCTACTTTGCAAATTTCTGCTAACAATATGCTAGGTTTTTCAGCTAAGCAAACAATGATGCTTGCTCAACAGCTTTATGAAGGTCTTGATCTAGGTGGCGAAAGTGGAGGATTAATCACTTATATGAGAACAGATTCGCTTAATCTTTCAGGTAAATTTTTGGAAGACGCTAAAGATTATTTAAATAAAAATTTTGGCAAAGAATATTCACTAGAAAAAGCTAGAGTTTTTAAAACCAAAGCCAAAGGAGCACAAGAGGCTCACGAAGCTATTAGACCAACAGAAATTAACCGAACTCCAGAATCTTTAAAAAACAAATTAAGTCCAAGACAATACAAATTATACAAATTAATTTGGCAAAGATCACTTGCTACGCAAATGCCAGATGCTATCCTAGATAATACTAGCGTTGACATTGAAGCCATTAATACAGATTATGAATTACGAAGCAGTGGACAAACTATAAAATTTTTAGGATATTTAAAAATTTATCCAGAAAAAAACAAAGAATTAATTTTACCAAAACTTGAATTAAACGAAGAATTAAAGAAAAAAGAAATAAAATCAGAACAGCATTTTACTAAAGCACCAGCCAGATATTCTGATGCTAGTTTAGTAAAAATTTTAGAACAATACGGCATTGGGCGACCTTCTACTTATGCTCCAACAATTGCTACCATTGAAGCAAGAAATTATGTCACAAGAGACGAAAACAAAAGACTAGCACCCACAGAAATAGCTTTTACAGTCAATGATTTATTAGTTAATCATTTTCAAAATATTGTTGATTACAAATTTACTGCCGAGCTTGAAGAAAAGCTTGATAATATCTCTTTAGGTGAAACTAAATGGCAAACTATAATTAAAAATTTTTATACTCCTTTTCATGACAATCTAGTCAAAAAAGATAAGGAGCTTAACAAAAAAGATATTATGACTGAAGAAAAAACTAATGAAATTTGCGAAAAATGCAAATATCCAATGATCATCAAAACAGGTCGTTATGGAAAATTTTTAGCCTGTTCTAATTATCCTGAATGTAGAAATATAAAAAGCATAAAAGCAAGTGGCGAAGTGGACAAAGAAAAAGATGAGCAACTAAAAGAATTACAAGCCAAATACAAACTAGTTCGTTGTGATAAGTGTAATGCCGATATGGTGGTTAAAAATGGAAAATTTGGACCATTTCTTGCTTGTTCAAATTATCCAAAATGCAAAAACATCAAAAATATTGAAGAAAACAATAATGCAACTGGATTAAAATGCCCTGTTTGTTCTAAGGGAGAGATTGTGCAAAAAAGAAGTAAAAGAGGGATTTTTTATGCTTGTGATCAATATCCTACTTGCAAAACTGCTTTTTTCGGAAAACCAACAGGCAAAAAATGTCCAACTTGTGGAGCTTTGTTAATTGAAGTAAAAAATGGTATCAAATGTTCTGCTAAAGACTGTGATTACAAAAAAGATAATTAGAGATTTTATTTAGTAGTCAATCTATATATTCCATCCCAAGTTTCATCAAAATCATTATTTATTAAAATTTGACAACGATCTAAAAAAACTTTGCTAGGTCCATCTTTTGGATATTCTTTTAAAATATTTTCAAAAATATTAATTGCTTGTCCCCATTTTTGCTTTTGATAAAAATCAATTCCTTGATTGAACTTTTTTATCAATTCAATAACATCTTCTTGTAAATCTTGCTTAAAACAAATTAATTCATAAATTTTCACTCCTTCTTTTTTTCCTTTTACAGCTACTGTATCTAAATACCTAAAAACAAAATCATCACCGGCTTGATTAAAAGTTGTTTCACTCACTACTATTTCTACACCATATTGTTTTGTAATTCCTTCTAAGCGCGAAGCTAGATTTACACTATCACCCATCACTGTATAATCAAATCTTTTTTCTGATCCCATATTTCCAATAATCACCTCTCCTGTATTTATGCCAACGCCTATATTTAATTCCACAGAAAAATTTTCTTGCCAATTTTGTCTTTCATTATTTAAAGTTTTAATCATCAACAAAGCAGACTGACAAGAATGTTTTGCATGTTTATTATCACGCAAAGGAGCTCCCCAAAAAGCCATAATCGCATCACCAATATATTTATCAACCACCCCCCCAGATTCCATTATAATATCAGTCATTTTACTCAAATATTTATTTAAAAGCTCAACTAATTCTTCTGGAGATAATTTTTCTGAAATACTTGTAAAACTTCTTATATCTGAGAAAAGAATAGTTAATTCTTTTTTTTCTCCTCCTAATTTTAACTTAGTTGGATTTTTTAATAATTCATTAATAACATCTAGTGAAACATAACGGGAAAAAGCTCCTTTTATCATATTTTTTTCTTTAACTTCATAAATATGTTGTTCAATGATTACTGCTAAATAAGAAAAAACAACAATTAAAAAAACAAAAAACAAATCAAAAACTAAGCCCTTATCAAACAAAAGCAAAGCACTAATTAAATAAATTAATAAAACAAAAAAAGAAATTATCAAACTAGTAAAAGTTTTAAATCTAGCCACAGCAAAGCTAACTAATAAAGATAAAATTAAAAATAAAATAATTTGAAAAACTATATTAATTGGCTTTAAAAAGTTTTTAGATATAATTGTATTGATAGCATTAGCATGGATTTCTACGCCACTCATTGGCTTATTTCCGGAAGTTGGCACTATTTGTTCATCATGCAAATCTGAAGCTGTAGAACCAATTAAAACAATTTTGTCTTTAAGAATATTTTTATCAAAATTATTTTCAAAAATTGAATAAGCTGGAATAGAAGTAAATGTTTTAATTGAGCCTTGGTAGTTAATCAACATCCTATTCTTTTCATCTATCGGAATTTGAGGTATCTCTTTTTGCATAAAATCAAAATACCTTGAAGCAATCACCCCAGCAAAAGATTTTATTTGTTGATTATTTACTTCAACAAATAAAGGAATTTTTCTAAATATTCCATCAGAGTCTGCTGGCGTATTAGTTAATCCTGAATCAAAAGAAGATTTTTGGATTTCATCTATAGAATAAAGAAGCTTTGAAATATTAATTTTTTCTTTATCTATTTTTAACTCAGCTTCAATCGGCAAAATAACATTTCCTGAATTTTTAATAGCTTGTGCTAAACTAGCATCTTCTTGTAAAGAAGATTTTTCTGGAAAAATAATATCAAGCCCAATAAGTAAAGGTTTATTTTCAGAAATTTTATCAATTAAACTAGCATATTTTGATCTTTCCCAAGGCCAACGACCAATTTTTTGTAAACTCTCATTATCAATCGCCACAATTACAATATTTTGATTTAACTCTTTATTTAGAAACAATTTATCTGTCATTTTTGTTCTCCAAGTTGAAAAAAATCCAAAAACAAAAAGTAAAGACAAAAAACTACTAACAATTAAACTGACTCTCGTAGCCGCTAAATATTTTTTCATATATAAAAAAACTTAAAACTCCAAAGTTAAAGCTGTAATTTGTTGCGAACTTCCACTAAAAGAAGCTCCGTTTTCTGTATAAGATGCACTAACAATTCCTTTTCCTCCATCTTCATCAGCACTCAAAAGTCCGCTCTGACTAATCGCACCAATATCTCCACTCAAGCTCCAAGAACTATTTGCTGTAACATCTTTAGTTGAACCATCACTATATTCTAAAATTGCTTTACATTGATTAGTTTTATTAGATGGCATATTAACTCTTGCAGAAGAAACTATCAATCTCGTTGGTTTAACTTCTTTTATAATCTCTGGTATAATTTTTTCTTCAAGCAAAGGCACTTTTTCTTTGACTTCTTCTGCTATTTTCTCTTCAACTATTGGCTTAATAGTTAAAGGCTCTTTAATTAAAGGTTTTTCTTCTACAATTTTTTCTGGCAACAAATCAACAGGTTTTTCAAGAGTTTGCTTTTCAACTGGCTTTTCAAGATTTATTAATGGTTTTATTTCTTCTTTTTTTATTTCACTTGAACTTGCTTGATCTAGATCAATTAAAGTGCTAGTCGCATTTTCTTTTATTTCTTCTTTAATTAAATCTTTAATTTCTTCTCCTGACTCTTCTGTTTCATTTTTTTTCACAAAAGCAAAAATATCTACAAGCCCATCCTTGCTTTTAATAGAATCATCCAAACCTTCATTTAAATTAATTTGATTCAAAATAATAGCCTTGTTTTGCTCACTTAAACTTTCAAAATTTTTTATTCTTTCTTTATAATCTAAAATATTTTTTCTAGCTAAATCATCTTTTCCTTGTTTAAATAATTCTATTGATTCAGCTAATCTTCTGTTAGCAAAACTTAATTCTAATTCTTGGCGGTCCTTTGAATCTCTTGTTAATAACAAATCTAACTTTTCAGCTATTGTTTTCAATTTAAAATTAAAAGTTTCAGGAAGATTTCCTGCTATTTCTTTATTAATATTTTCTCTTTTCTTTTTTATTTCATCTAAAAATTTTAAATCTTCTTTTTCGTTTTTTTGAAACCAATCACTCTCTAATTGCATAGAATCTATTTCTTTTTTTTCTAACTTTTTCAAATCTTCTTCTGGTCCATTTTGATTTACTTGTGATGAATATCCTTGTTCTAAATCAAGATTATAAATATTTTTTTCATCTTTTTTGGTTGCAAAATTTACTTTATTTTCAATAACACGGATATTTACAAAACCTTCTTTAGTCACTTCAAAATCAAAAGCAGTTCCACGGACAGTAGCCACAGTTGCGTTTGTCCCAACTTCATAAGAAGACTCTTTGTCCATCAATTTTAAAATTCTTGACCAAATTCTTCCGGTAACTACCTTTATTTCTACATTATTTTTTGCATAATTATCATTATCTATTGCTAATTTTTCTAACTTTATTTGTGTATTAGCATCTATTCTTGCTGTTGAATTATCAAAAAAATTTAAAACCACAAAACCATTATCATCTGTCTTTATTTCATCATCAACATTCAATTCCATACCTAATTCTAAATTTTTCCAGTCTTCATTAACTTTTTTAATTTCAGCTTTCTGCTCCAAGCTTGCAACATAAGCTTTTGGTTTTTGTATTTCCTCAATTTTTGCCAATCCTAAAAATGGCTTTAATCCAATTGCACCTAGAGTAATAACAGCAATTAAAAAAATTAAAATTAATTTTTTCATAAAATAATATACTTTTATTTAATTATCTTTAATATAGAAAAAATTATATCATTTTAAAATAGAATTTACAACAAAATTTAACTTATCAAAACTAAATAAAAAAATCCTATTTAATTAAAATAGCACTTTTTTATTTAATTTTGACATATAGTAATATTATTTTTACAACTCTCCAATAGTCAATTTTAGCTCTTTTTCTTCCCTTTTTCTTGAAATTTTTAATTTAATTTCATCTCCAACATCAAGCTTATTAATCACATCAGTTAAAGTATTTTCAGTATTAATTTTTTCTTCATTAATTTCCAAAATAAAATCTCCTTCCAATAACCCTGCTTTTTCTGCTGGAGAATTAAGCGTAACAGCTAGATCATTTTTATTATTTCCTTTGATCAACAAAGCTCCGTAATCAAAATTAAAATTATTTTCTTTAGCAATTTTTTTATCAACTAAAACATAACGAACACCTATCCATGGTCTAACTATTTTCCCTTTTTCTTGTACACTCTTAACTTTTTTCTTAATTTCATTTACTGGAATAGCAAAACCAATATTTTCAGCTTGAGCCATAGCAGTGTTTACGCCAATCACTTGTCCAGCTAAATTTAATAATGGTCCTCCAGAATTTCCAGGATTAATTGAGGCATCTGTTTGGATAAGTCCAGACAATTGTTCATTCATAACTCCACCACCAGCTGTTATAGATCGAGAAAGTCCAGATATAACTCCTGTTGATACTGTATTACGAAACTCAGCTAAAGCATTACCAATAGCTACCACACTTTGACCAACTTTTAAATCAGCACTATCACCAAACTCTACATAAGAAAATTTTTCTTGATTATTATCTTGAACTTTTGGCTCAATTTTTAAAACAGCTAAATCAGTCACTGTATCTCGCGCTAATACTCTAGCCTCATATTTTCGTTCATCACTCATAAGCACTGTATAATTAGCACTCTCATCCTCAACTACATGTTTATTAGTCACAATATAACCATCAGCTGAAACAATAAACCCACTTCCACCACCAATTTCTTTTTCCACTGTTCCATTCTGTCGATATTGCGGAGTTATTGTGTTAAGTCCAAAAAGTTGATCAAAAACATCACCTTGATTTTGTTCATAATATCTTTCCCACACAGGAAGATTTTTACTAATAATAATACTTACTACAGCTGGCGAAACTTTATCTGCCACATCAATCACCGAAGATTCTTCATTAACACGAACAACTGTCTTTTCTTTTTGCTCAATCTCAACATTTTTGTTTTCACTATTTTCTTTTGCAACATTTTGCTTAGCAAAATAAATATTAGCAAAATAAGCGAAAGAAAATCCAAAAAAAGAACTAAGCAAAATAGAAGAAACAACAATAAAAATAAAATATTTTTGTAGATCTTTTTTATCCATATTTTTTAATTTTTATAACTCTTGATATTTATTTTAAAAAATTTTAAAAAAAATATCAAAAGTTAAATTTATAAAAAATTAAATTAATTATTCATACTACACACCATCTTAGTAAAATATGATAACAACATTTCTTTTTTAGAAAAAGACGTCCCCTCCCGTCGGCTTCGCATTGCGCTTTTTTTAAAAAAGAAATGTTGTTATCATATTTTACGTTTTCTTTATTACAAAACTTATTAAACAACAATTCTAATTATTAATACGCAAATAATTACAATTTTATTCAAACAAATTCAAAACATCATCCCAAGTTAACTTAGCAAACAAATCTCGAGACTCTCCAACTAAATTATCAAACAAAAATTTCTTTTTATTTTGCAAAGCCAAAATCTTTTCTTCAATCGTTCCTTGTGTCACTAAACGATAAACATTAACTGTTTTTTTCTGCCCCATACGATGAGTTCTATCAATTGCTTGATTTTCAACACTCGGATTCCACCAAGGATCAAAAATAATAACATTATCAGCACTAGTCAAATTCAATCCAACTCCACCAGCCCTCAGACTAATCAAAAAAACTTTTTGTTTATCATCGTTATTAAATTTATCAATCAGTTCTTGTCTGTGTTTTGTTTTTCCTGACAAATAAAAAGTTTTAATCTTTTTTCGCTTAAATTCTTTTTCCAAAATATCAAGCATTCCAGTGAATTGACTAAAAATCAAAACCTTACGATTATTATCAATAATTTCATCAACTAATTCCAAACACAGATCCATCTTGCCAGAATTATATTCAGTATAATCTTTATTTTTTAATGTTAAAACTGGATGATTACATACTTGACGAAGCTTAGTAAGTGCTGCCAAAATATGAATTTGTGATTTTGCAAAACCTTTAACTGCCACTGTTTCTTTGATTTCTTTTTTTACATTTTTCAAAATTTCTTGATAAAGAATATTTTGATCTTTTTCTAGTTGACAAAGACTTACCTGTTCAATCTTGTCTGGTAATTCTTTTAAAACTTCTTTTTTTGTTCTTCTCAACATAAAACATTCTGTTTTTTTTCTTAAGTGATGCAAAATTTCTTGATTATTATTTTTCATAATTGGAGTTTGAAAATTTTTCACAAACTTTTTATTAGATCCTAGGAATCCAGGCATTAAAAAATCAAAAATAGACCAGATCTCAGATACATTATTTTCAAGAGGAGTTCCAGTTAAAGCTAAGCGATAATCAGCATCTACTTTCTTAACTGCTCTAGCTGTTTGGGTTTTATAATTTTTAACATACTGAGCCTCGTCCAAAACTGCATAATTGAACTTAACTTTTGTTTGACTATATCTATCAAAATCATTTTTAAAAGAACTATATGAGCAAATCAACAAATCAAAATTTTTTATCTTTTTAATCATGTTTGTTCTTTCTTCAATTGATCCTTCTATAACTCCTGTTTTCAAATCTGGAGCAAACTTATGAGCTTCAGCTTGCCAATTATAAAGCAAAGTTTTTGGACAAATCACAATTGATGGCTTGTCTTTTATCTTTTCTTTTTCTAACAAAACTAAAGTCTGCAAAGTTTTTCCCAGTCCCATATCATCAGCCAAAATACCAGCAAAATGATATTTTCGTAAAAAATAAAACCAATCAACTCCAATTTTTTGATAATCTCGCAAAGTTTTTTGAAACTGCTTTGGCAAAACTATTTTTTCTACAGGCTTTCCACTATGAGCTTCTTTAACAAAATTTTTAAAACTATCTGCAATTTTTGTATTATAATATTGAGAACTTGTAAAAACATCTTCTAATTCTGGTGCATTATAAAGCTTACCTTCATATCCACCATTTGCTTTTTCATAAAAACTGTCAAGCATTTCTATGAATTTTTCTAACTCTTTTTTATTAGTAATTTTTAATAATTTTCCTTCTTTTGTTTTCAAAAAATCAACGCCTTCTGCCAAAAATTTTCGCAAATCATCAACACTGATTTTATTCTCCCCAAGATAACAAGCCACATCAAAATAAAGCCAATCATTTTCTGCATTCAAATCTACAGAAAAATCAGCTTTAAAATCAATATTTTCCATATCAATTTTGTCATTCAAATACCTAATTTCATATCCTGCTTCTTTTAGTTTTAGCAAATGATTAACTAAAAAATTTTCTATTGACGAAGATTTTTCAAGTAAACACTTTCCTGTTTTTGAAAAACCAAACTCTTTATGATTTTCAACAATTTGTCTGTATAAAGTAATTTCTTTTTTTTCATCCATCTTTGCATAAGTCACCTTATCATCAAAAACGCCAACAACAAAATAACCTCTTTGATCTCCATAATTATTATTCCTTAATTTATAACCACCATCCCATTGTGCATGAGAAAAATAAACAGAAGAAGAAACATCAATAAAAGTGCCACCATAATCAATAGCTGGCATTACGCTTATTTTTTCAAACCCTTTTTTATAATCAATCAAAATAACTGATTTAGGTAACTTTTTTTCTTGTACTAAAAATTTTAAAGGAATTTTCAAGTCAAGATCTAAATATTTTCTAGATTTTTCTATAATATCATTAATATCAAGCAGACTTTCTTGTTCTAATTTTGATTTAAATAAATTATTATCATCACGATAATAATAATTTTTTAATTCTATTTCTGTAATCAAGCTAATCAACTCTTTTGACATTTGATGAAGATTTATTTTATTTTTTTTGATTTCTATTAAATACTTTTCACTTGCAAAAAACAAAGTGTTTTGATAAGTATGATCTATTTCAAAAACCAATCTTTGATGATTATTTTTTTGCACATTACTAAAATAATCTTCCAAATACAAAGACATTTTTATTTTTACAGGATTAAAGTCAAGAAATATTTTATTTTGTGTGTGTCTGCTTTTTTTGTAAATAGGAATCTTGACTTCATTAATTAGATCAAAAATTTCTGCTTCTTTTAAATTCCAATAACTATGTTGATCAATTACTTTTAGTAAATCAACAAACAATTTTGGCATTTTATTTTTATAAATTTGCAAAAGATCTGATGCTTTTTTTCTTAAGGCAGAATTTTTGTCATAAATGGCAAATTCCAAAAAACCACGATCAAACTCTACGATCAAATAATAATCACCAAATACAAAATCTTCATCCATATAATGATTAAGATAAGATTTTGGAGGATTTTTTACTATTTTATTTTTAGAGATATTTAAATTTTTCCGAAAAACATCAATAGTCTCTGGAGGTAGCGACGAAACATCAACCCCGATTGATGCTAATTTATCTATAATATCATCATCTTCTTTTGAATTATTTTTTCTATTATTTATATAATCAATTAAATCATTTCTAAAAAATTTTCTATTAACTGAACTAATTTCTGTTTTTTGTAAAAATTCTAAATAAAGATTAATAAAAAAAATTCCCAAGGCAATTATATGCTTACAAGTAAATCCGCAAGGACAATCACAGTTTAATCTTTTAAAATTATTATTACTTAAATCAAAATAAAATTCAGGATAATAATCATCACTACCCTCAACAAAACCTTCAACTTTTATCAAATTTTCATTAACATCACTAAAAACTTTAATACCCTTTACTTTTCCACTAAAAAAATAATCTACTCCTCGCTGGTAGATTGTATAATCAACTAAACTTCTCAAATTATCTTGAAGTTGTTTTTTACTAATCATTTGTTGCATACTATTTAACAATTTTAATACTGATTTTTATTTTTCACTTTCTCCAATTTTCCAAATTCCTTTTTCTAAAAAAGCTTCAATAGTTTGTCTATTGGCTTTATTGATTAAATTTGAATGTGAAATTTTTTCTTTTTTTGCATAATCAGCAAGAGTAATAATTTTTTTACCTTCCAAATAAGCTAATCTTCTATTATAACTATTTGTAAGTGCCTTTCCAACTATTTCTTCCATAATCAAACTTACACCTTTTAAATCAAATTCCCTAAAAGCTTCATAATAATTTTTTTTATCAATAAACTTTATATTTATTGGCACAAATCCTTCTCTAATTAATAAATAATTATTAAGGACACGACCTATGCGTCCATTTCCATCACAAAATGGATGTGTATATTCAAATGCAAGATGAAATTTAGCAATACGTTTGATAATATTTTCATGACTACTTGCATTATATTCAGATAATATTTTTTCAAGACGATCAACAACTTCTTGCGGATTTGGGGCAATATGATTACCAACTCTCACAAATTCATTTGTCATTCTAAATCTTCCTGCAATTTCATCATTAATATTTGAGATAAGCATTTTATGCAAAACTAAAATCACTTCAAGAGTGAGTTCTTGCTCTTTAGCTTTTTTGTCAATATACGAAACAACTCTTGCTAGATTTTTTGCTTCAAAAATCTCTCGTTCACTAATGAATCGATCAAGATTAATTTGCAAAAGTATTTTTTCTGTTTCTTCAAGAGAAAGAGTACTATTTTCAATAGCATTAGAATTATACACTTGCTCAGCTACTTCTGTTTCAGAAACAAGCTGAAGTAAAGCATCTTTTCCTATAGATGCCTTATAGTATCTTTCACGAAGAAAACTTATTTTATTATAAACATTTAATATTTTTACCATATACTATTATTATAACGTTTTTTACGTTTTTGTCAACATAACCGTGAAAAACTCAATAAAAAACAATACTTTTCACGTTTTTAGATTAAAATTAGTTTTTATATAGTGATATTATTTAATTTATTTTTTTGCCACCAAGCTAGGCTTATCATTATTACAATAGAACACAAATATAAAGCAGGATAAAACAAATTAGAAACATCTACCGTTGGAGGTTGAACGCGAAAATGAATATTAATAAGACGACCAAAAGTATAAATAATACCAAAAGCTAATACTGGCCAGCCATCTGGAATGTGCCAAGCTTTTTGCATTTTTTTTATAAGAAAATACGCAACAATTACTCCTAAAAAAGCGTAACCAATTTCATAAAGTTGTGTCGGATGCACTGGTGAAACATAAAAAAGATGACTAGGATCTTTTGTCAATTGATAACTATGTGCTTGACTAAAAAAAGGAAAAACCACTCCCCAAGGCAAGTCTGTTTCATGCCCAAAACAACAACCATTAAGATAGCAACCAATTCTCATACTTACAATTCCAAGTCCTAAAAATGGAGCTGTTGTGTCCCCCAAACGCCAAATATTTAAATGCCAAATACGCGCACAAACAATAGCACAAAACACAGCTCCAAGAAGTCCACCGTAGATAGAAAATCCAGAAAAACCAAAATACCAAAGTCGCCAAGGTTCAGATTGATAAAGTGAAAAATTGATCAAAGCATGCAAAAAACGCGCTCCAATAATAGCTGAAAATGCAAGTAATGGAATCACTTTATAAAGAATAGATCGACTAAACCCTCGCTTTTGCCCATAAAAATATAAACCAAATGTGACAATAATAAAAGATAAAACCGTAAAAAAAGAATAAGAACTTATCTCATGTCCTGCAATTGTAAATAAAATTCTATGCATAAACAAAATCTTATATTTGGTTAATTTTTTATTTTTTTGTTGATTGGTTTACAACAGGTTTTCCTTTTTCATTTTTAACTGGCACTGCTACTTCTTTATTTTTTGTCGTCGTCAAACTGGCAATTATCTTTATCTCACCCCAAACAATATTAATATTGCCGTTTAATGTATAAGTTTTATCTTCCTCTCCCACATTAGCCGACAAGCTCATGGTCGCCTTATCTTTTACTGTTGAACCACTCATCACTCCTCCGTTGTATGTAAATGGAAAATCAAATGACTGTTCGCCAGTTATTTTAAGTGTCCCATCACTTTCACTATTGGCAAAAATTTCCACATTAGCTGGCGCTTCTTTGCCTTTTAATTCAGTAAAATCAATATTAAAATCACAACCATCTTCAAGAGCATTGCCAGTCTTCGGCTTATTCTTTTCTGCCTCAATTGTTTCTTTGTATCCAGGTGGCACAATCACATCCACAATCTTGAATTTGCCTTCGTTCCATTTGCCTGATATATCTTTGAGTGCTGGATAAAGCGAAATATTATAGCGACTCTTCACAAAATCTGCATAAAGTTTTCGTCCATCTGGCACAGTAAACCAAAGACGAGCCGCCTGTGCCACATCTTCAACAGAAAGCTTACCATCAACCAAAAGTCCAACTTTATCCGTAAGATCTCCTCGTCCTGTATCTTTCATCATTTTATCTTTAAAATGATTAAGAAGATTAAGCTTGGTCTCCAAATCAAAACCTTTGTCTAGCCCAGCCGGCCCAGTAGTTGTGTCAAAAAGATTATTTTTCTTAAAAGCGTCCATTAGCCAACGCAATTTTTCTTCCTCTTTTCTTAACTCCTCTTCCTTGGTAAAACGAGCTTCAAATTGTTTGCGATAATTTTCTTTAACACTATCACGAATACGATCCATTTGTTTGTCTGTAAGTGGCGACATACCAGATTCACGACGAACAGCATTTTCTTTATTGATCGCTTCCAGCATAAGTTGACGAGAAATGCCACGCATCTGTGACCAGACTGTGTCAAAATCTTCTTTGTCATTATTATAACCATAAAATTTGGCATTAGAACCATCACGATAAGCCGTATAAGCCGCTTCTACTTCGTTATTCTTCCAGCTTTGAATCTGACCATTGACCACTTCCACTGCAATCTTACCCGCAGCTGTCAACATAAACTTATCCGCAATCTGCTCACCAATAATCTTCGCTGCCTCACGATATTGACCTTCTGCTGCATATCCAGCCGCCTTAGCAACCGCCGCCACATCCTCAGTTCCACCATCAGTCAAATTTTTAAGCCCTTCTTGAAAAACAGATTCTGAAACATTTTCAGCAATTTTTTTCCCTGCAAGAATTGCAATTTTTTGAGAAAGATCTATTTTGTCACCACTCTGATAAGCATCATAAACTCCTTTATATCCATCATCTTTTAAAACATCGGCCAAAATTTTACCTTTAAGCGTCTTATCAGAAATACCCATTTTTTCAAGTGTCATATCAATAACTTGTTCAGCTACTTTATCTGATACTTTGTTAAGACCTGATTTCATTTGTTTGTCCAAAGTCTGCGAATGAATCCATTTTTCAGTAATAACCGTATCATCCTTGATTTGATTAGCCCCAAAAAGTGAAAAATGATAAGTAATGAAAGACATGGTATTATTTTTATCATCAATCATCAAAGGTTTTATATACTCCCAGCGTCGACCATCATAATAAGCAACGCGCAAACTCGTTGTCCCACGTTCCATATCAATCGTAGTCGGATCATATTTAAAAGTAACAGTCACCGGTTCATTGAGACGCGTCTCCTCACCAGAAACCTTTATTTCAAGCGGTGCACCAAGCATCTTCACTTCACCACCAACATATTCAGGCACACTCTCCGGCGTAACTACACTTACCTCAGTGTCAACATCAAAACTCCCACGAGGAAGACTAACACTAGCCTTGTCACGCTCAACATCCCCAATAATTGCATCATTCTCCACCCCAGCCATCGCCACAATCGGCGTAGCAATCGTTTTTTCATAAGTCCAAGCAGTATCACCCTTAACAATATCATTATTTGCAGTTTGACTACCGCTATTTGTCTCACTACTCTTTTTACCACAACCAGTAAGTGCGATTACAAGAGCAAGGAAAATAAAAATCTTCTTGTTTTTCATATTTGTTTGTTAAAAAATAATTATTATTTATATTTAAATTATTACTATAATAACAGACTAAAATTCATAATTCAAGACTTAAAATTCTTATTTCCCAATTTTTCATAATAATCAGCCAAGCTCGCCACATATGCCTTGCATTTCTTCGCCTCCTCGAAATTACCAATAATGACTAGACGATTCTTTTCTTTTGATGTCGCCACATTCAGCATTTCTTTATATTCATCTAACTTAGCCTTTACAAAACAAGACTTTTCATTGACATGCTTTTTTTATTTTGTTAATATTTAATAATTAATTAATAATTTTATGTTATTTTAATATTAAGGAGGAATTGATGGATATTCAAGAAAAAAATGAGATTATAACTTTTGTCCTTTTAAAATTAAGGAATAAGCAAAAATCATTTGAAAGATATATAGATATTGTTTCAGACATAATTGCAGGTTTCAACGGAACTCTTACATTTGAAATATCTCAAATATTTTTTGAAAAAGCAATTGAAAAATGTAAAAAGGAATTAAGAGGTTTAAATGATGAAAATATAAATAGTTTTTCAATTGGAAGTTGTTCAATAATAATTATTAAGCATTTAAGTGAAAATAAAATTGTTAATATTCATAATACAACTAAACATGATTTTATAATTAATAATATTGAATTTATAGGTGCTTTTTATTTTTGCTTGGAAATAATAATAGCGATTAAATTAAGTAGCTATTGTCTAATAAAACGAAGAGTTGATAAAGTTTTGATTAATATTGATATTAAAGATAAGGATATAATTTTAGCCTTTATTGATTTAATAGATCAAATAAAAAAACAAGAAACGAAAAAATGGAGGTTTTTATGAAAAAAAACACTGGAAAAGTGATAATTCACAAAATTGATGGAACAAAAGATGTTAAAGACGTTGATTATTATGTTAAAAGAGCAAGAAAAACTCTTTTAAACGATCACAGAGAAACAGCGAAAAATATTAAAGAGTTTCTTCGTGAAAAAGAAGAGCTTAAAAAAGCAAAAGAAAAAGTTGCATAAAAATTATGCATTTATCCTTATGATCGGTCCTAGCTATACTGAACTAGTAAGCATAAGGGAAAAATAATTAGTATTTTAAATTTAAGGATAAATTTGTTATCATGAATTTAAGATAATTATTTTAAAAAATATGACAAACGAAAAA
>Ga0209800_10001754_pt1 | contig 21179 bp, 22 predicted proteins | sample Higcelweek8metaG_FD_187174 | JGI IMG/M metagenome (GOLD analysis project Ga0209800, IMG submission 187174) | Freshwater pond sediment microbial communities from the University of Edinburgh, under environmental carbon perturbations - High... | ecosystem: Environmental > Aquatic > Freshwater >...
GAGTACTCATTCCTTTTGCATACATAGCAATAATCTTTCTATCCAGCTCATTACAGGATGTCTGATATTTCTCAACAACAACAGGCTCAAATTCACCCTTTCTATCTCTAGGAATATTTAATTCCATGGGTCCGCCAACACTGCTATTGACTGTCTTTTTACTATGCCCATTTCTATAATTTACATCAGTAGATTCATTTCTTGCATATTTTTCGCGCCCTAAGTGTGCAGCCATTTCGCCTTCTAACATATTTTCAATTGAAGTCTTCAGTAAACGTTGTATCAAACCACCTTTACCCATTAAATCTTCTATAGTCTTGCATTTGCGTACTTCTTCTTCAAAATTAATTGCTGTTTGGCTCATTTTATTTTCCTCCGTAAGTTAATATTAGTTATTATTTCCAAGATACTTACGGTTTTTTCTATTTTATTTATTTTTTTTATTAAAAAACAAATAAAATAGACCGTAAGATGTTTTGCAATTTACACAAATCATCTTACAGTCTCTTAAATGTGTGTTTTTTATTTTTGTTTTATTTTGAAATTTCAACCGCTATTTCTTCTCCTGTTTTTAAAACAATATTTATAATTGCATCTTCAGGAATAGTTGTTGTTTTTATTTTCTTTATTATTTCACTGTTTTTATTTATCAAGCCATCCTCTGTCACAAACTCTTCGATATCATCGCCTCTTTTTATTTGTATTTTATCAATGTAAGTTTCATAAGGATTACGGTTATTAATATTAAATGATATGTAATTCTCGCCTTTAGTAGTAATTATATTGTTAAGGACGCTGAAATCTACATTATTCTTTGTAGCTGTTTTATTTATTTCACTGATATCCAGTATTCCAATATCAATAATTTTATAATCTCCATCATCGTTTTTAATGATTGTAAATTCTCTTTTTTCAATAGGAAGCTCCGTTCCCTCTTCTGGGTCCATTCCTTCCTCGTACATATTGGTGTATATTATATAGTTATCATTCTTTTGCAATGCTTTAATTACATTGAAGCTTCGTCTGATATCATCATATTTTCCAACAAAAGTATCATAATTAATTTCAAAATACTCCAAGTATGATTGATCCATTATATCGTATGCAGTTTTAAAGTCTTTATTGTTTATACATTCAGAAAACTTATCAAAAGTCTCCATTGCCGAAATATAATTATCGTCAAATCCTGGTCTTAGATCTATGGTTGGCGTTGGTAGATTTGTTTGTATTATTGGAGCTGGAGTTACAACTGCCTTACTTGTTATATCACTATCCTTTACAAATACTAAATTATATACGATCGAAGCTACCAATGCAATAAACATTATTATTAATAATACAATATATCTTTTTTTCATTTAATTTTCCTTCTTTCTTTGTTTTTATTTTTTACCATACGTTGATACAGTCTCTACAACTTCAATATGCCAATTTTCATACGACATTGGTTTCCATAAGCCGTACTTCTTTAATTCGGAATTTGGTATATATTTAAGCCAACCTGATACATCTACAGCTAAACCTGATTGATGTTTTGATGTTCCTGGAGGAGCAACCATACTTTGTCCATATTTGTTAAAAACCTGACCATTTGCTGTTTGGTAGTATCCTATACTTTTATATAAACGCATAGCATTATCAGCTGCCGCTACTTGTTCTGCCCTTGATCTATATCCACTTGTAATATAAACTGTCTTCTCATACATCTTAGCCATATAAGCAAGTCGCTTCATAAGTGTAACATTTACGTCAGTATCTCCTGATAAATAATCTTTCCAATTCTCTTCTTCTTTGTAATTGCCTCCCACAGTAACACCGCCAGTATTACTACTTCCTGGAGACATAAAGTCATCTTCATCAAATAAGCTCGCGGCATCTGAATCAAAAAAATCATCATCCATAAATTCGGCAAATTCTTCTTTTAGGTGATCTCCTGTTTCGTTATCTGTCTTCACGCCTTCATAAACGATATTCATTACATCCATTGAAGAATCTTGATATTCAATAAAGTTTTCCAATGTTCTTGTGTTCTCTACTTCTTCATGATTAACCATAATATCTTCTGTCACAATAGATCCTTCTTTAATTATTGTTTTTACTTGATCGGGCGAAAACTCTTCATACTTTGTATTTGCACCATAAGAGTTATTTGGTTTTAATTCTGTTTGTTTTTTTGTTGGTATAAAAGAAGTAGTTTCACTCATAATTTTCATTCCAGTATTTACTGTCTGAACTTTCTTCCAAGTATACACATGTTTTTTAAACATTGTCGTTATGCTTCCTATACCTTCCGTTGGAATTGTCGTTGTAATATATTCATAATTTTTAAGTTGCGGTTCACCTGTTGCTACACCATTTCTGTAAAGTTGTTCATATACTTCTCTTCTTTGTGTTTCAATTCTCGAAGTATCTGCAATCGTGTATTTTGTTATTAATTGCTTAATATCACTCAAATAATCTTTTGTCTCTATCTTATCTTTGTAACTATTACTGTTTTTTCCTGAATTGTAATTATCAATCATCTTTTCAGTGTCTTTAATAGTGTCTTCGTCAATAATAATCCCTGATTTATCATATATATCTAGTATCGTCTCCATCTGAGCTATCACTTTCCAACCAAGTTTATACTGATCAGTTATTTCAGTGAAATCTAAAGTAATATCTGCCGTTGTCTTACTTGTTTTTCCATCGATATTTTTTACAACTGTCATTTTTTTATCTTTAGGCTTTGGATCATTCATATTGGCTACTTTTTCATAATTTGCTTTATCAGTGATTTTGAACGGTATAGAGCTATCATTAATATCCATCTCATTCTCTGCGTTATAAAAATACATAACACCGAAGCTTAAAACAAATATAGCCAACAGTATTATCAATGCAGGAATGCCAATAGATGGCAAGCTGGCTTTTAAAATCGTTGAAAGAAGTTTTTTTGCAGCTAATTTAACAAGTTCTTTTACTAGAGTTTTTAATCCATTTTCTCCATTAGCTGTATTTCTTACCCCGTTTACCAATTTAACGACGCCAGAATTCATTATATTATTTCCAGTTTGTAAAATCTTAAATATTGGTCCTAAATTCATATAATTTTTAGTCACTCCCTTACTATCCGAAACAATTTCTTCGGATATAAATTTAATTAATCCAAAATGACACATAAATTAAATTTTGTAAAGCAAACTAACCATTCAAATTTATTTACCAAAAAATTTTTCATATGTCATATGTGTTTAAATTAATTGTTTAAAGTGGTTCAAATTGAATTATTTGAACCGTTGAAGCTCAAGTAAAATATTTGAGTTGCGAAAGGAGTATGAATATGTTTAAAAATTTAAACAAAACTACAAAAATTCATAGCATCAGAGCTGCAAAATTATCAAAAATACTTGGAAAGCTTTGTGGCTTAAACGATTCTCAATTAAGAAATCTCTCTATCCCCAGTCTTCTTTAGTTTATAAAATGATTTCCAAGATTCATGCAGTTGTTTTAAAACTTCTTGAGCTGTCTGAGATGGTAAGTTTTTTAAACCAAAAATGATCCTTAAGATTGCGTTTTTGATAATACCAATCAGGATAAGGTTTACCACTTTCTTTGTTCCAATTTTTAATTTCATAATTAACAACATTCCATAACTTAGATGAAGCATAACAAAGACAACCCAGTACAATGTTGTTTGTTGTATTTGGGTTGTAGTGAAAACTTATAACTCTTGTAAAATTGTCTTTGTTGCTTAACTTCATAAGTGTATACCTTTCAATAGTACTTACTATATAAATGACACAAAAATTAAAAAACGTCAAAACAAACTGTAAGAATTTATATAAGAAGCTTACAAAGTCAATCATTCATCTCTCCTTTAAAAAGGAAAGGATTCTGATTATTTATCCTAAAAAAATAATTGAGTCAATGACACTTCAAATAACATTGATGTTTTATGCTTTTAATACAAAATCAATAATAACCAAATGTTTTGAAGTTGAGAACAAAGAAGAATATAAACATACATTTCATCAATACTTAAATTTGCTAGATAATTATGTCCCTTGGAATATTGACACTGCTCATGAAGAAATACAAAAGTATGTAGATTATCTAGGAGCTAAATCCAAAGAAGAAATGTTAAGATACATGTGGGAAAAATAAATGTGAAAAAATACAAAGAAATACACAAAGGAAGCTTCCTTATTAGGAGCTTCCTTTGTGTATTAATCCGCAATAGACCACAAATATTCCATCACTTTTTTCTCTGAATTAACCTTTAATTTATCTATGTATTCTACTGTTGATATATTCGCGTCTTCCTCGTTCCACTTATTATAATTTTCAAGATGTTTAAAATATTTCGAGATCTGTTTCTTGTATTTGGGATCTATATCTATTTCTATCGATCTTGTAATCCTCGATTTGTGATTCAAGATATAAATCATCAAAGATCTTTGTTGGTTCTCTAAAGATTTCAAAATACCTTCTGCGGCTTTATCAATACATGGGTCAAGATTCAAATAATACAAATACTGCTCATTAAACCTAAACATGATCGATATATAACAAACTTTCTTTAAAGATATTGTTTTTAATTTAATTTCTAAATTCTCTTGTTTGAATTTATTAGATATCACTGATTTATCTTTTAGATAAAAAAAGGCGTATGTTTTCTTTATGTCGTTTCCATTTTCATCTATCGTTATATAACTATCCAAATAGCTATTCGTTCTTCCAATTGGCAGATCTACCATATTTTCGATAATTTGAGTATATAATTCTGGATTTGTATTAGCAAATATCATAATAATAACTCCTTCTTAATTTTTATTTATATATGACACATTTAAAATATTTTGTCAAATTTTTTACAAAAAATAAATGCTATCATATGATAACACTTATTCTTGTTTAGAAAATTCACATTATCAATCCCTTCACATATTTTAAATAATAGATTTAAAATATTTAATTAATCATCAATTATTTATTTTACTGATTTTCTAGAATATCTCTAAAAAAATCAATATTATCAATAAATAATGATGCCAATTCTGGATCGAATTGAGTACCAGTGTTTTCTTTAACGTATTTAATTGTTTGATCAATACTAAATGCTTCCTTGTAGGTGCGTTTTTTTGAAGTCAATGCTTCTACTACATCACACAGTTGTATGATCTTTGCGTAAATATGAATGCCACTATTTTGGTCGTATCTTGTGTGGTGGTATCTTATTCCTATTAAGTATTTTTTTACATTATCAGAATAAAATAGCACATGGCTGCTCACTAGAATTTTTTCTTCTTCTGTTAATTTTCTAGGAGCATCCAGTATTTCATTAGGAATATTAACTTTACCAATATCGTGTAAAATTGCATTCATACTTAATTCACGAATTTGCTTCTTATTAAATCCCAATAAAATACCTAATTGTCTCGATAAAAGAGTAACCCTATAACTGTGAATCTTTGTTGTCTTGTTTAAATTCTTAAACATAAATTTAACTCCTTCCACAGCTCCAGAAAAATAATTCTTGAGCTTCAACAGCCCAAAGGTTTATTTTTGAGCTGATTGAAAAATATTTTTAATAAGTATCAATGACACAAAGTTATAAAAACGTAAAAATAAAAAACCATAAAAAATAAGAACCCCCAAAAAAGGAAGCTCTTATTTTAAGATATTACTATATATGTTAATTTTGGATTAACTCTTATTCATAAGTATTATAACAAGAAGAATTGCAAATATTGGCAATAAAAAAATTAAAAATGTGACAACCATAAGAAATATACTTTTGATATATTCTACGAATAATGATTCTGAATAAGATTTTTTATCACTGTTATATTTATTTGTCTCTTCTGATTGTTGAGAACTCGTTCGTTCGTTATATTTATTATTTTCTTTATTATTTCTATTATACGTTTGAGTAGTATTAGTTTTCCTTGTATAATGTTGATTATTATTACTGTTTTCTTTCTTCTTTTCTGATGTGTTATATTGATTGTTTTTATATAATCCGATAAATCTATCATATTCTGCTCTTTTTAATTCATCAGACAAAACTTCATATGCTTCGTTAATTTCTTGCATTTTATCTTTTGAACCTGAAGCAACATCTGGATGATGCTGTTTTGCTAGGGTTTTATAAGATTTTTTTATCATTTCTTTTGTATCGTTAGGATTTACTTCTAGAATCTCATAATAATTCATAAGCACCTCATAAATTGAATTATACTGAATATTTCTAAAGAGAATAATGCAAGACAGACAGAATCAGAACAACTATCCTTACTTTAAATATCGTCATTTTTTGGATAATATTAATATCTATATTAGTTTATAATTTTTAAGAAAACAAAATAAGAAGCTGTCAAAATTAATTAACAGCTTCTTATTTTTAACAACAACTAATTTTTTTTGAATAACGATAGTTGAATTTATTGTACTGTAGTAAAAAGTGAATATCTAGTCTGTAAGCGAGTTTCCATATTTCTACGTATCCCGTATCTAAGTTGCGGACAATTATAGCTTTTCTTTCTTTTCCAATAACTTGAAAATTCATTTCTTCTGGTTCTTCTGGTGTTATATTGAGCCATGCTTTCTTATTGTTAACAATTTTATACAAAAAACCATACATAAAAGTATTAAAAAAGAAAAAGACTTTGTACATTAAGATAATCATCAAAATATCATCCTTTCATATCCAATACGGATTTTAAAAATCATTCATTACAATACCAATGACACAAAGTTATAAAAATGTAAAAATAAAAAAACATAAAAAATAAGAACCCCCAAAAAGGAAGCTCTTATTTTGAAAACTATTTTAAATTAAATTAATAAAACCAGCCTGATGCTTTTTTATAATCACTTTCACTAACAAACTCAGGTATTGTATCAATGTCTGGTATTTTCTCGGTAACCTTAAGGAATATTCCGTACTTCCCTACTTTTGAAGTATTGAAGCTCGTTCTTTCAATAATTCCTGCTGTGATTGGAACATATGTTTCTTCTGTGAAATTACCATCATTATCTGAATCGTACTTATAAGCCCATTCCCATTTATAAAGCTCGTCAACGTCTGGACTTGTAGACTGATCCACCATTTCAATCATTGCATAGTGGACTCCGTTTCCATCCACTTGATCTCGCAACACTTTAGCAAGAAGCCCAGCTGATGGAATAGGCAACATATCCTCTTTGATAAACAATGACATTGTAACAGAGTCTGAATACCCTGCTGAATTCGTTACAGTTAATTTTACATTATAAATACCATCTGTCTTATATAATGTATTTAAACTACTACTTAGGTATTTGCTAGACACTTTTGACGCATAAGTTCCTAATGCCACAAACTTATTATCACCATAAGCAACCGAATGTAATGCCGCTGCTGTATCTCCACTTGTGTAGCCCCAACTAACTCCATCAATACTCCTTATTGAATCCATGCCTTCTTGCAAGTTACAGATAGCTATGAATGTTCCATTTCCAAAAAAAACTTTATAATTTTTGTTCCATGTGCCAATCTTTACATCTTTACTAGTCCAATCTATTCCATTAATTGAACTCATCATTTTTTGACCAAAACCATACCCATCATAACCCACAGCCACAAATCTGCCATTGCCGTAAGCGATCGAATAGCTTCGACTCGGAAGTACTCCTACTGTCCAATTAATGCCGTCCAAAGATGTCATTACTGTATTTGTTCCTGAAGATTCAGAAACTGCCACAAATTTACCATTCCCATATGCTATAGATTTCCAGTACCCATTAATCAAAGGTCCCGCAGTCCAGGTGATGCCATCAGGAGATGTTGCGATTGAGTTTTTTGTAGCATAATAACAATTAGTACTATCGTAATTCCCAATAGCCACAAATAAGTTTTCGCCATATGTAATTGAGTTGTAGTATCCATTAGGTATTGTTTTAGATATCCAATCAACTCCATTGGTTGATATTATTACTACATTTGTCCCCGAGTCTGCTACTGCTACAAATGTTCCATTTCCGTATATTACTGATTTCCAAGTATTAGTTGGCACATTTACACATTGTGTCCACGTAAGACCATCATATGAATACATCGCAGAATTCTTACCGACAGCGACAAATTTTCCTTGCCCATAACACATAGAAGTCATAGAGTTCCATGCCCCCATACCCATATAGGTACTAGTCCATTGCATTCCTGCTGAAGTACATTTTATATCATCTGAAGAGCCACCAAAATAAGGAGATATTTCCCATTCTGTTTTTGTTATTGGATAAGCTGGTATCGACCAGCTCGTATTACTATTTAGTACCACTTTTCGATTTTCTACTAATTTACCAGATGTCGTTATCCTTGCCTCTGGCAAAGGTGGATCAACCGTTATGTACACGTATGTAGATCCTGTTGCTCCTTGGTTGTCAGTTACCGTCAAATGTATTGCGAATTGACCTGTAGATTTATACTTAATTGTACCGCTTACTACTGTTAAAGCTTGATCAGTTCCTGGAAGACTCCAATTATATTGTACTATCTCCCCATCTGGATCGAAGCTATCTATTCCTGTTATGTTTATTTCTTGCCCTTGCATACATCTACTAGGTGCATCTATAATTGCAATAGGAGGTTCATTTGGAGTTGTTGGTTCTGGAGTAGCTGTTGGCTCCGGAGTAGCTGTATAAATTACTGGCGTAGCAGTATATATAACTGGGGTAGATGTAGGTTTGGTAGTAGGGGTAGCAGTAGGTGCTTTTGTCGCTGTTGGAGCTTTTGTTGCTGTAGGGAGCGGAGCTGCTTTTACCACAACAATTATCTTTGTAAAGTACCATTGAACCCCATCTGTATGACCTAATAACGGCATTCCTATTGTCCAGTGATTTCCATTTTCTGACCAGTTTGCGATTCCTGAAGGACCCTTTGGTGCACTATCTTTAACACATAAGTAAAATTCCCAGCTACAAGCCTTAGTCGTTATTATCTTTAATGAGTTGAGAGTTTCTGGTGTAATCATATTATCATTTTTACTTTCTTGTAATGACTTATATTGAAAATCTAATGTGGTTATAGGGTAACCAGCATTTCCAACGGACCAATTAGTAAAATCAAGCACATTACCCACTGTTGCGTAAAGTGTCGGAATATCTGCACCCTCAGTCCATGTAGTACTTGACATTGCAGTTGCTATTGTTGCATTTGTTTTTGGATCAAGTACACTAACTCTAAATTTAGCAGTGGGTTTAGCATAACCTGTATCAAATTCCGTATCTCTATAATCACCAATATTTAATGCATAAGCAGTCATACTTTGAGTTATTAATAGTGTTATTAGTATAAATATTTTACACTTTTTCATCATTTCATCTCCTTGTTATATAAATACAAAATAATATGACACAATATTTCCAATTTGTAAAACAAAAAAACACACAATGTTGTGTGTTTTTGTAATAATATTTAAAATTATTTAATTCTGCGATCTTCTTTTTTCCATTCCATGTATTTCACTGTAGCCGAGCCATAATATTTATTCACTGTATCTCCTTTTTTTACACTAATACAAAACGGTATTTCCATTCCTACTTTTAATTTAAAATTCGCATCCTTATCCAGAGTGTAGCCTTCATTGTATAAAATAAATATGTTGCGACCATATGGATGTTTCCACTCTGACCAGTTAAATATAGTTGTTTTTACCCAATGTTGATTAAATTGATTTAATTGAGGATACTTTGTTGATTCGAATTTAATAAGATAATCCTTTCCTTTATACTCTTTTGCATTGTCAATAACTATTGTAAAATAGCGAGGATTATCCAGACAATCATTGTATTCAACGCGAATCTTTGGTTCAATGAAGTCGGTTTTCGCTGTTTCAGTACTCTTAAGCATAGTTATAAATACTGTTCTGGTTTTACTATCCCAAACAACTTTCGATCCTAAATTTTCAGATACAAATCTTAATGGTACATACGTGCGATTGTTTCGGATAATTGGCTTCGTATCCATCGATGTTACTTTTTGTAGTATTTTATATGCCAATCCTTCTTTTGGATTATTTGTAATATCCGAATCATTAAAATCATTTATATCTTGATTTAATTTTGTTAATACATTCAAAACAGTACTTCCTATTGTCATAATAACAGTATTCCCTGATTTAGCAATGTTTACTTTTTTCGTTTTTGAATCCCATTTTACAGTTCCACCTAACGCTTCTGTAACAAATCTAACAGGCACCATTACTCTGCCAGATTCCATAAATGGCTGTGCATCTGGAAAAGTAACCTCTTTTCCATCTATGTTAACCTTAATCGGAGCAGCTCCCCCGTTTACCATTACCACTGATGAAACGATAAAAATAATAACAAGGAATAAACTCAATAATTGTTTTTTCATAAAATATACATCTCCTTTTTTTAAATTGGTTTTAAATCACAACTACACAGGTAATTTTCAGATAGTTTCATTTTTGAATAACCTATCCGAAAACAATATGACACGCAAATTTGAAAACGCATAGTATATATCGGAATTTTTCCAATTATTCCTGATGATATTGACTATATTTTTTAATATCCATTTTTTTAGGATCAGCTTTCAAAACAACCTCCAATTGGTTTAGAAATTCTCTTTCCCACAAACTATAACTTTCTTGTCTATCTCCATTTATAACTTTAATATAATATGTCTTAATATTAAGCTTCATATCGCACTCAGACTGAAACTCAGCTCCTCCAAATACCCCATATACCCACTCTTTTTTGCTTTCACTCCAATATTTAACATAATCTCCGCACTCTAACTCAAAATCACGAATATTTATTTTTTTCTCCAGACTATTTTTCATACTTGATATTTTTGATTTTATTGGAATATTCCAATAATGTATCATAGTCGCAGCAATCTCAGGCTCAACATGTCTTGAAAGAATATTGAAATGATTTTGCTTAATAATTTTAACAACCTGTTCCGATACAAAATTATATACTTTTTTTAAAATTACACAAACAATAATACAAATAATTATTGTTGAAATAGTATTTAACATAAACTTCACATCCTTTAAATTGATAAATATATATGACACATAATTTTTATTTCGTCAACTATATTTTTATAAAATATATAAAAATCTACATAAAAAATAGTTCACCAAGTTTAGTGAACTATTTTTTATTTATTGACTATCCCTGAATTCATTTTCTGTATTTTCGGCAGTAGTTCTATTCTGATAATCTCTTGATAAATCTCTCACTGCATTTACGCTGTCTTGATATCTTTCGTAATTATTTTCAATTGCATGATTCATCATGTTGCTCGCATTAGCTATATCGCTTCTGTTCATATTTTGATTAGTGTCTATCTGTATTTGAAAATACTGACCTGGTATTATATTCATATCACCATTATTAGGCATAGTATTTAAAACTTCGCCATTTGAGTTAAGCATCAATAAAGTACTTCCACTAGAATCCGTAGTCATTGTAACAACTTGTTGAGGTACAGTTCTTCCTGATAACGCTGTCTTTATCGATGAAGTAATAGGAGAGCTGTATGGCCTATTGATATTTAAAGGACTTACCATATTAGTTGCTGAAAATTCACTTCCATATACTTGATTGTTATTTGCATATAGATCAAAAACGCTGTAGTCACCGCCTAATTCTCCAAATGGCTGATTTATTTTCCCAACTTGGTCTCCATCTAAATTATACAATATAGCTCCTTCTCTGTTAGCTATTGCTAAATATCTTCCATCTATTGGATTCATAGACTGTATATAGTCACTATTAATATTTCCAAGGATCTGTTCGTAACTATAATCAGAGTTTCCTGACATTGGTGGCATATTGTTAATATCTGCACTTTCTTGATCTTTTACTGTTCCTGACATCGTAGAGCTAATTGGAATACGTGCTTGATTCGCAAATGTTACTGGCATATCATTTGATGCAAAATTTAGATTCATACCAGTTGATTTCCTTGCACTTTCTGTTCTTTTTATCTCTGTTTGTTGTAATTTTTGATATTCGCCCTGTCTTTGATTATCAAAAATCTTATCATATTCCTTTTTGTTATCGCTATATTTCATGCCAATTCCGTTCATCATATAATCTTCGGCCTTATCTATTGCCCTGTCATTTATCGAAGTTTTAATGGAACTTGCAATACTTACTTCAGGATTACTGAAATCCACTTGTCTATTTATTGGACTTGTTAAAGAGCTATCCCCTTCTCCCATCCAGAGTATTTCTCGATTGCCTTCATCATCATCTCTATACATAAATGATTTTGAAGTATCTTGATAGTACATTGCATCATTCATCTTTTGTATTTCATCTGCTGATTTTCTTGTGGGTGTGTATGCAGCATAAGCTGCATTTGCCAATGCATTCAATCCAAGTTCTTGTAAAACCTCCCTACTTTTAACAGCTCGTCCTTCTTTTGCTCCGAATGCTGTATTTGCAGCCATTTGATGTACTTGAGGTTTTTCCATTGCAACCATTCCTGCACCAACTACTCCTGAAGCCATATTACCAAGTTTAGTAGCTCCGTATGCAGCACCCAAATGTGCTCCTCTATTACCAAGTAATGCTGCTCCAAATACTGCCCCGTATCCCCCACCTACAATTGAAGCTGCACCTTTTGCAATATTTTTAACAGAATCCTTAGTTGATGAAAAGACTGGAGCTGCTGACGAAGCTGCATTCTTTTTTAAATCCATACCTCCACCCAAAACTGGATTCGACATACTCGATATATTTGATGATACACTTGACGAAGTCGAAGGCATACTACTTGGAGCAACGTTTTTATTTTCAAGTGTTTTAAGTGTAGAGCTACTTGCCAATCCACTTATTCCTTGTTTTACTAAGTTAGCTCCTGCGGCTCCAACAGCAACGGTATCTCTTAATACGTTTCTAGCTGTATCTAATCCCGCCATTCCTGCACCAGCATGGTTTGCACCTACATGACCTTCAAATCCCAACATATGTTTCAATGCTTGACTTATCATTGGTAGAGTGCCGACTGCTATGACATATATAATAGCTTGTATAATTGGTTGACTCGCTAACACTCCTCCACCTTCAGTTACTACTCCCAGAGAATTTGTTACAGCTGGTTTAGTCAATTGATTTATAACCATGAACTCTCCCGCAAATGCAAACATCTGAATAGATTGTATGAATATATTTCCCGACAACTCCTTTAACCAACCATTATATATATCTTTATTAAACGTATAAAGAATACTTGTTAATGGATATAAAGCATACAGTAGTAATACTGTAAATAACCTTATTGCATAAAAAACCATTAGTCTTATTGTCACTATCAACATCAATGCGATAACTATAACATATAAAAGTCTATATCCCATCGCTTCTTTTATTGCTCCCGTTATTGAACCACTTGTGACACCCATAGTTGCCATAAACTCCTTAGTAATTGCCGAAACAAGAGAATTATTGATATTAAGCATCATTTCTATCAATGTAGGCGTAAGTGAAAATAATACTATTGTCGTAAGTAACCTGAATCCATATTCCTTCAATTGCAGCTTTCTTCTAAAATCATCACCTGATCTAATAAATAGGAATAGTATTGCAAATGATATCGCAGGAAGTATTATAAATGCAAGCCGAGTTGTTATTTTTGTTATCCCAGATACCATTTCTTTTATCCCCATTGTCGCTCTATTGAGATTAACACCTTGTTTGTTTGCAAGATCTATTATGCCAGTAGTTTTTCTATTGTCGAATTTTTCCCACCCTGCACCAGTTTGAACGAATGCAGAGTTTCCATCTGTAATAGCTTCCTTTTTAAATGTAATCCTACTTAAATCTGATTTACCAGTAATTAAAGCCTCCATACTGTATCCATTTTCTGTTAAAGCTGTATTTACCAATTCAAAAGGAGAACTTAATAAGTCAGTTGCGAACTTTTCAATAAAGTTAGGTTTAGGAGTCGCCGATGGCTCCGACGACGTATTAAAAACAGAAACTTTTGCACCTTTGTTTGTAGTTGTAGTTGTATTAGAAGTTTTAGTCGCATTAGTAGCTTTTTGCTTTTCTGCATCAGATAGCTTACTATAACTATCCATAAATGTTCCAGCTGCATAGATTGGACTCACTAATAACATAGTTGTAAATAATAAGACTAATATTAAGGCTATACGTCTCAAGTAAATCACTCCTTACTTCCTGTTTTGATTTGTTTCTATAAATTCTCTTTCGAAGGCTGGAAGATCAATGAATAACTTACATCTAAAGTTGTTTGAATGCATTAACGCATATCCTCTTGGTGCACATGATCTTAAGTATTCAGCTTCTCCTTCTTTTAATTGAAATACGGTTTTTATATCTGCCACTTCTTCATTTTTAGGCTTTAAAAAGAACCTTGTGTCAGAGTTTTTGATAATTGCTTCTGTTTGGTCTGTAAAAAAGTCTCTATATTGTTGTGTTATTGCAACTGCGGATGTATTATATTTTCTTGCTGTTCTCCAAAGCTCAATCATGAATTTCATTGATTCATCAGATCTTGTCATTCTCCATGCTTCGTCAATGATTAATCTTATTTTATGAGCCTTAGCATCGGTTGGCTTTTTTAAATTTCTTTTTATAAGCTTATTCCAAATAAAGTTTGTTATAATGTATTGAGCCAATGGTAATTGAGTGTTTGAGTTCAATTTGCTTAAGTCGAAGTTTATAAATGGAATGTCTTTACTTATTTCAAAGGTAGTTTGTCCATCAAAACAAGTAAGAGTTGATTCATTCATACCGTTTATGAAAGTTTTCATACACTTAAGCAAATATGTATAATATACCTTTAAAGTATCATCCATATTGTTTTTTGCATCTTCTTCTAATTGCTTATACCAAGAACTCAAGGTAGGCATTTTCTTTTTACTTTTTCCACCTTTTCCTCCTAGACCTAGTTCTTGTACTTCATACAGAGAATTAGGATCTTTTGTGATATGAAGCTTGTTAAATTCTTTTGTAACAACTTCCAAGATTATTGATCTTAAAAAGTTATTGTAATACTGATTGTTTTCAGCAATAAATCCTCTTGCTAATGACATTATAACGTCAGTTGTATCATTGATTTTATTACTAATTACAATCTCTTCTTTGACCTGTTTCGTGATCTGGTCCTCTACGTATTCAGGTTCAACATCGAAGATATTGATAATTGTATTACTGTCATTGGATATATCGTAAGTTATTCCTCCGACTTTTTCAGCTATCAATCTATACTCAGGAGCTATATCTATTGCTACATTTTGAACAGAGTCTATAATACTTGTCCTTCCAGCTATTTCTTTTAAAAGTGTTGATTTTCCTGATCCTGAAGGTGCAAAGATAAACATATTGTAGTTATTTAAAGATTCATCAAAGTTGTCATAAAAGATTGGCAATCCGTTATCAACATTAAATCCGATAACTGTTCCATTCTTGTGCATAAGGTTGTTTGTAACAAATGGGAATGTGCAACCTAATGATCTTTTGTCAAAAATGTGACCTTCTCCAACGGTATTATCACATAAAGGCTTATTACTTTTGTATAGTGCTTCCTGAATAAATATACCGTTTTTTAAGCCAACATCATTTTGTCCTAATTTTTCTTTCAGCATATCAGTTTCATTATCCAGATTTCTTTTGTCTTTATTAAACAAAGTAGCAATTATTGAAACATCGTAGAATTTATTTGTTCCATCTCTGATTTCTTGCCTCCATGCATCAGCTTCGTATGATTTTGTTGCCATGTCATCTCCACGGTTCATGTCGCCTTTTGATCCCATAGCTTCGACCATAAGGTTTGTTCTTAATTTACCCAACTGCTCTTTTGTCTGTTCATTTGGGATAGGGTTTATAAATACCGAAGTATCAATATCTCCGCAGTTATATAAATTATAAAGAAATGATACGAAATTCACACTATTAGGAAGTAATCCAATGTAGAAGTTTTTTCCGTAGTAATCTCCGTCAATGAACCACCTTGGGTCCTGAGAGAAATCTACTCCTTCGGATTTGATAACATCTTTTATATTTTTTTTATTTGTCTCGAAAATACTTGGGGAAGCTTCCGATCCTAATGAAATCTCATCATCATCGCTGTCGTTATCTGTATTCTGATCTTTAATAGGACCATTCTCCTTTACGGAATCTTTTTTCCCTTTATTAAAAAACTTATTAAGCATTTTATTGCTCCTTTCCTAAATACAATATTTCGGCATTCTTTAATTCTATTGGCTTAGCTGTAGTCACATAATGAGAGAATTTTGAACGTAAAGCGTTTCTTTTGAGTTTGTAATATTTGCTATCAGTCCTATTATTTGCTATATACTGAACCTCTGCTACTTCGACTCCATTTAGTATCTTGCCATCAAGTTCAGATCCTTTTAATGCAGATATTAAAGAATTAAGCTTGTTTGCAATACTATTATAAGCAATTGCAATTTTTTCATCTGAACTGAGCTTGTTTTGATATTTTGATTTATCATGCTTATGCTTTATAATTATGTAATACCTCTTCTCGATCATACTACTGTGTTTACAAGCACTTGCTATGTAATTTACGAGTTCGTAGCCGTATGCGATTTGTTCCTTTTTGGTTCTTATGAAGAATTCTAGCTTGACAATTTCTTGATTGTTAGTTCCATCCTTTTTAAGAAGCTCGTATTTTTGTATCATCGTTGTAAGATTCTGTTCTTCATTTTTGATTGATTCTTTATAATTTTCTAAATAGTTATCAATATCTATTCTTTTTGACTGTATATAGATTTGTACTGGGTAATCGATGCCATTTAACATTCTTTGAAAATTAGATTCAAGATATACAATTTCTTCTGGAGACAATAGATTTATATTGATGCCTAACACTTCTAAGATCCCAACATACTCATCATTCTCTTTTAGAACAATTCCCATATCATTGTACTGAGTTATTGATTTGAAATTAATCAAATCTTGCGTTGTTCCAGCCACTTTTTGCTTATTAAATGTCTCCTTACTGTAGTTTCCTTTAATATTTTTAGCACTTCCTTTTTTGATTGCAGTGACTTTATTTAGGAACGATATCTTATCTCCTCCAAATACAAAAATAGCCATTACAATAACAATAACGATAGTAATTATCATTTGGATCATTTAAATACCTTCTTTCTATCCCTTATATAAATATTTTTATTAAACTTGTACAGGAATTTGCGGTAGATGTAAACATCCCTTGGTACATTTCCTCCATCAAACCTTCTTGAATTAGTTCTTGAATGACCAAAAGGGTAAACAGCTATATTTAGCATAAGAAATGTAACTGCAAATGCAATATAACCTCCTGTCGCTTTAAAAACTGCTACAGCTACTAAAGAAGCGATACCGTTGTATACAACACCTTTTTTGCTTATATGCACATTTAAATAAGGTATAGAGAAAATTCTTTCTTCACCTTTAAAATTATTCGGTACTGGATGTGACATTTTTTCACCTTCTTTTTCATTTATTTAGTATCTTATGACACATGTTTTTTATTGTGTAAAGATTTATATCTGAATATCTGAAATAAACTTGATAACCCAACCATACACAGTCCAAAAATTAACCAACAATACCAAGCCTATAGTGAGCAAGACAGCTTCGCTTTTAGCAGAAAACAACATATTGGGATTGTTTGCTCCGTTTTTAATTTTTATTACCAATAAGTACCCTCTAATGACAATCCCAACCATTAAAGCATATCTCATAACATTTATCACTTGTCCGACTATTCCTGATAATAAGTCCATAATTCAACACCTCCTTTATAATTTAATATTTGTAATGATTTTGATTATAGTCCATAAATTAAACGTTATAATTAATGCTACCGATATCAAAACCATCTCAGCTTTCAACATTGTTTTTGCTCTTGGATCACCAGCGTTCCTAAATCTACCTATTGCAAACAAAAAAGATGCAATCAAAATGACTGAAGCTATATATCTAACTATATCAATGATTTGTCCACCTTTTTCTTTGGTAAGCTTAGTCGCTGCGTTGAGTGACGCATCTTGAGAATTACTATCTCTTACACTTTTAGTAACTTGATTAATATCGACATCATTTATTTTATCTGCAAAAACAACGAAGCTTGTCATATTTACTGTAAATGAAAGCAAAATTAAAAAAATAATTTTTCTCATATAAAAACCCTTCTTTCTTAAAAAAAGCCTAACCATTTAGTATGATTAGGCTTTTTTTATTATGCTTTAAACTTGAATTTTGGATATTAGGTCCAAGATACTCCATACATTGAATAGAATTATAAATCCTACAACTAAACCAGCTATTCTAGCCTTTAACATTAGTTTCTTCTGAGGTTCTCCAGTGTTTCTAAACTCGCCGATCGCCATAACTGAGAAAATTACTAATATAACCATTACAACGTATCGAATTACATCAATAACTTGCCCTCCATATGTTTTTACTTTTGTTGAAAAACTTCCTAACCCACTTTTTTCATCTGCCTTTTGATCTTTAATTTCGGTAATTAAAGATGATGCTCCGGTGCCAGCCTTATCTTCTCCAGCGGCATTTACTACAACTGGTAAAAATATTAATGCAATAATACAAATAACAGTCATCAAAGCAAGTAATCTTTTTGTTTTCATTTTAAACAACTCCTTTTTTAAATTTTGATATTTACATATGACACATATTAATAATTGTGGAAAACATTTTTTTAAATATTTATCTTATTTAAAAAATATTTATCTTATTTGGGTACAAAGATCATTTGATTTGTAATCATTATCATTTAATTCGTCATCATCATCTTTTGTTTTTGTCACTTTGTTCAATCTTTTGTTTCCCTGTATTCGACTTAAATCATTTAACTTATTATCGACATTACTTGATTTTCCATTAAACGAAGCAGGATTGTTTTCGGATATCTCTTTTGGTACATTTATTAAAACGTTTTCTGTTTTATTTAAGGTTTTTTCCGGCATCTCCTTTGCTGCGTTTACTGATATTTCTTCTCTTGTCGTATCTATTGGTGTATCTCTCTGTATTGGTGTATTTATTAATGTATTTCTTTGTATATTCTCAGGTACGATTTCTTTTTTATTCAGATTTAAACCTATTGATTCATTGCTTTTTTCCTTGGACTTATTAACCTTATTTGCCTTTGAGTGTTTTTTATCATCCTGAATATTATTGTCTTCATAAATCTCTTCATATAACTCTGGATTATTTATTATATCTTTAGCAATTTGAGCCCGCATAAGTGTTTTTAATTTAGTTGCAATTTGTATTTGCTTAGATGAGTTTAACCAATTAATTATATCTTGGTCTGAACTTCCAAGACGAATACAGATATCATCACCAACCTTGTAAGTTTTTTTTCTCAAAACAACCTACTCCCTTCAATCAATCAATGAGTAATAATATCCATAAGCATTTCTATAGACTTGATCACCCAATACAGAAATTTTAGATATATCATACCCTCTTTCTTTAAGTCCATCTGTAAACATACCTACAAGAAATTTATTTTTTGCACCACCGCCAGAAAGATATATTTTAACTATCATGGACTTTGCACCAACATTACTATAAGTTGAATCAAAATCATCAACTAATGTTTTTACATAATCAGTTAAATACTTATTAAAAATATCCCTAATATCAATCTTTTCAGGCTCTATCTTGTAATCTGTTCTAAAAGAAAGTTCAATATCTCTCCTCACAAGAGGTCTTTGAATTTCGTGGTTTTGCATAACTTCTTCTATTACTTGATGCATAACCCAAGCCATACCTCTCGGTATTCCTTTGCTTAATTCTGGTCTTACTTCTGGATAAATATCCGTCATAACTTCTACAGATTCATCAAAATCTTCATCTTCATATTCTTCATAGAATCTTACTCCAACAATATTAGTATCATTAGACCCAATATCAACAACTGAAATTATCCCATTTGCCAAGCTATTAAAATCCAAGCTATTTGATTCTTTGCCACAAATAACACTTTGAAAACTAGCTTCGCCCTCAGTACACACATCAACTGAAATAATATTTAAGATCACGACCAAACCTTTAAAATCTGGATGCAAAAATTGAATTTTATGAGTTCCAAAAAATGCTTTTGAGTATTTTTTTCTTTTATCTTTGTATCGAGCCTCTATTAATGGCAATCCCACGGAGACCATTACATCGAATTCTAGTTCACCCTGCTGATTTTTTATTCCGATATCTTTATATTTAGTATATAGATTACAAGCAATGGTTGCGAGTTGCCAATTCACGAGATGTAAATCCGAATTTTTTTCGGAAACTTTTTCATATTTTTCCTCGCTAGATAATTTAGCATTTTCACGATTTCCTTTATTCATAGATTTTCCTGCTAATTCTCCTATAATAAATTCTTCTTCACCTATCTTCGCATACAGTTTCTTATGTAGATCAACAGCTTCGCCAGTTACTTTACCGATATTATTTTTTGTGACTTCTGCTCGTATAGACGGAACAATTTTATGCTTAAAGGGAGTTTCGTTATTTATTCCAGAAAACATAACAATTGAGCTATTACCTCCGTCGATTCCGACCTTTATTATTTGTTTATTATTAGTAATCAAAATAATTCCTCCTTTGATTGTGATTATTGTAATATACTTAAATGACACAAAATATTTATTTTGTAAAAGTAAATTTAAAAAATTTTTTACCAATTTATAATTTTTGTGTCATGGTTTAAATAACAATAACGAAAATTTAAAATTTAACAGATATTAATTATTTGTTAAAGAGAAAGGATGAGTATTTATGGAATTTAATAATGCTAAATACACATTGGTTTATGGAGAAAATGTTGTATGTTTTTCTAAATGGAATAATGGAGTAGTTCTTATTTCATCAAGAAAATCTTTCATTGACAAACAGAATCAAAGAAGATTTGCCTGGAAAGAAAACAGCAATAGCATTAACGAAGCTAAAGAACTATTAAGCACTTTGATTTCTAAGGGCTACAAAAACATTAGTATTCAATAAACCAAAAAATAAAGCATATTGTAAAATATGCTTTATTTTTATCAAGACTAAGAGAAGACGCCCATCTTCTATAAGTGGGTGATGAATCGTTTTAACACAATTAAAAAAATGTGTCATATATAATTATGGCACATTTTTTGTGTCACTTTTTAAAGACTGGAGGT
>Ga0209800_10001755_pt1 | contig 21169 bp, 24 predicted proteins | sample Higcelweek8metaG_FD_187174 | JGI IMG/M metagenome (GOLD analysis project Ga0209800, IMG submission 187174) | Freshwater pond sediment microbial communities from the University of Edinburgh, under environmental carbon perturbations - High... | ecosystem: Environmental > Aquatic > Freshwater >...
CAGCCAATTCACCGATCGAATCAAGAATGCCTTTATCCAGATTAAAAAAATGCTGGGCTACACTAAAGTTTTTCTCGCAAACAAAGGGCGACTCAAAATAACTTCCTGTTCTCCATTCAATCTCTATTCCTTTTTCTTTCGCATAGTTCTCTATTTTGCTTTTGTACTGAGGGTCCGTCTTTTTATTGTCCTGTCCGAATTCTTGGTTAGTATAAAAAATGATCTTGTCCACCCCCGAATGCCTTACGCTGATCGTATCGATCGATTTAATAAAATCATCCTTATGTTCTGAAAGGCGGGTATCGTAAAATTTTGCCTGCCATCCCACGACTTTCCCATCTTTCTCTACGGGATTTGTTTCGATTCCCGCATGGTTTTTAAAACGAAAAATCCCTAAATCCTTGACATGCTCTTTGCAGAACAAAAGATAGCAAAGCCGCTCAAAAGCGGCCTGTTCGCAGCCATTGAACTTTGCTTTTAAATTGTTCCAATTAATTTCTTGTAACATTTCACAAATAAATAATAAACTGACCGTATAGCCAGTTTAGCACTTTTGCGAATTTCATAAAGCCCTCTGAAGATTTTCAATAAAAAATCATAATTTATCTACCTGATTATCAAATGAGTACATTTCAATAAATTCATCAATACTTTCTTTTTTCATTCTTATTCCCCACTCTGGTTTGCTTTTAGCATACTCATAATTATTCTCAACTAAAAAGTGATGTTTTAAATCTTTCCAGTCCAATGATGGTATCAATAAAAGTATCGGATCTTTACCATCTTCAAAAAGAACCAATGAAACTAAAAGATTTTTCCTTAGAGGAAACTTATCTTTTTGCATAAAGATATAGTTATAATTCCTAACTGATTTCACTTGAATATCAAAATATTCAGATTCATTTTTTCTTACTACAAAATCTATGCCTTTATCATCCACCTCAGAAGTATAGACATCAAAACCAGCTTTCGTAAATTCCATCTTTGCAAAATACTCTCCATATTTACCCAATTGGAGATGATTTAATTTTGACCAATTATTCATATTTTAATATTTATCTAGTATTAACTCGGAATAATTTTTGTTTCCCCCTCCCTTATTATCTCCTTTTTGTATACATCACCTATCTTATAATCAACTATTAAATTTTTTACGTGACGAGGATGGGGATCGCCTGCCAACTCATTGCTAGATGTTATTTTTAATTTATTACGTCTCACCATCTGTCTTAATTGACTTGAAACATCGATACAATGAGCATCATCGGTCTTATATTTGGCTTTTATTATATTTAACATATAATCATCTTCTTCTTTAGCTAAAATAAAAGATTCAAATTTTCCAAACAACCTCTCAGATATTTTTTCCATATTAAACCAAATCTTCAGAGCTATCATCCAATAAAAAGGTATTCCAACTGCCATTACCACAAAACACACTAGTGCATAATGAATCCATTCCCATTTTCCTAAAAATTGAACATTATTAGTCAGATGTTTATCCACAATCTCATATAACGTTTTTAAATAATAAGTCATCATAATATAAACAAACACTATCACACCCGTCTTGCTTAATCCATTCATAAATTGATTGATTTTAAATCCAAAAGGAGTTTTTGTTTTCTTAAAGAATCCCCAAACAAAAGCAAAAGATAAGCCGGTTATTGTAATAAGATCAGCTGCAAAAGATGCATATTCTTTTATTTTCGACATTTCCATAATTTTGTATTTTATATCAAATTTATTAATTTTAATTACATATTAAGGATAATCTTAATTCCAATATTCTATTCTTAAAAAATGCCATAATAAAGTTTTAGATTAATTTCTATTTTCGTTTGAATAATCTTTTTTACTACGCCCATTTAGGTTGAATTTTGATTTTTCAGAATCTTTTTATTCTAATTATCCTCCATGAAATTAAAGGTGTCAAACCCTTCTATTTTATATAATAAATGATTGACAATCTATGGAATATACGATGCCCATCATGATTGCCATCCTATTTGGAACTATTAAAGGCATACCCCTGGGACTGACGGCTCTAGGTAAATTCCGCGAAAGGGATTCAGTCACAGATATTTTTATTGGTATAAAAATTCTTCGACCCCGTCTCGTGGCGCTTGGGCGCATCACTCCCTGCCTACCGGCAGGCAGGCGACTTTCGAATCCTCACGAAAGTGAAACTGTTCACTTTCTTCGCTACGCAAAATAAAAACAGGATATTTAATCCTGTTTTAATTTTGCTCCGCGAGAGGGATTCGAACCCCCGACCAATTGGTTAACAGCCAACTGCTCTACCACTGAGCTATCGCGGAATATAATTTATTTTAAGAAGCTTTTTAGAAATTCTTTGCCACAACCGCTTTTTAAATATTTTTCTCTTTTTCTAGCATCTTCTCTGCTCCCAACAAATTCGGAATAAATTAATTTCCATGGTCGATATCCTTTCGTTGATTTAGTTTGTCCAAAGTTGTGACCTTTTAATCTTTTCTCAACATTGTCAGATAAGCCAACATAGAATCTATTATCAACCATACTCTGAATAACATAAATATAATAATTATTCATAGGACGAATGACAACTGCTCCCTGCCTGCCGGCAGGCAGGTACCACTGAGCTATCGCGGAATACTTGTCCCGTTAAATTAAAAATTTAACTGGTATTTTTTCATCAACTTTTATCAGTCAAATCTTAAAAAAAAACCTAAAAATTTGACTCAATTATCAAATCCAAAGCCAACAAAGACTATTATATATTATTTATAAAATAAATCAAGAGTTTCTAATTATTGAATCTACTTTTGATTTTTGATTCCTTTGTTATGAAGCTAAATATATTTTCAGCAAAATTCTTGGCTAGCAGATTTTCAACCTCTTGGGCATCTTTATTTACATCACTCAAAGCCACATTCCACTCCCGAAGCTTATTTCCTAAATAGCTATTGTTTTCTAAAAATTGACGGTTAATTTCTTCCATCAACTCGGTATCCTCTTCGATATCTCTTAATCCAAAACCAAATAACATACCTAGCTCCTTTTTGGTATTATTTATAACTCTTTGCTCTGGACCGCTTAAATTAATTTCTTTCTCATTATTCTCACTGACATTGTTTTCTGGTTTTTTATAAAAACCCATTTCTCCCATATTTTCCATATTTTTATTTTATCATCATTTTTTAATATAAATTCATATTAACTTAAAATGAATTATTTTTCAATATAAAAAAATTATTTGTCACCTCTTAATAATTCAACCAACAATCTCACTGGGCTACCTATGGCGCCCTTAGCTAGTTGCTCATCAAAGACCGCTGTCATACGAGGAGCAATATCAATGTGCATCCACCTATCTTTATAATCATTGGCAAAATGTTTTAGAAATAATGCTGCCGTTATTGCACCACCCACACCAGATGGACCCTTGGTGCGAATATTTGCAATATCGCCATGTGTTCCAGAAATTTCTACTGCATATTCATCCCAAAGAGGCATACGCCAAACATAATCACCTGTTTTTTCAGATAGCGCTAAGGTTTTTTGGGACAATTCTTCATTATCTGTAAAAAAGGCACTTGCTCTCTCACCTAGCGCCACCATTGCCGCACCTGTCAAAGTCGCTACATCAATCACATATTCCGGCTTAAAACTCTTGGCAAAAGTTAAAGCGTCCGCAAGGATAAGACGACCCTCTGCATCCGTATGCCCTATTTCAACATTGGTACCATCCATCATTTTTATAATATCCCCTGGTCGCATACTATCTCCGCTAGGCATATTTTCTACTGCTGGAATAAGAGCCACTATATTTTTTTTATATCTTAATCTCTCAGCTGTCAAAATCGTTGCAATAACAGCTGCGCCACCACTCATATCCATCATCATCTCTAATCCATGAGGATGCGGTTTTGTATCAATCCCCCCACTATCAAATGTTACGCCCTTACCGACCAATACGATTGGCGCTTTTTTAATATCTGTACCGTAATACTCTAAAATGATAAAGCGCGATTGATAAGAGCTCCCCTGTCCCACAGCCAGCACACCGTTCATTTTTTTTCTTCGCATTTGCTTCTCATCCAATACACTTAATTTAATCCTCTTACCCTTCACTGCTTTTTGGGTAATACTCGCCAAATGCACTGGGGTCATATCTGCCCCTGGAGTATTTGATAAATCTCTACAAAAATTAATATTAGTTGCAACAACTATTCCCTCAGCAAGCTCAGTCCTAGAAAAAGATTTATCTTTTTTCGAAACTAAAATAAAAATCTCTTTTATATCAAACCAACCTTCCTCAGGTTTATTTTTATATTTACGAAATTCGTAATTAGCCATATGCACTGCCTCTGCAAAAACCTGACTTAAGCCTTCGCCAAGATTATCAAACTCCACCAATTCTTTCCAATCAATCTCAAGCTTTTCGATTTTATTTTTCTTAGCTTCTTGAATAATTGAACGCACCAAAATAATCCACTTTCTCCGATTCATCGTATCCTTTTTGGGTGTCTTAATTTCTAGTTTATCAACTTTAGCCTCACGTATAAGACAGCTTACAGGCACCTTTTCATTCAACACAACTCTCGTAATCTTACCATTAACGATATTCTTTTCAATAATTGTAATTTTCATAAAAAAATTTATTTTAAATTTTCAGTCAAAAAACTTTTTAATTCTTCGATTTTCATTCTTTTTTGTTCCATTGTATCTCTATCTCTAACTGTTACGGTTCCATCTTCCAATGTTTCAAAATCCACTGTTATACAGTAAGGAGTTCCAATTTCGTCCTGTCGACGATATCTCTTTCCAATATTACCGTTATCATCAAATTCGCACATAAAATCCCCCTTAAGATTATCATAAATCTCTTTAGCTTTACCTACTAGCTCTGGTTTATTTTTTAATAAAGGAAAAATTGCCATCTTTACTGGGGATAAATATTTCGGAAATTTCATCACTACCCGCTCGGTTTTATCTTCCATTTTTTCTTCATTATAGGCTGCTAGCAATGTCATCAAGATACTTCTGTCTAATCCAAAGGTTGGTTCGATAACATGAGGCACAAACCTTCTATTATTTTCTGCATCAAAATATTCTAATTTTTTACCCGAAAATTTAGCGTGCTGAGACAAGTCGAAATTTCCTCGATGCGCGAGCCCAAAAAGTTCTGAAAAACCGAATGGAAACTTATATTCAATATCCACAGTTTTTCTAGAATAATGAGATAATTTCTCCTTAGCATGCTCATACCTTCTTAAGTCTTCCTTTTTAGCCCCTAGAGAAATCGCAAATTCTTCTTGAAAAACCATCCAACCTTCAAAGATTGATTCCCAATCTTTTTCTGGATCAATAAAATATTCAATTTCCATTTGTTCAAATTCACGCAAACGAAAAATAAAGTTCCTTGCTACAATTTCATTTCTAAAAGCTTTTCCAATTTGCCCAATTCCAAAAGGCACCTTAACTCGCATTGAGTCCACAATATTTTTAAATTCAATAAAAATTGCTCCGGCAGTTTCTGGTCTCAAATAAACATCCCCATAATAACCATTCATTTCAGTCTTAAACATTAAATTTAAATTCCGAACATTAGTCCAATCTGAAGCGCCACACTCCGGACACTTTACTTTTTCTTCTTTCAAAACTTTGGTCATTTTCTCTAGTTCTCCCTCCAAGTCTTTTCCAGTTGCCTCTTCGACCACATGATCTGCCCTAAATCTTTTTTTACATTTCTTACAATCTACCATCGCGTCATTAAATCCACTAGTGTGCCCTGAGGCCTCCCAAAGCTTAGAATTAAGCAAAATTGGTCCATCAATTCCCACGATATCCTCTCTTTCTTGCACAACTTTTTTCCACCAAAGTTTTTTGATATTATTTTTTAATTCCGTTCCATAAGGTCCGTAAGAATAAGAATTTGCAAATCCTCCATAAATTTCACTTGATGGAAAAACAAATCCTTTTCTTTTACAAAAAGAAACGATTGTCTCCATCATATTATTTTCTTCTCTTTCTTTTTTTAACAACATATTTTGGTATTTGGAATATGAGCACAAAAAAATCCTCATTCCCAAACAATCTAAAAAAATTAAATTGCTAGAACGAGGATTCTCGCGGTTCCATCTAGCTTGCCTCGACATAGCCCTGCCTACCGGCAGGCAGGTTTAGCGAAGTCGGGCTTTACCGACAACTTAAAACATTGAGACCACTTGATTCATATTCATTTTTAACTAGAAAGGGCTCCAACCTCCTTTCATTTAAAATATACTACAATAAAATTATTAGTCAAGATTAAAATTGAGAATATAAGAAGCTGGGAATTTTAGAATATAAGAATGTGGGAATTTAGGAAGCTGGGAATTTAGGATTTACATACATTCTCAAACTCTTAAATTCCTAAAATCCTAAATTCACAAATTCTTAGTTATTAATTCTTCATATATTTCAAGCAATCTGCGCGCGCACACTTTGCTGGTATATTTTTCCCTAGCTTCCTTTTTGGCATTTTTTCCTAATTCTAGGGCCAACTTATTATCTATTAAAAGCTTATTTAATTTATTTGAAAAATCTCCTTTTTTATCTGAAACTAAAATTCCAGTTTCATTGTTTTTTATTAAATCTCCTACGCCCAGAGCATCTATAGCTATAATTGGTAATCCCATATACATTGCCTCAGTGATAATTGTGCCCTGAGTTTCACTTTGCGAAGCATACACAAATACATCTGCTGAGCTTAAATAATTTTTTATTTCATTCCTGCTTATTAAGCCTGTAAAAAAAACCTGCTCACCTACGCCAGACTGATTAATTAGGGTTATCAGCTCATCTCGCAAGTATCCATCCCCACCCAAAACAAAAATTGCCTCTGAATTTTTTTTTAATGTTTTTATAACTTCCTTTACCAAAAAAAATACATTCTTCTCTTCCGTTAAACGAGAAATAGAAAGGATTATTTTCTTATCCTTTTCTATTCCCAATACTTTTCTTATTTTATGAGATTCTGGACTAGCAAAATTTTCTTCATCTACGCCAGTAGCCACTACCTCAATTGCACTTTTAACTACGCCCCATTTTTTTATAATTTGCTCAACTGATTGAGTTGGGATAATAACCTTGTTCACACTATTGGCATAATTAACTGAGTTTTTTATAATCCAATGAGCTGAAAAGCTTTTTGGAAGTATGGGTGCATAGTGCGTATATTTGTCATAGATAGTGTGCCAAGTAAAAACAATTGGCACCTTTTTTTTCTTAGCCCAACGCCAAGCCACGCCGCCCAAAAGATTGGGATGTTGCGAGTGAATGATATCAATTTTTAATTTTTCTATTTTTTTTTCTATCTTAGTTGAATATGGAATAGGCAAAGGAAAATCTATCTTATAGCCAATATTTAAAGAAGGATAACGAAAAATATTTTTATCTATATCTTTATAATTTTTATATTCAGGTGCAAAGATATAAACTTGGTGTCCAGCTTTTTTAAATTCTTTCCTAAAACTCTCAATAGAGGTTGTTACCCCGTAAGGATTAGGTAAATAATTATTGGTAAAAATTGCGATGTTCATAAATTAGCTTATTAGATTTTTAGCATTTAGCTCTTTAGCAAATAAACTTTTAGATTTTTAAAATAAACACAGTTCTACAATCTAACGCTCTCTCCATAGAAATATTTCCATAATTTGGATATTTTTCTTAAATCTAAAAAGCTACTAGCTAAAAGCTATCTCCTATATCGACTCTAAAAAACTTAGTATATCCTTAAAAATATGCTCATTTTTAATATCTGAAATAAAAGTATGATATGATCTTTTTATATATTTCTTTTTCTTTACGTCCGAGCCTATCTGCTTATATATTTTTCGTAAACTATTTTTAGCCACGATATGATCACTGGAAGACTGCATTATTAAGAAAGGCTGTTTTATTTTACCCAAATCCTTTCTCGAGTGTCTAACTAATTTATCCAACTCCATAACATTTTTAATTGGATAGGTTTGATAAGAAATGATTCGAGTAATAGTTTTTCTAGAACCAAATGTGGGCGGATATACTTTCTTTTTATATTTTTTAAAAAAACTCATTACAAATACTACAAAGTTAACAATTTTTTCCATTTTAATTTTATATGGGGTAGCCATCAAAATCAAGCCATCAATATCGTTAAATTTTTTAGCCAAGCAAAGAGCTATTGTCCCCCCCATGGAAGTCCCTCCAACGAAAACCTTTTTATGTATTCTTCTTAGTTTTTGATAAGCATCACTAGCATCACCTATCCAATCCTCATATTTCACATTTTCTAAATCTTCCGGCTTGGTGCCATGTCCACGAAGCATTGGCCCATAAACCGTATAACCAGCCTCGTTCAAAAAAACTCCCAACCTCCTTAATTCATAAGGTGTGGCCGTCCAACCATGCAAAAGCAATACTGCTTTTTTATTTTTTCCCTTAAAATAGAAGGTTTTATTGACCAAATGTTTCTCATTTCTATAGAGTAATTTTGGACTAGCAAATAAAATACTTCTCGTCTTTTTTAAAATTTTTCCCACCATAATCAAACTTTTGTCTATTATAATAATTCATCCGTTACTAAGTCTCATGGATTAATTTTATCCTCTTTAAGCCATTCAAGCAAGGAAAATTAATAACAAATAAAAAAACAGGACTCACCTGCATAAATAAGGCTGAGTCCCACAAAATTTACATTTTTAGATAGTTTGGACTATTTTTCGATATCCTCCACTATTCTTTCTATTTCTCTCAAAGTTTCCTTCATTTTTTCTAATTCTCTTTCAATTTCTTTATTTCTCTCCATCCACATTTCACGCTGTCTTTCTAATATTTTTATTTTTTCTTTCAGTTGAATTAAATTAACTGCCATAATTTTTATGTCTCCGTCAACTGACGGATAACTATTTTAATTTTTAATTTTCCAATAACTCTCTGGATTTATATTTCTTGTAAAAAGTAATAATCAAAAAAGAAACCAAAGCCAATCCCAAAATCAACCACCCTGCCCACTCTATATATTGTCCAATTTGCTTCCACATATAACCATAGAAATATCCCATAATCACCAAAAATCCACTCCAAACAACTCCGCCCATAATTGAATATTTTAGAAATTTTCTAAAGTCCATCCTAACAATCCCCGCCGCCACAAAAGTTGCCCAGCATAATCCAGTAGTTGATTTAACTGCAAAAATAGTCTTTCCACCGTGGCTTTGGAAATATTTTTCCATTTTCAACACCAATTTTCTGGTAATTCCCATATATTTTCCCACCTTATCCACGAAATCCATCCCCCACTTCTTTCCCAACCAATATAAAGCGACATCTCCAATGATATCTCCCAGCATCGAGAAAATTAAAACTACCCAAACATTTAAGATTCCAAAAGAAGCCAACATAGCTGATAAAATCGTAACGACTGGTCCCTCAATAATCATTAAAGGTAAAATAATGACATATCCCCAATCTCCTAAAAAATTTAAAATTTCTTGTCCAGTAAAAAACATAAAAAATATATAAACACGTTAACACATTAGCATGTTAACATTTTAACATCTTAGCAAATAATGAAAATTTTTCTTCTCTAATTTCTGAACTTTCCGCATCATCAAATTCATAAATTCCTAGATTCATAAATTCCAAAAATTAAAATTACAATCCATTCTTATCCTTATTAAGATTATGCTCATCTAACGTGACTGAAAAAACTGTCTCACCTGTCTCAATATTACTCAAAAAATAATTATAATCAGTTCGAGTTGGATAGATAGTTGCTGTAATTGAATCTAAGCCCGGATTAGCAATTGGACCAGGAGGCAAACCCACATTTAAATAAGTATTATAGGGTGAAATTATCTGCGTATCTGCATAAGAATATTGTTTTTTGTTTTCTCCTAAAATATAAGCTAAGGTAGCACAACTCTGGAAAGCTTGACCGTTTCTCATTCGATTATAAAATATCCCACTTACTACTTTTTTATCCTCTAGGGTTTTAACCTCTTTTTCTACAATACTCGCCATAGTTAAAACTTCATATATGGTTTTATCTTGAGCCTCAATTTCGCTTCTCATATCTTGGGACAATTTATTATCAAAATTATTTAACATTTTTTTAATAATATCCTGAGCACTAGCATCCACAAAAAAGAAATAAGTATCAGGAAAAAGATAACCCTCCAAATCTTTACTTTTGGGAATTCCGTCTAAAAATTCAAAACCGTATGTCTCCTTGAAGTAATTAGGGTCTTTAGATAATCTCAAAAATTCTTCTCCGTCAAAGCCATTTTCAGCCAAACGTTCGCCCATCTGCTTTATTGAAAAGCCTTCTGGAAAAGTTATTTTTTTAGATTCTTTCTCTGGCTCCAGATCTGACTTTGATAAAATCATCAGTATCTCTTCAATACTCAAACTAGAATTCAAGACATACTTTCCAGCTTTTATCTTTCCCCGATAATCCTCTTTATAAGCATAGAAAACAAAATATATCTTGCTAGAAATTAAATTATCCTTTTTTAAATTACTAGCTGTATTCCAGATATTCTCCCCCGTCTTAACTTCAAAATCTACGATTACAGATTCCTCATTATTTTTATCCTGACCCCAAAAAGAACCCAAAAATAAAAAACTAATTAATATCAAAAAAGCCAAACTTATTTTAATTTTCATAATATTTAATTCAATTTAACCAATATTTATTATCTCCATATTAACCGCTTTTTTATTAATAGACAACAATCCAATCAAAATAAGGAGTTTAAAAATAATTACCACCAAAAAAACTAAAAACCAACTCACTATTGTTCCAGTTCCCGTTATTGCCAAAAAAATTACCAAAGTAAATACAATGTGCATAACCGGCATCTCCTGATCCAAATAACCTACATTTACATTTAAAAAGTTATCTACCTTTTTGTTTAAAATTTCCACAAATATATCAATCATTTTTTCATCTCCGTTAACTTCTCGCTCTGCCATTTTAGAAATATCACTTCTGCCTTTTTTTATCACATTTTCTCTTTGTAATTCACTTAACTCTGTGGTTCTTAACGCCCTATATTCAACACCATCTTCATTAACGCCCTTTAAATTCATATCATTCCCTCTAAATTTTTCAAACACAAACTCATCCACTGTCGCAAATTCTCTTTTTTGATTCAATAAATCAGTATCTGCCAAGGTTACCAACTTAATCATCAATCCATCTCTGCCACTATCCATTTTAAACTTAGGAAGATTACTTGATTCTATCTGAGGATTATTAAAAAAATAATATTGCCCCGCTAGCATCAACGCCATAGCAAAAATAAAAAAATGTCTTCCAATCCTCAATGATTCCCAAATATTAATTTTTATCCGACTACGCATTTCTCTTCGCACTATCTTTCGAGCTCCATACAGAACTCCAAAGGAAATTAATATTACTAGGATACTCCAAGGGTTTTGGGTAAACAAAATTTGCAATAAAAGCCCTCCTAATGTCACTAATAAAAAAAATCTCTTATCCCTCACGATTAAAGCGCCCAGAAACCAAGAAACAAAAAAAGTTGAAATAAAAAATATTATCCAACCCCAATTATTTAAAGAAGTAGAAAAAAGCCTATCCGCTAACCACCAAATAGAGATGGCTGATAAAAAAATAATTACTAACTCAAGATACTTAAAAATTCTTTTTTTCATTTTTATCTTTTATAAATTTCACTTATATTATATCATCTTAAAAAACTAATATCAAAGATATTTAAATGGAGACAACCTATGTCTTACTTAACTCATTTCCTATATTGTATCCTTCAAAATACCCCAGCACCCCCCAAATAAAATTACAATAAAAAAAAAGCCTACGACGAATATTTTGTCGTAGGCCAAAGTTGGTAAAATTTTTATTCAAACTCCATGTTCGCTTCGCGAACACAATCAAAAATCCATTCATCTCCCCGAAATTCTATAGGGCAAGACGCAAACGGCCACCATCATCGGAGTCACCGGCACCGTCGGAGTTGAGGCAAAACTTGCAGGCGTTGGAGCAGGCGCTGGCGACTGAAACATTGGGACTACTGCCTGTATCTCGATGAACAATCACATCCCGTCTCCATTCCCAGTTATCGGGAGCCAGATAGGTTTTATCCTTGACATACATCTGACTTGTCAGGATAATCCCTTCAGCACTGGAAAGCACTCTGACATTTTTGGCAATTGCCGAAACATAAGATCGGTCGTCCAAAGCGACTATTTCACCGTCTTTATTGACGATAATTTGGTTGCTAGGAATATCCACTGAGTTACTAGTGAAAATCATCTCCATCGTGCCAGCTATGATCTTTGACGGAGAACCTTTTTCTTCGTTTGTGCGAGCTACCTCTTTCGCCCAATCTTCCTTGAAAGCCTCGACATCAAATTCATCTGGCTCCATCGGATTGCATCGTTGCAAAAGCTCTGCCAGTTCCAAATTCGTCCAACGGTCAGTTCCTGTTTCCGCCCAAATTTTGAAGCCGTTTCCTTTTATTCCTTTCAAAATGGTGTCATAAAAAAATTCAGCTTCAGTCATCCGCGTTTCTGTTTTAGTTAAAAAATCTGTGGTGACCTTGAGCAGGGCGTAATTCAGACAGCCTGCTTCCAATCCAGCTTTAATGGCGGGAAGCCTCCTGATATCAACAAAAATCTTTTTACGATCGATACGAAAAATTGGACCGTAAAACATCTGGTAAAAATTTTCCTGTTCCTTGATGATTTTTTCAAGACTGCCAGTGGAAAGAAATCTTTCCAACTTATTGTCTTGAAACCACTTCAGCAGAGCTGCATAGTTGAGCGCACTTGGAACGTAATTGTTAACAAATGCAATCAGGTCAGAGCGAAAAATCGGATCAGTAATAATTCTCTGAAAAATATCCATCCCCCCGGCTTCAATAAGCATGCGCCCAGCTTCATGGACTGTTCCCATTCGTTTTACAAATTCAATCTCTTCACGTGTCGGTCGGCTCGCAATTGTTTTCATCGCACACCTCTCTTTAATTAATAGCAAATTTTGCTTCTGACTAATCACTCTGATTTCGCCACAGCAGAAAAAATTTTTGTTTGGTTTTGGAGGCTCAACCTCCATTATGGAGGTTGAGCCTCCAAAAAATCCTTTCTGCCACGGCGAATTTATGCACTTTATGATTTTAATGAACTAATTTTAAATTATACACCCAAATAGCTATTTTGTCAAACGAAAAATGCTTATTTTTGGCATAAATACTGGGTTTTTGCATAAATTTTATCTGGAAAAGCTTGCATTTCATTGTCCCTACGAGATATTCTTAAAAAAAATACACCAGCTTAAACAAATTCAAAATTGCCTCAAAATTACTCCATCTTGCAAATGTTTTTTACAGCATCAAAATCTTCAGTTGTTAGGCTGATATTATCCAAATCTTGATCTTCCATCAAATAATACATGATCGATTTTGAGTTTTCGACATGACCAATACCTAGGGCGTGCCCCAGCTCATGAGCCAAAACCAATTTCAAGTCATTGTTATCATGAAACTGGTAAATATCAATTTCCAAACCATTGTATTCACCCTGATTGAATTCAACTGCCTCACCAAATCTATCTTTATAGGTCTCTATTTTATTGTTGTAATTATTAACTATGGAATTTTCCTTTTTAACAAGCTTATTAATTCCATCAGCCAAGCCGCTTAATCGATCTCTCTCATCGTCCAAATCTTCCTTCATCTCTGCTAATTCATTCTCCTCATCTTTCATTTCTTCATACTTTTCCTTAGTTATCTCACCACTTTTATTCAACTTCTCCACTGTTTTATTAAATGTAGACACTTGATCTTTGTAATCTTGAATATTTTTTTCATAAATCGCCAGCGCTTTATTATAAGTAGCATACTTATTTTTATATTCCTGGGATAGGTTATTTTTATCATATTCTAAGTTATCCAATTGCTCATCTAACTTATCTTTTTCTAATGTTCGCAGTTGCCTTTCATCAAATATAAAATTAACTTTAAATTCTGCCCCCTCTCGATATTGAAAAACATTTTTACCTAATTTACTTTCCCAAACATTCTCAGCCTCACTGATGATTGCTTTTATTTCTTCTTCAGAAATATTAAATCTAGGGTCAATATTTCCCAGTGAATAATGCAAAGTTTCATCACAAACAGTTGACCAACCCAATTCCCTCAAAGCTTTTGTTGCTCCCAATTTTATTTCCTCTGCTTTACTAGCATAAAAAACAGTCCCGCTCAAAACTAGAATTATTAATATTATTATTTTTAGATAAATTCTCATATTAACAATAATTTTAAAAATTTAATCATTAAAAATTAATAACGCAATATTTTACATTATTGCTCTTCTATGTTAAGATTATTTTTGTTATTTGTAAATAATCTTAAAAAAACAAAAAATTATGAAAAGCATCCAAGAAGTTTTTGATGATATCCAAAAACTAAAGAAAGAACGCCGAGAAATTAGCAAAGAATACAGATACCTACTTGAGCATGATGGTAAATATCAAGAGATTACAGAAGAAGCTAAAAAACTTAGAGATCAAAAAAAGAAAATCGAAGAAGTAAATAAATCTCCTCGCTTAGACGACTTGAAACATGAAATCGATGCCCTCAATGAAATGGCTTCTGATATCGCCATTAGCCAGCTGATGAACGGCCAAAGCATCCAGATTAAAGATGAATACGAGATAGAATATGAACCAGTTTACAAAGTCAGCTTCAAGAAAATAAAATAAATCTTTAAAAAAACACTACCTTATACGGTAGTGTTTTTTTTAGAAGATTTAGCTTCTTTAATGGCCTTTTTTTCTTCCTCGATAAGTGGAAAGTCCTTACAATCACCATTAATTATTGGCTTACTAAAGACTCTAGTGCCGTCTCTGGTGGCTAAGGTGGAGATTACTAAACCTGAATTTTCCATATCCAACATCGCAATAGAAAAACTTTGATTTCCACCCATATCTCGAAAAGGATTATATCTCACCACGCCCACCCTCTGAATTCCTCGAGAAGCAATATTAAATATTTTTTCGTAACCATCAAATAATTCCTTTATATCTTTTTGATTTTTTTCAATTAAGCTCAACTGCTTGCTTATTATATCCTCCATATCTTTACCATTTTTACCTGCGAAAAATTGCTCGGAAAGTTTACTTATTTTTTTAAACTTAGCAAATAATACTACATTCAAAAAAACCAGAACAAAAAAAATAACCACCACTATAACCACCAAATATGGAAAGAAATCTTTTAAAGCTTCATTCATAATATTTTATATTATTCTTCATTTTCTTCAGTTAGACTGATAGAATATAATTTTTTATTTTCGTTATTTTTATTTATAAAAAACAAATTATCTTCTCTATTGTTATAAGTAGCTTTAAAGTCATCCAAGTTCAAATCGACCAAATCATTTATATTTTTAATAGATCGATTATCCAGCTCAACAATCTTTATTTTATCACCGGCGCTAAATATCAGATGCTCATAATCCTTAAACCAACTCACATTTTTTATCGGTTGTGAAAATCTGACGATATCTATTTTCTGACCTTCTTCTCGACTTGGCTGAGTCTCCCATTTTCGAGCAAAATAAACCGCAATCTCATTTCTGCTCCAGAAAGCAATTTTCTTGCCATCATTAGAAAAATGAATGCCCTCCACCTCTTGTCCAATTTCCTTTACTCCATCAGTAGTCTCACCATGATTATACAAAAATAATTTTTTATCTTGAGAGATGACAGCAATCCTATCCTCGTCATAAACAATCAATTCAAAATCGTCTCCACTTGTCGCATCTATTGATTCTGTGGTTGCTTGCTCCGATTCCCCTCTACCACTAATATTCTCTCTATAAATTATATGATTATCTGCAGAAAGATAGTATATATTTGAACCAGATAAATCATAACCCAAAATATTGTCCGCCACTTCAACTTCATTATTTTGATTCTCTAAATCCAACCGGTAGAGTTTATCTTCCAACATATAAAACAAAGTATTTTTATCATCACTACTCCATCTAAGCTTTTTTATATTATCCTTCTTAATCTTTTCATTCAAATTAAAAAATTCTTCATTCCCAATATTGATTACAAAATACTCTCTTTTATTATCCTTCTCTACGGGCACGATCAATCTTCCTTCTCTGGGCGACCATTCAATATTTTCTTTTTTATTTTTCATCAACTGATAACCATCAAAAGAAAAAGAATACAAAATCTCCTCTTTTTTTACATCCAAAATTTTAACCTCAAGCTTTCCTCCTTCACTTTCTACTAAAGCAATTCTTTTGCCGTCTGGAGAAATAAAAAAGTCTTCCACATTTTGAGTTAAATATTCAATCTGAGTATAGTTTTCTCTAGAGAGAAAAACATTCCAAAACTCAGTTGAAATACCACTATGCACATGAAACTCCTTTGACCATGAAGAATACCCAGGGGAACGCACCTCCAACATATATTTACCAGGATTTAACGAACCAATATGATAAGAATAATTTAAGAAGTTAACCATTCCAGTAGAAACTTGTTTATTATCCAAAAAAACCTCAATCTCCCGAGGAGTTGGCTTGATCGTTACTGAACCGGAATAAACGAATATGCCACGCTCAAAACTGAAGCGATATCCCATCGCATAATAAACCACTACAGGTGCAACTGCAAAAAAGAGCAGCACCAACAACCAAAAAAATATTTTTTTAACTCTTATATCAACCATTTTATTATAATTTTTGAATTATTAACACATACTTAATATAGTGTATATAGTGCTTTTTGTCTAATATATTAGAGCCTCGCCAATAATTTATTATAAATTTCCCCTATTTCCGATACATCGCTTATTAGAGATTGATTTATAATCATTAAAGTACTATTATATAAAAAGTTAAATGAGTAATAATTTAAATCATGATAGTTTTAGGCATCGAAACATCTTGTGATGAAACTGCTGTAGCGGTGATAAAAAAAGAAGCTGGCAAACTGTCTGTTCTTGCTAATATTGTTTCTTCTCAAATATCACTGCACGCTCCCTTTGGCGGAGTGGTACCCAATTTAGCAGCCCGTGAACATCTTAAAAATATTATCCCTGTCCTAAAATCAGCTCTGAAAGAATCTCAAATAGAGCCTAAAGATATTGATTTAATTTCTGTTACTCAGGGCCCCGGACTTATCCCTGCTTTATTAATCGGCACTAATTTTGCTAAAACCATTGCCTATGCTTGGCATAAACCCCTTTTGGGTATTCACCACATTGAGGGTCATATCTATGCTAATTTCATCAATAATCCCCAAATAAAATTTCCCGCCCTTGCCTTGGTGGTCTCTGGTGGGCATACTCAACTAATTCTAGTCAAAGACCATTTCCAATATGATTTAATAGGTGAAACTCAAGATGATGCCGTTGGCGAAGCTTTTGACAAAGTTGCTCGAATTCTTGGCCTAAGCTATCCCGGTGGCCCACTAATTTCTCAGCTAGCTGATGAATATATGGCTCAAAATCCAAATGTTATTGGGGGTGATTTATTACCTCGTCCAATGCTCAATAGCGGAAATTTTAATTTTTCCTTTTCTGGCTTAAAAACCGCTGCCCTTTATATAGTTAGAGATTTCAGAAAGGAATATAGTTTAGCTCCAGAAGATAAGTTGCCCCATGATTTCATCCAAAAAATGGCTTATGAATTTCAAGAAGCTGCCACTGATGTGTTGATTAGTAAAACCATCAAAGCAGGCATCCAATATAATGTCAAAACAATTTTTCTAGCTGGTGGAGTCTCAGCCAATCAAAGTCTGCGTGATAAATTGGGCTCAGCTGTCAAAAAAAATATTCCCCAAGTAAGTTATGCTCTCCAACCCCTTGATTATTCAACTGATAATGCTACTATGATAGCAGTTGCAGGCGCTTATCGCTTTAAAAAAATGACTCCCGAGGAAAAATTAAATTCTCTGGAAAACTGGAAAAATCTACAACCCAGTGCTCAACTTGTCCTTAAATAAATTTTAAAAATAAAAATAAATGGAAATAAATCCAATGGAATCGCCCATCATCAGCAAATGCCTAGCTCCTGAATGCGAAAATCTATATAAGTGCACACTGGAAGATAAAAATTGCGCGAAAAGAAAACTAGGAGAAGATGGGAAATGCACCCTTTACGAAGATTGCGCCAAAAAAGAAAACACTAAATTATCTCATGGCTATTGCAAAGCGGATTGCATGGAGGAGGCTTTATTAACAGCAACTAAAAATTTTAAAAAAAAGTAGTCCGAATTTTCTGACTACTCTTTTTTTTAGCAATACCTTCCTTGAAAAATATCCCTTCTGCTGATAAGATAGCTTTAAAGATAAAATGATTTATTTGCTCAAATCTAAATTTAAAATAATCCGACCTAAACAAAAATAAAAATGTATTTTAGAAATGCCATTCACTCTTTCTCTTGGGGAGTTATTACTGCTGGGATGTCCCTAATTTTTCAATTATTTGCAATATCAATTGCTTTCCCATTAAGCGAAAGTTCGATAACTATTGAAATGATTGAAGGCTCGATTTTACTTTTAGCTACCTATGTATTTATTGAAGAATCTTTTAAATATCTTATTGTCAGCAAAAAAATCAACACCCTCTCTTATGGCAAAGGATTTATATTAAATGCGTGGCTAGCTGGCTTAGGGTTTTCCATGCTTGAGTTATTTATAATATATCAGAAAAGCATCTATACTAATATGGATTTTACCAGCCTTGATTTGCTAAAAACGTCATTGCTGCATATGCTCACGTTTGGAATATTTGGCTACGTTATAGCTGTTAAAGAGAAAAGGGGTTTAAATTTAAAAGTTTTATTATTTAATATTGTCATTCACCTCATTTACAATTATTCAATCCTATTCCTCGATTATTACAGCGACTATATAACCTCAGGGATAATTATCGGACTATTTTTGATAAATATAATACAACTACTCATTGTTAACAAAAAACTTGCCTCAGATTAATAAATATCATATAATTCAACTGTAAGCTATCAACAAAATAGAACTAAATTTTTTAGTTACCAAAATGGTAATTAATCAAATAAAAAATAAAAAAAATATGACCAAAGAAAAAAAATCATTTATGGAAAAACTAATCGGAGCTAAAAGAATAGATGATGATATTGATTCATCTAATTCAATTAGACCAATGGGCATCATAAATGAAGATGAATCCGATGACATTTCAATTCCCAGTTCACACTTCGAGCAAGAAAATGATAATTTTTCTGATGGCTGGAATTCTCCAACTAGTCATAATCAAACCGACGCAGACGAATCCGGAGATGGCCAACTTACTATAGATGTTTATCAAACTGATGAAGATGTTGTAATTAAATCCACTATTGCTGGAGTTAACCCTGAAGATCTTGATGTTTCTATCAACAATGATATGATTACCATCCGAGGCGAAAGAAAATTTGAAGAAGAAGTAAGCGAAGAAAATTTTTATTATCAAGAATGTTACTGGGGAAGTTTTTCTCGCTCCGTCGTCTTACCCGTTGATGTTATTGCTGAAAAAATTGAAGCTTCTCTTAAGAATGGTATTTTAACTATTCGACTACCCAAAGCTGACACCAACAAAACCAAGAAAATAAAGGTCCGTGGATTCTAGTCGAAATGCTTAATGAAAATTATTCTCTTTTTCAAAACTGCTAAATTAAATTAAAATAGCAGTTTTGTTATATTATTGATACGCCAAGTTAAATGAAAACCTCAATTAAATCAATTTTTTATTTAGTTATACTACTAGTACTGATGTCTTTGAGCAATGACATTGCCTCTGCTTCTGCATGGGAAGGTAGTAATATAATTTTTGAGCTACCAGAGCAAGAAATTGAAATATCGAAAGAAGATATCTCCAGATGGATTGAAATAAAACCATCCCTAAAATATTCAAAAAATTATATTTCTGAAATAGAAGACATCAACTTCTGCCCTGAGGCTAAAATAATTTGCAGCCTAATTACAACTGAAAGAACAAAATATTCTACTCAAAAAGTTGAGACCAAAAAATTTAATGAAGAAAAAATAAAATTGTTTTTGGATGATTTATCGGCAAAATCAAATAAAGAAGCAACCAATGCAACATTTACGGTAGAAGATAGCAAAGTTTCTAATTTTTCACTCAGTAAAGATGGTTACAAAATGAACATCTCCAGCAGTCTAAAAAATATTCTCAATCTTCTTGCAAACAGCAAAGATTCAAATAAATTAAAATTATCCTTTGACATAATCGAACCGGAAGTTAAGGACAATAGTGCTGACAAACTAGGCATAATAGAATTAATCGGCGAAGGAAAATCTAATTTTACGGGCTCAACACTGAGTAGAATTCATAACATAAAAGTAGCTACTGCTCGCTTTGATGGACTCTTAATCAAACCAGGAGAAGAATTTTCTTTTGTTAAAAATTTAGGGGATGTAGATGGCGAACATGGCTACAAACAAGAATTAGTTATTAAAAAAGGTGTGACTGAGCCTGAGTTCGGAGGGGGAATATGTCAGGTATCCACAACTGCTTTTCGGGCAGCCATAAATTCAGGCCTAGAAATAACTGCTCGCCGCAATCATGCCTACCCTGTGCATTATTATAGTCCTCAAGGTATGGATGCCGCAGTTTATATTCCCAATCCTGATCTAAAATTCAAAAATAATACTCCCGGGCACATACTTGTTAAAACTGACCTAAATGTTGAAAAAAAAGAATTAATTTTTAGATTTTATGGCACTAATGATGGCAGGAAGGTTGAGGTAGAAGGACCAACGGTTTTATCCAGACAACCCGATGGCGCCATGAAAACTGTTTTCCATCAAAAAGTACTCGATGCCAGTGGAAATATAATTATAGATACTGATTTTAATAGCAATTATAAATCTCCCAATGACTACCCTAAGCCGGGAGAATTTCTGACTTCCAAGCCCAAGGATTGGTCCAATAAAGAATGGGCAGAATACAAGGCAGACAATAAACTATAAAAATAGAATAATTTTACATCAAATATTATTTTAATCCAATCACTGCAATCATTGCCTCAATTTCCCCTGGCTTATCTCTGCGATAAGAAAAATAACTTGCCTCATTGCAAAATGTGCATCTCCCACTATCAAAAATATCTAAA
>Ga0209800_10001759_pt1 | contig 21134 bp, 10 predicted proteins | sample Higcelweek8metaG_FD_187174 | JGI IMG/M metagenome (GOLD analysis project Ga0209800, IMG submission 187174) | Freshwater pond sediment microbial communities from the University of Edinburgh, under environmental carbon perturbations - High... | ecosystem: Environmental > Aquatic > Freshwater >...
TTCGAGATTGCTGTAGAAATTATTATCGTCTTATTTTCTTGTCCCTGGACCTTATGGATTGTTCCGCAGCTGACAGTTTCATAGATTTCCTTCTTCTCTTTCGCTTCGTTCAGATAGTGGTTGATGACATACTCCTGGTTTCTGAAGGGTGTAATGATAAAGACGTCAGATAAATTATTCTCTTTTATATAATTGACAATTTCTTTGGCTTCTTCTATTTGTGAGTTGCGTTGGATTTGGTTTACGTTATTCACATCCAGTAATTTTACATTTCCGGGGATTTTAATCTCGTCGAGATTCAACTTGTTTTCATAGAATCTCATGTTGGAGTAATCGATAATCTTTCTCCCGCAGCGATAATGGTAACTTAAAAGTATATCTCGTGAAATGTTGTCAAGACTCTTATAGACAGAAAGAATAGAATTGTTGTAGTAGTCGTAACGTTCATCAATTTCAAATTGCTTCATTAATTGTTTGTTTTTGTTTTCCTCAAAAACTACAATTGGTTTCAGCTGGTTTGTGTCGCCAATTAAAACCATGTTTGAGCATTTTGAAATCGGGATTAAGCTTTTAGCAATATCACATTGACCCGCTTCATCAATAGTCAGTAAATCAAATTTGAATTTCTTGCCCAGCTTGCGACTTGAAATGTTAGTGGTGAGGATAATTGGAAATACTTTGGTAAATTTTTCCAGGTTCTTGTCGTCTGCAATCCACTTGTTAAATTCCTTTACCTGGGCGTTTTCGTCCTGATTATTCAGGATTTCGGCCAAGTCACTGTAATCTTGGTTTTTTAAGCGTTTAATGTGTTTTAGAGACTCGAAGTAAAAATATTGAAGCAGCTGGAAATTACCCTTGATTACATCAAAGATTCCTTTAACGTTAGCGTCAGTCGTTTCAGGAATTTGATTTAATCGTTCTTCAAGTTTCTTTATTTCCTGTTCAAGCAGCCAATACCGGCCTTTTGATAATAGACCGGAAATGAATTCCAGGTTCTGCTTTAAATCAATTCTGTCCTCATAGTTTTTTAATTTCTCAAGCAGTCTGATGTTGTTTTCTTTTGATTTCTCTTTCAGATTGAACAACAGTTCTTCTCTTGGGACATCCTTTGTTTCAAAGTCATATAGGAATTTTATCCTTTTCAATGCTTCTGCGACAAGCATGTTGTTGCCCAATCGTATTATCGGAAAGAGAATCTCTTTATCCTTATATTTCCCGAGGTGCAATTTCTCCTTTATCCCGTCAATAGGGATGTTATTGTTTGACGTTATCAATAGAGTTTTGTTGTTTACCAGGCAATTAACAACAATGTTTAAGATGGTTTGAGTTTTCCCGGTGCCCGGAGGTCCTTGGACATAAGTAACAGGGTACTTTAATGAATTATAAATGGTTCGAAGCTGATCTATGTTGACATTATTGTCATAAAGGACGATATGTGGTTCTGTCCTGTTTTTCCTGTCAAGCAAGGATAAATTCTGGAAGAACGCTTTCAAAGGAATCTGCAAATCATTCTTTGAGTGCGCGGAATTTATTTCATCGTAAATGTCAGATATATCTATTTGTCTGTGACCTAAAACCACAATTTCCGGCCTGGTGTTGGTTAACTCACCTGATCTGTAATTATCCTCTAGTTGCTTTATGGTATCAATTGCGTCTTCGCGGTATGACGTCTCAAAGTCAATAGGACTTAAATCTGAATAATATGACAGCGAATACTTGGTATCATTGATGTAAAAAATTGAATTAAAATTTGTTGTGGACCCTATATGAAGAGTTTTTCCAACAGGGTCAAACATTAACTTTCTGAATGCAACGACAAATTTACCTTTTGATTCCAGGTCTATTGAAAATTCGCAAATGGCAAGTTCGTAATCGTAAAAAGTTTTGTAATCATTCCCGTAGATTTCTTTTATTATGTGCTTTTGTTGCTTCTTTGAGAGGAGATATGGATTTTGATTCTCCAATTCATGAATATCCAGATCCGGAATTAAATGTGTCTTGTGCAGGAAGCGATCAGTATTGGCCTTGTAACACTCTAAATAATAATTTAATACATTATTGTCATACCTGTCGAAGTCATATTTCTGTAAACTCTCATCCTCATCAATCTTCTTAATCAATTTGTCAGGAACATCGTAATGTGAAAACTTCAGGATCTCAGCTGTCTGAATCCTGGAAATGAAAATCTTCGCATCATAAATCGGGTCATCTTTTGTAACATTAAACATGTTAACAAAAAGTTCATCGTTAGCATTAATATCCAAAATACTGATCCAGAACGGAGTGAATTCTCCATTTTGATTGATGTAAGTGATGTCAAGGTATTTTCCTTCGCGAATTGCCTGTCCTAAGAGTACCGTTATCTTATTTTCAGCCATAATGTGTTTGTTTTAGAACAATATAGCATTTGGATATACTGCTGATGTATGGCTAATAATGGTCATGCCTTCTCCCACTGCCACAGGATTGCTGGTCGTTCTTGACAAGGATCTGGCGAAGCCCAAGACGAGAATCCTATTTATTAACGTCATTCTGGCTGTTTTTATGATCAGTATGTTTTATAAGTATTTCTTATGATTAATTCAATTAAGGTAATAATTATAATCATCAGGCAAAATTCATGGATCCTGGGATTGACTGATTATTCCGGACTATCTGGAAAAAATGCTTTGTTTAATTAATGGTTCAACTTGTTCTTGTTTTTCAAGTCAGATTGCTTTAAGTTTATTTACAAATTTACATAGCGAATAAAATCATGTCTTACGAAACAGCCCTTAGAATAGTTGATGTGGTGGACAATATTTATAGAAAAAAATATTTATTGCCTGCAATTCAACGAGAGTTTGTTTGGAATCCGGAACAGGTCGAAAGGTTGTTTGACAGCCTTATGCAGGATTATCCCATCAGCTCATTTCTATTTTGGAATGTAAGTAAGGAACATGTTCACGATTACGAGTTCTATGAATTTATCAGGGATTATCATGAGAGGTACAGCAGACACAATCCTAAAGCTACATTATCAGGCGAAGAAGGTTTAACTGCGATATTGGACGGACAGCAGAGACTAACCTCAATATATATAGGTCTTAAGGGATCCTATTCAAATAAGATACCTCGTAAAAGATGGGATAATGATCTTGCCTATCCAAAGAGATTATTGTATCTGAATTTAATTTCAGAATCAGATGAAACAGATCTGAAATACGATTTTCAGTTCCTTACCGCCGAAGAAGCCAGGATTAGGAAAAGTGATGTTTCTTGGTTCAAAGTCTCACAAATACTCGATCTCAAAGAACCTGGAGAAGTGAATTCTTACCTGATTGAAACAGGTATCTTCTCTGATTATTCAAAAGAGAAGGCATCATTTGCTAATAATACTTTATTTAAACTGCATAATGTTATTCATGAAAAGGGCACAATAAGTTATTATCAGGAAAAGAGCCAGGTACTTGATAAGGTACTGAATATCTTTATTCGGATTAATAGCGGAGGTACAATTTTAAGTTATTCAGACCTTCTTCTTTCGATAGCTACGGCTCAATGGACAACACGAGACGCCAGAGAGGAGATTTTCAGTTTTGTTGACAGCATTAATAGTATAGGGGATGGGTTCAATTTTACAAAAGATTTTGTGTTAAAATCATGCCTCGTGCTCAGTGGAATAAAAGATATAGCATTTAAGGTGGATAATTTTAATAAGCCGAATATGCAAAAGATTGAAGATGAATGGGATGAAATTTCTTCTGCCATAAGAATTGCAATTGGACTTATATCTGGTTTTGGGTACAGCCGAGAGACTTTAACATCCAATAACGCAATAATTCCAATTGCATATTTTATAAAGAAAAATGACATTTCAGAATCGATTATTACATCAATAAAAGCGGATCAGGTTAAGGCCAATATCGCGAAATGGCTAAGACTTTCACTTATTAAACGTGTTTTTAGTGGTCAGCCTGACAATGTTTTAAGACCTCTTCGCAGAATAGTTGATGAGAATGGTTCTGATTTCCCATTGGACCAGTTCAAGGAGCACTTTAAGGGTACGAATAAATCGCTGTTATTCAGTAACGAAGAAATTGACAATCTCTTAGGATACAGTTATGACCAGAGTTTTACCTTTTCTGTACTGTCTCTATTATATCCAAATCTGGATTACAGAAACGTTTTCCATATCGATCATATGTTCCCACAGAGCCTGTTCACATATTCAAAGCTGACAAAGAGAAACTTAAGTAGTGTTCAGATCCTTGATTTCATTATGAAATATAACAGACTGGCAAATTTGCAGTTACTTGAGGAGCGACCAAATCTTGAAAAACGCAATAGGGAATTCGATGTTTGGTTTTCTGAGAGCTTTGCAACAGACTCAGAAAGATATGCATACAAGAAACGACATATGATACCAGATGTGAATCTTCAGTTTGAGAATTTTCTGGTTTTCTTCAAGGAACGGGAGGCTTTAATTAAACACAGACTGAGCTCGCTTCTGAAGTAGGAAAAACCCTTAGAATATATTCAAATGACTGACGTTCATGAGCCTGAAATAAGGAGCTACAACATGAGCAGGATCAGAGGGAAGGATACAAAACCCGAGATGCTGGTAAGAAGGTTTCTGCACTCACATGGCTATAGGTATCGGCTACATTGCAGCGATTTACCAGGCAAGCCAGATATTGTTTTTACAAAAACAAAGACTGTATTATTCATAAATGGCTGTTTCTGGCATGGACATGAAAATTGCAGATATTTTACGATCCCCAAGACACGAACCGAGTGGTGGAGGAACAAAATAGTTCAAAACAGAACAAATGATCTCAAAAATTGCCGGGACCTTTTAGCCCTTGGGTGGAATGTAATTACTATTTTTGAATGTGAACTGAGAAAGGAACTGCAGTCAGAGACACTTAATGAACTCATCACCAACCTACATTGACTTATTTGCGGGGGCTGGAGGGTTATCCGAAGGTTTTATCCAGGCTGGATACAAGCCTCTTGCCCATGTTGAAATGGACAGGAATGCCTGCGATACAATTAAAACACGGCTTGCGTATCATCATCTCAGGAAAGAAAACAAAACTGAAATTTACAGAAAGTATTTGTTGAATGAGATATCCAGAGATACATTGTACAGACATATCCCTGAATCTCTACTAGATACTGTAATAAATGCAGAAATAACCTCAAAAACCATTAATGAGATTTTCGGTAGGATTGATGAAGTGCTGGGGAAAAAGAAACCAGATGTAATTATAGGAGGACCACCGTGCCAGGCATATTCCCTGGTAGGAAGGGCAAGGGACGAGAAGGGCATGAACAGGGATAAAAGGAACTATCTTTTTAAATTTTATGCTGAATTCCTTAAAAGGTATAAGCCTGAATATTTCGTCTTTGAAAATGTTACAGGCCTTCTTTCTGCAAAGAACTATTTTGATCAGATGATATGTCTGTTCAGAAGCAAAGAGGTTGGGTATAGTGTTGAATACCGGATACTCAACGCCAGTGAATATGGTGTGATCCAGACCCGAAAAAGGGTTATTATTATTGGCCGAAGAAGTGATGCTTCATTCAAATATCCAAACCTTATTCCAGAAACAATCAGATTTGCAACCAAAAGGCATATATTTTCTGATCTGCCAGAAATCGCTGCCGGAAAAATTGCGCACTATCATTCATATAAAGAAGAAACAAACGAATATCTGACGAGGTTTTCAATAAGGAACGGAAGTGATATTGTTTCACAACATATTGCCAGGCCACATATTGAAAGGGATCTACAAATTTACAGGATCGCGGTGGAAAAATGGATTTGTTATAAGGAACGTCTGATGTACAATGAGCTTCCGATAGAATTAAAGACTCATAAGAACGAAGATATTTTCAGAGACAGATTTAAAGTGGTTGATCCCGAAGGTCCCTCACACACACTGGTAGCACATATTGCAAAGGATGGCCATTATTATATTTACCCTGATCTGAAACAAATTAGATCTATATCAATTAGAGAGGCCGCCAGAATTCAGTCATTCCCTGACGATTATTTTTTCGAGGGAGGAAGAACTGCAGCATTTAAACAAATAGGCAATGCCGTGCCACCTTTAATGGCCAATGTGATTGCATCAGAAATACGAAAGGAGTTTTAGATTATGGAGTATTTTTCATTTAAAGCCAAAAGTCATATTCTTAGTCTCTTAGGGGATGAATTGATCGGCAGTGATATACTTGCAATATTTGAATTAATTAAAAACTCATATGATGCTGGAGCAACAGAAGTCAACGTTATTCTTAATGACCTAAACACCGATGATCAACAGATTATAGTAGAGGATAATGGTTCTGGAATGACCTTATATGATCTTAAGAACAACTGGCTTGAAATTGGGACTGATTTTAAAAGAGGAGAAAAGAGGGTAAAAAAATTTGGTCGCATACCTTTGGGGGAAAAAGGTGTAGGCCGACTGGCAGTTCATAAGTTAGGTGAATGCATTAAGCTTGAGACACAAACAATTTATTCTACATCATTCTCCAGGATTTTTCTGAACTGGAGGAAATTAATTAATGAGTCAAATTACATTGAAGATACAAAAGTCAAGATTGAGACGATTCCGGGGAGGCTGTTTGAGAATAAATATACATCGGGAACAAGAATTACAGTCTCCAAACTTAAAAAAATAAAATGGTCAAAAAAGGACCTTAGAGATCTTGCAAGAAAAGTGAATTCAATTATAAGTCCTTTTCATCAGATCAGTGATTTTAATATTTATTTAAGTGCTAATGATTTCCATAATGATTGGTTCGAGAATGTAAAGGACGTAAATGAATTAATCCAAACCTCGTTGTATTATTTTGAGTTTAAGATTAATCCAAATTCGAATCATGAATTTGCAAATTTTGAATGGGAATATAAATTCACCCCACCCGCTAACCTTACAATTAAATCCTTTAATAAAACTAATAGAAACAGTAGAGATAAGAATAAATATCTTCTTAATATTCAGAAAGATAACCCTTTTAAGCTAGGGCAAATGCATCTGCTTAACGAGGATCTAATTGGCATCGGATCAATAAGTGGTAAATTCTATGTATACAACCTTTTATCCGAGGTGTTAAGGTCCTTTGGGCAGATAAATGCAATTAAAGAATTTGTTAAAGAGAATTGTGGGGTAAGAGTATTCAGAGACGGGATCAGAGTTTATAATTATGGTGAGCCATCAGATGATTGGCTGGGCCTGGACTTGGCAAGGATTCAAAGACTGGGCGACCACTTTAGTAAAAATACTGTTATTGGAGCTATAGATATTGAATTGAAAGAAAGCCAATGGGGTTTAAAGGAAAAGACAAATAGAGAAGGATTTGACGACAATATATACTATACCAGATTCAAGTTTATCTGCCGAGAGGTTTTCGATTTTTTCGAAAACAGTGCACAGGGAAACCGTGAGGAAATAAAAAGCTACCTAAAGGGTGTCAATCCAGTTAAGAAGGTTGGACTTTCAGAAACATTGATACAACTCGAAGAAAAACTTAAAGAAAAGAGGATTGATAATGAACTTAAACCTTTTATAAAAAGAGTAGAAAAAGATTATAATGACATGCGTGATGTAATGTTAAGCTCTGGCATGTCTGGTTTAAACCTAGGTATCGTTTTTCATGAGGTTGAAAGAGAGCTGAAATATATCAATCTTGATCTGGAGAAAAACCAGGATAATAAACTAATAAAAGAGAGACTTAAGCATCTAATGTCTCTCCTTGAAAATTTTTCTCCAATTCTTAAACAGAATAAGTTACTCTCGTTGAAGGCACAACAAGTTGCTGAGAAGGCATATTTGATTAATCAAGGCAGAATGAAATATCATAACATCGATTTCAGGAGTTCGCTTATAGATGAGGGTACTAATGATTTCATGTTAAAAGGAGCGGCAAATCTTTTCATAAGCACCATTTCGAATCTATTTGACAATTCTATTTACTGGCTTAGAAGCAAAAAAGAAATACTCGGTGATACTTTTCATCCTAAGATTTTTCTAGGCGCTGATCTAGATAATTTCAGCGGACCTACCATTATTTTCGCTGATAATGGAGATGGTTTTACATTGAACCCTGAAGATCTTGTTTTACCATTCAGAACTACTAAACCAGGAGGTATGGGACTTGGATTATACTTCGCCAATCTGGTTATGGAGATGGGCGGTGGTAAACTCGAATTTCCTGAAATTGAGGAGATTGAAATACCCGCGATCTATAATGGTGCAATTATTGCTCTTGTTTTTCCAAAAAGTCAAATTACATGATTATCCCTTCAAACAAAATCATTATTGTTGATGATCAACAAGATGAGCTTGATAAACTAGGTAAAGTTTTCTATGCCAGCGGAATCGGATGTCGAACATTTCTTTATGATTCACTTTATGATAGACCTTTGGATGATGTAAGAATTGCTTTTTTTGATATTAAGGTCAATCCTAGTGGTGGTAGCAGTAATGAACAGACTTTTTCAACACTCTCGAATGCAATAAAATTGTATATAAGTCAAGATAATTCTCCATTTGCGTTGATATTCTGGACATCAAATAGTCCTATGATTGAAGGTTTTAAGCAATACATGGACGCAAGGCATTCTGACACTCCTAAACCCTATTTAATTAATTCAATTGACAAAACTGAGTTTTTGAAAAGCGATGATAAGTTAGAAGAAAAAGTCTGGAGCATATTGACTGAAAAAACTTTGGAATTGATGTTTGAGTTTGAGAATAAAGCTGGTTTTGCTGCCTCTAAGACTCTAAAAAAAATATACGATATAATACCAAAGGATAATAAGTGGTCAGAGACAAAAGTATTTAACACCAACTTTAAAACAATCTTTGCTGGCATTGCTACCCATGCAGTGGGTGAAGAACACGCTCAACATGATGCAGATAAGGCAATTATTGAAAGCTTAGTACCCATAATATCCTATCATCTCATACAAGCAAAGGATAAGTCCTGGACTGAATTTCTGGAAAATGATTTGAAAAATAGAACATACAGAAAATATCCAGATGGCTTTAATGAGAGGGAATTAAACTCAATCTTCCACATTGAAAACGTACAAAACTTTAATCCAGATACCAGAGGTGGAGTTTATATTTATAAACTGTCAAATTCCTGTACTATCACAAATGTGTTGGATAGAAGGTATTATGGCGAGCTAGAGATTAAAGCAAAGGACTTGTTTACTTTGTTCATTCCTTTTAATGAAAATGGAACCGAGATATCTGAAAGAGAAAAAGTAAGATCAGAGTCAGATTTCATTCTTATTGAATCTAGTGCCGCATGTGACTTTTCACAAAATAAGAAACGAAAAAACAAATACTTGTTAGGGTTGATGACACCAATTATTAAAACGGAGTCAATCTTTAAACAGTCAGAGTCGATCTATAAATTACCTGAATTTAACCTTAATAAGCGAGACTTTCAGGTTTGGGTTAATTTCAATTTTATGTATAGTCTTCCTCCTGGTAGTAAGCGACTGAAAAATCCAATATTCATTTTTAAGAATGAATTAATGACTTTAATTGGATCAAAATATGCGAATCATATTTCCCGAATTGGGATTACAACTTTTTAGTGGCATAACCAGAATATAATCTTAGATATTAAAAAGGAAGCACTAATTTCAGGATTACCAATATTATAATTGAATTCTGTTTTTATATGGTATCTCAAATTAAAACTTCGATTCAATTGGAGGAAGTCTATGGTATTACCACCCCTCCATTAGATACCTTCTTTTTTCATACTTATCTAAAACAATGGCGCAATCCTCCCATCTAATAGGGTTAATATTTGCTTGATTTTGGTATTTACTGTAGAATGGATGAGTATCACTTTCTGAAAAATCTGAGATTCTTTTCTCGGCTTCCTCAATTCTGTTCAGAGCAACCTCAACCCATACATCTTCTAGTGTGTCTGGAATCTGACCAAATAAGTCTCGGATATTCTTAAGTCTGGAGGCAAGCAATTGATGAACTCTGTCTTCCACGGAGTCTTTATACCGCATATTGTATATTAAGACTTCTTCTCGTTCTTGTCCAATTCTTTGGATCCTTCCTTTTCTTTGTTCAAGACGGGTAGGATTCCAGGGAAGGTCGAGGTTAATCAATGTTCCTAATGCTTGCAAATTCAGGCCTTCACTCGCTGCGTCGGTACCGAAAAGAAGTTTTATTTGCCTGAGACGAACCATTTTCTTTATATCTTCTTTTGTCTTCTTAATGAATGTGCCATTTTCATAAATTCCTGATTTATCGCTGCCAGCATACAAACCAAAAGTTATATTTGGGAATTCCTTGACAAACCTCTCGCAAATCCATTTGACAGTATCATAATATTGTGAAAATACCACACAGCCTCTATTTAGCCAGGGCTCTATTTTGTAATTTTCAGTTAAAACGCGTTTTAGAAGATCGTATTTGGGATCTTTTTCCTGATGGTTTTCAAGTAGACTTACAAATCTGTTTAAGCAAGAAATTTCTTCCTTACTTAGATTTTTTAAAGGAGAATCCTTAAGTAGAGAGATATTGTTTTCATCATCTTCAGAGAGATCATCATCTTCATCATCAGCTTCACTAATCCAATTGTTTAATATTCCCGTGGCGGTAGACAAACCAGCGAACATCGAACTACAAACTCTCCTTAAAAGCATGGTCTTTATAAATCCACCATTCTTAACGCGGTTGCCAAGAAGCTCTGAAAATTCTTCAGCAAGATTATATGCATCATATAAATGAGTTGTAAGGTTCAGTCCATCGTCATCCTCTTCACCAAACAGAACAACTTTAATAGGTTTAAGATATGGTTGATTTGTCTCAGGATTAATAGTCGTTTCAAGATAACGTCGTTCCCTTCTAATTATATGCCTTATATATGGATTGTGATTTTTGATAAAATCGTCAGCAAAGATTCGTTTAAGGACAGCCTTTTTTTGAGGTGTCAAATTATAAAACTCACTACCTGAAATATTAAACTTATTTGATGGCAGACCCATTAACCTTCGGAAAACTCCAAACGTTTCTGGCTTTTCTTCTGCAGGGGGGAATGGATTTCTTAACCAATCCCATTTTTGATTGTCTTCATTTATCTCGTCCCTCCCTGTAATCAAGTTTATTCCTTTGTTTGCCTCTCTTTGCCAGTTGCTTAAATAATCACCCAGAACGAAATCATTCCCGTTCGAGAGTATATAAAGGAGGTCCCATGCTTCAATGGGATGAATTTGCACTGGTGTAGCTGTGGCAAGAAGCATGCTTTTCGTTTTGCTAGCTATTTCAATGAGAAATGACATTAGATTGTTTGGCTGAGGAGAATCGTTTTCTTTTCCTTTACCAAGATTTTTTCGCCTAGCTCTGTGTGCCTCATCTACAATAACACATTCATAAGATTGTTTTAAGAAATAGGCACTAACTCTTTCTTTGGATCTGACAATCAAACCCTGTGAAATTATTCCAACCCTGCGCGGACATTTATCCATTGCAAACTCGTCTTTTACAGGATATTCAAATTGGTTCTCATCTACCCAACATCTGCCATTCCATACTGCCGAAGGCATATCGAGAAGATTAATCATTTCATCCTGCCACTGCCATATTAATGTTTTGGGAGTTATTATAAGTACTGGTTTATTGCCTTCAAGTGCCATCAGCAATGCAGATAATGCTAATTGCACAGTTTTGCCGAGACCTACCATATCGGCAAGTACATATCTAGCACCTAATCCATTCTTGTGAGCTTTATATGCTAAATCCACAAAATACTTTTGATGTTCCCAAAGACCGAACTCCTTTCTATAAACTGGACTTTCAATAACTGTGGAGGCAGGGTTATCGAGGTTTTTCCATTCTGTAATCTCATAAATAACCTTTCTTTCAGTGATTCGCTTGATGTCCTCAATAATAAATTTCGATAATGGTCGTGCTAAAGGATGCTCCCAAAGTTCCTTAAATTCGTTATTCACCCAATCTATGGCTGCATCATCATCATCAACCCACGCTATCTCATAATTTCCCCCTTTACCCCAGCCACTATAGGTCTCATTCATACTCCCCATAAAAGCTATTCGCTTACCATCCTTTTTCTTAATAACACCTGCTTTACCATGTATTAAACCATAAACATCATTTGGAAGTACTCTGACTTCTATTTTCCCTGTAATCAGGTATTCATATAACTTTTTGAGGCGATCAGGAATTTTACTAAGCTCCTCTTCTGGTCTTCCATCGCACCATTCTAATTTCATTGCTTGTGGCTGATCCATGATGAATTTGACATCTTCAGCCTGTAATTGTGAATTACAAATTACTCTGACTTTACCATCCATCTTATCAATGTATTCGCCAGCAATTTCTATTATTGAACTGCTGAAATAACCTGCAATACGATCATAACTCACTGCATTAAGGAGGGCATTTTTAAAGAATAATTCTCCAAGGTTATCGGTTCTCGATGAAAAGCGGTTTATCATTGACCATTTAGATGTTGGTAGTATACCCTATACAAATTATTTTTATGAGCCATCGTTACTAATTAATTCAATGAGGTATTTAGCAAAGCGTGACGGATTTTCCCAGTGTTGCATATGATCAATATGTTCTGTTGTAGTTAGATAATGAAGGAGTTCCAGAATTATATGACGATTATTCCAATATTCATCAACTTCATTTTTAAGCCATGCACGGCCTGCCTGCCCATTATCTTCCTTTTCACTTTGGGAAATCGCCATAAGAACGTGCCGTAGAAGGGTATTGCCGAATGAATCAGTACTTCTTAACCAACGATTACCGAACTCAGAAGGTGTCTTAAATCTTACATGGTTAGCCTTTGTACTTGCCAGCATTTCTTTGAAATCTTTCACTCCAAAACCTCGTGCCATTTCCTGGTACGCTCCAAGCTGATAAACGTATATCTTCTCAAGCTCCATGCCTTTAATAAAAAATCGTTCTTCCGGGCTTAGACTCTTCCATATGAAACTATCGAACGATTGTGGAATGAGATAATCATAAGCAGTTCGGATTGCGTTATTAATTATCGCCTCAACCGGACCAATGCTCTTTCCATCGCGAGGTTTGGTTAATTCATATTCAACATCAATATCTCCAATTTTCTGATAACCTGTTAAAATTTTCAGGGTTGCAGCATAAGCGGCCAGAAGGTAATCGGCATCGCTGAAATTCGGATCTTCCTTATCTTCGAGGTTCCGCATGCTATCGATCTGGTTTCTTACTTCTTCCTGTATTTCATAAGTAATTGTATCTGAGAAGGCTGTGGCGTCATTGGTGAGTTTGCGCAAAACCAAAATTACGGTACCCTTTACATAATTACCTTCTTTCAAGCCACCACTTTCAGTTTCGGTGGCTATGTTCCAGGCAGCAGTAACGTGAAGTCCTGCACTCCAAAGAATTAGGGTTAGATCAGCCCAAACTGAAGGACTTTGGTGGGTAAACATTACAACTTGCATCCCATAATCTGGCATACTCATGCTTAGATTTCTGTAGATCTCTACCATGCTTCTATTAAAGTCTTCCCCAATACCTTTTACGGCTAAAACTCTCTTACTATCTGTGTACCATTCTGGAAATATTTTCTTTATTAAACCTTTATCCCATGCCAAAAAAAACTCAGATAACTCATGGTAATTAACCGCATCGGCATAGGGAGGATCCGTAATCCAAAGTTCAACTTGATTTTGAATACTTCTAGCATCTTTCAAAATCACCTGATTTTTAGTGACTATTTTTTCATTATTTATTGAGAAAAACCAAATTGATTCAATCAAACTTAAAGCTCTTGCAGAATAATTGAAAAGAGTATTAAATGCTTGATTATAGAATATATCCTTCACAGAAGGACTCTGTCCATTATCCCATCTTGACAACCTCGAGTTCCAGTTTACACATTTATTTATCCCTAGTAAACCCAAGGCTCTTTCAGTTTTTGAGGATGCTAAGCCATCAACAAGTTTACTTAATAAGGCATTAAGAAGTAATTGCCTTGGATTAAAAAGATGATGCCAATATTTCCATCCTCTTTCGTAAGTCAGTTGATTTGTATTATCCCCTGGTTTAATTTCATCCTCTGGGATGTAGCCATTATTTTGCCAAGAAACAAAATTCTCTTTAAGTAACTGTATAACTTTTTCTTCTCTAAGCAAATCACTTGTAGTGGGAGAAATATAATGTCGAATTATTACTTTTTTGTTTTTCTTAATAATGGTTTCTTCATAACGAATACAATAAAGTCTTTCCCTATATATATCATCTGGTTTCGGATAAAAATCACTCTTCCCCCATAAACGAAGATCATTTTTTATACTATAACGATATTCATTCATATTTACACCAGACTGATCTCTTCTTAATAGTGGAATGGGAGTTTTATTATTGCAATTTGGACACTTCAAACAATAATTTTCAATAGTTATCTGACTTTCTGAAAGATTTATTTCATCTTTTGATGCATTTTCTTTTATAACAATTTGAAAGGTTTTTCTCGTGTCGTCTTTAACTAAGATACCAAATATGTTATTCTTTGCTGAGATTTGCCATGTTGAAGAAAGAGGAATTGAATAAAAACACTCAGGACAAGTTGCTTCAAAACAATATAAGAATGCATTTGCTTGCCATCCATCCTCGTTCTTTTCAATGCCCCACTCTTCAATAATCCTTTTAGCTTCATTATAAACTATTTCTAAAAAATACTTCAGATTTTCCGTGTCATCATCTGATGAGCCACTGATATTCAACGAGGACCATGTTAAGAGCCCCGCAATGGGATTAAGATCAGAACCCAAAACATTTAAACCTAACCTTGCTGCTTCATATGGGATTGAACCACCTCCTGCAAAACAGTCACCAACAGTTGGTATATGTCCAAATTTCCTAATTCCAAGTTCTTGAATTAATTCTGAAAGTGAATGTGCTTTGGTCTCTAAATGACTGTTTATCAAATTCCAATCTTCCTCGTTTGTAAGAGAAATTTCTTCAGGGCGAAGGCAATAATCCAACCGATCATCATAATTTAGACGGTCGAAGGCAATTTTGGTAGCTTTCTCTTTTAATTGTTTTGATATGCCAGATTTCCACTTCAATTGACTTAAATCGTTCTTAAAGGCTTGTTTAATAAGCTTATCTTGGTTTGTGTCATTTTCCGAAAAAAGGTCAACCGGAACTTCAAAAAATGTTTTTAACTCTCTCAGGGTAAGGTTTTCGGCAACAATTGAATCATTCATCGATTTGTTTTTTCTCATCCAAATCCCCGAGTTATCCATCATTAAAATTTTAAGAAAAATTTCTTTGTCCCTTTTAGGATCATTGCTAGATGGCATTAAAAGACTAAGTATCGTTGCTCGGACTAAAATCAATGGTTTTCTACCCCACCATTTCCCTAGACCAGTGAGGGTTTGCCCTTGTACAGCTTTACGTTCTTTGTAGCTTTCTTTTGAGATTTTACTTACAGGAAATTGTACCTCAATAAATGATTTATCCATTATTAATTATCGTTATCATTATTCATTAAACCTGTTGAGTCTTCAAAGTATCTGTCAAAAATATTCCTCTGTTGAAGATTATCTGTAACAGGATTCTCAGTAAGGGCATATCTTATTGCAGTTCGCCATCCATATTTGGTATTGGCATCACCAGTACTTGCATTAGTCATTGTATAAAGCCACCAGCGTTCTTCAGGTTTCAAACCCTGCCAATTCTTAATAGCTGTTGGAATAACCTTAATATCACAATCTTCAATTGCCCAGCATAAAAGTGTCATCTCTTTACCAAGAAGTCGCTGAATGGCATTTTGACCTTGTTTCCAGTTAGTTGTTTTTTGGTTATATTCTTTAAGACGCTGGTTGAATTCAGTCCGTAGTGTACCCTCAATCTCTTTCCATTTAACTCTTGATAATTCACATTTAAGCCGGTCAAATCGCTGATCAATCTTTTGTTCAGGAGGATCAAATAATGAGAATTCACCACTTAGTTTTTCGGTATCTTCCGGATCACCCCATTCAAATCGTTCGAAGATCAATACTTTTGCATTCAAATTTTTAGGAATGATTACAAGAAAGTGATGCTTTGATTCATTCGGATCAAATCCAAATCCTATCTTTTCAATACTTCTCGCCATTTACGTTCTTGTTACTGGACTATCTCCTCTTGTTTTAAACTACTTAATTGCATCTGCTTTTCAGCGATCCAGTCTTCAAAAGCTTGTCCGGAGGGAAAATTGACTGAACCTATCTGTAGAGATGCTTCAAAGTCCCCATTTGCCTTCATTGATGTGCGCATAAAATCAATTTGTGCTTCAATCTGTTCCCTGGTAATTACAAGTGAGTTGTCGTAAGTTACAGAAGACCAGTAGCTTTTATCTGAAAGTGTAAAAGTGAAGTTAATGAAAACTTCTGCAAATGTGGCCCCATGCTTGTGAAAGATCTCTAGTTCCTCATACGTGGTTTTATTGTTATTTGTTTTGGTCATACCCTTTTTATGGTAAGCTAAAGGTTTGTTCTTTTCAATTTTAAGTCCTTCGGGTTTACTCCAATTGATTGGAACTTCAAGTCTGTCAGAAAATATTCCTTTCTTTTCGGCTATAGCTAAGACATAACGTGTTTCTTTCGGCAGAACAAAGTCCCCAGCATAGATTGCTCCATTTTCTTTTGGTTCAGTTCCATCTGTAGTGTACAGGATTTTGGCCTCAGCAACAGAGGCTTCAAGTTTCATCTTTTTCTGATCGCCAGCGTCATAAGGTTTGAACCTAAGGCCAATTTTATTAATCCATTTTAAAGGTTTTCCAGTCTCAAATTTCCCTTTTGAATCAACACAAAGGAAGAATACCACCATCTCATCTGTTTTCCAACTATTGAAATCAGTGATCTTATCTGAAGCAGTTGTAGGTTCTTTGTCATATTCATAATGAACTACATCGCCAAATTTTGGGATAATTTTCAGAATGGCAGTACTTGAATTTTTGTCTGGCCAAGTTGCTTGTACTGAAACAGATGTTTCTTCTTTTGGTGGATTTTTTTGAATATAGTTTCCAACCTGGAACCAAGCACCTGTTTTAATGCAATGATCAATAAGTTCATCAAGTGCTTTTGGATGATGCCATTGCCAGGCAGGATTTGAGGCAGCTCGGTTTTTTAAGTCCTCCCTGCGCATTTCTTCCAATGTGAAAAGGCGCTGGAGGCATTTTTCTTTGAAATTGTTGGCCTTTGGATCTTCCGTGGTAAATTTTTGTCTTTCAGTTAATACTTTTTTAATCTGATCTTCACCATTGAAGTTATTCCCTTTAAAATCCATGAGAAATTCTGCATCGACCAGTTTGTCTGATCCTCTAAAATGAAAAGGGTAATAGAGCTTAACAAATGTTTCACGGGCCGATGAAAGAAATTGCTGACCAATTTTAATTTCTCTATCAACAGCCATTTCAAACTGAGGATTGTTTTCAGGGACTCTTTCACTCTTCATAGAAGCAATTATTCGCTGAATAGCTTTATATTCTTTTGCCCGTTTAAGTAGGGTATCCATAGTATTCCTGTCACCGGTTAAGAACATTACCCTGTTTTTGAATTGGGTATCCTCGTACAGTTTTATTAATTCAGGATTTAGGCCGGTTGAGACAACATTTGGTTCAGATAAGATTAGTTGTATTTTTTCGGCTTCAAGTTTTATTTGATCGATAGGAGGGAATACTAGTACTTTCTGATAACAATCATTAATTGTCGGTCTAAAGCGCTCCTCAAGAAATTTTCTGATCTCAAGGCGGGCACTTTCTTCATCATATCCATCAACCAGGCTGTTTAATTCAGCTATAAGATTACGTACATTTTGGAAGTGAAGTCTACCGTCTTTGTCTGCATGGATGTACCATGCTTGTGAAAGAAATTCCTCAAAAGCATTTCTGTAGTTGGTAATGTCTTTGCCGGGTTCCACAAGATAACCAACCATTTCATGAGGAGCAAGTCCTAACAGGGCATTGGGTACATCAGCCAGAGACGCCACTAGAAGAAGTTTGGCTGCCTGTGATATAAATTCAACCTTATATTGGTTATCAATCAGTTCCGCTGTTGCTCGGCCTTCATTGGCAATATCTTTACTAATAGCATTTCCCAGAGATGGTTTGATCTGAGTTATTGTAGTGTTCATAGCACCTTCATTCAGATCAATATCAAAAGCATTTATCAGGAATCTTTTTTCTGCAGAACCAGTATTCCACATTGAAACGACAATTTTACGCATCAGGCGTATAAGATCCCTTGTTTGTTGAAAATTCTGATTTTCCCTAAATCGCTCATAAAGCTCCCTTATTGAAGGGTGGAATGGATAAGACTCTTTAATTCCTGTAAATAACTTATCAGGATTATAGTTTGTAAAACCAAGATTTCTGGCTTCCTCAACTTTGCTTTTATATGATAAAGCAATATCATTTATCTCATTTTTATCAGGGAGCTTAGTAAATAATTTAGTTCTGAGGATATCATATATTTCATCTGAAGAGCTACCAACAGGTTGAATATCAAGAGCAAATCGGCTTACCTCTCCTTCAAGATTAGAGAAGGATGATTGAAGTAAACGTGTCCCACTTTGGTAGGTTGCTTTAAGGTCTGAAATAACTATAAGTATATTAGAAAGTTCGGTTCTGTTTAAGGCATTAAATAGATTGGCAAGAGCAGTAGTCGTCACTATTGAAAGATCTCCTGTTCCAACAGAAATTGTTTTTGCATTTTCTAGATATGGAGGAAGTTCGTCAAGGAGAATTAGTTTAGGTTTGCCCTTCAACATATTTATCCATTCGCTTTGTCCAGGAGCACGAAGACCTCCTTCCCATAACATTTTGAATTCATTTTCTTTCCCGAGTTGTCTCGCAATTTCACCCCATAATCCATTTGGAGTATTACTTTCCCTGCCAGAAAAAGCCAATACTTCAACTTGTCCAAGACCTTCTTCTTTATAATCGCTCCCAATAATCTGTTTCCTGTAATTTGGATGTTTTGCAGTAAGTCCTAATGAAATCATGTTGTGTGTTTTACCACCACCCATGCTCTGGGTAAGTTTAATAAGACTCTGCGGACTTTTTCCCTTAAATCTCTCAAAAGCAGTTTTGAATAAGACTGTCATACCCTGGGTTTTGTAGTTCGTCTCGAAGAAAAGCTTAGGGTCGATTCTGTCTTGAATTAAATCGCTGATATCCAATACATCTGTATCGAGTTCAAATTTTCGTGGTGTGCAAAGATTACTTAAATGCTTCATGTCATATTAGTATTTCAATACTGAAAGAAAGATAAAGAATTATTAAATAGGATAAATGGACAGGTATTACTATAAGGAAACTCATATCTCTCTAGTGACTCAGAACAGCATATCGAAACTAAGTAAAAGGTTTTGAAATTAATGTCAATAATGAGTGAAGTTTTGAACATGAGACTGTTTAAGGTAAGTGCTCATCAAGATATACAAAGGGGGAAATTCTTCGGGTCCTATACTATTTTGTTCAGTTACAATCCAACAGAGCTTGCTGTCTTGAGATGCAGATCTGCTTTGCTATATCCAAAGTAGTTTCTTTCAAGTGTATTTTGTCACCCGGCCGCATCTGGGCGAGGAGGGTGAGGTCAGCGGTGATGACATTGGCTATGCGGGCATAGCCGCCGGAAGTTTGACGGTCAGCCATCAGGCTGATGGGCTGGCCGTCACCAGGTACCTGAACGGTGCCCAGTGAGGTGCCTGCCGAGATGATGTTGGTCATCCCTTCCTTGTGCCTGATGGGCTCACCGGAGAGACGGTAACCCATGCGGTCACTCTGGACTGTGACAGTATACTCAGTAGACAAGAAGCTGCGCAAACCGGCTATCTCAAAATAATGTGCCTCGGGACCGGAGATGACCCTGATTGTCTGCTCATGCTTGTATTCGGCTATAAGTCCTTCAGGTATCTTTTTTAAACGCGGCTTCCCTAAGGGTTCTCCCAGCGGCAGCTCGTCGCCCGGCATGAGCGCCCGGCCCTGAAATCCTCCTATCCCTGCCCTGAGGTAAGTCGACCGGCTGCCCATCACGGATTGCACCGCAATGCCGCCGGCAAAAGCAATATACGCCCTGCAGCCGCTCCTCAACCCCCTGAAACCTAGCGTGTCGCCGGGCCTGGCATCAACGGCAGTGTTCATCGGGATGCCCCGGTCGTTGAGGTGGGGCTCCATGTCGGCACCGGTGATGGCCACCCAGGTTGCACAGGTGAATTCAAGGTCCGGGCCGGAAATCGTCGCCTCGAGGCATGCATCGCCGGAATCGTTGCCCACAAGCAGGTTGGCAAGCTCAAGGGAGAAAACATCCATCGCACCCGAGACGGGCATGCCATACCTCTGATAACCATACCTGCCCCTGTCCTGAACAGTGGTCAGCAATCCTGCCTTATGTACAATCACCGTCGCCATAGTCACTCCTTCGGGGTTCGTATGACTTGGTAAGTGCCTTCAGCCACCGCGGCAGCAATCCGCTCATACTCATCCTTATCTACTGAGTAGAACCGTATGTAATCACCGGCACTGAAGAGGAACTCAGGATTACTGTCGGGATTGAAGAGCCGCAGCGGAGTGCGTCCAATCAGCTGCCATCCACCGGGACTCTCCATGGGGTAGATGCCTGTCTGCTCGGCGGCGATGCCCACAGAGCCGGCGGGGATCTTCAGTCGCGGCGTCTCCTGGCGCGGTGTGGCAATGCGTTTGTCCATTCCCCCGAGATAACAGAAGCCGGGGGTGAAGCCAAGCATGTACACGAGGCAGTCGGCGGAGGTGTGGATGGTGATAACATCGGGGGCGGCGAGGCGGTTATGTTCGGCAACATGATTGAGGTCGGGACCCGCCTCGCCGCCGTAGAGGACCGGGACGTGGACGACCTGGGGGGCGGGCAGGAGGATGGCTGCGGGGTCGGCGGCACAGGCGCGGAGGGTCTCCAGCAGGCGCCGGTAGCCGATCTTTGCCGGGTCATAACAGACCATCAGCTCGTTGTACGATGGGATGAAATCAATGACGCCCGGGATGTTCTCCTCCTCAAGCCTCGCCAGCAGCTTCCTGACGACCAGGTTCACCTCCTCCGAGATCACATCGCCGGCCTTGATAATGAA
>Ga0209800_10001763_pt1 | contig 21108 bp, 24 predicted proteins | sample Higcelweek8metaG_FD_187174 | JGI IMG/M metagenome (GOLD analysis project Ga0209800, IMG submission 187174) | Freshwater pond sediment microbial communities from the University of Edinburgh, under environmental carbon perturbations - High... | ecosystem: Environmental > Aquatic > Freshwater >...
AGAGATAGCGAACTCAATGCCTCGCTTACTCATGCTATCCGCGCTCCTCGTTCAGTTCGGCTATGCGTTCGTGCCACCAGTAGATGGTCTCGCTATCCATGCCCATGATCTCTGCTTCGCAGAAGTGCAGTTCGGCTGCGATTATTCCGCAGGCCCGCTCCCAGTCCTCGGGCCAGCCAACAAAAAACCGGAGACCACCTCACCGCACTCGGTCAGATCGGCCAGGGAAAGCTTCTCCACCACCGAGGGCGGCTGGGCGGTCAAGCGAGCGGTGAGCAGGATGATGTTGTCACCCTTGTCCAACTCGGACAGGCGGATGCCGCGCAAGTCCTTGGCTATTGCCGGGCGCGAAAACACCAGCTCGGAAATGGTCTCCGAGCCCTGAGTCACAGGATCATTCAACTTGAGAGTGTGGGGCAGTTCCATCTAAGCCTCCTCGCAGCTCTTGCCTTCAAAACGGACCGGGATCTCGCCTTCCTTGGTCTTTACCGTGCCCTCATTCGCGTACCAGCCGTTGCGCAGGACGATGGTCTTGCTGTTGGCCAGCTCCAGCGTCACGGTGACGTCGTCGAGGTTGATCAAGGTTTTGAGGACCACGTCCTTGCTGTCCGTGATGGCGCCTTCGATGAAAGGCGTTTGCATTTCCTCCGAGTAGCCGTGGACAGAGGACGCGCCCACAATGGCGGTGCGCTTCCCCGCGCCGATGTTGTACGAAAACTCGCCCTTGGCCTCGTATTGGGTGCCGTCCACCTTAAAGAAGATGGTGCCGCCCCTGCGGTTGCTCGACATATGTGTCTCCTTTTGCGCCTAGAGGATGAAACCCATCTGCACCGCGCCGACCACGAACTGATTGACCAGGTCGGGCGGCAGGTACCAATCCAAGCGGTTACGGTCGGTGGTGTTGCGCTCGCAGATGACGTTGGCCGCGAACACGTCCACGTTCTCCATGAGCCCCATCGCCTCCATTTCCCGCGCCCAGGCGACGGCCTCGGCCTTGCCCACCTTGGGGGTGATGATCTTTTGCTCGGGGCCGTAGTTGGCGCCGTCGTCGGCCAGCTTGTGGCGCGGGTACTTGGTCATAATGCGGTTGCGGAAGCTGTAACGCAGGTAGCCCAAGGTCAGCGGGGTGTTGAGGTCGAGATAGGCCACATCGTCCGCGCCGTTGGGGCTGGTCTTGTAGGTGGTGATGAGACGCTGCACCCGCACGATGCCGTCGGCGTCCACATAGAAGGTGGAAATGCCGTCGAACAGCAGCAGGTTGTTTTCGGAGAAAGTGAAGCGGTCAGCCTCGGCAGGCGCCAGGATGCCGGGAAGCGGCAGGGTCTGGAATGGCCGGGCAGGGTCGATGTTGCCATAGAAGGCTGCGGCGGCCGCAACAGCGGCGGAGACTTCCCAGGTGGGGCTCGGCACGCCGTGGGCGTGCATGATGACCAGGTGTTTGCTGTTCTGGCTATCACCCAGGGTGCCCAGCGCGCCGTGGGTGCCAGTGGCGGCGGCGATGGCCACGCCCTCAATCTGCTTGAGGGGGCCCCAGCGCTCGGTCAGCAGCGCCTTGATCTCCACGAGGCTCGAGGCGTCGGTCCAGGGCCAGCAAATGACGTGGTACTGAATGTCGCCCAGGGCGGCGATGAGTTCGGCCACCTCCGGGTTGCCGGTGCCGCCGTGCATGGCGGCAAAGACCACCGAAAGCCCAGCGGGCGTGGACTCCTTATAGTAGTTGAGCCGCAGATCGATGCAGTTGCCGGCCTCGCCCTTGTGGAGGGCGGTAAGGGTGACCACGCCAGCATTGGCCGTAGCCGTGCAGGGGCAATCCGTGGCCGCGCCGATGGCGGCCACGATGGCGGTGGCCACGGCGGCGGCCTGCATGCCGCTGGTGACGCCGACCTTGATTTTGCGGCCGCCGACGTACAAGTAGAGGGTGCCGCTCTCCGTTGCCGCGCCGGAAACAGTGACCGTGCCCGTGGCGGCAACGCCAGTGGGATCGTCCACAACGGCGATGGCCCACATTTCGGTGGTGGTGTTGACCTTGAGGAACGCGGCGCACTGCTGCGCAAGCGAGGACCCCGCGCCGAAGAGCGTTGCGGCCTGGGCGGCGCTGGTGATGCGCACCGGCACAAGCGGGTTGGCGATGCCCGCAAGCATCTGCCCGGCCACAAGCACCTTGTACGGCATAAGCCCGTTGCTGGCGGCGTTCGAGGAATCGAACTCCACGGAGACGTAGGGCACCCGGATGGTGGTGGGAATATCGTTGAAGGGGATGGACATGGGCTACTCCTTCGCCGCGCTGGCAGCGGTCTTGGCAGCGGTTTTGGCGGCGGGGACGATCAGCACGTCGCCCGCTTTGATGCGGCGGATCCAGTGCGAATTACGCTCCTTGGGTTCGCCCTCGGCCTTGAGGGGGATCATGGTGACGGGGTCGCGCACCACGAGGGGCTGGCCGTCTGCGCCCAGGGCGGGCTGGATGGTGATAATGGTCGCGGGCATGGGTTCCTCCGGGTCGTAAGTGTAAGTGGGCTGCTCGTTAGTTAGGCTGGACGGGGAGCTGTATCTCGTCGGTGAAGCCGGGATCCTCTTCCGTGGGGGGGATGTACGTGACGCCAGCGACGGCGAAGTCGTTGAGGCTGGACTCGCTGACCAGGCCGGGCTTGGTCTCAAAGTCGGCCTCGAACTCCAGCTCCAGGCAGCCGGAGTCCGTGCGGCCATCGTTGACGAAGTACATGCTGGTTTTGACCAGGGCGGAGTCGTCCGCCGTGCCGCCCCAGGTGGGGTTGGCCTGGAGGAGCTGCTCCACCTGCAGGGACAAGGCGTCCATGGCGTCGTCGAGGTTCTCGTCCACCTCAAAAATGCCCTGCACATGCACCTTCACGGTGTGGGAGTATTTGCGCGGGCTGGTTTCCTCGGTGTCTGAGGTTTGCTCCGTGGTGTACACGCCGATGGCCGGGAGCAGCCGCGAGGTGAGCGGCCGCACGCGGGACTTGAACACGCGGTCGCCCGCGTCGGTGTGGCCCTTCAGAATGGCCACAACGGCTTCGCGGATGAGCTGGCGCGGGTGCTTGGCGCTCATGAGCGCACCTCGTGCAGGGTGTACAGGGTGACGCCCTGGCCGTTCGGCTTGGGCTCGAGCACGCGGAACGTGCGGCCAAGGATGACCATGCGGTCGGCTTCGTCCGGCTCCGCCGGGATGCTCCCGGCCTGGAGGTGCACGACCGGGCCGGTGCTGGAGATGGGCGCGCGGCTCTTGGGATCCACCTCGCACCATGCCTCGTCGAAGATGCCCTTGAGCATGATGGAATCGCCCGCTGCGGGGCGGTACTCCACCGGCACGGTGAGGCCGCCCAGGTCGAACAGGGTGGCGAGGTCGGCGGCCATAACGGACATGAGGTCGATCATCGGCCACCTCCGGCGAGGTGATTGATCTGGTGCGCCAGCTCTTTGCGGAAGCGGAGATCCGCGCTGGCCATGATGGCGTCTTGGCGGACGGAGTTGCCGTAGAAAGCCTGGAGGCTGGGGCCGGTTTCTTGGATGAGCTTGCCGCGTTCGGCCCCCGGGCGCGCAAATACGCCAAGACGCCCACGGACCATTGCGACAAACAATTTCGATCTTGTTTCGACCTGCGGCGCGTTGCCAAAAGACTTGCCGCCCCGCCCCAGGCGGTAGCTCACGGCCTTGTACTTGCTCGGCAGACGTCCCTTTTGCGCGGTGATGCGCAGCGGGCTCACCTTGTACTCGGTCAGTGGCAGGCGCTTGGTGTCGACCTTAACCGCGCCGGAGAGTCGGCTGGCGGATTGCCAACGGCACGCGGCCACCGTGATGCCCTTGCGGATGGTTCCGGCTCTGAGCACCGTGCGGGAGCGCAGATCCGCCACGATATCTGTGCGGGTGCCGTTGAGCGCCTTATTGATGGCGCGGGCAAGGGCCTTGCGCTGCGCACCGGGGATGCTGTCCAGGGAGGATAGCTCGGCGCGGATCTTGCCCTCGTTATAATCGAGCTTCAGCTCGAGCAGGCCGCTCATTTGCTCCACGCCTCCAAGAGCTGCACAGCCTTGTCCGCGCGTGCGGCATGATCGCCGTAGGCGCGGCCAACGTCGCGCAGCCAATAGGCCAGGTCCTCTATGGATGCGTCCTTGCATACCCCGCCTGGAGCGGATCCGGGGACGTCGGTTTGGTTTCCAGCTCCGCCGGTACCGTCTGCCTCGGCTGCACAAGGGGAGTGGAGGCCAAAGGCACGGTTGAACAGGACCACAAGGCGAGGGCCAATAACGCAATCAGTAGGCACGTCACGCACCGCATCGGGGATACTCCTGGTGATGTTGTCGCGCGTTGCGGACAGCTCCGCACGGGTGGCGATGAGATCGGCGGAAATTTTGTTGCCCTGGGCCACCAGCTCTTCCGAGCGCTTGAGGGCCTTGGCCAGGGAATCGGACACGGCGGTGGCATGCGCGGCCTTGAGCTCGTTCAGCTCGGCCTTGCCCGTGGCCGTGGCGGCGGCGGAGCCAACGCGGTTGCCCCAGAGGTAGCAGCCGATGCCCGTAAGCAGCAGGGCCACCACGACGGCCAGCACAACGATGGCCTTGCGATCGGAGCCGGAAAGCAGATCAAGGCCGGTCATTGCGCGCCCTCCATGCTTACGCCGGGGCCCCAGCTGCGGTAGCGCGGCTGGTGCACGACGATGACCATATATGGGTACTCGTGGTTCTCGCGGACGAATTGCGGGGCGCGTCCGCCATTGGCGCGTTCCACGTTGCCCCACCAGCGGACGGCGTCCAGGCCCTGGGCTTTTGCCGCTGCGCGGTCGCGGGGGATCCAGCCCGGCCCGCCGTTGTAGGCGGAGAGGGTGAAGGCCCAGCGGTCGGCCTCGGTGGCGGCGAAGGACATGGACTCGTAGAGCGCCTTGTCGTAGCGGCACAGGGCCAAGAGCGCCCAGGCGGGGTTGAGCGGCGCGGCCTTGCCGAGTTCGCGGGGGTACTGGCGGGCCATGTCGCGCGCGGTACCCGGCGTGAACTGCGCCAGACCAGAGGCGTAAGCGCTGCGGGCGTTGGCGTCCCAGCCGCTTTCCTGGTGGACCTGCGCGGCCAGCACGGCCACCGGAGCACCCAGGCCGAACACGTAGCGGGCGCTGCGGATGAGATCGCGCCGGTAGCGCTCCGCCTGGGCCGGGTAGCTGGCGGCTTTGCCATCGGTAAGCAGCACGCCCAGCACCACGCACGCGGCCAAAGCCAGCACGAGAGCGGCAAAGGCGCGGCGCTCGGAACAGGGCATCACAGCGCGAGCCCTCCGGCCAGCATGGTGACGCCGATGACGAGGGCACGGCGATACATTGCGTGAACAAAAAGCGCGCGCAACTCGGGAGGCCAGGAATCTGCCCAAGGGCTGCGGAAGTCTCCGGGCCTGGCGTAGTAGAAGACCACCATGTCGACGATGAGGCCCAGGCAGGCGAAGCCGCACAGAAGCCAGATCTTGAAGGTGGCCACGCCCGCGTTTTCGCGCCAGCTGGGCAGGATGAGGAACATGAGCAGCAGCGGGATCTGTGTCATCATGGCCAGGGCCACAAGCTGCCAGGGGCGCAAGGCGTTGAGTTTGGAGATGAGGTTGGAGATATTCATTTGCTGCCTCCGTTATCGTTCAAAATGGCTTCTTTCTTGTCTGGAGCGAGCGGCAGGTGGACTACGATGGAGCGCAGCATGCGCAGCATCATGGCGTGGTCGTCCTTGTCCTTCTTGGCTCGCGCCTCAAGCTCCTCATCCAGGGCGGCATGGCGCTTTTCGCAGTCGGAGCAGCTCACCTTCCCGGAGCCGGAGATGTACCGCACGACGATGCCCACAATGAGGCTTGAGAAGAGGGCAATGAGCGTCGTCTCCAAGTAAGTCATGTGCCGTCCTTTTTTGTTGGGCCCGCCCCGGCTGTGTGCGCCAGGGACCGGGGCGGGCCGGTCAAGGGAGGGGGCCTTGATCTCTATTCAGCGGACAGGCCAGTGAGCAGGTAGCCAGCAGCCGTGAACTGCAGGCATTCGTCCGTGTACTGGCGAGCGCGGTAGATATTGCTGCGGGTCTGCTCCTCGCGGTACTGCTCGACCACGAGCATTTCCGGGGCGTCTTCCTGCCAGCTGAAGGTGCGCCCCAGGCTGGGCTCCTTAAGGTCCTGGCCGCCGCTGGAGACGACAGCCAGCATGGCCTTGGTGGGCTCCCATATGGTGCCGATGCTCTTGGCTTTTTTCTTGCCGGCCTTGTTGTACACAGCGCCGGCTGCGATGATCTGATCCACCTCGAAGTAGGCCTTGAGCTGATCCAGGGTGAGGCTGCCACGGATGGCGCCGGGCGCGGTGTACTTGACGCGCTCGAGGACGGACTCGCACATGGACACGTGCATCAGCACGTCCTCGTCCAAGATGAGGGCGTTGGGTTTGAGGCCGGTGGTTGCCTTGATCTCCTTGCGGCCTTTCAGCACATCCGCTCGCGGGTCGGCGTTGGCGTAATCGCTCCAAGCGTGACCGGCGGCGTGGCCAGTGAAGATGTCGGTGCTGAACACCTTGGCGGCGGTGCGCAACTCCATGGAGCGGAGCACGATGCCCATGGCGCGCTCAACAGCGACGGACTCGGCATCGAAGTAGTTTTGGTATTGCTTGGCCTCGGAATCGTCGAGGGGTTCCTCGTAGCCGTTCTCCTTGCAGGAGTAATCCTTCCAGTCGAATTCCCAGTCGCTGCGGGCGTAAGCGGCCCGGGGAGCACGCCGAGTGTCGACGATTTCGAGCAATGCCTCGGTGGGGATATACGGGTATTGGGCCGTCTTTTCCGGGGTGTAAAAGGCGGGGAGCACCTGCTGGGCGATGAAACCCATGGTTGCGGCGTTGGCGGAGCGCTCATACGCAAGGTAGCCCAGGTCGGGCCGGACAATGGCTTTGGACTGCATAACTCAAGCCTCCTTTAGGCGGTGAGGGTGTGGCCGTAGCCGTAGGGGAGCGCTTCGATAACGCCACCTCCGGTGACGCTTTCCAGGGCTTCGCCGATCAAAACGCGGGTTCCGACGCCAGGGTCCTTGGCGACCATGCCGTCCGCAGCGGTGACGAGCTTGTCGCCCGCAGTCACATTGCCGGAGGCCATGATTTCGACAGTGCCAGGTCCGTTGAGCAGGCCCACGCCGATCTGTTCATCCACGGCAAAGGCAGCGGACAGGCTCACGCCCAAGGGGGATTCGCCAGCGCCGCAAGGGGCAAGTTTACCAGCCGTGATCTTGACCAAGCGGTACCGATCAAACACAACGCCGGAAACGCGGGTAATGTCGTTTTTGTGCATCATGGCTATTTTTCCTTCCGGGACAGACCGTTGGTGTATGCCTTGTGGGCCTCGGGGTTGGTGCGGGCGACATGCACGATGGCTGCGGCGCGGGAGCATTTGGCCTCGCTCATGCGCGCCTCGACGAGGGCCTCGAAGCTCTGCTCGCTCACATCCTTTCCGGCCATAGGGGCAAGGCCCTGGCCGTGGGCATTCTGCAGTGCGGCCAGCATTTTGCCCTGTGCGTCCGGGGCCGTTGCGCCGTCTTGCGGGGGAGTCTGCTGGGTACCGCCCAAAAGGGCGGCCATGGACGAGGCCTGTTCCACGCTGACGCCAGCGGCGAGCACACCTGCCAGCTTTTGCGAGGCATCCTGCCCCATGAGCACACCGCACACTCCGATGCAGCGCTGTTGCTCTACGGCGACAGCTTCCTGCAGCGTCTTGGAGGCTTCGGCCTTCAGCTCGGTTTCGATCTCGGCCCGATGTTCCGACAACGCGCCGGGGGCCTCTTTCTTGAGGGTCGTCAGATCCATGCGGACCTCCTCGTTGATGTGGTTAACGAACGATTCGCGGCTTTCGATGCGGTCAATCAGCCCAACGCCGAGAGCCTCACCTGCGAGAAAGACTTTGCCATCGGCCACGGACAAGGCACCGGCCCTATCCACTTTGCGGCCGGTGGAGACAGCCTCGAGGAACAGATCGTACAAAGCGTCTGTCCCGGACTGGAGATACGCGCGGGCCTCGTCTGTGAGGGGTTCCACGCTGTTGCCCATGGCCTTGTATTTGCCAGCGGTGATGACGGTGAAGGTGTAGCCAATGCTTTCGGCCAAGCGGGACGTCTCAACATGGACCATAACCACGCCGATGGAGCCGATCTGTGCCGTTGCGGGTGCGGCTATTTCCTTGGCGCAGGAACCAATCCAGTAGGCGGCGCTGGCCATGAGCCCGTTGGCGAAGGCGTAAAGGGGTTTTTCTTCGGAAGCGGCGCGGATGATGTCAGCCAGCTCCTCGGTTCCGTCGACTGTGCCGCCAGGGGAGTCGATATCAAGCATGATGGCGCGCACACGGGGGTTGCTGGCAGCCAGCTGCACGACTTGGCCGATGCGGCGCATGGAGGTGAGGCACCAATCACCACGCTTGCTCAAGGGGCCAACGACCGGAACAATGGCCAATGTGCCGACCAACTCATACGGCAGGTCGCCTGGATCCTGCTGCCCGGGGAATAAGCCCATCGGGCCTGCGGCTTCCGTGGGCTGGTCCAGCTTGCTGGTGTGGTGAAGCGTCATCTGTGTACACAGAGACTCCAACTCGCGTGGGCGCATGGCCCACAAAGAGGGGAAAAGAGCAGTGCTCATTCGGAGAGGTCCTCCTCACCCGACGCCGTCTCGGGCTGTGTGCGGTTGTTGGGAGCAACGACGGCTGGCACCTGGACGAGCCCAGCTTTGCGGATAGCGCGATCTTCGCGCTCCAGGGTGCGCAGCACCGCGTCCCAATCCTTGCCACCGGCATGGCATATGCCCGTGCGTGTCTCGGTGAAGGTTTCCAGGCCAAGGGATTCGGCCTTGCGCTCCTTGACTGGATCGATGTTTCCGCGAGGCGGACGGGTCCAAATTGCAGCGCACCACGCACGCGTGGATTCGTAAAACCCTGGCGCGTTTTTTGGCATGACGAGCAGGCCGCGCAGGTAGGCCTCCTCCATCACCATGGTCCAAACCCGCTGCAAATAGCTGCGGATGAACCAGTCTTGATACATGGTGTGAAGTTTCCAGACCTCGAGCAGGGCGGCGCGAGCGGAGGAGTAATTGGTCTTGGAAAAGTCCTTGGCGACGATCTCGTAAGGCTGGCCCGTGGAAGCGGCGGCCATGCGGGTCATGCGCGTGTAAAAGGCGTCGAAGGACGGCGCGGGGCGGTTGTTGGAAATGGTCTGGATCTTGTCCCCGGGCTTTCCCCTAAGAACAAGGCCAGGGTTGACCTCCTCGGGGTACCGACGGCTTGAGGGGCTCTCTCCGCTCGGGGCATGCCCGGGCAGAGCTTGTCCGTCCATGCTATTTCCCGGCGACTCGATAAAAACCGTGAAGCACGCGGCGATGAGCGCGCCCACCAGCTCATAATCAACGTAATCGGCCAGGTCGCGGAAGTGCTTCATGGCTGGGGAAAGCAGAGACTCGCCGCGCAGTTGCTCCGGCATGCTTGCATGGCGCTGGTGCAGGCAGGTGTACCGGTGGCCGACTTTGCGGGGGACAAAGCGGAAGTCTTTGCTGGTGAGGCCGAGCAACATACGGCCTTCGCGCGGCTCGGCTATCCAATAGCCAAGAGGAGCATTGCCTATGCCGAGCTGCACGCCAGCGCGGATTGTGGGGTCCGTCATCTTGTCGGATGGAGTGCGCAGCCGGGCTGGGTGCAGAGACTGGAGCGCCAGGCCAAAGGTTCGGCATGGGTCTTTTGCGGGGTCCAGCCAGACCGGCAGATGCAAAAATTCGCCGGTGACGAACATGGAGCGTATGGCTTGGTACTGCAGATCGTCGAAATGGTCCGTGTCCGCGGCATCGGCCTCTGCGCACCAAATCTCCCAGGCGGCCTCTGCACTCTCTGCAAAGTCGTTTGCAGCCTCGGGCGCGATGCCGAGGGCGGATAGTTTAGGGTAAGATTGGGGGCGGAGCCCAGGGCCTGCCACATTGAGCGCCAGGCTGTCCACGCAAGAGGCCGCATGCCCATCGCTGCCGACAAGGGACTCGGCCCTGGCCATGACCAAATCGAGGGAGCGGGCTTCGTCGTAGCGGCTGGAGCGACGCGGACGGAAATTTTCCAGTGTGCCAGAGTGCCCGGAAGATGCTTTGCGGATTTGCTCCACAACGCCGCCCATCATTTGGGCCGCAAGGGCTATGCGGTCCATGTGGCCGCCGGGTGCGGGAGCTACCACGAGCCCCTCCGAGGAATGCCCGGAGTAAACGACGGACCGCTGCGCCCACAAAGCTTGGCCTCTTCCTGGTCAAGCCAATCCAGAGTGTCGCGGATCTCTTTAGCTGTCATCTTACGGACAGAGCGGCCAGCGATGGAGTATTCCTGCGCGGCGGCTACGCCGAGGAGTGCGCTTTTAAGAGCTTCCCTGTGCAGGGCTATTTCTTCGCGGGTGAAGGTTGCCATGTGTAAATGGCTAGCACAGAGGGCGAGGCAGGGAAGTGCACGTGAGAGCAACGTGGGGACGATGGAGACGAAAAGATAGAGCCAACTTTTGCTTGTAACTTCATGATATTTTGATGTTGACTGAACACAACCTTAATGCTTCAATTGGTGCGATATTTTCTTGAGACTAGCCTTACTGACTAAAATAGAAAGTTTTACGAATCAACACTTAGCGAGCTAACTTATTGGGATGGATCTTAGGGAGGTATGAGAAGATGGTGGCCTGGGAAAAAATTAAACATTTCGTAACATCAGTTATTTACAAAGCTTTTCACGATTTAACCGTAAGAGCAATAGGTTTTGTAGTACTTGTAGCATTTTGTGCTGTTGCGGCATATTGGGCTGAAGTGACAAGCCTGTACATGAGGCTAGCTAAAAGCCATGAGTACAAAAGTAGGATCGTTGTTCTCGTAGCACATCTCGCGGGAGACGATTCAGACGGAAGCTATACCAATAAACTCATTGATGCTCTCAATAGCTCTGATGCTGTTAGAGCGATCCTTTTGAACAATACGCTTGAAGTTAAGAACGATTCTATTGACAGACATGAGGCTCAAGATTCTCTTTCTGCGAAGGCACAGTTAGAGCTCAATGCCTCGGATGCGGATATTATCCTGTTCGGCAAATTTGATAAAAATACTCGAGCCATAAGCTGTTTATTAAAGCGAGATGGGAAAAATAGGACTGCCAGCACCCTCGAGATTAGGGACTCCAATGGAAACGTTGCATTTGGCAATACTTCCTTGATGGTTCAGGAATTAGTTATTATTGGATATATAAATTTTTTGAGTGATTATGTGAATAGATGGCAAGATGAAGAGCAAAAAACAGGCAGGCAAACATTAAGTCTAACGGCTAAGCTAGTGAGATTTGCAGAATCAATTTGGAACACCGACAAGTCCATCAATGCCCCAGTGGTACAGATCCGCGACAAAATGTTTGGCATCATGAGGCTTGTGGGCAACTTTCCCGCCTGGCAGCAATCAAAGGCGTTTGCTGTGATGGCCGCGGCTCAAGGGATTCTGGCAGATCAGACGCATGATCAAGCCTTGCAAGCAGACGCTCTTGCATATGAGGTCGAGGCTATGCGTGTTATTGAAAATGTTGACGTGTCTAAAGAGTGGCGCCATGCCGTATATAGCGGTCTTGCCACTCGGTATTATTCAACCGGATTGGCTGGGGACAACGTTGATCAATTGAAAGAAGCCGCACGCTTATACAATGCGTGCTGGTCAGATTTATCTACAGATTCTGGGTCTGAACAGAATATAACAGCGAGACTCGGTGAGGTCGAAACATACGTTGCTTTGATCTCGCTTGCCCCAGAGGACAGGGATGCGGAAGCTTGGTTCAACTCCTTGACTAAGCCCGTAACGGAATTCAAAAATGTGCCGCTATCGCAGGATGCCTCAAAATGGATGCTTTACCGAGTTGCTCAAGTTATAACGAATTGCATTCAGGGGAGTTTCCGTGACAAAGGACATTCGAAAGAGCATTTTTCGAAAGCATTGGCCTTTTGCGATGAGTTAGAAAGAGAAAGTCCAAGTATTAAGAATAAGGTTTTGGCATTTTCTGTATACCAGTATAAGGCATGGGCAGAAGCGGGGCTATCGACATCATATTCTTCAAATGAACCTGAAACAGCGGCTCATCTTTTGACAGCGATAGATTCAATGGACAAGTGTAAAACTTTGGTCGGAAGTAATGAACTTTTTATAAAGTTGCCTATGCAAAAAATTCAAGCTGGGATTTACTTGCATATTCTTGGCGCAGGGGTTTTCCCATTTCGCGTTCTTTATGATGCAGAGGCGTTTACAAAAGATCGATTGAGTGAAATTAACTACAGGTCTTATCCTGAATTGTGGTGTGAATTTGTAATATTGAGAAGTTTTTCCTTAGCAAGACTTTCTGACTATTATTCTCACGGGGATAAATTTTTGCAAAACATATTCCTTGATTGGCATAATTATGGTGAAGCATTGCTTGAATTTAATAGGTTGAAGCCGGTGTTCAATACAGTCAAGCTGACGCGTCATAATGTGTCATATTTAAAGTTCTACCCATTCTTGATGGGGTATTTAGCAGAATTGGACTCTAGCAGTGCCGGGACTGCGCTGGGGTATGAGGCCATACCAGCTTACGAGAATATGGTTGCAACGTTATACCAGTTAAATATGCCCGCCGAGGCTGTCGTGAATAAATTGTATTTGGCTGAACTGATGTTTACGTTGTCGAAGCGCCAAAATTGCAGCAGAAAAACTGATATGATTGCTGGTGTTCGTAGGTATTGCGCGGAAATCCTATCCGAAAACCAACTTATCGTAGATGAGCAAACGCGGTCCAGGGCGCAGACGGTCCTTAATAAGCTTGAGTCTCAACACCCAAAGCCCATCCATGTTGCTTGGAAGGGTGCCTTTTGCTTTGGATAGTTCGTCTTTCAGCGCATTGTGAAACGCATGGATACTCTTCTCCGCCATTTTCCAGACCCCTCGCATCGAAGATGCGAGGGGTCTGGTCTTGTCTTTTTTAGCGTCTCTAACTTCCACAGGCGATTATCGACTTTTGTCCAACTCTTCCTGGGTGATGTTAAATCGATTTATAACCCGGAAGCGATTGATTGGACATTCGTTACCTATTCTCAGTAAAGCATTATGAACATTGGAGCCAATTATTTTATATTTTTCTATACCAGTGAATTGTGTGCAAGCACGAACGAAATTGGTCAAGTTACTTCCCTTATGTTGCCTAAAGCAGTTGTAAAAATCATCGGCTGTCGCGTTTTGCAAAGCTTCAATGTGCTCATCATCCCAGTCGTTTGTCGAAATTCTGGTGATCGCTTGGTCAAGGGTGGGTGACATTTTTGCCTTAGCATGCAGCTCCTGGCAGCGTTGTCGCAGGATTGGGTCTGTGTCGTGGAGCTGGTTGTGGGGGCTCTTCAAATCAAACAATGCCATCTCATCCTTTCGAACTGCACTGTACTCAATGATAAGTTTGTCCGCAAAGTCATCCTGGCCTAGTTCGCGTAGCACGATCACCAGCCCGTTGAGGAAGCGTAGACTCATAAAGTGTATATGCTTTTCACATTTTGTACGCACTACTTCTATGAATTCATCTGTGTTGTTGTCGAAGGAATTGTTCAGAGCATCCCATATCGAGTTGAGATCCGCTTGATCTTGAGCGTTTTGAAGCTGGGCGTCCCATTTTTGGGCCTCTTCAACGAATCTGGTTTCTTCCAGATAGCCCTGTTCAATGATTGCTTGAATCGTCAGGTCGAAATCCTCGACAAGTGTGAAGCCATAATTGTGGAGCAGCGTCTCCCATCTCTCGTGTTGAGGCTCCTTTTCTGAACCAGATTTTTTGCCAAGCAATGAGCTATAGGGATTCCATTCGATCAAAAACTCTAGGGTTGGTTTCTGCTCATTCCTCTCATAGTAACACCAAGCGAACAGTACAAGGATTCGTACGGCCCGCTCCATGACCTGTGGTTTTAGCGCTTCTACCTTAGCATGCATGAGCTTTGCTATTTTGACGATTATTCGTAGCACACGTATGTTCGTCAAACCTAGTGCTTTCGCATGCGCCACGATGTTCTCGTGGTAGGGGGTGTCCCCCTGCACGGCAATTGCTACGGACTCCTGTGATGTTGGGGCGTAGAGTAGTTCTATCTCAATGACTTTCTCCCGATACTTTTCGTAGATATTTTTCTTGTTTCCGAGGTTCTCTTCATTGAAAATCAGAACGACCTTGCACTTTTTTTTCTCCTTGAGCTCATTGATGAAGCCCATGAGTTCTTCGGAGGTAAAGGTATTTTCATCGAGGCGCTCGAAATCGTCCAGGCAGATCACTGCATTCATGATCCTCTGAGATACGAATGCCTCAAACGCACGAGGGAGATTTTTAATCCAAGGAATGTCGCCGAAAGGACTATACTCCTTGTGTTTAGCAAAATACTTGGTGCACCATCCCGCTGCAGCCACTAAGTCTTCCGGCAACCACACGTTGATATTGCCTATTCTCCTGGGGGGCTTTGGCTCGGGCGCTTTGAAGTCCTGTACACTCGCGTATAGCGCAATGCTCAGTTCACGTTTGGACGCGATGCCGAACAAGGACGCGTAACAGTACTGGGTTGGTTTAAGTGAGCTGCCAAGTTCTTTGATGAGGCTGTCCCAAAAGTGGGTTTTGCCAACCCCCCAGGATCCTTTGAGCGCAAGCACGCCTAGGTCCTCACGGGTGAGAAAGTCCGCGGCGATTTCTTTCACGGTTGCTATGGTCACGATGGCGGCTCCTGATACGTGATGACTTTTATTTCTCCTGCGTTCATGCCAAAATCAGGGGCTTGGGTCAATGACATCCGCCTAAACGAGAGCGACGGCAGGCGTCCCCGAATGCATGATGTTGCGGCTCTCCTCAGCACTCTACCTTTTGGCGCTTGGTAAAACGCACCAAGCTCTTTTCCGTCACTCTTAAGCCTTTCACATCCCCGATGCGAAGGGCTTTTAGTTTTCCTGCGCCCACAAGCTTGTACACGAAGCTACGGGAACAGTTGAGCCGCTCCATGACCTGCACAACATTTAGCAGGCGACCTTCGGCGGTGCGGTCGTAGGGGACATTAACAGCGTTGCTCATGCTCTCCTCACAAAGTTTTGCGGTTCTGAAGCCAGGAAAGAGACCTGGTGAAGCGGGGACCAGGCTCGGGATTGTCCGTTGGTTCCGGGGACGGGTTGACTGAGGTTTCTGGCTTTTGCTCGATGCGGCTGGCCAGCATCTGCAGGCTGGGCGTCCAGCTGGCGTTGACCGCGGCGAAGTTCATGCACAGGCAGTCGAAAAAGTGGTTGTCGCGGTGGATTTGCTCCCAGGCCACGGCGCCGCCCCGGCCGCGCATCAGGCGCTCCGAGGCCAGCTGGCGGGCGAGGCTTGCCTCTGCCTCCGCGTGGAGGATGATGGGCTGCTTGGAGCTGGGCTGCAGGCGCGCATGGACTAGGCCCTTGAAGTGGGCGGTATCGAGCTTGAAGAGCTGGAGCCCGCCGGGGATGGCCGCGTGGGAGCGGGGCATTTTGTCGATGACGCTCCACGTGACGGGCACGGTTTGCTGGTGGCTGGCGCCCTTGGTGGCGAAAATGCGGCCACGGCCATGCTCGCGCACGAACTGGTAGCACTCCTCCGTGCGGGTGAGCAGATCCACGTCCGTGCGGGTGCCGCCGGTATCGATGGGGGCCCGCCAGATCGGCAAAGGCGGCTCGCCAGATGCCTGGGGGAAGGTCGTTTCCCACACGAGCGCCTCAACATCGCAAAAATCGAGCAGGCGGCCGTAGTCGAGGACAAAGCACTCAAGCCCGGCGGTCCAGGCGCAGACCATGAACCAGAAGCCATGCTTCTGCATGTCGATGCCTGTGGTGAGGGCGATGAAGCCGCGCGGCACCACGCGAGCGGGCATGTCCGGGTTTATCAGGTCGAGGATCTTGCTTTCGTCCGTCTCCACCACCACGGGCTTGTAGGGCTTTGCCCAATAGCCGTTGACGTAGGCCTGTTTGACGTCGGGATCGTCCGAGGCCTCGGCCTTCATTTTCTCGGACAGGATCTCGGACAGGCTGACGGCGCGGGAAAGGATGGCGGGCAAGTGGAAGCCCACGCTTTTGGGGCGCGGCACGCTTTCTTCGGCCCGCCAGCGGCCAGCGGCCACGGCCACGTCGCGCATGTGGTCGGTCCACAAAAAGCCGCAGGCGGGGCACTTGTAGCGCGCCAGGGTGTCGCGCTTGATCTTTTGCGGGTCCACCGTGCTCGAGGTGCAAACGAGGCCGGACTCCTCCATGCGCGAAAAGGCGGAGCACGCCGGGCAGCGCGGCTCGTAGTGGCGCAGCTCGTCCGCATCGTGGACGGCTCGCCAGATGCTGGATTCCTCGCCCCCCACGGGCTTGCTGACGCGCAGGATTTTGCGCTTGTGGGAGTAGGAGCGCGTGCGCTCGAGGAGGTCGACCACGGGCACGCCCTGGCCCGCGAACTGCTTGTACAGGTCCTCCTCGTCCATGAAGAGATCTTGGATGGAGATGGAGGCGCGCTGGCTGGTGGACTGCGCGCTGGCCAGATGCAGGGCGGTGCCGTCGCGGAAGGACACGGCCCCGGTGCGGAACTTGCGCAGCAGGCGGCGCACGGGCGCGGTGCGGCGGAACAACGGCTTGAGTTTGGCTTCCACCATTTTGAGGATAGCGGGATCGTCCGGCATGGAGAGCATGCGCGGGCCGGGGCGGCGGTCGATGGTGTAGCCCATGCACGCGTACAGGAGCATGGTTTTGCCGCTCTGCGGGGTGCCGCACACGCGGACCTCCTCCACCCAGGGCTCGGCCCAGGTGTCCATGATGCCCACGGTGTAGGGGGTGACGTCGCGCCGCCAGCGGCTGCCCGAGGCCGGGCCATCGGGCACGATGAGATGCTCGGCCGCCCAGCTGGACGGCGACTGCTTGGGCAGGCGGCGGTAGATGTGCCGTTCGCCCGGGGTGAAGCGGAAGCTGGCCATGGCAAACCTCACTCGCATAACCCACCAGCCAGAACGCACGTCGGGCTGGGCATGTAGGCCATAAGGTCGAATTCCTTTCCTCCTCGCCGGGTCATGGCCCAACGCGCTACGCCGTCAATCTGCTGTGGTGTGGTGGCCGATGTATGGGACTGGTGGAAGAAGGTAGCCAGCTGGCCCTTGCTGGCTTTACGCACCAGCACCTCCCATGCGCGTATTTTGTCGATGGCCCAGGCATGTTCGAGGGTTATCTTGCGCAGCTCGGCCTTATTTGCGTTGATGCACGGGAAACACCCGACACGGCCAAAGCCCTGCGAGTAAAGCGGGTTGAGCGGAATGCCGTGCTTATGATGCATGGCCACCACATCCTGCACCGTCCAGGTGAGAATCGGGCGGTAGTCGGTCAGGCCTTCAAGCTCTGGAGATGGAGCGCTCTCGGCATACTTCGAGCGGTTCAGCGACTCGTCTGCCCGCACCCCCTGCCAGGACCAGACCTCATGACCGGCCAGAACAAGAGGCTCCTGCACTTCGGTGAGGATGGGTGCGCGCTTGAGAAATTCTGTACAGAATTGGCGCTTGCGCGAGGGAAACAGCCCCTTCCACAAGCAGGCGTCTAGGAATGATTTGCCCGTGGGGTACAGGACATCCAGGGCGCGGGTTACCTGCTCCGGCGTCCAGCCCCTGCGCTCTGCCTTTTCGCTTTGCAGCCACGCCCTGCGCTTTTCGATGCGGGAGGAGAAGTCGGCGCGCACTGTGCGGATTTCCGGGCCACCTGTGCGGCGCGGAAGATCGGCAAGGTACTCGTAGACCACCGGATGTTCGTTGCCGGTGTCCGCGAACACGGCCAGAAAGTCGCCCCCGGTCCGCTCCAGGGCCAGCAAGTATGTGGCGGTCGAGTCCTTGCCACCGGAGCAGGAAATGACATTAATGCGGCCCATCTATCTCTCTCCCTCGGCCAGGTCGAAGCCCTGACCGTCCGAGCGCGGGCGCAGATCGGCCAGCAGCACGGGCTTGTTGCGAAACCCGACCCACACGCGCCACTCCCCGTATTCGTCGACAAAGGGCACGGCCCGGGTGCGCGTGGCGAAGTATGCGGGCTCCACGCTGGTGATCTCCGCGCCGTCGTCGCCCACGTCTCCCGTGGGCAGGGCATCGTGCAGCCAGACCAGCGTGCCGCGAGGCGTGGCCCGGCTGACGATTTTCGCCTTGCGCGTCTTGATGCCCAAGGCTTGCAGCCCCCACTCGGCCAGCAGCTTCCGCAGGCCGTCCGCCGTGAAAAAGCTGACGCGCTCGCCCTTGCGGGTGTGCCAGGCCTCCCCGACCATGACGCCCAGCGGCCGGGCGCGCCGCCCCATTTTCCCCAATACTCGGCGGGAAAAACGCTCACGCGCTTTACGTCCTTTTTCCCTTTTGGGGCCGGGAAAACGGCCAGGGGTTCTACACCTTCGCGGACTGTGGGCATTTCTAATCCTCCGTTTCCGTGTCCTCGGCGAGTTCCTCGCCGGCTTCGTCGCCCTTGGGGTCGTCGTCGACCGTGAATTCGCGGTCCTTTGACCAGGAATCCATCCAATCCGCCGTGGCCTCGTCCAGCCATTCGATGAGCAGGGGCTCGGCTTCCTCGCGCCCGCCCACGAGGTGGATGATGGCGGCGGCGCGCAGGCGGATGAAGCTCTCGATCTCGTTTTTGAAGAACAGCGCCCGGGCGGAGAGCGCGGCCTCGTGCTCGCTTTTGAGCATGAAGAGGCCTTGCTCCTTTTTGAGCTTCAGCTCCTGCCGGGCGGCCTGAACCTCGCGCAGGCGGGTGTCGGCCGTGATTTTCGAGGTGGCTGCGGCGCTGCCCTTGGCGTCCTCGGCCCTGGCCAGGGGGGTGAGGTGCACGGCGGCATAGGCCAGGAGCGTGGAGGCATCGAAGTGCCCGGCCGCGTTCAAGGGGATGCGCTTGTACTTTTTCACGTCGTCGTTGAACTTGGTTTTGCCCACCTTGAAGCCCTGGCTGGTGAGGTAGTCCACGGCGGCCAGCTGGGTTTTGAAGGTGAGCCCGGGGGCGGCGGCAGTCGCCTCCGGTTCAATCGTCTTCAAGGTTTCAGGCATTGGCTGTCTCCTGCGCGTTCTCCCAATCCACCGCCCAGCCCTTGGGCAGCTCGGGGAACTTTTGCCCGGCCTTGCGCGGGGGCAAGGTGGCCGGGTCGCAGGGCGTCCATTTGCCCATGTGCCGGTGGCGCGGACCGGAGAGATTGACGCCAGCCTGCACGATGGCCGCGCGGTCGATGTTGGCTAGCCCCGGGTGCGCCAGCAACTGGCGCAGCAAATCATCCACGTGTGTCAGCGCATCGCGCGCGGACATGTCTCGAAGATTCATAAATTCCTCCTCTGGGGTTGGTAGGGCGCACACAGGTTTGCTGCGGTGACGACAGGTTCCGGGTGGAGCTGGATCATCGCGTAGAGATCACTGGGGGCAAGGGGCAGCAGATCGCCGAAAAGCTCGTCGCGCTCGGCGAGGGAAAGCCCGGCCGGGTACAGCCAGGCGCGGAAGCCGGTGGAGTCTGGCCCGTAGGTGACGCCCTTGCGCTCCATGAAGCGCGCAAGGTTCCACAGGGCCATGTATTGGCGCGGGGTGGCGACAGGGAGCACCGGGGCGGGCATGGCTGGAGCGGTGCTCTCCGGCGCGGGTTGCGGAGCGCCTTGGGCCGCCTGGGAAGCTTGTGCCCCCTCCCCCGTGGCCGAAGCCTCGCCAGAAACCGACACTCCCAAGGGCGCGGAGACGGGCGCGGGGGCGGCAAGGCGCAGCACTTGGGGCAGCCCGGCCAACGCCCAGGCGCGCAGATCCTCGCCCAGCTTGAAAGCGTCGCCGGGATCCTTACCCGCGGGCACCGGCCAGCGCCGCGCCGTGGCGCAGTGCTCGCGCCACCATGCCCAGCCGTTGGCCCCGGCCTTGTCGTAATCAAGCGCCACCAGCACGGTGAGGGCGCGGATGAGCGCGGCATAGGCGTCGGCGTCGGGCTTGCCCAGGTTGGTGAGCACGGCCAGCGCGCCCACTTTGCAGGTGGGAGAGTCTCCGGCCAGGTAGTGCACCAGCATGGCGTCCAGCTCGGCCTCGACCACCACGAAGGCGCGGGCGCTTGCGCCCAAAAGCAGGGGGGCCATGCACGAGCCGGGAATGACGTGGTACTTGGGGTAGTCGGTGCCCTTGATGTCCTCATCCGGGCGGCGGATGCGGATGCGGATGGGCAGCGCGCCATCGTGGTAGCCCTCCGGGCCATAGGCCGGGATGACGATGCCGCGGGGGATGAACATTTGCTTTTTCACGGCCAGGGTGCCGTCTTGGTTTTTGACTTCCTTGTCTGGCAGGCCCCAGGCGTTGCGGGCGCGGAAGATGCCGGGACGGTTGTTCCGGTTCGGCTCCTCGGCCAGATAGCCCAGGCGGTACTTGCGCACGGCGTCCAGATCGAGGCCGCGCTTTGCCAGCCAGCGCAAGGCGTTGGGCGTTTCGAGGAGCCGGGCGTGGGACTTTTCCACGAGGCGGGCGGCGCGCTCGCGCCAGGTGGTGGACGGCAAGGCGAGCACGGTGGGCACGAAGGCCGGGGCCTCGGTGATCTTCGGCGGCAGAGGCAGGCGGCCGCGAACGGGGAGGTTCGTGGGCAGCTTGGCGCCCAGCTCAGCGCAGGCAGCGGCGAAGCTCATGTGTTCGAAGTCGATGAGGTACTGGAGGAGATCGCCGCCAGCGCCGCACTTGCGGCACCAGTAGGTTCCGGGCGCGCTGGCCTCTTGGCAGAGCGGGCCGCCCTCCTGGTTGGGGAAGGCGTGGAAGCGGTCGGACGGATTGCCCGGCTTGTCCGCGCCGCCACAGCCGGGGCAGGCGCAGGCGTACTCCCCGCCCTTGTTGGCGGAAACCTGGCGGGGATGCAGACCACGAGAGGAAAGCAGCTCGAGGATGTTCATGAATGCGAACCTCCCAACGTCCCGAAAGCTCCCAACTCTCTTTTTACTTTTAACTTACTATTTTTATTATAAATAAAAGTGAAATGGGAGGATGGGAGGCGCGAGTGCATAAAAAGTGCACCGCCGCACACACTACATACACATGCAAGGCAAACAGGCTGTGATGCTCCCAAACTCCCGGCGCGGCTGTTAGCCCTGCAATTTGAGTAG